>Ga0315276_10005717_pt1 | contig 11478 bp, 10 predicted proteins | sample YL17G05_0_MG_FD_204542 | JGI IMG/M metagenome (GOLD analysis project Ga0315276, IMG submission 204542) | Sediment microbial communities from Yellowstone Lake, YNP, Wyoming, USA - YL17G05_0 | ecosystem: Environmental > Aquatic > Freshwater > Lake > Sediment | place: USA: Wyoming | collected... | reverse complement strand
CGGCGCAGCTCCCCCGATGCCTCGGCCTCGACGTCACCGAGCAGGTCGTGATGACCCGGGCCGACGTCGAGACGATCTGCGCGCCCGCGCCACACTCGCCCCTCGCCGAGCTGATCGCGGCCTCGGTCCCGTACTACATCGACTTCTACGCCGCGAACGGCCGGCCCGACGGCGCCTGCATGCACGACCCGCTCGCGGTCGCCGCGGCGATCGACCCGGAGCTGTGCGCATGGACCTCGACGCGGGTCGAGGTCGAGCTGGACGGCCGATGGAGCCGGGGTGAGACCGTCACCGACCTGCTCGGGATCCGGCACACCCCGTGGTCGGACTGGGCGACCGAGGACAACGCGATGGTGGCGACGTCCGTGGAGGCCGCGCGTGCCGCCGGCCTGATGGTCGAGCGGCTCCTCGGGCTGGTGGGGGCGCGGTCGTGAGCGAGGGGTCGGCGCCGCTGGCGGTGATCGGGGCGATCAACGTCGACCTGGTGGTGTCCGGTGCCCCGCTGCCCCGTCCCGGTGAGACCGTCGGCGACGGCACCTTCGCCCGGCACCACGGCGGCAAGGGCGGCAACCAGGCCACGGCCGCGGCGCGCGCGCTCTCTGGTGCCGGGAGGGTCGTGATGCTCGGCGCGGTCGGCGACGACGACCTCGGCCACGCGGCGCTCGATGCGCTCCGCGCCGACGGGGTGGATGTTGCGCGCGTGCACGTGGCGCCCGACGCACCCACGGGCGTCGCGCTGATCGCGGTGAACGGCCGGGGCGAGAACCAGATCTCGGTCGCCCCCGGCGCGAATCACGCCCTCGGCGATCCGATCGCCGGCCTCGACGCTGAGCGGCCCTCGCTGGTGCTCGCGAGCTGCGAGGTGCCCTACGCGGCGCTCCGCGCCGCCGCCGACTGGTGCCGCGCGACCAGAGCGCGGTTCGTGCTGAACCCCGCGCCCGTCCAGCTGAAGCTACGCGCGCTGCTGGACGAGGCGAGCGTCGTGACGCCGAACGAGGGCGAGGTGGTCGAGCTTGCGCCCGGCGTCACCGGCGTGGAGCCGGCCGCGAGGTCGCTGTTGGACCGGACGCCGTCGCTGTCGGTCCTGGTCACGCTCGGCGCCGAGGGCGTTCTGCTGGTGGACGGTGTGGGCGTGACCCGCCTGGGCGCGCCGGCGGTCGATGTGATCGACACGACCGGGGCCGGCGACTGTCTGAACGGCGTGCTGGCCGCCGCGCTGTGGGAGGGGGCGGACCTACGCGAGGCCGCCGCCCGCGCCGTCGCGGCGGCGTCGTTCTCGGTCACGCGCCCGGGCGCCCGGGACGGCATGCCTACCCGCGCCGAACTCGACGCATTCCTCGCCGGCTGAACGGGCCGCACAGGTCTGCCGGCACCTCATGAGCCCAGATTCACGAGGCTCTCATCGGTACCTCATCGACCGCCTCGCACTATGGACGTGACCGACGACGAAGGAGGTGAACACACATGTCGTTCAAGAAGATCATCGCTGCACTCATGGTCGTGACCGCTTCGCTGGCGTTCGCCGGCGTGGCCGTCGCCAAGACGGGCCAGAAGCCCGCCGCACCGGCGACGTCGGAGTCCACCGCCACCACGGAGTCGACCGTAGACACCGACAACGTGCAGGAGGGCGACCAGACGACCCCCGACACCCAGGACGGCACCGAGACTGGCGGGGAGCCCGCCGGCGAGTCCGGTGGCGAGGCGACCAGCGAGTCCGACGGCCCTGGTGGCCACGAAGACCCGCCCGGCAATGTCGACCACCAGTTCGACGGCGAGGAGTAAGGAAGCGAAGGAAGGCCGAAGGATGGGACCCGCTTCGGCGGGTCCCATCTTCGTGTCATCGACCGGCTGCCGCCCCCTCGAGTGGCAGCGAGAACGAGAACGAGCCTCCTGCGCCGGGACGCGCGTCCACCCAGATCCGCCCGCCGTGCGCCGCCACGATCTCGCGGGAGATCGCGAGACCCAGCCCGGAGCCACCGTCGCTCGCCCGTGCGGGATCGCCACGGACGAACCGCTCGAAGATGCGCGCGGCCAGCTCGGGGGAGACGCCGGGCCCGTCGTCGGTGACCGTGCAGCCCATCGCGTCATCTCTGGCCCAGGTCTCGATGCGCACGAGGCCGCCTTGCGGCGAATACCGGATCGCGTTGCTCACGAGATTGCTCAGCACCTGTTCGATGCGAGCCTCGTCGGCCTTCACGAGCGCGGCGGGGCCGTCGGCGACCACCTGCACCCCGGTGGGCCGGGTCAGCGGCGCCGCCTTCGCCGCGACGCGATCGGCGAGGGCCCGCAGGCCCACGTCCGTGCGCAGCAGCACGAGCGTCCCGTCGTCCGTACGGGCGAGAGTCAGCAGGTTCTCGACGATGGCGCTCATCCGCTCGACCTCCTCCTGCGCGCTGGAGAGCGCCTCGCGCGCGCCGGGCGTGAGGTCCGGTGCGCGAAGGCTCACGTCGAGTTCGGCTCGCATCACGGCGAGTGGCGTCCGCAGCTCGTGTGAGGCATCCGCCGCGAACCGGCGCTTGTCGTCGATCCCCCGTTCGAGCCGGTCGAGCATCGCGTTCAGCGTGACGGCCAGATGTTGCAGCTCGTCGGCGCTGGGCGGCACATCGACCCGTTCATCCAGCCGCTCGACGCCGATCCTGTCGGCCTCCTCCGTCATGCGACCGACGGGCGCGAGAGCGCGACGCGCCAGCCACCAGCCGCCGATCCCTGCGAACGCGAGCGCGACCGGCACCGCGACGGCGAGCAGCAGGACCAACTCCCGGACGGAACGGTTCACCTCTTCGAGCGAGGTGGCGACGACGATCACGCCGTCGCAGGACCCCGGAGGGAGCCGCACCCCGAGCAGCCGGAACGGCTCGGCATCCTGACCGGTCGAGACGGTGGCCCGCACGGTGCCCCCCGCCACGACGTGCGCCAGCTGACCGGGCGTGAGCAGCGGCCCCTCGGCGATCGCATCACCGGTCGACTCCCGGACGACCCCGTCGGGGCCCACCAACTGCGCGCCGGACTCGCCCTGCGGCAGGCCCACGAGCGAGGAGTCGCTGACGTCCTGGAACTCGCCCTCGCAGCGGTTCTGCAGGCCGAGCGAGATCTGTGCGGCCCGGGTCGCGAGCCCCTGGTCCACCCCCGCGACCAGCCCCGCATGCAACCGGATCACGAGGAACGCGCAGAGCGCCCCGAGCACGGCGGCAAGGAGCGCGACGTACCAGAGGGTGAGCCGGGTGCGGATCCGGAGGCTCACGACAGGCCGACCCCGTAGCCGACACCGCGGACCGTGCGGATCAGCTTCCCCTCTGGCGGGTCCAGCTTCCTCCGCAGGTACCCGACGTAGACGTCGACGACGTTGGAGAAGCCCTCGTAGTTCACGTCCCACACGTGCTCGAGGATGCGGCCGCGGCTGAGGACCTCGCCCGGATGCCGCATCAGGAACTCGAGCAGCGCGAACTCCCGCGCCGAGAGCTCGATGGGGGCGCCAGCCTTGGTCACGGCGTGGGTGGCGGGGTCCAGGACGACATCGTCAACGTGCAACGCGGCCGGCCGCTCGGCGGCTCCCCGGCGCACGAGCGCCCGCAACCTCGCCAGCAGCTCTCCGAACGAGAATGGCTTCACGAGGTAGTCGTCGGCGCCGGCATCCAGTCCCCGGATCCGATCTTCCACGGCGTCGCGCGCCGTCAGCATCAGCACCGGCGCCCAGCGATCTCTCGCGCGGAGCTCACGACAGACCGAGAACCCGTCGCGGCCGGGGAGCATCACGTCCAGCACGATCGCGTCGTATTCCTCGAAGAGCGCCCGCTGGAAGGCCTGGTCGCCGTCGACCACGGCGTCCACCGCGTAGCCCTCCTGCTCGAGTCCGCGACGCAGCGCCCGCGCCATCTTGAGCTCGTCTTCGACCAGCAGGATCCGCATCGTCTCGAGGTCAGTGTGGCATCGCTTCATGAGAACTCGGTGAGACTTCGTGCCCCTTTCGGCCGTTCTCATCGTGCCCTCATGAACGGCGACGTACACCGGGTACGTCACCACGTCCGTCCCCCAGAAGGAGCTCCCGATGAAACGGATCCACGTCCTCGCCGTCAGCCTGACCGGCGCCGCCCTCCTGCTGAGCGCGTGCGGCGGCACCACGGTAAGCGCGAGCGGGCCGGCCCCGACGTCGGCGACGTCGACACCCGCCCCGACCGAGACCGGCGCAAGCGCGCCGAGCTCGACGGAGGCCCCCGTGCCGACCGAGGCGCCAGCGCCGACGGAGTCCAACCCGCCCGGCGACATCCCCGACAACGTCGCGTTCGTGCCCTTCACCACGAAGAGCGGCGTCACCGTGTCGACACCGGAGGGCTGGGCCCGCACGACGACCCCCAGCTCGGTGACCTTCACCGACAAGCTCAACACCGTCGTCGTGAGCTGGGAGAAGGGCTCGCAACCCACCGTCGCGAGTGCGAAGTCACAGGACGTGAAGGCGCTGGCGGCGTCGACGCGTGCGTTCCACTTGGTGAGCGTCTCGACCGCCACCCTGCCCGCGGGCCCCGCCGTCGTGATCACCTACCAGGCGAACAGCGAGCCGAACAGCGTGACCGGCGAGCAGTACCGGCTGGACGTGATCCACTACGAACTGTTCCACGCCGGTCAGCGCGTGTCCCTCACGCTGTTGTCGCCCGTCGGCTCGGACAACGTGGACCCGTGGCGCATCGTGACCGAGAGCCTGTCATGGAAGTGACCGACCTCTCGACGATCGGCGCCCCCGAGCGCGAGCCCGTGCTCGATGCGCGCGACCTCTACCGCTTCTACCACGCCGGCGACGACGAGACCTTCGCCCTTCGCGGCGTCGACCTCCAGGTGCACGCCGGCGAGGTCGTCGCGGTGATCGGTCCCTCGGGAAGCGGGAAGTCGACGCTGCTCGCCTGCCTGGCCGGCCTCGACGAGCCGGACGGCGGCCACGTGCGCGTGGCCGGCAGGCGGATCACCCGGCGCCCTGAGACCGAGCGCGCCGCCCTGCGAGCCCGTTGTATCGGTGTCCTGCAGCAGTCGGGCAACCTCCTCGAGCACCTGAGCATCGAGCAGAACGTGCTCGCGGCGCAGGCGTTCGTCCGGGACACCGAGCGGCCGGCCCCGGACGAGCTGCTCGCCGACGTCGAACTGAGCGACCGCCTCCATGCGCGCCCGAGCACCCTGTCCGGTGGCGAGGCGGCCCGCGCCGGGCTCGCCGTGGCGCTCGCGAACGACCCGCCCCTGTTGCTGGCGGACGAGCCGACCGGCGAGGTGGACGCGGTGAACGAGCGCGTGATCCTCGACCTGCTCCGCGCCCGTGCGGCGAAGGGCAAGGCCGTCGTCATCGTGACCCACAGCACCCGCGCCGCCCTCGAGGCCGACCGCGTCGTGCACCTGAGGGACGGGCGGATCGTCGATGCGTGAGTCAGCGCTCGTGCGTGCCGAGACCCTCGAGCGGACGTTCGGGGCCGGCCGATCGCAGGTCGTCGCGGTGGCCGAGGCCACCTTCACCCTGGAGGCCGCCGACCGCGTGGCGCTTACCGGCCCCTCCGGCAGCGGGAAGTCGACCCTGCTGCACCTGATGGCCGGGCTCGATCGGCCCACCTCGGGGTCGATCGAGTGGCCGGCGATCGGCGAACGGGCGCATCTGCGCCCGGGACCCATCGGCCTCGCGTTCCAGGGCCCCAGCCTGCTGCCGCCGCTCACGGTGATGGAGAACGTCGCGTTGCCGGTGATCCTCGCCGGCGGCGGGCAGGACGACGCGCTGGCCGAGGCGCGCGACCTGCTGGATGCGTTCGCGATCGAGGGCCTCGCGACGAAGCTGCCGGAGGAGCTCTCCGGCGGGCAGTCACAGCGGGCCGGGCTCGCCCGAGCCTTCGCCGGGAGGCCCCGGCTGGTGCTGGCCGACGAACCGACCGGCCAGCAGGACCAGGCGGCGGCGGCGCGCGTGATGGACGCGATCCTCGCGCTCGCGGCGATGTACGGCACCGCGCTGGTGATCGCCACCCACGACGCGACGGTGGCCGAGCGTCTCCCTGCCAGCTGGACGATGCGCGACGGCACACTCAGGACGGAGGTTCCATGCTCGGCGTGACGTGGCTCGGTGGGTTGCTTCGGCGGCGACCCGCCCGCATGGCGGGACAAGCGGCGGGCATCGCGCTCGCCGTGCTGCTGCTGGCCGCCCTCGGCACCTTCTTCACGGCGAGCCGGGCGTCCATGACGACGCAGGCCCTCGGCGCCGTACCGGTCGACTGGCAGATCCAGGTCGCCCCGGGCACCGCACCGGCCGGCGTCGCGAAGGCCGTCGCCGGCGCCCCCGGCGTGCTCACCGCGGTTCCCGTCGGCTACGCCGACACGACGGGCCTGTCCTCCAACGACGCCGGCACGGTCCAGACGACCGGAGCCGGCGTCGTCCTCGGGCTTCCGCCCGGCTACGCGGCGGCGTTCCCGGGAGAGATCCGGCCCCTGGTCGGCGCGACCGACGGCGTCCTGCTGGCGCAACAGACGGCGGCCAATCTCGGCGCCGGCGTCGGCTCGACCATCACGGTCGCCCGTCCCGGCCAGCCGAAGGCGACCCTCACGGTCGCCGGGATCGTCGACCTCCCCATGGCCGACTCGATGTTCCAGTCGATCGGCGCCACGGCCGGTACCCCTCCGACCGCGCCCCCGGACAACCTCGTGCTGCTGCCGGCCGCGACCTGGCAGCGCCTCTTCGCCCATGCGGCGTCGGGCAGCACCTCGACGCAGGTGCACGCCCAGCTCTCGCACGTCCTGCCGGGCGACCCCGGCGCCGCCTTCGCGCAGGTGGTGGGGCGGGCCAAGAACCTCGAAGCGAGCCTCGCGGGAGGCGGCCTCGTGGGCGACAACCTGGCGGCGCAGCTGGACGGCGCCCGCGCCGACGCGATCTACGCGCAGATGCTCTTCCTGTTCCTCGGGCTGCCCGGTGTGATCATCGCCGCCCTGCTGGCGGGCGTGATCGCGTCCTCCGGCCGCGAGCGGCGCCGGCGCGAGCAGGCGCTGCTGCGCGTGCGCGGCGCCTCGGTCACCCGGATCGTCCGCCTGGCCACGCTCGAGGCCGTCGTCTGCGGTCTGGCCGGCACGGCCCTCGGCCTCGGCGCCGCCGTCGTGGTGGGTCATCTCGCGTTCGGCACCTCACGGTTCGGCGCCACCTCGGGGCAGGCGATCGCGTGGGGGGTTGCCTCGACATCGTTCGGGCTGGTGCTCTCGGCGAGCGTCATCGCGGTGCCCGCGTGGCGTGACGCTCGCACCCTGAGCGTTCATGACGCCCGCGCCGCGCTGCACAGCGACCTCGCCGGTCCCCGCCCGGTCTGGGCGCGGCTGTACCTCGACGTGGTCTGCCTCGGCCTCGGCGCACTCGTCTACTGGCAGGCGGTCAAGAGCGGCTACCAGGTCGTGCTCGCCCCCGAAGGGGTGCCGACCATCTCGGTCAGCTACTTCACGCTCCTCGCGCCGCTGTTGTTCTGGATCGGCGCGGCGCTGCTGATGTGGCGCCTGGGCTCGGCCGCGCTCCGACTCGACCGCCGCGCGCTGACCGCGATCACCCGTCCCCTCGCCCACCGGCTCTCGGGGGTCGTCGCAGCCACGATGTCGCGCCAGCGCCGCTCGCTCTCACGCGGACTCGTGCTGATGGGCCTGACCGCGTCCTTCGCCCTGTCGGTCGCGATCTTCGACACGACCTACGCCGCGCAGGCGAAGGTGGACGCGCGCCTGACGAACGGGGCCGACGTCACGGTGACCACCGCCGCGGCGACGGGCCTGCCGCCCGGGATCGTCGACGCGGTTCGACAGCTCCCCGGGGTGGCCGGCGCGCAGCCGATGCAGCACCGGTTCGCCTATGTCGGCAACGACCTCCAGGACCTGTACGGGATCGATCCGGCAACGATCGGCCAGGTCACCTCGATGTCGAACGCGTTCTTCGCGGGCGGCGACTCCGCGACGACGCTGCAGGCGCTGACCGCCACGCCGAACGGGGTCCTCGTGTCGGAGGAGACCGTGCACGACTTCCAGCTACAACCCGGCGATACGGTCAGGCTCAGGCTGCAGTTCGCGAGCGACCACGCCTATCACGTCGTGCCGTTCACCTACGTGGGCGTGGGGCGCGAGTTCCCGACGGCGCCGCACGACTCGTTCCTGGTGGCGAACGCCGCCTACGTGGCGACCGCGACGGGCTCACCGGCAGCGCAGACGCTGCTGATCCGCACGAACGGCTCGCCGCCCGACGTCGCCTCAACGGTACGGCAGCTCCTCGGGCCCGCCTCGGGCGCGACCGTGCAGGACATCGTGACCCAGCAGCGGATCACGCTCTCGGGTCTCACGGCGATCGACCTGGCCGGCCTCACGAAGCTCGAGCTCGCGTTCGCGCTACTGCTGGCGGCAGGGGCCTCTGGTCTCGTGCTGGCGCTCGGGCTTGCCGAGCGGCGCCGGACCTTCGCGATCGCGTCGGCGCTGGGCGCGACCGGCCGACAGCTCGGCGGGTTCGTCTGGAGCGAGGCCGCCTTCGTGACGATCGGTGGTCTGGTGCTGGGCGGGCTGAGCGGCTGGTGGCTCGCGCAGTCGATCGTGAAGATCCTGACAGGGGTCTTCGATCCTCCGCCCGAGCACCTGTCGGTGCCGTGGGGCTACCTCGCGGCGCTGCTGCTGGCGACGGCGGGGGCGATCGCGGTGGCCGGGGTCGCGATGCTGCGCGCGACACGTCGCCCCACGATGGTGATCCTGCGGGATCTCTGAGGTCCGAGATGGGAAGAGGCCGCGACGCACACGGGGGTGCGTCGCGGCCTCCAGTCATCGGTCGGCGATGACGACCGCGACCCTACGAGCGAGACGCCGGCCTTTCAACGCAACCGAACGCTTCGTCACACGCTCGTGACGAAGCGGTCACATCACCGTCGCACACGGCGGCTCAGCTGCCCGCCGCGAACGCCGCGATCTCCGCCGCGTGCTCCTCGTAGTGCTCGAAGGTCTCGCCGCCGAAGTCCTCGACGGCCGGCGCATCCGCCTCCGGGAGCGCGGCCAGTGCCGCCCGAACCCGCGCCCGGGCGGCGGCGGCCCCCGTCACGATCGCGTCCCAGCTCATCGCCTTCGATTCATCGGCGAACGACCCGTTCAGCGCGTCGAAGTACGCGTCGTCGTGGTCGTCCGGCACGTAGGTCCCGGCGGCCATCGCCTCGAGGTTCGCCCCCGAGTAGTCCGCCCACTTCGCGCAATGCCACACGAGGTCGGCCACCGACCAGCCCGGCACCGCGCCGGGCTCGGCCAGCCGCTCCGCGGGGACCTTCGCCACCGCGACCTCGAGCGCCGCCCAGGATGCCGCTTCACGTTCCAGCAGTTCGTCCTTCATCTCGATCACCTCGTTCTCGGGAAGCCGAGGTCGACCTTGCTCGTGCCCGGGTCGGGCCAGCGCTCGGTGACGACCTTGCCCTTCGTCCAGAAATGGATGCCTTCGGGTCCGTACATGTGGCTGTCGCCGAACAGCGAGCTCTTCCACCCGCCGAACGAGTAGTAGCCCACCGGCACCGGGATCGGGACGTTGATCCCGACCATCCCGGCCTGGCACTCGAAGGTGAACTGCCGGGCGGCGCCGCCGTCACGGGTGAAGATCGCCGTGCCGTTGCCCCACGGGTTGTCGTTCACGAGGCCCACGGCCTGCTCGTACGAATCGGCGCGCACCACCGCCAGCACCGGGCCGAAGATCTCGTCCTTGTAGCAGTCCATCTCGGTGGTGACGTGGTCGATCATCGACACACCGAAGAAGAAGCCGTCCTGCGTGTAGAGCGGGTGCTCGCGACCGTCCACGACGACTGTTGCGCCCTGCGCGGCGGCCGACTCCATGTAGGAGGCCACCTTGTCGCGGTGCTCGCGCGTGACGAGCGGCCCCATCTCGGACCCGGGGTCCATCCCGTGGCCGATCTTCACCTTCGGGATGCGCTCCCGGATCGCCGCGATGAGCGGCTCGGCGACGTCACCAACCGGGACCAACACGCTCACGGCCATACAGCGCTCCCCGGCCGAGCCGTAGGCCGCGCTCACCGCCGCGTCGGCGGCCATGTCGATGTCGGCGTCGGGCAGCACCACCATGTGGTTCTTCGCGCCGGCCAGGGCCTGCACGCGCTTGCCGTGCTTCGTGCCCTGGTCGTAGACGTAGCGCGCGATCGGCGTCGACCCGACGAACGACAGCGCCTTCACGTCCGGATGCTCGAGCAGGCGATCGACGACGACCTTGTCGCCCTGGAGCACGGTGAACACGCCGTCGGGCACGCCGGCCTCCTGCAGCAGCTCGGCGATGAGCAACGAGGCGCCCGGGTCCTTCTCGGAGGGCTTCAGGATGAAGCAGTTCCCGGTGGCGATCGCGTTCGCGAACATCCACATGGGCACCATCGCCGGGAAGTTGAACGGGGTCATGCCGGCCACCACGCCGAGCGGCTGGCGGATCGAGTAGACGTCCACGCCGGTGGAGGCCTGCTCGGAGAAGCCGCCCTTCATCAGGGTCGGGACCCCGCACGCGAACTCGACGCACTCGAGGCCGCGGGCGACCTCGCCCATCGCGTCGGACAGCACCTTGCCGTGCTGCTCGCTGACGATGGTCCCCAGCTCGCGCCGGTTGCGGTCGATCGCGTCGCGTGCCCGGAACATGATGTCCGAACGCTTCGACAGCGAGGTCGCGCGCCATTCGGCGAACGCTTCCTGCGCCACGGCGACGGCGCGGTCCACCTCCTCGACGCTGGCGAAGTCCACCTCGTGGGTCTGGACGCCGGTTGCGGGGTTGAAGACGGGGCCGGTGCGACCGGACTCGCCGGGTACGAGCTTGCCGCCGATCCAGTGGCTGATCCGTTCCACGGATATCAACTCCCCTGTGGGTGCAAGGCTGGGTGCGCCCCGCCTGTCGTCGAACCCCCGGCGGCCGGGTCAGCCGGCCCGAAGGAACCGCCGCGCGCTTGGGGCACAGGGTACCCGAGCGGGCACAGGGGTCCGCGGCTTAGATGAGCTGTTCGAAGTCCTTGCCGCGCGCCCACGCGCGGTACACGGGCTCGCGCACACGACGGGCGTGCCAGCGGAACGTGCCCGTCGAGCAGACCTGCGTCCCCCCCGTCACGTCGGAGAACGCGGCGATCCGGAAGTGCATCCGGCCACGAGCGCGCCGGGCGCCGAACCCGCCGTGCAGGGCCACCCTCGATGTCTCACCCACGCTCGCGAAGTCGATACGGCGGCCGTCGAGGCGAGGTGGAGGGTACGTCCAGTACCCGTAGCCGTGGTTCGTGACGGTCGTGCCGTCCTCGCACTCCAGGACCGGGAGGAATTCGGTCTGGATGAGGACGAAACGACCCGTCGGCTTCAGTCCGATCTGGAAGGCGAGCTGGGTCCCCTGCGGGGTGTCGCCTAGGTAGATCCGTGTCCGCATCCGGGCCGACGCGGCGGGGGCGAGTCCACCGACGCCCACGACCACCAGCAGCACGAGTGCCACGATCCGGTTCCGCATGTCCG
>Ga0315276_10005716_pt1 | contig 11479 bp, 11 predicted proteins | sample YL17G05_0_MG_FD_204542 | JGI IMG/M metagenome (GOLD analysis project Ga0315276, IMG submission 204542) | Sediment microbial communities from Yellowstone Lake, YNP, Wyoming, USA - YL17G05_0 | ecosystem: Environmental > Aquatic > Freshwater > Lake > Sediment | place: USA: Wyoming | collected... | reverse complement strand
CGAGCCACTGACAAGCTGCTGGCCACTCTCAGGTCCTCATTATTATGCGGAGCAAAATGCCGCAAAAACGGCCAAAATCAAGGCCCTTAGAACAGCAACTTCGCATAAAATTACGCTTTACATAAAAGTGGCAGTCCTATGGTCCGAGGACTTTTCCAGGGCATTTGGTCAAGTGGAGAGCGACGAAAATAAACTCAGTCAGCTTGTTCATATCTCCGATTTGGAAGCACAAGGGCTCTACTACTCCACTCTCGAACTCGTGGATTTCCTAAACGGGAAAAATGAAAATGAGGATTTTGTGAAGGTACGTGAGATACAAGAGAGCAGAAAAACAAAGAAAAAGGCCGAGGAAATAAGCAAGCTGAACGACAAAATTGCAGGTTTCCTCAGTAACGTGTTCCTGAGCAAGGGAAAAACTTCGGTTGATATCGCCTTTTTTGGCCGGATGCTCGCTTCCGCTCCGGCCTACAATATTGAAGCGGCCTGTCAGGTTGCCCATGCTATCAGCGTGCATCCGGTGGTAATCGAAGATGACTACTTCACCGCGGTGGATGACCTCAACGACGGCAGCGAAGACGCCGGAGCCGCCCATATCGGAGAAACAGGATTTGCGGCGGGGCTTTTCTATTCTTATATCTGCCTGAATCGCGAATTGCTGGGAGAAAACCTCGGTGGCGACACGGTCTTGGCAAAGAGAGCTATCAGAGCGTTGACTGAGGCAGCGGTAAAGGTAGCACCAGAAGGGAAGCAGAACAGCTTCGGCAGCCGCGCCTATGCCAGCTACGTTCTTGCCGAAAAGGGCGACCAGCAGCCGCGATCCCTGTCTGTCGCATTTCTAAAGCCGATCACCAGCAGCGATTATGGTGCTGATGCAGTTGAAGCTCTAACGAGACATCTGACCAACATGGATGGTGTATATGGGCTGTGCGCTGATTTCCGTTTCTTCATTAACGCACTAAATGGCGAGGGCGGCGCTTATCCTGCTCAAAAGGATAAAACGGAAACAGCGGCTCAGAAGGATGACAAAACCTCCTTCGAAAAATTGCTCGATTTCGTGTCCACATAAGGAGGCGATAATGGAATATCTACTCTTTCGACTCTATGGCCCTCTGGCCAGTTGGGGGGAGATTGCGGTCGGAGAATCGCGGCACACCGCTTTCTATCCCGGCAAGTCCGCTCTTATAGGGTTGCTGGCAGCAGCCCTCGGCATCCGTCGCGATGAGGAGGAGCGCCAACTGGCTTTGGCTTCGGGGTATCAATTTGCTGTCAAAGTGCTTAGCGCCGGGAGTCTTCTGCGCGATTACCATACGGCACAGGTTCCTGATTCGGTCGGCACGTTCGCATATCGCACCCGACGGGACGAACTGGTCGTTGGTAAGAAACGGCTTGGCACGATCCTTTCCAGCCGTGAATATCGGTGTGATGCCTTATCCCTGGTTGCCGTCCGCGCGTTGGACGGAGCGCCATTTTCTCTCCATGAACTTTGTAATGCCTTGCTCAGACCCAAGTTTCACCTGTATCTTGGCCGCAAATCATGCCCGCTGGCAGTGCCGCTCAAGCCCCTCGTTCGCCCTGCTGAAGGCTTCGGCCAGGCACTCGATAAATATCCGCACGGTCCGTTATATGTTTCTCCGTACCTGATGCAAATCGCCCGGAAAGAGGCTGAAGTTGGGCTCCTGCCTGATGCGCCGTCTCTTGCAACCTTGTCACGGGACGACCGTTACGCCTTGTCCATGGACAGGCAAACAGTCCACTATTACTGGGAAGGAGAGGCCGGGGACCTTAAGGCACAGCAGGTTCTCATACGGCACGATCACCCGCTTTCTCGAAGCCGCTGGCAGTTTACCCAGAGGGCGGAGCACTTTCTTATGATGAAGGAGGGGGACTAATGAATTTCTCCAGAGTCAGAGTGAATCCGGATATCCGGGAGTTGTCGCATCTGCACCAGGTCCTTCGCGGTAATAGCTATGGTGTTCATCAAATGCTTTGGGACCTCTTTCCAGGAGGAAAGGAACGCACATTTCTCTTCCGTGAGGAGATTGCCGGCGAACAGATTCCTCATTATAAAGGAGCTAGGGGTGAACCTATCTACTACGTTGTCTCGCAAAGTGAGCCGGCGAAGGGGAATCCGCTCTTTGTCGTTGAAAGCAAGCCGTACAAGCCCCGTCTTGCGGTTGGCGACCGGTTGTCTTTCAAGTTACGCGCAAACCCGACCATTGCGCGTAAAGAAGCTGGAAAGAAGAATTCGGTACGACACGATGTGGTTATGGATGCCCAGCATCATAATTTGCGTGAACTGGCGCGGGGTGCTGGGGCGGACGATGCCGGGGGAAAATCCGATTTGAAGGACCGGATACTTGCGTCATTGCTTACGTCAAAGAACCCGGACCTTGGTGTAAACCTTGAGCGAATCATAGAACGCAATGAGAGATACCGGGAACTCAAGGGACAAGAATTCGCTCCCTCGAAGCTGTTCAGTCTTGCATTGAAAGTTGCTGCAGATTCGGCCCTCGAAACGTGGCTGACGGAGAGGGCCAAGACGCACGGCTTCATAGTTGTGCGGGACGATAAGCTGAGGCTTCTCAAGTTTCAAGCCGAGGGATATCGTTGGCATGCACTCTCGAAAAAGGGGCACTCCGCAGGGTTCAGTTCGGTTGACTTTGAAGGGGAAATCGAGGTTTTCAATCCAGCTCTGTTCGTTGAAGCTCTTTTCACCGGCATTGGTCCGGCCAAAGCGTTCGGCTGCGGTCTTATGCTGGTGCGGCGGATATGACGGTGCAGATCCGTTACGGAGATCATAGAATGGAGACAAATATAGCCGTTTTCAAGGGTAAGGAAATTAGAAAGACACTTCATAAAAATGAATGGTGGTTTTCCGTTTCCGATGTGATAGCAGCGTTAACGGATAGTGCTGATCCAAAGCAATATATAAAAAAGATGAGGCAGCGCGATCCGGAACTAAACTCCTACTGGGGTACAATTTGTACCCCACTTGAAATTACGGCGCCTGATGGAAAAAAGAGGGAGACAAACTGTGCCAACACTGAAGGCATCTTCCGCGTCATTCAGTCTATCCCTTCGTCAAAGGCCGAGCCTCTGACAACTCCCCAGGGAATAAAGAAGATAGAAAGGAAGTGATTGCGCCATGACCGAACCGATTCTCCCTCCCCTTAAACCTATTCCCATTAAAGACCGGATATCGGTGGCCTATGTCGAGAAAGGGAATATTGATGTCCTTGACGGGGCTTTTGTCGTAGTGGACAAGAACGGTGTTCGAACTCATATTCCGGTGGGCGGGCTGGTCTGCCTTATGCTGGAGCCTGGGACACGGGTCTCTCATGCGGCGGTGACCCTGGCGTCTCGGGTGGGCTGTCTCCTTGTCTGGGTCGGCGATGGCGGGGTTCGTCTGTATGCCTCCGGCCAGCCAGGTGGCGCCAGAGCTGATCGCCTCCTTTATCAGGCCAAGCTCGCACTCGATGATGAAGCAAGGCTCAAGGTTGTTCGAAAAATGTATGAGATGCGGTTCAAGGAAAAGCCTCCTGAAAAACGGAGTATCGAACAGTTACGGGGAATTGAGGCGGTGAGAGTCCGTAAGATGTACGAGCTTTTTGCACGTCAGTATGGCGTCACGTGGGCTCGCCGGAATTACGACTATGATGAATGGGAAAGCGGCGATGTGCCTAACCGCTGTCTCAGTTCCGCAACGGCCTGTCTTTATGGCGTAACGGAAGCCGCTATTTTAGCAGCAGGATATGCGCCAGCGGTGGGCTTCATCCATACCGGTAAGCCCCAATCCTTTGTCTACGATATTGCCGACCTCTTTAAGTTCGAGACGGTGGTACCCATGGCTTTTCGGATTGCATCAAAGAATCCCAAAAACCCGGAGAGGGAGGTTCGTATAGCCTGCCGGGATAGTTTCCGCCAGAGCCGTCTCCTCCACCGCATTATCCCGAGTATTGAAGAAGTGTTGTCTGCCGGTGGCCTGCCTTTCCCTAAGAGACCTGAGGAATCGGTAGCTCCCGCAATTCCCAACAAGGAGAACATTGGCGATGGTGGTCATCGTGGTTGAGAACGTACCGCCAAGGTTGCGCGGGCGATTGGCGATCTGGCTTCTTGAAGTACGAGCGGGCGTATACGTGGGCAATATCTCACGAAGGGTGCGAGAGATGATCTGGGACACGGTGATAAAGGGGATAGAAGACGGCAATGCCGTGATGGCGTGGAGCACGAACACAGAGTCAGGTTTTGACTTCCTGACATGGGGGGCCAACCGAAGAGAACCAGTCGAGATAGATGGTCTCAAGTTGGTGTCGTTCTTACCGGAAACAGACGAAGGCATGGCGACAGATCTTGAGTGAAATTTTCGGAAGTTTTTTTGGTAGAGATTTGGTTCTTTGAAAACTGAATATGAATTTAAGGGGTTATAATAAGTGTGTTCCCCGCACACGCGGGGATGAACCGAGATTACGCGTCAGGAGGCCTTGGTATCCCAAGTGTTCCCCGCACACGCGGGGATGAACCGAGTAGATAGCGACGGCATCAAGAGTAGATAGCGTGTTCCCCGCACACGCGGGGATGAACCGAACCCATGCTCTCCAACATAGACCGATCTGGAGTGTTCCCCGCACACGCGGGGATGAACCGGCTTGTCATGCCTTCTGGAACGGGCATTAATAGTGTTCCCCGCACACGCGGGGATGAACCTTTATCGTCGAATTCGTCAAGGATGCAGACGACGTGTTCCCCGCACACGCGGGGATGAACCGAGTGAAGAGGGCGTTCAGTCCTTCGTTGAGGGGTGTTCCCCGCACACGCGGGGATGAACCGATCGGAGATTCCATTAATCCGATCACCCAGGAGTGTTCCCCGCACACGCGGGGATGAACCGGGGGATACCCCCCCTTATCCCTACCCTAACCAGTGTTCCCCGCACACGCGGGGATGAACCGATGGCGCGACGATGAAAAATCCCCTCTTCACGGTGTTCCCCGCACACGCGGGGATGAACCGGAGGTGATTTAAAAATACCTCGTTGGTTAGAGGTGTTCCCCGCACACGCGGGGATGAACCGAGTTAACGGACCTTTCCTTTCAATCGACGCATGTGTTCCCCGCACACGCGGGGATGAACCGCCTCTCAGGTCGTTCAGGCCATCCAGCGAAAAGTGTTCCCCGCACACGCGGGGATGAACCGGTCCACCCTGGGGCGCTTATTTGGATGGCGTGGTGTTCCCCGCACACGCGGGGATGAACCGTTATTGTGGGATTTTCTGTACAGTTTGGATTTGTGTTCCCCGCACACGCGGGGATGAACCGCCATGATGCTTTCTTTGGATTGGCGGATGAGTGTGTTCCCCGCACACGCGGGGATGAACCGGTACCCTTAACTTTTAACGCAGCAGCGGTCTGGTGTTCCCCGCACACGCGGGGATGAACCGGTGTCCCCCTGAAACCCCCTTCCTTTATCCTTGTGTTCCCCGCACACGCGGGGATGAACCGAGAGTTTAAAATAGCAAGATCGAGATGGAGGAGTGTTCCCCGCACACGCGGGGATGAACCGATATCTAAATGGTCATTATAAAAGGCCAAAACGTGTTCCCCGCACACGCGGGGATGAACCGTTTGAGGAGTCCGGGAGCGGGTTCGTAGTGATGTGTTCCCCGCACACGCGGGGATGAACCGGTAGTAGGGGCCTGTTTCCTCTGGGCGGGGTAGTGTTCCCCGCACACGCGGGGATGAACCGTACGATGTCTGGTGTGGGACTGCAAGGAAATTGTGTTCCCCGCACACGCGGGGATGAACCGGAACAGGCGACCAGGCGGGAACCGGAGCAAGGTGTTCCCCGCACACGCGGGGATGAACCGTTCTCTTCAATCAGCATGGTGGCCTTGACGTCGTGTTCCCCGCACACGCGGGGATGAACCGAACGCAGTCCTCACGATCAGCGCATACGAAGAGTGTTCCCCGCACACGCGGGGATGAACCGTGGTCGCCAATGGAGTGATAGCGATTGGGACGTGTTCCCCGCACACGCGGGGATGAACCGATACGCCCGCCTATAATTGCCGCACTATTTCCGTGTTCCCCGCACACGCGGGGATGAACCGGCGGCACTGCCTCCCACGACCGAGGCCGATTAGTGTTCCCCGCACACGCGGGGATGAACCGGAGGCGATGCAATAGCAGCTTCGGCTGGCAGAGTGTTCCCCGCACACGCGGGGATGAACCGAGACTACACCAGATCAGAACCAACCAGGGCAGGTTTTGTTTTTTGCTTGTTTTTCAACTATGCTGCTACTGAGTCAACCGTTGAGAAGATTTCTATCAAAAAGGTTTTTGTGTTGACAAGAGCCCATTTAGATTGTTAGTAAGAAGAGTCAGAGGGTGGCGTTTTGAATAAGGAACAACGTGTCCAATATTGGCTTGAATCCGCAAAAGATGATTGGAGGGTTGCAAAGCATCTCTTCGAAAAAGGAGATTATCCCCACTCACTATTTTTTGGTCACCTTACTATTGAGAAGATTTTAAAGTCAATTTATGTCAATAAACTAAATGAAAGTCCACCGCACACACACCGGCTTGTCCATTTAGTAGAAAAGATAGCACTCGAATTGACAGAAGAGCAATTAGAACTTTTTGAAACGATTACCGACTTCAATATGGAGGCAAGATACCCAGATGAGAAATTTTCTTTTAAGAAAAGATGTACGAAAGATTTTGCTGAAAAATATCTAAGGAAGATCGAGGAGATTAGAAGATGGCTTCTAAAAAAGATTCGACCGTAAAAATAGTTACAAGATATATTGAAGAGTTAGAGAAGAATCGAATCCATATCATAGAAGCAATTATTTTTGGCTCTCATGCAAAGGGGACAGCAAAACCTGAGAGTGACATAGATGTTGCGCTAATTTCCAATGCCTTTGTGGGAGACAGATTCAAAGATCGAAGGAGGATCATCCCTTTTAGGAGAAAAATTGATAGCCGGATAGAACCTCTTCCCTTCAAACCAGAAGATTTCAATAATGGTGGAGCCTTGGCCAAAGAAATAAAAAAGACAGGGAGAGTAATATTTAAAAGATAGTGTTTGGGATTGCAAAGATTCGGATCTAATGCATAACTCTTAATATTTGGCGCCACAAAAGGATAATGGTTCATAGTTCATCGTCCTTCGTCTCCTGGCCGGCGTTGTGGGCAATCATCTTCTGGGGGTTCTCTTTCATCGCTACGAAAGTGGCGTTAAGAGAAGTCCATCCCTTTACCCTTTTGACCCTTCGATTTGGAATCGGCGCTTTCCTTCTCCTTGTTGTCCAACTCCGTCAAGACAAAAAATTTCTAAAGGTTTTCTCTCAAAGGGATTGGATCTATGTTCTCTTTTTGTCCATTGTAGGAATCGCTGGACACAACCTTCTTCAAGCCTTTGGATTGCTCTATACTACCGCCATTAATACGGGTTGGATCATTGCCATTCAACCTATTTTCATTACGCTGACGGCTCGTCTCTTTCTCGGGGAAGGGATCACGGTTAGAAAGATCATAGGGATTGTTATTGGATTTTCTGGAATTTTCTTGATTGTCTCAAAAGGGGTATTTTCCCTCTCCCTATTTCGTTTTTCCTCAACTTTTGGTGACCTCCTCGTCCTCCTGAGTGCACTGACCTGGACCGCCTTTACCGTTGGAGGGAGAGGATTCCTTTCGCGATTTCCACCTCTTGTCACCATCACACCGATCATGATGGTAGGGTGTCTGATCACCCTTCCCTTGAGCGCTGTAAAAGGTGAATGGAACATCCTTTTCCATTTATCTCTATCCGGATGGATGGGTATTCTCTTTTTGGGAATCTTCTGTTCTGGTTTGGCTTACTTCTATTGGTATTCAGCTCTGGAGAAAAGGGATTCCAGCATCATCGGAATGTATCTCTATTTGGAGCCCCTTGTCACATTGATGGGGGCTCGCCTCCTACTGGGTGAGGAGGTCAAATGGATTACACTTATGGGCGGCGGGATGACCCTCATGGGGGTCTATTTAGCAACGTGGAAAATTTCAAGATAGAGATTTCTGAAAAGGTCCAGAAATCTCTGATTACATCGATTAGGGACTGATTATGCAGATGGGAAATACATTGAAAAATCAGGAAAATCTGTGTAATTTCTCATGACGGACTTGTCACCCCCAAACGATGAAAACAACAGGAACTCCCTCCCCCTTGAGAGGCTGTGTCGTAATCAGGATGAAAGGTGGATTCCGGCGGGACAGGGGGTCAAGCTCCTCAGCTTTAGAATGCGGTCGTTTAGAGTTATGGGTAATCGGCCTTCTTAGAAATGGGATTCTTTTCATGGGCTTGGATCTCCGTAGCTGAGCGATGAAAGGTTTCCGCCCTAAAGCTTCGTCACCCGACCGCCTGTCCCGTGTTGCAACGGAAATAGTTTCTTGTTGATTACGACACAGTCTCTGATGGGGGAGGGCGAGGGTGGGGGTGGGGGTGGGGGTGGATAAGACTCGTTAACCCCCCACCTTATTCCTCCCCCGCAAGGGGGGAGGAGATTATCGGTGTTATTTTTTAGGTAATCATTTTTTGAAATCTGTACTACTAACCTTGAATTCCTTGAAATTTTGTTAAGCAAATTTTGTCAGGATTTTTCCCCTCACCCTATCCCTCTCCCCTGCCTTCGGGGGAGAGGGGAGAGTGAGGGGGTGATTTCATTGGTTCTTTTCGGTTGCGGCTACGCTGCGCTGTGTAATCAAGAGAGCGCGTAGTAATTTTTCAGAGCTCTCAGATAAAATTCTTGACATCTTGGTTGATTAGTGATATCAAATCCCGCTGAAAAGACCGTTCTTGCAAAGGAGGACAACGAGATTGGCAAAGGGGTTTGTGAAATGGTTTGATACAAAGAAGGGTTATGGGTTCATCGAGCAACCCGGTGGAGACGATGTTTTCGTTCACTATTCAGGGATTGCGGGTGAAGGATTTAAGTCTCTCCGCGCCGGCGAGGAGGTAGAATTTGAAATCGCCAATGGCGCGAAAGGACCTCAGGCGACCAATGTGGTGAAATCGAGCTGAAGATTTTATAGGTTTATGCCTCCTTACCTCTTCCCGTAGATGAGAAGGAGTGAGGGGAACGAATTTAAGTTTTAGAAGGGGCTGTCCGTTCTTCAATCTTTTTTAGAGCCTCTTTCACCTTTGGAATCAAAGGGCCTTCACGAGATTTCTGCAGTTGGGTCAATACCTTGATTGATTCCTTGGTCCCGACCTTTCCCAAGGCATCACAGATGGCTCCCAATGCAGCGTCTGTAAGAAGGTTTTTCTGGAAGAGGCCCCCCAATCTTTTTATCCCTCTTTTCTCAATGATTTCGATGAGAATCTGTTCTACGGTTTTTCCTTCGATTGTTAGGTTTCCCGAGGTGCCGAAGGCATGGTAGATTTGGGTTTCAAGTTGTTCCATTTGTGGAGAAGGGGCATCGAATATATGTTTGAGGATTCCAAGCATCTTTTCAACACCCTTTGCGCTTCTCATCATCCCGAGGCACCACATCGCCCTTTTCCGAACCTCTAAATCTGGGTCGTCAAGGCTCGAAAGAAAGATTTCTTCTCCCTCGGAGCCTCCGATTTGGCAAAGAGTATGGATTCCCTGTTCCCTCAATTTGGGATGTTCGTGAGAGGTATACCTTCTCAAGACCTTCATGAGAGGGATTTTCCACTGTCCAGATTTGATCTCTCCAAGAACCCTGAGAATATCGCAGGTCGTTTCGACAGAGATCTGCTGTTCTTCTAATTCTTTTAAGAGATGGACGGCAGCGACAGGTCCGATCTGGATGAGGGCCTCACAAGCGTTCTTCCTCACCCATTGATCCTCGCTGCTTTTTAAAATGGACAGAAGGGGAAGGATAGCCCCAATTTCGAGGGAGGCGAAGATGGGAACGATGGCAGTCCGGATCTCCTTTTTCCCCGCCAGGAATTTTTCCTTGAGTAGAAGGGGGATCGAGCCTTGTCCAATCTCCTCCATGACCTGGCCGGCCAATAGAGCCCACATCGTTTTTTGGTGAAAATGGTGTCTCAGTGTTTCAAGGATGCGAAGGGTCTCTGGATACCGATCCCTCCGGATCAGTTCGGGAATCATCTGAACGAAGGAATGGGCCACGTCGAGAAATTTCTCTTTCTCTTTGGCATGGTCGAGCTGTTTGAAAAACTGATCGGTATAATTGAGAAACTTATCCGTCAGTCTCTCGAGCAGAATTTTATCTTTCAGTTCGGGCGTCAGCCCTTCAAGGTCGATCAGCCCTTGTCGAAAAAATTCCTCAAGAAGGTCGACCGCCTCCTTCGTCTCGGTCTCTTTCAGTCGATGACAGATCTTCTTAACCAAGCGATCCGATTTCTTTTCGTAGAGGTCTTCCTTCTGAAGCTGCTTGAGGGCGAGGTGTTCCCGCAGAAAGATCTTAGAAGTGCTCCAGAGGTATTGTTTCTGTAAGAAGGAAAGGATTTCATTTTCAATGAACTCCTCCCGACTATCGGAGGATGAAGCAAGGTCGCTGTTTCTTAAGATCGCGCAAAGAAGGTCGGACTGTCGAATCGGACGGAGGGCATCCCGGAGAAGATTTTTTTGAATATCGTGGATCTCTTGTCCCAACATTTTTTGAAAATGGGGGATCATTTTTAGATCCTTCCTCATTCGGGAAAGCGTGAGACGGGCCCTCCAGGGCATTTCCCGTTCCGGGGCAAGGAGTTCTTCGTTGAAGATGTAAGAGATGTTGAAGATCCCGCGGCTGTAAAGGGCTTGGGCAAACCGATCCTTGTCCTGTTTCCTTCGGGTATCTACTAAGGAGGGTTCGCTCATAATATCAACGAACTGGGTGAATTCTGCTTGAGCCATTCGACTTTTAAGAGTGAGGCTGATCAGGTCTTTCCGTTCTAAATATTTCGCAAATCTTGGGACATAGAGTTCTCCCATTCCCTTCATCATGATTCGACTTAATCTTTGTGTCTCCGGAAGAATACCCTCTGCAAAGATCTCCTGCTTCTCCTGTTCCTCCCTCACCAAAAACGTCAGCTCATCTTCACCTTCAAAAAGTTTCTTAAACAGTTGGTAGAGTCCTTCCTTTGCCTTTTTCGATTCAGGATGTTCAGGGGTGTAATATCCTGTTCTCAAGAAGGCTTGGATGAGGTGAAGGACGAAATCGCTCAGCCTTGATTGAAGTTTCTGGAGGCGCTCGACCTCTTCTGATGGAAGACCTTCAGGAATTCCCTCCAAACCTTTTTTCTGAGGAATGGGCGGAGTGATTTTTGGAGTCACCATAAAATCTTCTTTATCAAAATATGCCAGAATACCCCCCGGCTCTGCTGGGGGGATGAATGGCCTACCCTCTCCCCTGGGGGGCATAAGCGCTAACTTAAACCGATTCTGATGCCCCGTGAGAGGGCATCGATGACAATAGCCCGGCGATTCATCGCCGGGTGCAAATAAGATAAAACAGAAGTCCCATCGGGA
>Ga0315276_10005714_pt1 | contig 11483 bp, 16 predicted proteins | sample YL17G05_0_MG_FD_204542 | JGI IMG/M metagenome (GOLD analysis project Ga0315276, IMG submission 204542) | Sediment microbial communities from Yellowstone Lake, YNP, Wyoming, USA - YL17G05_0 | ecosystem: Environmental > Aquatic > Freshwater > Lake > Sediment | place: USA: Wyoming | collected... | reverse complement strand
AGCGGGAGCACAAAGGCAGGGGGCGCGCCCCCAGGTGGAAGGAGCGGAGGTCGATCCGGTGACAGACGGCGTAGCCGATGGCGTCGGCCTTCCCCAGCAATCCGCCCGGGGTGCCGTACAGCCAGAGCCCGATCAGGAGGGCGGCAGGGAAGAGGACCGCGACCCGGCGCATGCCGCGGGCGAGGCGGCTGGGGCGCACGGCGGCCAAGGGGAGGCGCATGGGCTCATTATAGCGCAGACCGGACGCCGGACAACCGGCGACAGCGCGGGACCCTCGGCTTTGCGACTGACTCAGGTTCGCCTCGAGGTGCGGAGGCACGTCCCGGCTCCCCGCGGACCGGGCCGGGACGGCGCGGGCCGCCATGCCGGAACACAATGTGCCTTGACGCCCTTCTGGGCCGTCGGTATAATCCTCGGGCCTTCCTCGGTAGCTCAATCGGCAGAGCGGGCGGCTGTTAACCGCTAGGTTCGAGGTTCGAGTCCTCGCCGAGGAGCCTGCCTGAATCAAGCCCACAATCAACGCCGGCGCAGGAGTTGCGCCGGCGGCTGCGTCTGAGGGCCGGCCCTAGCTTCGCGAACCTTGTTTGCGGAGCCCTGTCCCTCCGTAGTCGGCAGCTTCCCTGGCACCCGCCTCATGGCGCTGGTTCACTCCAGGAACAACGCACCTGCCAAGGTCTCTCAAGGGATCCGCATCATCCCGAGTGGAGTTGTGGGTGTTACATGACGCCCTCCACCCTCCTGCCATCTCGCCCCAAGCACAGCCCAGCGCAATGGGGAAGTTACAGGACTCCGAACGGGGCTCAGGTGTGTCGGGGGCATTGGGGAACTTGCTCCCTGCTCAGAGCCGTCTGAGCATGTGCCTTGGGCCTTTCTACTCCCGGCTCCTGGTCGCATACCAGCCTGTCTTGACGCTCGTTCTCACATCGAATTCCGGCACGTAGGCTTTGATGTCCAGCAGCGGTGTGCCGCCCAGGACGTCTATCCCCTCCACCTCGAGCACGTTCCCTCTCCGTCCTCGTAGCCCGACCACCGACAGGCCGATCGGGTTAGGGCGGCAAGGATATCGCGTCGCGAACAGGCCCCGGCGCTGGCCGTCGAGGAACGGTCGCACGAGCAACCGGCAGCACGATAAGCGAAGGAGCACATGGGGCAAGAAGATGTGGGAGAAGCCCGTCACGTCCCGCAGGCCATCCAAGACCGTGGGAAGCGTCCCCCTAACCCGGCGCACCTGTGATCGGGAGCGCTGGGTCGCGGTACTCACCCGGAAGGGTGAGTGGATGACGCGTGTAGGATCCATCAGGAAGTCGGTCATCGCGCGATCTTCTCTTTGCTCATTGCGACACGCCGAGCCCCCTCGACCTGTTGGAAGGTGGCCCCCTGGCCGATCGTGCGGAGTGCCGCCTCTTCATCGACCACCCACGCTCCGGAGAGCATCGCGACGCCGTAGCCGAAGAAGACGGGCGAGAGCGGGGTGCTCGGGCCCAGAATCATCACAAAGCAGTTCGGGGGGCACAGGGCGAGCAGGCCCTCCAGACTATGGTTGATCAGCGCCGTTCCCGTGATGGCGACAACATCGGCCTGCGGGATGAGATCGGCGGCAGCCTCCGCCGGATATGCGCCCTCGATCGGATGCTGCTCGATCACCCACAGTTCCCTCGTCAATGGCCGAAGCTGCGGAATGAACGGGAAGTGCCCGACGAGCGCCACGGCGCGGCCCCGCCCTTGTTCGGCCAGCACCTCCATGGCGTTGCTCTCCCTGACTTGCTCCCGCTCGACCTCGATCAAGGAGTTGATGGCTGCCACGCCGATGCTCGCCTCCAGCAGGTTGTCCGAGCGCGCCAGCTCAGCCAACTCGAGCGCCGTCTTGAGGTGCAGGCCTCCCACCTCGCGCACCCGCTCGTGGCCATGCGGTCTTTCCCCCGTCAGCGTTGAGGCCAAGCCGCAGTGCCGGCTGCAGACCGTCGTCCCGTGAGCGCCCACCACGACCGAGCGCACCGGCGCATCTGGGCCGAGGGTCAGCAGCAATTATCGAGTATGCTCATCTGGCGATGCCTCTGCAAGTCGAGAACGCCGCGCCGCCTCTTCAGCCAGCACCTCCCGCATCAGATCGCAGATATGGACGATCTTCGGATTGCCGATCTGATAGAGCCCATCCTGCCCCGACGTTGGGCCGTCACAACGCCCCCGTTGCGCAGCACCCCGAGGTGCCGGGAGACCGTCGTCTGCGGCTGCCCGATGATCCGAGCAATATCACCGACCCGCTGAGGTCCATCCCGCAAGACGTGGACGATTTCGGCCCGCACGGCGTTAGCCATGCACTGGCATAGCTCGACCTGGACCTCAAAGATGGAACGCTCTGACATGTCACACCCCCCAATCCATCACGCTGGCCAATTGGTGGACAATGACCGCCGCGCCGAACGAGATGACCAACAACAAGCCCACACTGAAAGCAGGCCACTTTGACGCGCCGGTTTCCTGTTTGATCACCGCCACCGTCGCCGCGCAGGGGACAAAGGTCAGCTGAACCACCAGGAAAGCCAGCGCGGCATGCACCCCACCGGAGGAGAGAACGTGGGCACTGAAATCGTTTGCCTGCGCGATCCGGCCGGGCGGTTCATCGCTCGCCCGACGCGCAGCTCATACCGGCTGAAAGCCAACGGAGTGATGAGGGTGAGCGCCACGCCTGCCAGTATCACCGGTCGGACATCCAGCATGCGGCGCGACGCAAACAAGGCCTCCCTGGCGATTTCGTAACCGGTCAGGAACATGCCAAAGGCGATGAAAACGGCGACGACGTTTTCCAACATGTTCAGGCCATAGGGCAAATCCCGGCATCTCCGCTGCAAGAGCCCCAGCCTGACGACCACCGACAGAGAGGCGTCCGGGTCGAGCAGGTCGTGGGCGGTTTCCGAGCGCAAGGCCAGGCTGCCCGACTAGGCCGACAAGACCAGGTCTAGCCTGGACACGAGAATATTGACGAGAACGGGATACCAGTTGACGCAAGTGTTCACTCGTTCTCGCGTGTGATCATCGCTTGCTCATGGCGCTCCGGGAGTTGACCGCTCCAGCGGGTATCCGGCGGCCTCCCAGGCCTGCAATCCCCCGCTCATGCAGGACGCGCGTGAGAAGCCAGCCTGACGCAAGATCGTCACCCCTTCCTTGCTCCGAACTCCCGATGCGCAAACCACGACGATATCTTGATCCCGGGGCAGTTCGCTCACGCGGCCTTGCAGTTCGTCCAATGGGATCAAGATGCTCCTGGCGATATGAACCTGATTCCACCCTTCTTGAGATCGCACGTCCAGGAAAACCGCCCCCTGCTGGTGTTTCTCATAGGCCTGAGCTACCGAGATTCCTGTCGGGAGGGCTCTCGTGCACCTGAACAGCAGAAAGACTGTCACGGCGAGCGTGGCCACACCCAAGGCGACCCACAGCCAGCTCAGATTCTGCTTGCGAGCTTTGCATTGCTTACGATGAGTGGTACCTGACGGCGTGGACCTAGATGTCTTGTGTCTCTTGGACATTCTTACCCCCGGATCTCCGGCCCCTGTTCGCTCTGATGATGAGGTGGACGATTCCGATCCGTGTGGCGCTGGCCATACACCGGCAAAGGTCAGCCTGGACTTCAAAGATCGAGCGCTGGGACATGTCACGCTCCCCAACCCATCACGCGGGCCAAGTGGCGGACGATGATTGCGGCGCCGAACGAGATGACCAGCAGGGCTGCGCCTCGCGGGCAGGAGAACACGAACCGCCCCTCGCGGCGGGCCGTCATCACCCCGGCATCGGGCAGCGCCATCGGATGCTGCGAGATATACGTCTGCCGCTACCCCAGGAGCCTCTCCAGGTGGCAGACGCACCCCTCGCCCGTACCGATTGGCTGCGATACATCCAGGCGCGGCTGCGCGCGGATGGCTTGCAGCAGATTGCCTACTTTGATGGATACTCCCGGCCACCAGCAGACCTGAGCTGGGGAAGAGGAGTATGAACTCCCAGGACTCGAATATCCTCTCCGATTTGTTGGGCGTGATGAACCAGTTCGGGTCGCAGCACAAGCAGACAGAGGTGATAAGCCCTTGAGCGCACAGCTTCCAGCGCTGCTGTCCACCCCTGGTGCCGCTCCAATTCCAGCGGACCCAATTCATCCACCACCAGCAGGTCACACGGGGTGGCTAGTTGGAACACGCGGTTTCCCCATTCCAGCGTGTCCTCGTCAAACAACCAGGTCTCGGTGCGGATCGATGTCGTTTGACCGGGCGGCGCGAGGCGCGCCAGCGTGTGCTGCTCACCACGACGAAGGTCCAGAGCATCGATGGCAGCCTTGACCCCATCGACAAACACCGCCGGACTGAGGATCCCGGCGACATCCCAATCCATCTTGCGCGCCTCGCTCACCAGATTCTGGCACGAAGTCGTCTTGCCTGCGCCGCGCGGGCCAGTGATCACCCAGACTGGCGGATTTGCAGGCGAAACCACTCTCAATCCCATAACACGAACCTGCGCCCCGCCAGCTCTTCCACCTTGAGCGGGATGCCATAGGTGGCGCTCATCCTCTGCTCCGTCCACACTTCCTCCCGCGTGCCGGCGAAGAGGACGTGCCCATGGTTCATCAGGACAACCTGTTCTGCGATGGCAGATGCTACTTCCGGTTCATGAGAGGTCATCAGGACGGTGACACCCTGCAGCGCCAGGCCTTTCAGGCAATCCACCAGCCGCTTCTTGTTCGCCAGATCAAGATGAGATGTAGGTTCATCCAACAACAGCAGTCGAGGCTGCTGCGCCAAGGCCCGGGCAATCAAGACCAGTTGGAGCTCCCCGCCGCTCAGTGAAAGGAGCGAACGACCGGATTGGTTTTCCATTCCGACCAGGGCCAGCGCGTTCTCGGCAATACGGCAGTCCTCTGCTCCGGGTAGTTCCAGCGGCGTAAGATGGGGTGCGCGGCCCAGCAACACGTACTCGAGGATGGAGTATTCAAACGGCGTGTACTCGCGCTGAGGCACCAGGGCGATCCGCTTGCCAATTCCCGAACGGGAATAGCTGTTCAATGGACGACCGGCCAGGAGGATTCGTCCGGAAGAGGGGCGGAATCGCCCATACCCTAGGCGCAGAAGCGTGGATTTTCCGGCTCCGTTGGGTCCCAGGATAGCCGTCACTTTCGCCAAAGGCAACTCAAGGTTCAGCCGGTCCAGCGTCGCCTGCGCATTTCCCGGATAACGGTAGGAAACCTCAAGAAACTGCAGCACGGGCTCGTTCATGGTTGGGACGGTAAGAGGGGGCGGGTCATCAAAAGGACAAAGGTGAACGCGCCTATCAAGGAAGTCAGCACACCGAGCGGGATTTCCCCGGCCAGCGTCGTGCGGGCCAGATCGTCGCACAGGATCATGAACACCCCTCCCAGCAGCAGCGTCGCGGGGATGCTGCGGCCGGCATCTGCGCCGGAGAGCCGGCGCGCCAGATGGGGCACGATCAGGCCGACCCAGCCGATCAGCCCGCTGATTGAGATTGAGGCTGCCGTGACGATGACAGCCGCCCACAGGATGATCAACCGCTCCCTGCCGACAGAAACCCCCAGAGAGTAAGCCACATCATCGTCCAAGGACAACAGATTGAGCCGCCAGCGCATCAGCACAATGACCAGCAGTCCAATCAGGATGAGCGGCGCCACCGACAGGAGCTGTTGCCAGGAAACGCTCCACAACCCACCCAGGAGCCAGAAAGTGATCTCCGGGAGCTGGCGCAGCGGATCGGCCAGGTATTTCAGAAGCCCAACGCCAGCGGAAAACAGGGCTGAGACGGCGATTCCGGCCAGGAGCAGGCGCAGCACCCAACCGCCGTAGCGCACGCGTCTTGCCAGTAGATAGGAAAGACCCAATCCCAGGATCCCGAACAGCACGGCGCTGCCCTGCACAAGCCAGGCGGCTCCTCCCAGGAAAACGATGCTGCAGGCCGCCCCAAAGGCGGCGGCCTGCGAGACGCCTAGAAAGCCTGGTTCGACCAGCGGGTTGGAAAACACCATCTGAAACACCAAGCCGGCGGCGGATAGACTCATCCCAATCAGGGCAGCACCCAACAGCCGGGGCAGGCGCAGGTTCCACACCAGTTGGGCTGCCAGGGGATCCGCGGCCAGTTCCGCCGGGTGGAGCAATCCGACCTTGGGATAGCGCCCGAGAAAAAGCGAAACCCCAAACGTCAGCGCCAACAGGCCGCCCAAACCCCAAAGCCTCCAATCCACGACCTTCAGGAGCGCAAACCAGGAAGGAGTAGACGAGAGAGGCAGACGGGTTCTGGTTCGAGAGCGCATTACTCGAAATCGCCTCGCAGCCTGGGTTGGATGGACTGGTCGAAAGCCTCTTCATCAATTCCATACCACTGGGCAAAGAATGTGCGCGCAGCCGCCTGGATATCCACATCCTCGAACTGCTCTGGGTGCAGCCGCCAGGCAAGCCAGCGCAGTCCTAGAATCCAGCGCGGATCCGGCTGGTCCCAACTGTAGTAATCCTTTGGGAACGCGTACAGGTGTCCGTTCTGCACGGCGCGCATGGCCTGCCACTGTGAGTCGGCGAAGAGCCCGGCAACCACCTCTTCGGGGTCGGTTGCGTAGCTGATGACGAAGATCTGGTCGGCATCCCAGGCGGCGATTTGCTCCAGGTTTACTTTGTTCCAGCCGCTGCCGAGTTGAGTATCCGTCCACACGGGTGCGCCACCGGCAAGCTGTGTCAGGATGGTTTGCATCCAGCTCGCCGGCGGCACATTGAAGGCGATTTGCCCATCCCGGTTTGAGTAGTACAGCAAGAGCACCCTTGGTCTTTGTTCCTGAGGAGTATTGGCCACCGCCGCAGCGACTTGATCCACCTCCTGCTGGTAATAACCAGCCAGCTCCTCTGCGCGGGCTTCGTCCTGGAAAACCTGTCCCAGAATCCGCAAATCGCGCTGATACTGTTCTGGCGTCTCCAGATCCAGGTACACCACCGGAATGCCAAGAGTCTCCAGCGGTCTTCCCAGGGTCTCCGCCATGTAGGTTTTCATCAGCACCAGGTCGGGTCTGGCAGCAGCCACCTGTTCCGGGCCTGCGTTCGTGTCGAATGCAATCTTCTGGGCAAACATGGGGTCCACCAGTTCGAGGAAATCGCCGCTTCCCTGATTGGTGCCCGATACCGCGACGATTCTCTGGAGAGCGGCCGGGAAAAGGTAAGCGGCATCGGCGATCAGTGCCACCGCGCGTCCGGCGATGACGATGCGCTGCGGTGGGGTTTGCAGCGTAACGGTTCGGCCTGTTGAATCTATGATGGTAATGGGAGAAGGTGTAGAAGAGACGGAGGGCGCCCGGGGGCTGCATGCGGTAAGAAGCAGGCTGGCAGCCAGCAGAAAGAAAACGAGTGAGAAGATACGATTCTTCACGGGCTCTCTCCCTGTCATTCCGATAAACCCAGTTCGCCCCGGCACGTGTCCAGCCAATCCAGGATTGACGTCAACTGCCCAATGCGCAGCGCCAGGCCGAGGTGGTTGAAGCGCTGCTCGCTGGGTAATTCGCTGAGGCTGGTTTCCAGTCGAGCCAAGCCAGATCGGATGGCAGCAGCCTGGGCGTCGATGAGGTTGCGCGCCAGGTTGTGGTCACGCGCCAGAGCGAAATGCAGGCGCGTAATGAATTCCACGCGAATCGCCCGCACGCTGCTGCCAGTCGGGGCGCGCAGCCAGACTTCAAAACGTTGCTGCCCGGCCTCAGTCAGACGGAACAGCCGGCGCGCCGGTAATCTGTCTTGCGTTTCGGTTTCGCCAAGAATCGCCTCCTGGGCTTCCAACCGTTTGAGGATGTTGTACGCCTGGCTCAGGCTGATGTGCCAGACCTGGCCCAGTTCGGCGGTTAATCGCTGATACAGGTCGTACCCGTGGGCCGGTCGCTGTGCCAGGAAACCCAGCAGGGCGAACTCGGGGGATAGGGCGCTGGCATAAGAGGGGCTTCGAGATATACTCACTCAGTGAGTATATCCCGCCTGCGGGTTGCGTGTCCAGCAACTCGGCGGCAGCGCACTCAAAGCTGTCTTGGCAAGTAGCCGGTAAGATGGCTGGTAACATCTTCGGTAGGCCGGGGAATGATGAACAGCCGGATGCCCTTGAGCTTCCAACCAGGCTGAAAAAGTCGATACGTCAGCCAGGGCGAATTCAGGCCATCTACCTTCCTGGCATAACCCGCAGAAGGTGCCCCAGGCTGACTTCAGCTCTTCAAGCTCCCCCCACTTCTGCCGACCCGCCGCCAGGCAGGCTGCGATGAGCGACTCCAGGTCGCCATTCTGTAACTTGAAGGGCCGCAGGTTGATTCGCAGGAGCGAGCCATCCGGCCGGACGGGTTCGTAGAGCGGCTCTCCCTGGCGGGCTTCCAGGGAGGCGAATTCCGCCAGCAACCTTTCCCTGAAGGCAGTCTTATCCTCAATGTTGTGCTCCGGTCCCAACACCCCCTGGTACAGAAGCTTGTACACATCGCGTGGCTCCATAGATGGATAGCAGCCCAGGTGTTGGTCAATGAGACGAAAGAGGCCTTCGGGATCGTGCCACATACCGCTCATAGATACGGTCAGGGCAGGCCAAGCGATCTACCGGCGCGGCCGCCTGGAACGCTTTTAGCCATGCGGGGAACAGCCATGGTCAATGCCCTATGCCTGGCTGCGTCGGGCGTAGCAGCCGGTTCGCACATCAGCGCGGACATCGAAACCGGGCAGGCACCGCTTGATGCCCAGCAGCGGGGGTGCCGTCCAGTGAGCGCCCACCACGACCGAGCGCACTGGCGCATCTGGTCCGAGGGTCGTCAGCGAATCATCGAGAATGTTCATCTTGCGATGCCTCTACAAGTTGGGAACGGTGCGCCGCCTGTTCGACCAGCACCTCCCGCATCAGATCGCAGATATGGACGATCTTGAGATTGGCGATCTGATAGAGCACATCCTGCCCCCGACGTTGGGCCGTCACAACGCCCCCGTTGCGCAGCACCCCGAGGTGCCGGGAGACTGTCGTCTGCGGCTGCCCGATGAGTTTGGCAATATCACCGACCCGCTGAGGTCCATCCCGCAAGACGTGGACGATTCCGATCCGTGTGGCGCTGGCCATACACCGGCAAAGGTCAGCCTGGACTTCAAAGATCGAGCGGTGGGACATGTCACGCTCCCCAACCCATCACGCGGGCCAATTGGTAGACAATGATAGCGGCGCCGAACGAGACGACCAACAACAGGCCCACGCTGAAAGCGGGCCACTTCCACGCGCCAGTCTCCTGCCTGATCGCCGCCACCGTCGCCGCGCAGGGGACAAAGGTCATCTGCACGACCAGGAAAGCCAGCGCTGCCGCCGGGGTCAGGGTCCTGGCAACCTGTTCAGCCAGCCCCAGGTTCGCCTCACTCCCATACAGAACGCCCAGCGCCGCAATCGTGTTCTCCTTGGCAACAAAGCTGGACAGCAGCGCGATGATCAGCCGCCAATCCCCCAAACCCAGCCAGCGCCCGGCAGGTTCCAGCCAGCGCCCGAACCTGGCCAGCAGGCTTCCCTCGACCTCGCCGCCCGGCAGGTAGGAGAGCAGCCAGACGGTGGCCGAGGCCAGCAAGATGATCGTGCCAGCCTTCTTGGCGAATGCCCAGACGTTGTGCCAGACGTACAGGCCGATGGTCCGGGCGTTCGGGAGGTGGTAGAGCGGCATTTCCATGATGAAGGCTGAACGCGCGCCTCTGAACACGCCCCGATTGATCGCCATGCCGATCAAGAACAGCAGCACAACATTGCCAGCCACCAACCCCCAGGTGACGACCGCCGCGCTCGCACCGAAAAAGGCTGGAGCCAGGAAAGCGATCACCGCCATACGCCCGGTGCACGGCACCAGCGGCATGAGCAGGATGGTCAACAGTCGGGCGCGTCGATCCTCAACAATGCGCGCCCCCATCACCCCCGGCACATTGCAGCCAAAGCCGACGAACAGAGGCATGAAGGAACGTCCGTGAAGCCCCACCCAGTGCATGAAGCGATCCATCACATACGCCGACCGCGCCAGATAGCCGACGTCTTCCAGCAACCCCAACACGGCAAAGAAGATGACCAGCACGGGCACGAGCGCCAGGACGGCCCCTGCGCCAGCAATCAGGCCATCCACCAGCAGGCTGGCCAGCCACTCCGGAGCAGGAGCGAGAACCTGACGCGCACCCTCCGCCATGGAGGAGACGACCTTCGTGCCGAGCCAGTTCACCACCGGCATGGCTGCCGCATACGTGAGCCAGAAGACCAATCCGAAAATGCCCAGGAGCAACACCAGCCCCCAGAATGGGTGAATGGCCACCCGGTCCAGGCGATCGGTGAGGGTGATCGCCCCGGGACGCGACCGCGAGAGGGCCGCCCGAACCATGCGCCCGATCCACTCATAGCGCCCTCGAGCGATGTCCACGATGGCATCCTCGTGCTGCTTCAAGAGCGCCTCGATCTCCTGCCAGACGTCTCCGGCCTCGGCCTGCACCCTCTGGGTGACCTCCCGGTCCCCTTCCAGCAGCTTGAGGGCGACCCAGTCCTCCGGGTAGGGTTTCGGTATCCGGCCGACGAGGAGCGCCTGGATCGCGGCCAGCACCTCTTGATGCTCGGCGCGCATGGTCGGCCGCTGGGGAGCGAAGCTCGCTGGATCGCAGGCCAGGCCCAGGGCCCGTTGCATCAGTTCGCGCACCCCCTGGTTTCGCGAGGCGACCATCGGCACCACAGGGACGCCCAGCGCTGCCTCCAGGACATGCGGCTCCACCCGCATCCCTTGTTGCTCGGCGACATCCAGCATGTTGAGCCCTACGACCACCGGCCGGGGGAGTGCCAGCAGCTCGGCCAGCAGGTACAGGTTGCGCTCCAGCGCCGCCGCGTTGACAACGACGACCACAACGTCGGGCCGTTCATGGATAATGAAATCCCGCGCGATCCGCTCTTCCTCCGAGTTGGCCGTCAGGCTGTAGGTCCCCGGCAGGTCAACCACTCGGACTTCCTTGCCTTCGCCGATGCAAACCCCGCTCTTCTGCTCCACCGTCTTCCCGGGCCAGTTGCCCACATGTTGGCTCAGGCCGGTCAGCACGTTGAAGACCGTCGACTTGCCGACGTTAGGCTGCCCGGCCAGCGCCACCGTGATCGGCGCTCCCCGCTCTCCAGGGACACCCGATGTCCTTTCGCTCATTCCCTTGCCTCCGCCGCGGCCCTCTCAACTTCGATCTTCAGCGCCTCTCCCCGTCCCAGCGCCACCCTTGTGTCTCGCACCTCGATCAGCATCGGCCCTCGGTGGTAGTTCTGTATCACCGTCACCTCCGCCCCGGGGGTGACTCCCATAGAGGCCACACGCGCTGAGAATCCCTTCCCGCCAAGCAGTGACCGCACCACCGCATGCGCTCCAGTGGGAAGTTCCCCTAACAGAAGGGGCGACGGCGGCTTTCTCTCCGAGCCCGGGGCTTCGAATGGGTCATCCCCTTGCGGTCTCGTTTCTC
>Ga0315276_10005713_pt1 | contig 11484 bp, 11 predicted proteins | sample YL17G05_0_MG_FD_204542 | JGI IMG/M metagenome (GOLD analysis project Ga0315276, IMG submission 204542) | Sediment microbial communities from Yellowstone Lake, YNP, Wyoming, USA - YL17G05_0 | ecosystem: Environmental > Aquatic > Freshwater > Lake > Sediment | place: USA: Wyoming | collected... | reverse complement strand
GGACGGCCCTGTTCTTGAACGCCTGGCAACGAGACCGATCCGCTGGCATAAGATCTGGTGGGTTGACGCATTCCGCACCATGGGCAAGGCCGAGGTCCCCATCTGGCTGGTGGCCTTGTTCGCCCTAGTCACCAGGCGGACCAAGCCCTTGGTGGTCACACTGATAGCCCTTCTCCTGAGTATGGTCGGCGTTGTCCCCTTGAAGGGTGTGGCCCAACGCCTGCGCCCCAATGCTTTGCTGCAGGTCCGCGAAGGGACTGCGTCGCCTCAGACCCTCCGTGCCTCTGCCAGGGCCTCTTTTCCATCCGGCGACGCGTCCACGGCCTTTACCATGGCCACAGTTGTGGCACCATATACGTCCGTGGCGTGGTGGCCCTTATTGTACACTGGCGCAACGGCCATCGGCATCCTAAGAGTGACGAGCCTAAACCACTTCCCTTCGGATGTATGCGCGGGGGCAGCCATTGGGATCTTGGCAGGATACATGGCCCTCCTTCTGTGCATGTCGTATCCTCGCCTGGATCTGTCCAAGCTCGGCAAAGGGAGAGGGCGGGGTGTACTGGCCGCCATCGTACTGGCCGCGCCGCTGTTGATCGCCCTCTTGGATCGAGGCAATCCCCTACTGACCTTCCTCAAAGTCTACGGCATCCCGATCCTGGTAGTGTGCGGCGCGCTCTTCTTCCTGGAGAGATCACGCTCTCACGCGAGTAGGCTATAGACTCCAAATCAGCCTGCCGCCTCCCCCGCTCCACCTGCCATTTGATGAGAGGCACTCTGATGCATCACATCCAGGTAGAGATTGTAGCCGGCCACGCCCGCTGGAAAGAGGTTGCTGAGTATGCCGACGGAATCGTTCTTACCAAGAATGAAATAGGACAACAACATCAGACTGCCGCTCATGCTCATGAGCCAGAACACCCTGGGCACGATGGGTCTTCCGGCCCTCCTGGAGGCCCACATCTGGACAAACCACCGCCCGGAGAACAACATCACGCCGAGGTATCCTATGATCTTCCAGCCCGTGACGTGAATGCCCCAGATCTCGATCAAGTTCTCATGCATGGGTTTGTCCTTTCACTGCCTGACCCGGCCGGGCCGGGGCCAGACATGACTATCTCTCCAATTCCTCGCACTCCCGCCGGATCAGGCGGTTCTGCATCCATCGAACCGCCAGGGTGTCCAAGAAGGGCTTGATCATGCGATTGAACAGGCCGTACTTAGCCTTGCCTGCAATCCTGGGATGGTGGTGAACGGGCATCTCGATCACGCGGTATCCCTGCATCCGGACCAGGGTCGGCAGGAACCGGTGCATGCCATTAAAGTAGACCAGGTCCGCCAGACACTCCCGCCGCAGGACCTTCAGACCACAGGCCGAGTCCTGAACCTGCTCCCTTGTGATCGCGTTCCGCACCCCGTTGGCCACCCGGGAAGACGCGCGGCGCAGCCACGTGTCGTGACGCTGGGCCCGCCAGCCGTTGACCATATCGCACGTACCGGATGTGATCTGCGCCAGCATCGCGGGGATATCCGCTGGGTCGTTCTGCAGATCGGCATCCAACGTGGCAATGTACTGCCCCCGTGCATGGCGAAGCCCTGCGGCCATCGCAGAGGATTGCCCGGATCGCTTCTTCATTCTGATCACCCGCAGACACTGGTGGCGTCTTATCAGATCGACGAGCGTCGCCGGACTCTGATCCGTGCTGGCATCGTCCACAATCACGATCTCATAGCCCCGGCCGAGCGGCAACAGGGCGGCCACGATCTGGTCGACCAGGCGGGCCAGATTCTCGGCCTCATTATAGGCAGGCGCCACCACCGACAGGTGGCACCTGTCGGCTTGGGGATCACACGCATGGTTCGTGACTTCGGGCATTCCCACAATCTGCCAATTCCCCTGTCCAGTTAAAAAACGCCATCAAGGCCCACATGGGCAAGAGGCCAAGGCCCTGATTATCCTCGCAGATCCCTAGTGCGCCAAGACTGCACTTGGGTAAGGACTCAGCTTTGCCCTCAGGTACCGGGCCGTGTAGCTGCAATCGTTGTTGAGGATCTGTTCCGGGGGGCCGGCCACTACCACTTTGCCGCCGGCGTCTCCGCCTTCGGGGCCAAGGTCGATGATGTAGTCGGCGGTCTTGATCACGTCCAGGTTGTGCTCGATCACGACCACGGTATGGCCCATGTCCACCAACCGCTGCAGGACGTTGAGCAGGTTGTGGATGTCCGCGAAATGCAGCCCGGTGGTGGGTTCGTCCAGGGCATAGAGCGTGTGGCCGGTGGCGGCCTTGGCCAGCTCAGCCGAGAGCTTGACCCGCTGGGCCTCGCCTCCGGACAGGGTCGTCGACGATTGGCCCAACTGCACGTAGCCCAGGCCCACCTCGCACAGGGTCTTCAATATCCGGACTACAGCCGGGAAGTTCGCAAAGAACGTCAGGCCCTCTTCGGCGGTCATCGCCAGGACATCGGCGATGTTCTTGCCCTTGTAGGTCACCTCCAGGGTCTCTGCACCGTAGCGGGTCCCTTTACACTGCGGGCACGTGACGTACACGTCCGGCAGAAAGTGCATCTCGATCTTCATCGTGCCCTGGCCCTTGCAGTGTTCGCACCGCCCGCCCTTGACGTTAAAGCTGAACCGCCCGGGCTTGTAGCCGCGTATCTTGGCCTCGCGGGTCAAGGCAAAGAGCCTGCGGATCTCGTCGAGCGCTCCGGTGTAGGTGGCCGGATTGCTCCGCGGGGTCCTGCCGATGGGGGACTGGTCGATCTCAATAACCTTGTCGATCAGGGAAAGGCCCAACACGGCCTTGTGCCGGCCTGGTTTTTCGCCGGATTGAGTGAGACGCCGCTTGAGGGCCTTGAGCAGGATCTCGTTGACCAGGGTGCTCTTGCCGGACCCGGACACGCCCGTAACGCACAGGAACACCCCCAGGGGAAACTTCACGTCGATGCCCTTGAGATTGTTCTCCTCCGCACCCTTGACCTCCAGACACTTCCGCAGACTGTACCGGCGCCGCTTGGCCGGCACCGCAATAGTCCGCTTGCCCGACAGGTACTGACCTGTAAGGGATCGCTCGCAGGCCATGACGTCTGCCAGGCCGCCCTGACAGACCAATCGGCCCCCGTGCAGGCCCGCGCCGGGACCGATGTCCACGATGTGGTCTGCCGCACGGATAATGTCCTCGTCGTGCTCGACCACCAGGACCGTATTGCCGATCTGGGTGAGGCGTTGGAGGATGCCCAGCAGCCGGTCGTTGTCGCGTTTGTGCAGGCCGATGGTCGGTTCGTCCAGCACGTAGCAGACGCCGACCAGGCCGCTGCCCACCTGCGTGGCCAGGCGGATACGCTGGGCCTCTCCGCCGGAGAGACTGCTGCTGATCCGATCCAACGTCAGATACCCCAGGCCTACGTCCGCCATGAAGCCCAGCCTGGCCTTGATCTCCTTGAGGATCTGGGCGGCAATGAGGGTCTTCTCCGCATCGAGCGACAGGCCGTCAAAAAAGTGCTGGGCGATATGGACGCTCATGCCCGTCAGGTCGAAGACGGTCTTGTCGCCCACGGTCACGGCCATGGCCTCCGCTCTGAGGCGCGAGCCGCCGCAGGTGCGGCAGGCCTGCTCGGAGAGATATCCGTGGAGCCTGGCCTTGACGTATTCGCTGGTGGTCGTCTTCCATCGCCGGGTCAGGTTCGGGATCGCGCCCTCGAAACGGGCGCCGTATTGGCGCTGGTCGGCAACCGTCGTCCCCTGCATCAAGATCCGCCGTATCTCGGCGGGGATGTCTTCAAAAGGCGAAGCTGCGCTGATGCCGAAGTCCCGACAAAACCGCCGGACCAGCCGGTTGTAGAGGATGTTCATCCGCTTGCCTCCCTTGCGCCATGCGCCGATCGCGCCGTTTTCGAGCGACACGGATTGGTCAGGGACGATCAGGTCCGGATCGAACTCCAGGATCGTGCCCAGGCCGTCACAAGACGGACAGGCACCATGGGGACTGTTGAAACTAAACAGGCGAGGCGACAACTCCTCCAGGCTGGCCTGCGGGTGATCCGGGCACGCAAACCTCTCGCTGTAAATCAGTCGTTCCCATCGTTTCTCCGATCCATCCTGTTCACCCGGTTTCTGAAGCAGGGCCAAGAAAACTCCATCGGCCAGCTTCAAGGCCGTCTCCACCGAATCCGCCAGGCGGATGCGCACGGCGTCTTTGATCACCAGACGGTCGACTACGGCCGAGATGTCGTGCTTTTTCTTCTTGTCCAGGTCGGGCACTGCGTGAATGTCGTAGGCCGCGTCATCGATGCGGACGCGGACAAAGCCTTCCCGTTGGATCTGAGCCAGGACGTCCTTGTGCTCGCCCTTTTTCCCCCGCACCAGGGGGGCGCAGATCTGTACCTTGGTTCCCTCAGGCCGGCCCATCAGGGCCTCCACGATCTGTGAGGCGTGTTGACTGGCGATGGGTTTGCCGCAGACCCAACAGTGCGGCTGTCCAACGCGGGCGTACAGCAACCGGAAGTAGTCGTAGATCTCGGTCGTGGTCGCAACCGTCGATCGCGGATTGCCGCCGCCGGAACGCTGTTCGATCGCAATGGTCGGCGGCAGACCAGTTATCTCCGAGACCGCAGGCTTTTGCATCTGTTCCAGGAATTGGCGGGCATAGGCGCTCAAGGACTCCACGTACTTGCGCCGTCCCTCAGCGAAGATCGTGTCAAACGCCAGCGAGCTCTTGCCGGAACCGCTGATGCCCGTCATCACGACCAGCTTGTCCCGAGGGATGCTGAGGCTGATGTTTTTGAGATTATGCTCAGCCGCGCCAACGATTTGAATCATTTTGTCCATACCTTTGCCCTGGCGAGCGATTGGAGGTCTTGCAGTGGAACCCGATCTCCACCTTCATAAGAGACATCAGCGAAGCGTTCTACGAAACCAAAAGGGGTATTGTAGCACACGCCGGGTCAATCGCAAAGCCAATCGTTAAAGATGTGCAGGGGGTTATCCAATGATTTTTCATAGGTTCTGTTTTTTTTGTTGACAACCGATGGTGCGGACCTATAATGCCACAATTAAGGAGACTCAAATGAGATCGCTGGTGGTTGTACAGCGGTTGTGACACAGCAGGAGGCTAGGGTAATGAGAATGGATGCTTACATATCTGCATATCTGTGGCAGCCCTGAGAAAGGCGGCCACGGAGGAGGACCGGAGGGTGTCGGTCTAAGGCGCGGCGATACGGTCGTCTTGTGTCGCACACGGCCAAGGATGGATCCAGCACGCACGTCTTCCCGGTTCGGGCATTCAATCCATAGAATTCCTCCCTGGAGCCTAACTTCTGCCGGAGCTAGTGGTCTTAGGGCTTTTGGCGGCAGAGTCGTTATGGGTCTGCCTTTGGAGTATCGGGTGGTGAAGATCGAGTCAACCTACAAGGAAGGAGGCGACGATGAGAACAAGGATGAGGCTGTGACCATGGCCGATTAAGGAGGATCAACCACAGCAAGGATAGTACCTCTCAAGGAAGGAGAACGATGATGAAAAAGTTTGTCATGTATGTGTTGGTCGTGCTGTTGATCGGGGCTGCCTGCCAGATGGCAAGTGCAACCTATCCAGGCAGCACTATCACAGGTGTAGAAGGCCAAATGAACGGCGTATTTAACCAGGACACCTCCGTGATCGGAGGCGGCAATGCCCTATCCACTGGCGGGGACGCCGACTCGTCTTCCAATTCAACTGCCATTGCAACTGGGGGCGAGTCCAGTTCTAGTTCCGAGGGCGGCTTAGGGTATTCCACATCGGCAGTGAACATCAACACCACATCAATATCAAACTTCAAGAACCGGACCCCACCGATTGGAGGCATGCCGCCCTATCTTCCGCTGTGGAACCACGGCGGTTGGGGCACGATCAAGGGGTACTTCGCCAACGGACCGACCACCGATGAGACGGTGTACGAGCGGACGTTCGATCCGGCCGACGCAGACGACTTGCGCGAACTGAGGGGCATTTTGGAGGCCGCCCCCTATAACGGTCCCCTGGAGATGCTCGGCGGTGTATTCAATGATTTCGGTGCTGCGTTCGGCAACCCGGACAACTTCCATCACGGCCGCGGCTTTGAGATCGCCAGCTCCCTGGTTCGTGAGCGTAGGCCTAAGGGCAAGCCCCTAATGGTCTTCATCGACTCCAACGTGGATCGAGGCCTGTTGAAAAAGGCCGGCTATACCTACGTGGGCAAGATAAGCATCGAGGCCAAAGATACCCGAAACTGGGATCAGGCCTACAATGCGGCCGTGGTCGAGGCCCTGCCGTGGGACACGGACATGCTGCTGATCTCCGGCGGCATGAAGGGTGTGACCGTGGGATCCAATCTCTCATTCCCGAGCGGATCTATGGGCTATAGCCAGGTGAACTACTCGCTGTCGCTGCTCGGCGGCACAGCCAAGGGTATCACCGAAGGCAAGGGCAAGCCAGTCATGAGCGCAGAGGCGTATCGGTACTGCCCGCGTCTGGCCAACAAGCGGCTCATTCCGAGCATGTTCTACGAGAGGATGAAGGCCAGGTACGGTATGGCTGAAGGCCAACAAGGGACCTCTGTGTCAGGACTTCAAGCGCAACCCAGTGCTCCGGTCAACACGACGCCCGGCGTAAAGGGCATCGAGATGAGCCCAGAGCTCTATCAGATGGCGGGTTTCCAGGCAGGTCAACAGGTGAATATGGTGACCGTCCGGTAGACCCCCGCGACTAACTCCGGAGACGGATATTCGTCAACAAAAGCCCCAGGGGGGGAGAAAGGAGGTGGGTCAGACAAGGAGGATGTAACAACTCAAAAGTATGTTTGTGAACAGTGTGTAGTTTGAGAAACAATGGATTGTTAACAACCCAAAAAGAAAAGGAGTTCAAACAATGAGTAAAGTACTGTATTCTCTAATTGCTGTGCTTCTGGTTTCCTCGGCTGCTTCGGCTGGTGGGATTGTCCAGATGCAGGATTTCATTGCTCACTTGAACAACGTCGTGGACCTGACCGTGGGCCAGCAGACGGCCAACAGCTCTACCTTGCTGACCGTTGCGAACGACCAATATGCCCTTGCGCCACATCCCACGACCGCCGGTCAGCACCAGATCGGGTTCTTCACCCAGGTTGGCGACGCAGTCGGTTGCTCCTCCCAGATCGGCATTCTGCAGTCGATCGTAGGCGGCGGCATCCAGTCACAGGCCATTACCGACGCGACCGGCCCGAAGAACCAGAATGAAGGCCTTATGCTGCTTGGAACCCAGGGCGTCGGCAGGGCGAACGGCGGTGGCACCGGCACGGCCTATCAATTGATGGTCGTCGACCAGTCCCAGGCCGGCGCAAATTCCGCTGGTCCTGCCACACAGTCAACCGCTGTCATGGGCCTGCAGAATACCACTGTCACCGGAGCACCGGGCGCCATTGGCCAGGCCGGTAGCGTCGTCGGCGTGAGCACCAGCCAGACTCAGACAGTCCTCTAAGCGTCTGCGTCAACAGGGCGAAACATTTTGTGGTTATCGCCTAGTTCTCAGGGGGCCCCTAGGGAGCAACTCCTAGAGGGGTTTGGAGCTGCCAAGGGGCCCCCTTTTTGATCTTAAATGACGAGTTACGTACCAAAGCAAGGAGTGGTGAAAATGTATAAAGGATTGATTGTAGGCGGTTTCCTGCTCATGGTGACGGCATCCGTCTCTCTGGGCGCGGCCGCTAACGAACAGGAATACCTGCTCGGCGCCGTCAACGGCGCAGGCTTGGCCAATAGCCCTGGCGGGTCTTCGAACGCCAACGTCACAACAGTCGGACAGACCCAACTATCCAGTGACGATTGGGGCCAGACCACAATGTTCCAGGCCCAAATCGGTGCCCTGGGCCAAGCTGCAGGGGCCGCAGGAATGGGTGGCGTCTTCATGGTCACTCAGGAAGGCCAGGCCCTGGGTGTACAGGACCAGTTGCATGTGGGTGGTCCGGCGAGCCTTGGATTACAGACTCAGTTGGCGAATGTGGGTCTCAACCAGGATATCACCAAGCTGGGCGGGATCGGCGTGGCCCTTGGGCTTCAGACCTTTGTTGGCATGCAAGTCCAACTAGTTGCGACCCCGTATGGGTTCAACATCAATCTCCAGCGCGTGGCTGTCTCGATAGCAGACGCTACCCGATAGAGGACACAGTTGTCCGCAGGGTAGGAGTCGGCACCGGATCCGGCGGAGACGTTGTTGATGTCGTCCAGGACCTCGCCCCGTGAGAAGCAACGTCTGTACATAGCTTCGACAGACCTGTCCATCTGCAAAAAAAAGAAAGGGCCTCGAGGTCTCGCCGTTGAGACGCTATCCTTGGGGCTCTTCTTTTGGGAGAACCGCAAGACCGCTCGTTGGTCCGTCTTGGGGTCCGTCTCTTTCGGGTTCGACTGAAGAATCCGGGCCAAGTCGTGAAAGACAACCAACGGCCGACTTCGGAGTCTGGCCTTGCGGCCCGAAGCAGATGAACGCCACTACCACCAGGCCCGCTCCTGATAGGAACAATCCCCACCGGCGACCGGGCCGGCTGCACCCGGCCAGCCATTCGGGCACGATCGGTGGTTCCTCCTTGGGCTGCTCTGCGACAAACATGGTCTGCCGGGCGGCGAGGAGCTCTTCGAGCCTGACCGCAGGATAGGCCGTATTGGGCTCCTGGGGCCAAGTGCCGAGCGTGGCCGGGGCGGTCCGCTTGATCATGTTGGGGTCTTGTTGGACAAGATCCAGCAATGCCTCGTAGTCGGCGTTGAGTCTTTCCAGCAGGTACACCCTCTGCCGTGCTGCGGCAAGCCGCTGTTTGGCGATGTAATACTGCACCAGATCATCGCATAGGGCAGCCAGGCATACCACCGTGGCACCAATAGCGAAGAACACCCCAAACAGGGCTAGTCGAACCGTATTCTGCATAGTCTTTATCCCGGACGGATCTGGCGCCGGCATCAACACCCCATGAGTGTAGCCTTGCTGTGGGTCTACCGTCAATCGTTAGGACCCGCGAAGAAATAACTGACCCATCTTCCATCTCATCTTCAGGCCATCTTGGGCCGCTCCTCAATCGCGAAATCCAGATCCCTCGCCGAGCTCGGGACAGGCTCCGCAGGACTACGCCTCCGGTTTCGCTCAATCGATCGCGACCCAATCTGACCCAAATCTGAGCGGCAGATGTATCACTTATTTCTTCGCGAGTCCTTACATTGACTTGGCCGGGTCACCGGATTAGAGTAAGCCGGTGTCTAGCAAGAGCCCAATACCGACTTGGCTTCGGGATTCCGTCCAATGACCGAGCCACGAGCAGCGAACAACGAGCAATGGGATATGCCTGCCTCCGATCGCGAAGGCTGGCGCACGCCTTGGGTCCAGTTGAAGCATTTCAGTTTCAATCCGTGCATCTACCCGTCGATGGTCAAGGCCGCATCGTCTGACGCCGGGCCCGGCGATCTGGTGACCGTGTACGATAAGGAGGGCCGCCCGTTCGGAGCCGGCCTTTATAATCCCAAGGCCCGTGTACCGCTCCGCGTGGTCTACCATGGCGCCGAACCGGTAGGCGAGGACTACTTTCTCCGGTTGCTCGACCGTGCCGCGGACCTACGATTGAACATCCTGCAGTTGCCTAAGGTGACCGAGGCCTTCCGCGTGGTGCATTCCCAGGGAGATGGCGTGTCGGGCCTGGTGGTGGACCTGTACGGCGACGTACTCAGCGTGGAGGTGCACAGCCTTGGCGTATTCAAACGCCTTGGTCAATGGCTTGCGCACCTGCACAGGCGACTGGGCACAAAGCGGGCGGTGATTGAAGTGGACCCCAAGATCGCACGGATCGAGGGCATCGTGGTGCAGTCGTGCCCATCGGACCAGGTCCGCACCGTGCGTATTCGGGAACACGGCGTCCGCTACGAGGTCAATTTCGAGCAGGGACACAAGACCGGTTTCTTCTGCGACCAGCGAGAGAACCGGCGACGATTTGCGGAGTGGGCCAAGGACAAGCGGGTGCTCGACCTGTGCTGCTATTCCGGAGGCTTTGCCCTGGCAGCCAATGTGCTGGGCAGCGCAGCCGAGGTCACGGGCGTAGATCTGGACGAGAAGGCCATAGCCCAGGCCCGCTGCAACGCCAACCTGAACCAAATCCGCGCGGAGTGGGTGCACGGCGACGCCTTTGCGTACGCGCGACAGATGCAGAAGAACGGCCGGCTCTGGGACGCCGTGGTGCTCGACCCGCCCAAGCTGATCCTGAGCCGTGATGAAGAAGGCGAAGGCCTGCGCAAATACGAGGACCTCAACCATCTGGCCGTTACGCTCGTGGAACGCGGCGGGCTGTTCGTGACCTGCTCGTGCTCTGGGCTGCTCAGTGCCGAGGATTTCGAGCAGATCGTTACGCGTGCAGCACATCGCACGGGCCGGCGTCTTCAGATCCTGGACCGCAGCGGCGCAGCAGAGGACCACCCGACGATGTCCAACAGCCCCGAAGGCCGGTACCTCAAGGTCATCTGGTCGCGGGTGGTCTGATGCAAGGCCGTTTGGTTACGGCTCGTCCAGATTAGCATCGAGGTGCCGAGGTTTCCGGAATACGAACTCGTTACACCCGGTAGGGACTCGGGCAGGTTGTACACGAAGACATTCAAATCCCTTGGGGCAGACGAGGTCTTTGATCTCCTGGATCGATGCGTACTCGTAAGGATACCCGCCGACCCAGTCTACCACATCATGATAAAAATCCATCCCCCGGTCCTTGTGCTTTGGATTCTTGCCTGTGACCAGCCACTTGGCCACAAAGATGACCGGATAGAGGACCGAGATCAACAGCCTTTGGAGGACGGCCGGTGACTTGTTGTAGGCGTACTTGACGGCCTTCCAGGGCCCGGACGACCAGTGGCGATTATAGATCGAGCAGACCAGGTAGCCTCCGTCCGCAACCAGGCTGCAGGCGTGGTCGAAGGCCTGTGCCATGTCTCCGGTATGATGGAGCACGCCCCAGGAGTGCACCACGTCAAAGCCGCCTTTGGCCCTGTACTCCGTGACGAACGATCGATCCAGGATCGAGGCGATCCGCGTGTTAGGCGCCTGTGCAGACTGCATCGCTCGGGCGGTTGCCTGCAATGCATCCAGGTTGTCGGGGTCGATATCGATGCCGAGCACCTCCGCACCCATCTCGGCAGCACAGACCAGGGACAATCCCTGGCCAAAGCCGATGTCGAGAAAGGACCTGCCGTGCAGTTCGATCCCGGCAAACAGGCCGCGAAAGGCCTGCCTGGCCTGCGTGATCCGCTCCTGTGTCAGCGCAGTTTCGGAAAACGACTGCCAGTTCTTGCCAAACCCAAAACGCATCCGGTCCACCACCAGCGATAGTCCTTGATTCGTGATCGCAATCCATCATAGAATCCATGCCATGGCAGACATCTACCCTGGCAAGCCGCCTCGGTCAAGAGCCATTTGAAAGAGGATTGTTCCACGATTTCTATTGGCAACTCATCGTCGGTCATCCATAATCATTAGTCAATCC
>Ga0315276_10005711_pt1 | contig 11488 bp, 8 predicted proteins | sample YL17G05_0_MG_FD_204542 | JGI IMG/M metagenome (GOLD analysis project Ga0315276, IMG submission 204542) | Sediment microbial communities from Yellowstone Lake, YNP, Wyoming, USA - YL17G05_0 | ecosystem: Environmental > Aquatic > Freshwater > Lake > Sediment | place: USA: Wyoming | collected... | reverse complement strand
TGAATGGCGGCGTAGCTCTCCGCAGTCAGCGGAACCACGTCCATCTTCAAGCTGTTGCCGTTGAGGTCGTGGCTGGTCATCACCCCGGCAGACACCTTTGCCGGCGTCACCGCCATTGTGTCCAACTTGTCGGTAGTCACAGCCCTGTTCGCCAGGGCCAAGCTGTCTACCGCGCCCTGAGCCAACTTCGGTGTCGTGACCGCACCGTCAGCGATCTTGTCGGTGGTGATTGCCCCAGTGACCAGCTTGTCGGTAGAGATCGCTGAGTTATCCGAGGTCGCGTCAGCGATGAACTCGATCTCATCGACCACCTCCGGTGCCAGCTTGCTGCCGGGGATTTTGGACGGGTCGAACCCAACAAATAGATCAGCCACGATCCAAGGTTAGGCAATCACCGGGCAGCTGACGCAAAAGCATCGAAAGAGGCTTCCACGTCATCAGAAGCGAACCCCTTCGGGGTGGGGTCGTAGCTGCTGTCATTGATGACATAAGGATCGTTGTGCGGCGAGTACAACTTGTCGAGGAACAGCGCCCTCTTCATCTCAGCGTCTTTAGCCCCCTCTGCTGAAATCGCCTCAAGGATTGCGCCTTCGGTGGAGTCCAACAGGATGTGCATAGACGGCAACGCCATTGCGTCAGTGATCCCGTTCATCAGAAGTTTCAGCCGGATAGATCGCCAGTGGTGAGCCGTCATCACACTCAGTGTGATGACGGCGATGTAGGGCGGGCAGTGCCCCACGTCGCCACCGACCTGGCGATCCTCTCAATGCTGTTGGCGGGAGCTTTCCCGGTAATCATCTCAAAGTAGATTCGTTCCAGTTCACCCTCACCCAAATGGTTACGGACGAACAGCACCAGATAGTCGGTGCGAGCCTCAACATCAATCTGGGAGTTTGCCGCCATTGCCAGCGAGTGAACGGCGTTGGGCATAGGGCGTCGGGCTGAGATAGTCCCGACTCCTTCAATCTCAAGGTCTTGAAAGTAGTGCTCAGGCTGTGACGAACGAGGGCTAGAGTCGCCCTCCAAATCGTCATAACCGGGAGGTGGATCAAACATCGAGGCCATCCTTACTTAGAGAAACTGCTGCGTCCCACCTACCAGTATCGACAATGTGACCGCAGTACCGGAGAAGTAAGCACGCGGCTGTGTCGTGAAAGTTCGATCCTGGGTGGGGTTTGGTGGGTCGGTCATAGCCGCCGCGCACATGGATGCCGAAGCCCCATTCAAGTTCACGGTCTGAGTCATGCCTGCTGGCGGGGTCTGATCGACCTGCACCACTCCAAACCCGTCGAAGATGTTGTCAGCCAAACCGAAGAAGCTGGCGCAGATCAGCAGCTGCCCGTTGGTCGCCATTGACGGGGCCACATGCATATCACCGCTGGGTGTCCACTTACGTCGCGTAGAGGCTATTGACCAGCCGTTGGCGTCTGTCCCTGTGGTGGGCGGCATGGCACCTCGAAGTGTCAACACATGCGCGATCTGCTCGGCCCCGAACGAGTTGGTGAAAACGTAGTTAGCGGGCTCGGTTGCCCCGGCCAGCTTGGTGAACACCTTGACGTGAGCGTTGAACCAGTCCCACTGACTGTTGTTTACGGAGTGAACCAGAATCCACCCGGCAGGAGCGGTGATGGCCGAGGCGTCCCCGAAGGTGTTACCCACAATCGCCAGCAGCACGTCACCCATCTGCGTACCGGCAGGCGTGGCGACCTGCACACTCTTGGAGTTCTCCATCTTGACGGTTGATCCGATGATGACCGGAGTGGTGCGCGTCGGTGGAGCCTCGACCACAGGCACCGCAAAAAGATCGACGGTCAAATCCCCAGCCTGCACAGTGCAGTCGGTGTTTGACTTGCCGTTGGTGACGTTGGTTGCTTCCCAGTTCTCGCTGATGAATCTCACTTCCACCTGAGCGGTGACAGTAAGGCCGGGAGACACCGCCATCCAACCCGTGATGTGTGGCATCAACGGGACAGTGGAGGAGTGCGCTCGCACTTCATGCACTGCGTAGTCGGTGCCGATCCCCAACAGACCCCCGACACCAATGTCAGCCCCGCCCCCAAAGCGAGACACCTCAGTCAACGGGCTGGGGGCTTCTGCTTTCGGATTCAAGGTGGCGTTCATGGCATGGCTGATCCGCAGGTAGCCACGGCTGCGTGCCTGCAGCGCCACCACTGACGCACCGTGATGAACCAGCCCGTAAACGTACTGGATAGTCGGGGTGTTGTTCGTCCAGGTCACTGTGAGGGTCTGCAGAATCTCGTTCTTGTTCTGACCCCCGGTGGCCCCGTAGGTGCGGAACACAGCCCCGGTGGTGTCAGTGGTTACCCGGCGCAGCTGCATCCAGGGCTGCGGCGACAGGGTGCCGTCAGTGGTGTCGAAGTGATCTGTCGAGGTTGTCATTGCGATCCCACCGGGGTAGCGAAGCACAACAGCCGCGCCCAACGTGCGTGGGCTTCCCAGCTAGGCTCGAACTCACTGGGCAGCGTCCACACGCCAGGAGTCTGAACCGCTGCCAGATACCGGAAGTGAACTAACTCCATTGACGGGACAATACCGACTGACACCCACTCCTGGCTGCCGTCGAAGTCAAAGAAGAATCTGCCGTACTTGAGATCAGCGGCCACAGTCTCGGGACGGTCCACCTGCATCCGGCCACCCATCGTGTCTTGCATGACTGAGGGATAGTCGGCGGTGGGATCAACGCCGACAGCGTGCGACCAGGCATCGTGGATCACCACAGTGTTGGGGCTTTGCGCCACCACTGATCGGGGAGCGCGGGTCACCTGGACGAACACATCCTGGTCATCGGGAGAGTTGTTGAACCACGTCAGGTCACCCTCGATCATGGTCACCGGGTCAGGGCAGCGTTTGATGTCTCCATCAATTGTCGAGGTCAGGAATCTCTCAGCGACGATCCTGGGGAACCAGTTACGCCGCATCCCCACCGCGCCAGGAACGGCCAACATGTACTCAGCCGCGCAGACCTTAATCATCCGACCACCACCGATCCTTGCTGGGGGAACGCAATAAGCTGCACGCGGCTGTATCGCGCCTGCGCGACATGCTGCGGCGAGTTCTTGTTGGCGTTATCGGCAAACGGCGGCGGGGTCCACACATACGAGCGATAATGCACATTGATGCGTTGTCCTGGCGACATTGGGCCTACCCACTCGTCGCTCATGGTTACCGGAGTCCACACCCACTGCCGGCCCACGTTGGGCTCCGACACTGAGTTGGTTCCCAAGTCGATAGCGGAACCGACCTGAGAGTTGAAGATTCCGGTGGTCACCGGGATAGACGGGTCTCGATCCAACGCCCACGTCCAACGATCCCTCATCTGGATTGCGTTGGGATTAGACGTCAGCCAACCGCGCCAGGAGCGCACCACCCTAATCAGAACCATGTGATCGACCGGGGTGTCGTTAGTCCACCCTGAACGGCTCTCAATGAGCAGCTTGCCGGGCAGCGCAATGGTCTGAGCCAATGACCCGTCCCCACAGGATTCGGCTCTCAAATCGGACACCAGACGTGGAACAGACCACTTCTTGAGTTGCAGCAGCCCCGCGTTATCCACGCCGATGTGCTCGTCCGTACAGACGTTCGGCCTTGCCCAATCCACGGCTAGAGGTTACGGCTCGTTGGTGACGGGGAAGTTCCTGCGGATTCCCCACGGCCCTGCAGGGCGCTGCGGGCAACACCGCCTGTGGTCTTTGACTCGGCCAACACCACCTGAGTCCCCGAGGCTGTCGAGGCAATCAGGTTGCCGTCTTTGATCGACAGCACCCACTCCCCTATCCGCACAGTGGTGGCCGACTCCAACACTTCCAGCCGACGCTGAATCTCCCGCGCCCACTCCGCGTCTGTACGCGGCGGTCTTCCTCGTCTGCTCGGCATTGTGTTGGTCACTCTGTTGCTCCGATCTTGATGAGTTCCGGTGGATCATCGTCTACAGATTCCAGGCCAACAGCCACGGTCAGATCATTCGAGGAGTAATCAACCTCTACCGATTGAACCTCCATCAAGGTCAACACCCCGTAGGCGCTGACCGTCACCCGCGCAGAGGGCACCAGAGACTCGATGTTGACCGGGGCATACGGGTGAAGCTGCGAGCTACCGCCGGTTGACACCGCCTCGCGCATGGACGAGCAGTACCTCAAATACTGCCGTGCAGCGCGGTCAGCATTAGACACTCCGAACAGCGAGTCCACATCCACGATGGTCTGCAAGTTGAGTCCACCGACATTAACTCTGGCTCGGCTCACTTCATCGGCAGAGCGCAGCAGCACATCGGTGAACATGCGCGAGCCGTCGCGCACCAGTTCCAGATTGCCGTCGATGAAGTCCTCTTCCCCCAACGACGCCATCGACGTGCGCGGTGCTGGCCCCAGCAGGACAGTGCCCGCAACCACCGACCACGTTAATCCCAAGCCGACCAGATCATCCATCAGCTTGTCGAGCATCTGGCTGTCAGCCATTGACTCGAAGTTGAACGGATCATTCAACGGATCGCGGCGCACAATGGGCTTACCCACCAGGCGGTGAGTCTCGTACATGGATGACCACAGTTCAGCGGCAATCAACGCTGGGTCGGTTGCTTCCCACATCTTTGTCAACGGAACCCTGGTGCGACTCAGGAGCGCCGCCACATCCATTGCCTCGATGCTGGTGGACTCTCGCGCATAGTTGACCGACTGAATCGGCCCTGTCCAGTGCAGAGTCGTTCCATCCGCAGCCCACACGCTCATCCAGTGCAGCCACGGCGTGATGTCCTCAACGAGCCGGGTGGGGACTACTGCCTGAGCGGTAGACACCTCAGACAGTTCTCGACGCCACCGGATTGAGTTGGTGTCCTCAGGCGTGAACTGATACATCTGCACACCGGAGACCGTGTGGATAGACACGATCTGCTCGCCGATAATCACTACGGCTCCCGGTCGTGCAGCGTCAATTCGATAGAGAAAGTGGTGTTGGGCGCTGCCTGGACAACAAAGTCCCACGGCTCATAGCGAGTGATGGTGGCTGGTCTCCACGGAGCCCCAGTCGGTGTGCCCACGACTCCGATGGGTCTGCGCTTGAGCCCGCCGGCAACAGCGTGAAAGCGACCACTGGTGCCGTCGAGATGCAGGCTTGCCTCAGGCGGCAGACCGCTCACCTGCAGCGGAAACCATGTGTCTTCGCAGCGAGTGTCTGCGGTGGTGGGCTGGAAGTGCCCCTGCAGGCTCAACGGCTCAGTTCCGGTGTTGGTGACAGTGACGCTGACAGCACTCTCCCGGCACCGCTCTGGGGCCGAGAGTGTGGGGATGTGGAACGTGAAGGACTCCACGCCGCTGATCGGCAGGCAGCCGCCGCACACAGGCGGCGGTGAGGTGACCTCAGGGATCAACTCGGGAACACAGTCGGTGCTGAACAGCACGGGCATGTCGGAGCAGGAATCTGGTCGATCACAGTCGGTGTCGTGCAACCAGTTCACCGGCTGAATAGTCACGGTGTCCCAGTCCACCGGGAGGGTCAGGGCGGGGCGATACACATACGGCGAACACGCCACCATCTCCCAGGTAACCCGGTAAATGTTGGCTTGACGGTTAGGCCCACCTCCGCTGGCAGTGGTGATCTCCGGTGCTTTCGTCAGCATCACTGACCGCGACTCTCGCCACAACGAGTACGGGTCCACCACGCTCTCGCCGGGATGCGCGGCCAGAAAGTCCAGGGTGGCACCATCGTCATCAGTGGCAGCGCGAAGCTGACACGACAACCAACTCAGCCCGTACTGCAGACCGGCGCTGGTGCAGGCGACCAGGACTGCCTCAAACACCACAGTTCGAGAAGTGTCCCGGCTGATCCCTGCTGATGCTCCGTTGCCCGCCATCTCCATGATTGTTCGAGTCACAGGAGTTACGTCGAGTCCGGTTACCTGGGTTACCCAGACGCCGCCGAACTCACTTGACTCTGGATAGTCAAGGTTGTGCCACGGGGCCAACTCCGGTCGGTAAGCCTGATGGTCGAGGAACTCCTGCAGCCCCGGCCAGGAGTCATCCACCTCTACGTTGATATGGCACCCACAGAGCGGTGAGACAGGCCAACAGTCCTCTACGGTGGCCAAGCCTGGGCTGACCCGTTGCGCCCCGCTGGGGGGCGTATAGAGGCCATCACGCACCTCACTGGTGTCACCAGGGATAGCAGCGAGCCCCTCGCTGACCAAAGGCGGCTCACAGCCAGCTGCAGGACCGAACACCTGAGAGTCCATTGTCGGGGTGGTTTTACCCAGGTGTGCGCTCACCCGCGAAGAGTTAGCGAACTCCACCCCATTGAGGGCGAAGTAGCCACGAAAAGTCACGGTTCTCCTACCTCGTCAGCGACAACAGACGGTTACCGATTTGGTTTGCGGTGTTCACCGCAGCCCCCACCACCGTAATCGGTGCATTGATCGTGGTGGTGGTACTTGGCCCTGGTGTTGCGTTACCAAGGATGCTCACCAAGTTGTCGATAGTGGATGCCACCGGGCCCACAGCAGGCGTGCTGGATGGATTCACGGAAGCGGTGGGCAGCTTGAAGATCGACAACATGCCGGTCACCCCGGTCAACAGACCACCGAAGCCGCCCAGCAAGTTGGCGATGTTGGCGTTGACGGCCCCCAGGTTGGCCACCGAAGTGTTCAGCCCTGACACCACGGGGATGAATCCACCCAACAGTGCGTTGAGCGCCAGAGTTACGGTGCCGACTACTGAGGCTGAGATGGTTGAGCCGGCATTGACAATCCCTCCTACCAGGATCGACAGTGCCTGCAGGATTGAAGCCAGCACCCCGACCAGACCTGACAGCACAGCGGTCAGCGGAGTGAACCCGGCCAGCAAGGTCTGGATGATCGGGCCCGCCCCAGTGATGCCACTCAACAGACCTGCGAACAACCCAGTCAGGTTGCCGAACGCCACAGTCAGGATGCCGGTCAGACCGATCAGCCCTTGGCTGATCGGTCCTACGATCCCCTCCAACCCGGCACCGCTAAAGAACGTGGTGGTCAGCTGCGGGAAGATCGTCTGCAGTAGCTCACTGATCGCTTCCAGGCCGACAGCAAAGAACAACTCAGCGGCGATGGTGAACACGTCGGCGGCGATCTGAATGAACACTTCGGCGGCAGCAGTGAGCGCTGCGCTGAGAATCCCAGCCAGGATGTCGCTGCCAGGGAAGAACGTCCCCAACGCTGCTGTCGCACCATTGGCAAACGCGGAAACGATTGCGTTGGCCAACGCCTTGCTAATCGGGACGATGATCTTCTCGATGAGGAAGTTGATGATGCCCTGCAAGACGAGCTTGAGGATGCGGATGCGCTCGTTAGCCACCTGCTGCTCGCTGGACGAGGAGCGGTCGCTCAAACCAGCGTTGTTGTTCCTGATTCGACCGGAAGCGTCGAACGCCTTGAACTCGCCACGGAACTCCTTGAACTCCTTGCCGACCTCAATCAAGGAATCCCGCGCAATGATCTGCACGTCAATCACCTGCAGCAGCACCGCCACCAAAGCGTTGATTGCCGCTGCCAGGATCGGTATCTGGCTGACTCCGAAGAAGTCGGCACCGACGCTGCCCGACACATCCTGGCCACCGTTGGGGTTGCCTGTCCTGACACCCACAGGACCGCCGGTGGCGAACCGTGCAACTCCACCGCGAGCCAGGGCAGCGCGGAAGCGCTCCACCCCGGCAAAGCCGCCCATGCGCTGCACCTCTGCGGTGGTCAGCACGAACTCACCGGGCATCAGCAGGGCCGGGACAGAATCCCTATTGGGTGTCCCACCCGTGATGGGGCCACCGAGAGCCTTGCCCTGCGGCTGAGTATCAGTCTCGTTGAGAACTTCCCTGACCGCCTGAGCAACCACAGGACCGGCAGCTTCACCGATAGCCTTGCCCAGTTGTTGCAACGCCTCTGCCGAGATTCCAGAGATACCGGCAGCAATGGACTTCTCCACGATGGGGCCAAGCACTTCGGCGGTCAACTGAGTCTTGACCTGCTGCATGACCGAGAGCACCTGATCGAGCTTGGCCTGGTTGGCAGCTTCGGTGTTGGTCAAGGTGCGGTCGATGCTGGCGGCGGTGTTGGAGGTTATCGCACCGTTGGCGAGCATTGGCGGGGCGGTCTGCGCCTGTAGGTCTTGTGCTGACAGGCCACCGCCCTCACGGCTGTAGTCAGGTACTTCGTAGCCGGCTGCGCCTGCAAAGAACGCGGGGTTGCGTTCACGGGCCAGCTGCATCGGATCAACAGCAGGGGCAGCGGGTGTACCGAGAGGCAACAGTGCTGTGCTACCGGCACTGGCGATAGCGCCCCCGACAGGCTGACCTAACAGGCCCAGTGCCGCAGCAATGGTCTGATCGCCACCGCCCAGCCCACCAATAAACGCCGCCATTGCCTTGCGCGGATCACCAAGAGGAAGCTCGTCAAAGTCGATCTTGTAATCGGTGGAACGAGGATCGTCAGACGACAAAGCCTCGAACGTGCCGCGCTTTGCTTCCTCTAGCTCACGAATCCTCTCATTGCGGGCTTTTGTCTTCTCCTCCACATCCAGCAGTTTTTCGTTGACCTGCTGTTGTGTGCTGGCCCCCTCTGCCAGAGCCTGAGCTTCCTTAGCGGCGTCAGCATTAGCTTGGGCTAGGTCTTGAGTGGCCGATTCCAGGCTCTCAGCAGCTTCGGCAATGCGCTCATTGTCGGTACGCATCTGGCCCCAGTCCCCGGTGGCCGGGTCTTGAACCAGAGGGCCGAGATTCTCATACAGACCGTCACGCAAGCTGCGCGGAGCGCCGCTTGCGTCAACACCCAGAGGAATGTTCATACCGGGTATCTGGGGCAGCCCAGGAGCCGTAGGTGTAACGGGTGCGCCAGGCAAGCCTGCTGTTGCAGGCAGACCGGAGCCTGCGCCCAAAAGTTGCCTGACATACGACATCATCTCGTCCCTGATGGCGATGTGGACGTGATTGACGTGGCCTGCCATCGTGTCGGCACCGAAAGCCGCCACGCCGTCGCCAACTGGTCGGCCCGCTTTGATGTTGCCGCTGAAACCAGGGTCGGAGTAGATCAACTCTGTTAAATACGGACTCAAGTGCTTTTGCGCCCACAGAGCAAGCGCGAGTTTCTTCGGGTCGTTTGTCTGATCGCCGGGAATGGCGATGTCGATGGCGTTGCCGGTGTCATGGTTCCCACCATCGGGAAGTCTCCCGCCCGCTTGGCTACCGGAGGTCAGTTTCAGGCCGGGGAACGTGGCCTGGATGTAGGCCGCAAGATTCTCCATGACCGGCTTGACGCCCATGTCGTTGGCCAGGGTCAGTGCGTTGAAGCTGCCGACAGGGGCAACGGGTGCAACGGGAGCACCGGGCATAGCGGGGGCAGCGGGCATGCCGGGGCCAACACCTACAGGTCGATACCACTTGTGCGGCAGCGTCGGATCAGCGGCACCTGGACCCTGACGGCCCCCTGCCGCTGCTGCACCGGGGAAGCCCCAGTTGAAGAACGTCCCTTCCGGCAAAGTGGCCTGAGCGTGCGCTGTGCCCTCTGCCTCAGTGCGGTAGGCGATGTTGAACGCACCCGGCACCACAGCGTTAGTGGGCTTAAACCCGCGTTTGGTCAGCCATTCTTCCGCGTTCTCTGTGTTGAACTCGCGCCCCGCAGTGGGCAGACCGTCAATGGTGTTGACCAAATCCTCAAGGGAACTCGTACAGTCAGCGAGACCTGCCATCAAGTCTTTCCCGCCGTACTGAAACTGAGCACCCTTGGGGATTCGCGCCAGCAGAGCGTTGTCGCCCATGTACCCGGCACCCGGTGTCATGGCACCAGGGAATCCCGGCATAGCCGCTGCGCCAGGATATGCCGCTGCCCCAAACCCAGGCGGCATGTTGGCGACGTTGACATTCAGTTCAGGACGTCCCGGCCAGCCAGGCTGATTGGTGATTCCGTTGATGGCAGCGTAAGGGTCATCCGGCATGAAGTTGCGCGGATCGAACCTGGGGTCAGCGTCAATCCTGGCGCGAATGTCGGACTCGGTGACCTCAGGAATCTTGTTGCCGCGCTCATCGACTGGTGAGGGAGGAACCGGGAGAATCTCAGCGGTGCCCCAGGTGCCGTCAGGGAACATTGACGCAAAGTCGGGAAGGACACTGCCGGGGGCAGGAACCAAGGCGTTCTGTGGAACCACCGGAGTGCCCCCCAGCGTCCCTGACGGGGGAGCCACCGCCCCTACTGGAAGCTGCGGCTTGGGGAGCTCGGTGACCTCTACCGGAACAGGATTGCCGTCAGAGCCGAGAATAGGGCCAAGCGCATCAAGAAGATCGGTAGGAGTTTCTACCGCACCTGGCTGCCTGTTGCCGTACCGCTCCCTGTCTTCGGCAGCAGCAAGACCGCCGATAAATGGGACACCCTCCCAGGCTTGAGTTGCGGAAGCGTTTATGTCCCCAGCTTTGATCTTGCCGACTGCTTCCAACACGCTCAGGTCGTCACCTGAAATAGCGTTGTAGATTTTTGTTCCCAGCCAGGTGCCCGCCCCCGCTGCTGCAATAACAGCGGTGATGGGAGCAAACGCAGCCGCAACTTTGGCCCCCAACGGACCAAGAACCACAGTTGCGAACTGAGAGAGCAGTAATCCCATCTTGGTCAAGCCGCCGGCCACTGCGACGGGCAGGACTCTCATAAAGAAGCCGGTGAGACCCTTGAGCGGCACCAGGAACGCTTTAAGCGCCTTGGTCCCGGCTACGCCCATGATGCCCATGATGACGGTGCCGAATCGAGAGAGCAGTGTCCCCATTGCGGCCAGGCCATTGGACAGCCCAGCGGGAAGACCCTTCTTGAACAAGCCGATGATGAACATGATCGGCTTCTTGAGAACCTTGAAGGCTACGAAGCCCATGATTGCGGCTTCGGCCAGTTGAGGGTATTTGGCCATCAAGTCACCGATGATTGACAAGAGGTCGATGATGACGGGCAGCACCGCTTCGGCGATGGGGGCCAGGGCGTAGATCGCCTTGCCGAAAGAGACCGCCAGGTTGAAGAACTCGCCAATCATGGCCACGCCTTCTTCAATCCAGCGTGTCAGGTTGCCGTTATCGGCGTTCTTCTGGACGAAGTTGCTGAACTGAATAGCGACCTTGGTGAGATATTCGGCAAAGCGGGGCAGCAACGCAGCGCCCACTTCGAACAGTTTGGCCATAGTGGCGACAAACGGAGCGATAGCAGGTTCCAGTACGCGGAACGCCTGCAGAATGGAGTTCATAGCGTTGTTGAGCGCACCTGAGGTTTCCGGCGTGAGCAACTGCTTGAAGGCGTTGCCCATGAACCGGTTCAGCGATCCCGCAATACCGGTGAGGAAGCTCTTGAGGGGAGCCGCATAAGCCGTGGTCATTGCCGCGATCATCTGCGGCGTGTCCTTGAACAAGGCGTCCTGTATTGCGTTCTTGAACCCAGCAAACGCCGGGCCAACCTTCTGTAAGGTCAGCGCCGCCTGCTGCGCGTTGGGCG
>Ga0315276_10005709_pt1 | contig 11489 bp, 13 predicted proteins | sample YL17G05_0_MG_FD_204542 | JGI IMG/M metagenome (GOLD analysis project Ga0315276, IMG submission 204542) | Sediment microbial communities from Yellowstone Lake, YNP, Wyoming, USA - YL17G05_0 | ecosystem: Environmental > Aquatic > Freshwater > Lake > Sediment | place: USA: Wyoming | collected... | reverse complement strand
ATCTTCCACTGCGCCAGTGTCGGCATCGCGGAACGGGATCCACCGGAAGTACGGCTCGGTCGGCACATGCGGCGTCAAGAGGGCGTCGACCTTCGCGGGAGCCGAGAGGAGCGCGTACTTCTCCTGCCTCGAGCCGACGATCGATGCGAAGCGATGTCCCTGCGCGCGCCCGCCGTGGCAGGCCACCGTGACGCATACGCCCTGGATGATGTCGAAGACGTTCTCGTCGACGATGTTGCCTTTGACATCGCCGTTGAGGTCCACCACCACGCGCGCTGGGTACGTCGTCTGAAGGCTCTCCCTCATGCGACGTTTGGCGATGCCGTCAAGGAAGTCGCGGTTGACGATGTAGCCCCAGATGAAGCACGGCACGCGCTCAGCAAGGAGTTGTGCGAACCGAACGAACTTCCACTCCTCGCGGTTGAGGTCGATCTTCTGCTCGTTGAGCCCTTCCTTCCAGGGCTCGAGCGCGCGCACGAGCCAAGGCGGATCGGACACCGATGCCGAGTACGGCGGGTTCCCCATGAGCACCGTGAACCTCATGCTCCGCTTGATGCTGTTGACCTCGCGGGCTTGTTCCGCGAGGGTCACGAAGAGACCGGCGAGCTTCGGGTTTGCCGATGCAGACGGCTCATCAAGCGTGTTGGTCAGGTGGACGTGGAGGCGGTCAGCGTCGCCGAAGTGGTACCCGGTCTCGCCGAGCTTGAAGGACAGCTTCAGGTGGCAGATGGCGTACGAGGCCATCATCAGCTCGAAGCCATAAAGGCGCGGCAGGAGATGCTTCGGTACGTACTCGTTCCAGCGAGCGACGACCTTCTCGTCGGACCACGAGTTGACCTTCAGGTCTCGGCACCAACGGTCCTTCATCGTCTGCTCGATGACGCCGATGCACTCGTAGATGAACGTGCCCGTGCCGGTTGCCGGGTCGAGGACGCGGACGAACGTGTCTGAGAGCTTGGTGCCATCAGGGAGCTTGAGGCCGTCAACGCGCTTCGCGACGTCGTCCCACGTGTCGGTCGATGCGAGCCCGTCTTCGAGGCCGAACTCCTTCTGCAGCATCTCGTGGACGGTTCGCACGATATACGACACCACGGGGCGAGGCGTGAAGAAGACGCCACGCTTGTTCTTCAGCTCCTTGTCGTAGGCAGCGAGGAACGGCTCGTAGAAGTGGATGACCGGGTCGGTCGCGCTGTCTGAGTCCTTGTCGCCGATGCCGAAGACGTAGGTGACGTCGATCCGATCCAGAAGGTCGACGATGTCGTCGACCAGCCAGAGCAAGCGCCCGCGCTGCTCGTCGAGCTTGACGGACAGAGCTGACTTGAAGAGGTCGTTGAGGAAGGGGCTCGCCGCGGGCAGGTGCTTCAGCGCAGTTTGTCGCGTGAGCCGCTCGCCGTCGGCGACGAGCTGATCGTTCCCCGTCCACCTGGCGGTGAGCAATCCGTACGTGATCGTCTGGGCGAAGGCGTCCGCGAACTCGTCCTCGGTCTGGTCATGGACGAGCGCCTCCTTGAAGGCGTTGTAGAGGTTGCGGAGCGGCCCCTTGTCCTGCTCCTCCTCGAGCTGCTTGACCGTGAGGCGCCGCAGGTACCTCGCACGATAGGCCAGCTCTTGGGCAAGCTCGGTGGGGTTCTTGACCTTGGCCTTGCTGACCACGAAGAACCGCGACAGCAGGTTCACCACGTCCGCGGCGTCCTTGTAACCCTGGCCCTTGCGGAGCTTCCCCGTGAGCTGCTCGCGCCCCTGCCACAGCTCGAGGCTGGCCTGGTCCTCGTCAGGGTAGACCACGAGGACGTTGTGGAAACGGTTGTTCGCTTCGAGGTGCTTGCGAAGCCGGGCCGCGTCGGCCTTGGTCTTGAGGGGATAGACGATGTAGCCGAGGAGACGGCTGCGCTCGTCGCGCAGGGTGACCCCGCCGAACGGGTTCTGGCCGCCGAAGCTGTTCTCTCGCTCCTCCGGGTCGATGCCGATGTCGTGGTCCGACGGGAGCGCGAAGGCCTGAAGGCGACGATCCGTCTTCGGCTTCTTCCGAAGGCCGAACCCCTTGGCGATGATGTCGAGGAGATCCAGGACGCCTTCCTGGATGTCGTGCTCCTTGGGCGACTTGCGGGTACAGACCTCGAGAAGCTTCTCGGCTAGTGCCAGATCCATTCCCGAAGGAAGCGGATCGCCAGGAGAATGGTGGGCGTCGGCTAGGCGTTGCACCAACGCGAGCCATGCAGGATCGCGTTTTGATTGTTGCTTACGTTGCTTGGTCATAGATTCCTCACGCTGCGGGCTTCAACTCTGTTGCGGTTTTCCAGGTCTTCCTATGCGTCAACCTCCACGTCAAAGGCGCGCGACGCGGCAGCAATCGCCGCCACCACGCCTGTCGCTCATCGACGTCATAGTAGGTCTTTCCTCCATCACACGAAAAGCAAGAGCATTGCCGCCTGCTCTGACACATGGCAGGGTCGTTTGTTCCGCCATACTGCGACACGTCCATCCACTCATCGGGGTTGTCTGTAAGCGGCCCGAGTGGTTTGAAACGCGCCACGATGCCAAAGATTCTCAACGTCTGATGCGCTGAAAACCCGCTGTGCCCTTGAGCGGCAAACACCCGCACGAGATCCTCTACTGCCGTGCCGAGCATTCCGGCATAGTCGCTGTCGTTGTCATACAAGCCCACGGATCGCATTTCTGCTACTGCATGTTCTACCAAGCTCATGTCTTCACCTTTCCTTCTGGGCCTCGACCTGAGAAGGCCCCTCGTAGGTTTTCCAGTTCCGTGCTGTCGTCATTACATCGATCAGCGTATTCGACCATCGCCTTCGCCGCTTTCTCTACTGCTCGCAACCGCTCCGCGTCGGCCTCTGCCTTCTCGGCGCGGGCTCTCCAGTATGCCGCATCGACTTCGGGGTTGACCGGCGCGTCCACGGCGCGGTAGTTGCCGGGGCAAGACCGCGAAAAGCATTGGCTCCCTTTGCGGTTTTCAACGAACGCGCACGTATCCCCGCACACGTCGCATCGTAGCTTGATCATTTGCTCCTCGCTTTCTTTCGCTCCGGGTCGGCGGTGTAGCGACGGACGCGATAACCCCACCCCATCGGCAGCCAAACAGGCGCTCCATGTACCATCTTCGTTTTTGACCTCCACAACCCACACACGATTGCGCTTCATTTGCTCCTCGCTTTCATCCTCGGCGGTCTCGGATAATACCGCCGCACGATATCGGCACATTTTGCTAGTGTCTCCTCTCGCGCCTCCTCCCACGCCCACTCCGCCAACCCCGCCGCCGCCACCTCCTCCGCCGCCGCCGCCGACCGAGCCGCCCTCGCCGCCCCCGCCCACGCCACCACCGCCGCCCCCGCCGCCGCCGCCGCCGCCACCCCCCACGCCGCCCGCAGACCCAGCGCCTCCACCACCGCCGCCGCCGCCACCTCCTCCGCTGCCCGCACATCGTCCAGAGTTGCACCTTCGTTGCGCGCCCAGCTCCGCGCTACGCTCAAAGCGTTTGCTGGTCGGTCATCTCCTGTCGGCCAATAGGGTTTTGACAACTCCGCGCAGTCACACGCGGCGAGCACTAACGGGCGGCTATCGCTACCGGGAGGCCCGGCCAGTACGCCGGCGAGCCATAGCATCCAATCCCCCCGCTGACACGTCGCCCATGCGGTCCTGGCATTGGGTTGGGTTTTGAGCCAATCCATTGCGTCGCTGCACGGGTTGAGTTGCGCGTATTTGTCGGTCCAATGTTTGGTCATTTGCTTACCCTCACCCTGCGCGGCGATGACGATACCGTGCCGTAGCCGTAGCCGTAGCCGAAGCCCATCATTTGTCACCTCGCAACACCCAATCGAGCACGCGCGCGATTTCCACCGCTCCGTCCGCCTCTTGTATCGACGGACTCGTTCTCGCCACCTGCATCGCCGTCTCTCGCGCCGCTTCCTCCGCTTTCTTCACGGCTCGCAGCTTGGCCAACTCACCCTCGATCGCTTTCACGATCGGACGCATCGCGTCGCCAACCGCGAAAAACACACCGCGACACCCACGTCGATCACACGGTCTACCCTCCATGCAATCGAGAAACGTCGGGTTGCCGCACGCGTTGCAATTCAACGTGGTCATTTCTTCCTCGCGCTCGAAAAATAAGGTCGCACGCGCATCGTGCACTCGTAAGGCCGCTCGCACGATCCGCACACCATCCCGACCTCGGATTCGTCGCCGTCGAGCCCTTTGCTGTCCCACCAATCGTTATCGGGATTTCCGCACCACGGACAACGCGGCACGTGAAATGGGATCGCGTCTAGGTAGTCGCCGTCGTGAATCGCCAGCTTGCGATCCCGGTCTTTGGCTTCTCGCAAACATCTGTCGGCAGACGCCTCGCACTCCTCGCGCCTCTCTTCCTCGGTGCTCATTCGTTTGCCTCCAACTGATCGATCTCCCCGAACCACCCGACGAAACACACCCACTCGTCGTCCGCTTTCTTCGGCAACATGACGTTCACAATCTCCCACAACTCGCCGGCGTGCTCGAGGAGATCGCCGCGCATCGGCCGATCCGACATCGTGCCGCGACCAAAGATCGGATTCAAAGCCCTCCCGTCGGGACTATAACCAAATTCTCGAATCGCAAACTTGATCTCGTCTGGCATCTCAACCCTCCGATCTGTTACGCTACCGGTCGATCGGGCTCCCTCCGACCCGATCCGCGACGGGCGCCGCTTGCTTCCCCTTGCGGCGTTCGTCGCGTCTCAACACTCCGGATCCCATCCCCCGCTTTCGTTCGCAGCCAGGTCTCGCAACAGTCGAAACCCGCGCACAGCCTCTCTCGGCATGTCGTCGGCGCACTCCTGCAACGCCTGCCCGAGTCGCATCGCCGTGTCGCGCACCAGCTCGGCACCGATCGATCCGGTCGGATCGTTAGACTTCACGATCACATCGACCGTGCCGAAGCCCGCGACCTCGCACGAAATGACCGTGACGAACTGCATCGAGACCCCCGACCTACCGCACGCCGAGACGCCACGGTGTTCCGCTGCGCTGGCGCTTGAGTGGATCTGGCAACTGGTTTTCATCCCTCACCACTCCCACACACGCCATGAATCCCAAACCGACAACACGCTCTCGCGCCCGCCCCAACACTTCCGACAGCGCGCCCGCGAATCTCCCGATCACTTCGACACTGTCCTCTCGTTGAACGAACGCAAGCCACGACTCACCCATCTCGCATTTCATTTTCGTCGCCCCAAAGCGGCAACACCTCTTGTCCCATTCGCCGCTTGGCGACTTTACACCACTCGGGATCAATTTCAATACCGATGGCGCGCCTGCCGAGATCCTTGGCAGCTCGCAACACCGAACCCGAGCCCATGAACGGGTCGAGAATCAAATCCCCCGGTTCCGTGAATTGGCGGATCATCTCTTTCAGCAAACGGATCGGCTTCTCGGTCGGGCGTTTGCTGCCGCGCTGAACAGGACAGCTCCACACCGCGTGATGACCGCCGCCGTTCCACCCCATTGCGCTGCCAGCCTTGTGCATGACGGCGACAGCTTCCCAACCCATGCCCGGCCGATCACCGGAAAACTGCGGCGCCGCGTCGTGCTTCACCCACACACCGAAGCGCACGAACCTCAAACCCTTCGGAGGCTCGGCTTCCAACAACGGGACCGCGTGGTAGTCGACGAACGATACGAACCAGCGATCGCACACGGCTGCCGCCAGCTTGAAAGCCTGCGACAAGGTCTCGGCTGTCATGGAGGCAAACCCAACCAATTTTTTGGGAGACTTCGAGCACGCTTTCGTACGCTCCGACGTTCTCGCCCCGGCATGTGTCTGTTCCATGTACGGCGGATCCGTCAGCGCCACGTCAGCCACAACCCCTTCATCCATGAGTTGTGGCAGAACGTCGAACGCGCTCCCGCAGTAGATCCGAACCGATTTGTCGGAATAGTACGGCTTCGAGTCTGTCATCGTCGCCTCCCTCTCGTCATGTGAGCTTTGGATTTTTCAGACACCCGCCCCGCCCCGGGCCATGCTCCACCAGCAAGGCCCGGGGCAAGGCCCGTTTCTCGGATTTTGTTTCCCGCGTGGCGTCTGCGCGGCACCGTCACCGCTTCGGCTCGAGCGATTCCCGCGTGGCGTCTGCGCCGCGCCCCTGTTTTCATCTCGCATCCCGCACCCCCGTTCGCATCTCTCGCAACAAAGGCGATTCGATTCCGCGCGGCGACCACTTCCACGCGTCCCACGCCAAAACGCAAAACCGCTTTTCGCGCGGCGCCAGTGTTCGGCGCGCCACCATCCACGGGCCTATCACTCTCTCGCCTTCGAGACGAACGCATTCCCGACCACTCTGCGCGCACACGTCCCAAAGCCAAGAGCCGTCGCGGCAAAGTCTCTCCAACCCTTTTCGAGCGTACGCGAACGGCTCCGAGCCGAACATTCGCAGACCCTCCCACAACACCCCTCGACGGCCTGCCTCTCCCCTCGCCGCTTCCGACACGTCGTCCCAACCGATGGCGGCGCCGCGCTCTCTTTGCAGAGCCTCGATCCCCAACACGACTCGACAAAAATCTCCGCTGTAGTAGCTCATCGGTTTTCCTCCTCACAAAAACACTACGCCTGGAACCTGGGGAACTTAGAGGGGTCGGCACCCATATATATAAAAGTGTCACTGACACTTTCTTATTCCGCGTTGGGGGGTTCCCCAGGTTCCCCATGTTCCCCCCCCGTTATATGGTGGAACTGGTGGAACCTCTTGCTCGTTTCTCTAAAAAGGAACACAAGTGTCCCTTTTCTCGCTTTTGATACAGACCCAACGCGTGCTCTCTTGTTTACGAATGATCGGTTTCAACACGATAAGCCCGCCGTTTCCGTCGCCGATCGATCGGTCTCGAACCTTTTTGAGAATCCAAGACAGGATCTTCGCACTCGGCAAATCCCCCGTCGGGTTTCTGTCGGCGTTCAATTCGAGGATGGCTTCTCGAAGGACGTTGTGCTTCATCGGATCTTGACGGAGCACGTCGAGCGCTTGGCAGCACGTCAGGCCGTCGGTGCAGGCCGTCGGCCCGAGGCTTTCCCACCCGCGAACGACGTTGTCCTCGGAAACCTTTTCTATTTTCATGTCCAACTCTTTCTCGGCGCAAACCTCGTACGGATCTCCGAAACCGCACCACACGATCGCCGAGCGCACGAGATCGGACCAACCCTCGAACGAGGCGAACGGCGTCAACCTCTGGTCCGGCCTGCCGGCGAGGATGTACGCGCGCAAAACGGTGAAAGCCGCCGTCAGTAACCTCCCGCGCTCGCGCGTCACCCACGACAACAGAGGGTTGTGTCGGAACCCGGTTTTCTCCGTCGGCATCTCGCACTCGGCGTTGAGGCGAATCCGCAACGTGCGACGCGGAAGGTCGCCACTGACATCGATGTTGTTGCCCGTGGCGAACCAAATCGTGTTGTTGGGCATGGTCAACTCCTCCGTCGCCCCGAGCTTTCGATCCTGCCAGCGGTTGCCGGTCAAAAGCCCGTCGAAGCTCGCCCACTTTATCGTCCCCCCCGTCGGCACGTTGTCGATGAGAACGACCTGATCTCCTGAATACAGGTGAGACGTGATCTGTTTACGCATCTCGTCGTTTTCGAGCACGTAGGGAGACCGCGCAGCTCCGACCCCCGTGCTGATTTTCACGGATGCGTCGACGAGAAGCGACTTGCCGGTGCCGGCTTGCGGCGCGTCGACGACGAAAAACGGGGCGCCGCCGGGATAGGCGCTTCGGCCGACTTTGGTGAGAACCGTCGACAGCCACGCCGCTTTGCCGGACGGGTCCGTGAACGGGAAGTCGCAAACGACTTCGGCGAGAGTGTCGAGGGCGGCGCGGGCGTCTTCGATCGTCGGGCTCTCGGCTATCAAGGAAGGGATGTCGAGAGCCAGTTGAGGAACGTAGTACAGCCCCGAGGCACGATCGAAGCCCGCGTCGGCCTGCATCGAGCCGTCTGGCCGAAGGATCGGCACGGTCGTGATCCCCAAAATTTCCGGAACCCCTCGCCAATGCCCGCGCTCGTGCAGCATGGCGACCACCTCCGACGGCGGGCCGCACGGCACGTCGTCTTCGGATCTGGAGTCCCACTTCATCCACTTGATCTCCCTCGACAGAATCTCCATGAGATAGCTCTTGGCCACCGACAGAATGATGGGTTGCGTCGGATCCCTTTCGATCGCCACCGACGCGATCGGACTGTTGACGTCTTCCACGCCCTCGGCGGCGGCCTTTTCGGCTTCCACGACGACGCAGAGTTTTTGTCCGCGTTGAAAAACGGTGCCGCAATCGGCGAGGAAGGGCATTGCCGCGTCGACGCTCTCGTGCGGCGCGCTCTTGACGTGCGTGACGGCGGGTCGCGCGTCGTAGTATCCGTGCGAAGCCAAGAAATCTTTGCGTGTGATCCCCGACGACCTCGACGCGATGTCTAGCGCGTCGCCGTGCCAGCACGAGTCGCCTTGAATGCCGCCGTCGACGTGCGACGCCGAGAAGCACGCCCACCTGCCGGGCGCGTCGGGTAGCTCGCCGAAGCAACCGCGATGGCCGCAGATCGGGCAGTCGCCGCCGGCGCGCGGGTATTGCATCGGATGATCCGCGTTCCACTTGTCGACCGCCTTCTGCATTCTCGACGGCGTGCGCGGCCGGGATTTTTCTTTCACCGGAGCGCGGAACCAACCCTTGACGCCTTTCGCGGTCAGCTCGGGCACGACTTCGAGCGGCGACAGATCACTCGGGCTGGCGTCGAGGGCGATGTCCTCGGGCACGCCCGCGCGCACCCAAAGCGCCGCGAGGGCAAGCCGCGAGACGGCGTCTTTCAACGCTTTGGCATCGACGACCGCCGGATCTCCGGGCCCGGTCTCGTCGAAGGCGATCGCTTCGCCCGTGCCGCGATGTTTCGAAGGCGGAAAGACCGTCTGTCGGCGATTGCCGCGCAGCTCCACTATAGTGAGCATCGTCGACGGGTCTTTCGGATCGGCGCACGCGAACGCCTTGCTCTGAATCTCGGGGGATTTGTAGAGCCAGTGCGACAGAGGTTTGCCGGGGCGACCGAATCGCAAAGTGGGGGGAAGGAACTTCGGCGCGAGGGTGACGGCTTCGCCGCTGTCGAGGTCGACGTCGACGAGCCCGTTGCTCGGGTCGCCGAGGATCACGCCTACATTAGAAGGATCGGGAAACGCCTTGTCGACGTCGCCGAGCCCGAGGCGCAAATCCTGCCAGCCGTCGACGGCCGGCGCTTTCTCTCCGTGCGGGATCGGGATCGGACACCAGCCAGATTCGAGGTACAAGCGAGCGAAATCCGCAGCCGTCGTCATCATTCCCTCCGTGTCGCTACCCGCCCCTCGCGGAAGCGGGGGCGAACGGTTGTGGTCCCGGTAGGGAACCGCACGCCGCCCGCTCCCGCGCGGGGAAGCTCAAAAACGTATGTTCGGAACCGGAACCACGGGCGCCTCTATACACCATCGGCAAAAAAACGCAACCGTTGTTTTCTTTCTTGACAAAAAATGACAACTAAACTAGAAGGCGTGCCGAGAATGAAGAGCGAGCGGCGTAGAAGCGCCGGAAGACAGAGGCGGGAGCGAAGAGAATGAAAGAGCAAGAGCCCCTCGTGGAAGACTGCGACGAGAGCACTCTGGCGCAATGCGCCCGGTGCCGACAATTCGTCGTGCGCCCGATCGCGGGCCGGCGATCCGTGCCGTACCGAGACGTGCAAGGGAGAAAGAAGACGCGCACGATCATCGCACGCGGTCTGCCCTATGGTTGGACGCAACACGGCGCCGTCGCCGTGTGCGGCGACTGCGAGAGACGTTGCGCCGGCGTGTGGAAATACGAAGACGATTGGCGGGCCGTCGAGAGAAACGAGCACAAGCGACTGCTCGAACAAGGAAAGAAACCATGCCGCGAGTGGTGAACCAGAAATCGATCGTTGGGGGGAAGCCGTGACCGACGCCGCCCTCCCTCTCTTCAGTGCAACGCAAGTCGACACGCAAGACGATTGCGCTCGCAAGTGGGGCTTCTACAAGATCGAGGGGATCAAAGGCGTGCAGAACCGTTTCGCGGCGCGCGGCGAAGAGCTGCACAAGATCGCCGAGGAGTTTTTGCTCGACGGCAAGGCGCCGCCGGAAACGGATGCGGGCAAAGTCTTCAAGGCGGGGTTGCGCCATCTGCCGGCGCCAGGAACGTGCCTCGCCGTCGAAGAGAAATTCTTGTGGTACCCGAAGGGCGAAGCGTTCGGTTTCTCGGGCCGCAAAGATTGGCTTGAGAGCATCAGCGTCGAACCGTGCATCGGCCCGACAGATATCGTGGACCATTTGATTCGCGTCGGCGACCACAAGACCACGACGAGCGAGAATTGGATCAAGCCCGTCGAAGCGCTGCGCGTACACCCGCAACCGCTGATCTACGGGGCGAACGTGCTCGTCGAGTACGATTGGCTGCCGACGGTCGACTTTCGTTGGCTCTATTACATTTGGGAGCCGCGCCGGCCGCACGCCGTGCCGCGCGATTGGCAAATGTCGGCGCCCGAGATCGAAGACGGGTTCGGGAAAATTGTGGAGAAGTGTCGCCGCATGGCGACGTGGCTCAAACAAGGGGTGCGGGCGAACGAGCTGCCGTACGACGTCGACGCGTGCGACAAGTATGGCGGTTGCCCGTACCGAGAACACTGCGGCTTGACGCCGCAAGAGAGGTTGAGGGGCATCATGGCACAACTATCATTGAAGGAAAAACTCATGGCTCGCAAGTCGACACCGGAGCAAGCTCCCGTGGCGGCGGCACCGGCGGCGGCACCGGCGGCGGCACCAGCGGCGCAAACCGTGGCGGCATCGGCGGCGGTAGGCAAGCCGGCTCCGGCCGAGACGAAGAAAGCCGGCGGCGGGTCTCTGTTGGATCGGATGAAGGGTCACATGACCGGCAAGGCCACGGCAACGCCTGCGGCGGCTGCGCCGGCGGCGCAAGCCCCGTCCGCGCCGGCTCCGGCTCCGGACAAAGCGATCAGTCCGGCGAAAGCGGCGACGGTGACGATCGACAACACGGAAGCGTTGGCGATCGCTTGTCAACAGATTGCCGACGGCTTCGCCGCGATCTCGAACCACTTCAAAGGGCAGTTGGCCAAGAAAAATTGAGGGTCTATGAATGAGCTGGCACTTTTCAGCGGCGCTGGAGGAGGCATTCTCGGAGGCGTGCTACTCGGATGGCGCACCGTCTGCGCCGTGGAGATTGACGCCTACTGCGCCCGACGACTCATGCAGCGACAAAATGAAGGGCACCTGCCACCGTTCCCCGTTTGGGATGATGTTTGTTCCTTCGACGGACGCCCATGGAGAGGATCTGTTGACGTGGTTTCGGGAGGTTTCCCCTGTCAGGACATCAGCGTCGCCAACGCCAACGGCGACGGAATCGACGGCGAGAAAAGCGGCCTCTGGCGAGAGTTTGCTCGGATCGTTGGCGAGGTACGACCACGATTCGTGTTCGTGGAAAACCCCC
>Ga0315276_10005706_pt1 | contig 11494 bp, 8 predicted proteins | sample YL17G05_0_MG_FD_204542 | JGI IMG/M metagenome (GOLD analysis project Ga0315276, IMG submission 204542) | Sediment microbial communities from Yellowstone Lake, YNP, Wyoming, USA - YL17G05_0 | ecosystem: Environmental > Aquatic > Freshwater > Lake > Sediment | place: USA: Wyoming | collected... | reverse complement strand
AAATGGGTTTGGTGGAAATCGGTAAAGATGCCCAGGTGGGGGGTAATTTTAATATTTTAAAAGATACTTCGGTTAATACTGACTTTATCTCCTTTACCCAGCCATCCTTCCATGCCACACTAAACGGGTTTAGTAATTTATATACTACAGCTCTAAACGATTACCAGATATCTTCCAGGAATATATTTACAGTTATCAGCAGTGGGGTGAAAGCACAGGCAGAAAAAGAGAATAAAAACAGTTGGATAAATAATCTCATTGACTCATTTAAATTAAAAATAAATGAGCCCAACCGGCAGGTAACCGTTGCAGATGTAGTTCAGGAAGCCAGGCTATCACACCTGGGCATTGTACCGGACTCAAAGCGCTATACTACTTTTTTAATTGATATTGGAAGCGGCAATACGAAAGGTGGCTATTTTCCTTATGGAAATACAAAAGATTTTAAACTTTTTCAGGTGAACTGGGGCACTAAGAGTACTGCTATTGAAACGGAAAAAAGATGTGTTGATAATGATAAGAGTCTGGATAATTTTAATAAGCAATTGGCAAGGGTGCTTGTCACAGCGGAAAATTCTGAGATCATTTATGCCGTAAATGAAAGTGGTTCTTATCCATTAAGTGATAATGTAGCTTTTAGCGGAGGGATCGCCTGGTCCGTTGCTACCTTATTATTTCCCGAACTTATTGACAGATCCGTAGTACCTGTTACGTATAATGAATTGGCCAGTTTCTGCGAAAGATTATATAATGATTATGCCTCCATTTCGGATGTCGCAATTATTAAAAAAATAAAAGACAAAACCCTTGATAAGGCAGCCATTGCAAAAGAAATTAAAAGAGTGAACCAGGTTTTTGATCAACGGTCACTGATGGCTGGTGCCGGTCTTTTACTAAAAATTATGAGGCAATTTGAAAATATCAATGATAGAAAAGGTTTCTACCTGGTAAAAAATGGACAGGTAGGCTGGGTATCAGCTTATGTAGATCAGAATATTTCTAAATAGGCATCTTCCATGCCGGGGACTCAGTTGTTATTGTTTCCAACCACATTATTTGGTTTAGTTAATTGTACAAAATATCAATTGTAACGCTGGTACCTGTTACAACTTCATTTAGCATAGTTTTGTCCCCCTTTCATTTCAATTAACAATTGTTGAAGGGATTTTTATATGCCAAAAGAGAAATTGCAACATCAATTACAACAACAAACTTATGTGATGTTCTAAAATTCTCCGGTGCATGGCATTGGTGTGTTTCCTTTACGGGATATCCCAAAAGGCTGCCGGGAAATATTTTCTAAAGGTATGGGTGAATGGATAAAAGTGCCGATAGCGGAAGTTGAGACTTTACCTGAACATTCCCGTTTATTATTTAAAACTTATTGCCTGTTTGATGAACAAAACTATTTTGTCCGGAATATGGTTTTAAAATGCCGGACCTGGTTATTTACCTGAACCACGATATTGCACCCAATATTCTTTCAATCAATGATGGAGAAGAATTTGAAGCACTCGCCGATATAAATTCCGGTCAGGAACTATTAATCAACTATGGCCATTTGGTTGATGGAATGGAATCGTATAATGAATCCACTGCCCTTAAATAAAATATCTGTCTCAAAAGATATGGTTGCTTTGTCATCCTGACCAAAGGACTCCTTTTGGACAATATGACAATTAAACTGACTTTTGAAATAGCTTCTTTCCCGAAATCAAATATTTACTTATTCATTTATGCCCGTTTTGCATATGAAGGATGTCCGCCCGGATGACCTGTTCGGACGGGAAAAGTTTTTCTTCTTTCCCGGAAATTATTTCCATTTCCTCCCGGTTTTTTCTGAAAAGAAGGACGTTGAAACGGCTGTTGCACTTGCTGCCGGCCGCCAATCATTACATAAGGATGTTCAGTAATAACGGGGATTGTTTTGCCGATGAGTTTTTGAATATCCCGGAGGTCAGATCTTTCTTCTGCATCACAAAAAGAAATAGCAATACCACTGGCCCCTGCCCTGCCTGTACGACCAATGCGGTGAACATAAGTTTCGGGAACATTTGGCATATCATAATTAATAACGTGTGTTAACTCGTCAATATCAATACCACGGGCCGCAATATCGGTAGCTACCAACACTCTTGTGCGGCGGCTTTTAAAATTACTCAATGCGGCCTGCCGTGCATTTTGTGATTTATTACCATGTATAGCCTCGGCACTGATACCTGACCTGATGAGGTCTTTGACTACTTTATCAGCACCATGTTTGGTTCGGGTAAATACTAATGCGGTTTTAATAGTAACATCGGTTAACAAATGTTTAATCAGCAATTGTTTATTTTGTTTTTCAACAAAGTACAAAGACTGCTGTATAATTTCGACAGTAGAAGAAACAGGTGTTACGGCAACTTTAACCGGGTGTACCAATAATACATTGGCCAGTTGCTGAATTTCGGGGGGCATAGTAGCAGAGAAAAATAAGGTTTGTCTTTTGGAGGGCAGTTTTGCAATGATCCTTTTTACATCATGCACAAAACCCATGTCAAGCATACGGTCTGCCTCATCCAGCACAAAATATTTTATATCACGCAATGAAATATAATTTTGATTCATCAGGTCAAGCAGGCGGCCTGGTGTGGCTACTAAAATATCTATACCTCTGCGCAATGTATTTACCTGGTTTACCTGTGATACGCCGCCAAAAATTACAAGCTGCTTCAGGTCTACGTATTTTCCATAAGCCCTGAAACTTTCTTCTATCTGTATCGCTAATTCTCTGGTTGGGGTTAATATAAGGGCTTTAATGCTACGTCGGCCTTGTGGCCCTTGTTGCTGCTGTTGATGCATTAATTGCAACAGCGGAATAGCAAATGCAGCCGTCTTGCCTGTGCCTGTCTGGGCACAGCCCAGCAGGTCTTTTTGTTGTAAAATAACAGGAATAGATTGTTCCTGAATGGGTGTAGGCGTTGTATAGCCTTCATGAATTAATGCCTTGAGCATGGGCTCAATGAGCTGCAAATTGTTAAATGACACTTGTATAAAATTTAATTAAAAAATACGGTAAGGCTATCAACGAAAAAACTGATACTTTACCTGCCTTACGTTAAGCCATCACGGCGTTTGAGTGGAAAAACACAACATAAACTGAGAGAGCAATAACATATAAGTCAACAAAGGTAGGCATTTAAATGCAGAAATCATAATGTTCTTTTCCAATTGTAGTAAGACCATTATATTTATTGATAAAAAATTGTACAACTATAAGGTGCTGCCGTTACTATGCTATGTTTGCTTTTTTGTGAATATAAAGATTGGCCAGGCAAAGAAACTTTTTGCCACCCACCATCAGGTAAATGAATTTTATTTTCTTCAGCTGCCCCATTATATATAACAAAAATTTTGTTCCAGCTATCTTTCACAGACCTGCCATTAATAGTGTAAGCAACAACACCTGCAGGTTCATCCCTGAACCTGATATTCGCAGCTATCTGTTTTGCAGTTGTCATTCTGAAAGCCGGATGCTCTTTTCGGATTTTGATTAATGCCTTTACATAATCAAAGACATCTTTGTTTGTAGTCTTCAAACTCCAGTCTATAGCATTAATGCTATCGGGTGAGTCAAAAGAATTTTCTACTCCTTTTTTGGTACGTAAAAATTCAGTACCTGCATGAAGAAATGAAATACCCTGCGAAGTAAGGACAATGGATAAAGCCAGCATCTGCATATTTTTTCTTTCTATTTTCGTGGCATCTTTTGCAGAAATGGCCAGTTTATCCCACAACACATTATTATCATGACATTCACAATAGGAAATGGTATTCACAGGTGCTGCCGCATAAGGTTTTTTTGAGTAATTTACTTTCTTGTAATGAACCTGCGGATGTTTACAGGCCGCTACGATGCCAAACTTTATACTTTCTTCCATGCCGGGCTTTCCGCTTGCAAAACCACGGTCTGCACTTTCAAATACACTTCCTTTAATTCCATCACGGAGGTCGTCGCTGAATACAGCTATCCTGTCAAGCCTGGCTGCATTCTTTTTCAATGCCCTTAATGAATCCGGCAATGGAGATGCACCTGCAGTCCATCCTTCTCCATATAATAATATATCCGGTTTTATTTTGTGCAGTTCTTTTGAGATGAGGTTCATTGTTTTAATATCATGCACTCCCATCAGGTCGAAACGAAAGCCATCCACATGATATTCTTTCACCCAATACATCACCGATTCAAGCATAAACTTCCGCATCATGGGTCTTTCACTGGCCGTTTCATTGCCACAGGCGGTGGCATTGGAAAATTTTCGATCCTTTGTATGGCGGTAATAATAACCCGGCACTAATTGATTGAAATTAGAATTTTCTGTTGAGGCTGTATGATTATATACCACATCCATTACCACTCTTAATCCATTTTGATGAAACCTGTAAATAAGCTCTTTTAATTCTTTTATGCGGCTTATTCCGTCAAAAGGATTTGTAGAATAAGAACCTTCAGGCACATTATAATTCTGCGGGTCATAACCCCAGTTATATTGAGGTTTGTCCGGTTTTGATTCATCTACTGAACTAAAATCAAAAAAAGGTAATAAATGAATATGTGTTACACCTAATTCTCTTAAATGATCCAGGCCAGTGGATAATCCTTCTTCATTCTTAGTGCCTTCCTCTGCTAATCCTATAAATTTTCCTTTATTCTGTATCCCTGAATTGGCGGCAATACTTGCATCACGAATATGCAATTCATAAATGATGGCATCGGTAGCTTCACCCCCAACCCCTCTCCTGGCAGAGAGGAGAGAAAATACGGGGCTTTTATCCCTTTCCCATCCACCTCCCGGCGGAAGGGTTTCTTTCAAATCAATAATCATCGCTCTTTTGCCATTTACTCCTACGGCTTTGGCGTAAGGATCAGCAACTTCAGCCGACCACTTTCCATTTATTTGCACACGAAAAACATAAAATTTCCCTTGCTGATCACCCGGTAAAATAGTTACCCATGTTCCACCAATACTTTTCTGCATATTGATTGTTTGCAATAACGACCCGCCAATACCTTGTTCATATAACAGCAATTCTGCTCTGGCTGCTGTAGGCGCCCAGATGCGGAATGAAGATTGTTTTTGTGAATAGGTTAATCCAAGATCATTGCCTGTATAAACAGGATATTTTGCGAATTCATCCTTCTGCGCTTTTCCTGAAAATAACTGGCTGAGAAAACCCAGCACCATAATTCCTTTCTTCATGAATAAATCAATTTGTTACTTAAAGATACGTAAACGTATATGTGCAGAAATTTTTGTAAAAAAATCCCCGTATAAAAAAGCAATCCTGTAAATTGTTGTTTCATTCATCTTTTCAAATTTTATTTTTATATGGGAGATCTCCAGGTTAAAAAACAACCCAAAAAATATGATGTAGTTATTGTAGGATCCGGCGCTGGTGGCGGAATGGCTACTTATATATTGGCCAATGCCGGGCTAAAAGTTTGCGTAATAGAAGCAGGCGAAATGTATGATCCCCAAAAAAATATTACCCAACTAAAAAACCCATGGGATAGTCCGCGGCGTGGAGCTTCTACTAAATATCGTCCCTTTGGGGATTTTGATGCCTGCTACGGCGGCTGGGATATTGACGGGGAACCATACACTAAAGCGGAGGGGACAAGCTGGAGCTGGTGGCGGGCCAGAATGTTGGGCGGCAGAACCAATCACTGGGGAAGGATATCGCTTCGTTTTGGCCCAAAAGATTTTAAAAGAAAAAGTATTGACGGTTTGGGTGATGACTGGCCGATTGGTTATGAAGATGTCAAACCTTATTATGATAAAATAGATAAACTCATTGGCGTTTTTGGTACCAATGAAGGATTGGATAATGATCCCGATGGTTTTTTTCTTCCACCGCCCAAACCAAGACTCCATGAACTGATAATAAAAAAGGGGGCTACTAATGCCGGAGTAAAAGTGATACCGTCCCGACTTTCTATTCTTACACAAAAAATTCAAAGTACTACTGAACGTGGATCTTGTTTCTTCTGCGGTCAATGCGGCAGAAACTGTAGTATGGCCAAAGCCGATTTTTCTTCCACCAATGTTTTGCTATACCCGGCATTGAAAACCGGAAATGTAGATATAGTAGCCAATGCAATGGCCCGTGAAGTGCTTACCAATAGTGAAGGCCTTGCCACCGGAGTTTCTTATATCAACAAAGATGATATGATGGAATACCAGGTATCTGGCAGAACTGTTATCGTTGCCGCCAGTGCCTGCGAGTCTGCAAGATTATTATTGAATTCAAAATCGGATCGTCATCCAAATGGGTTAGCCAACAACAGCAATGTGGTCGGGAAATACTTACACGATTCTACCGGCGCTGCCTTAGGCGGCTACCTACCACAACTTTTTGACCGCAAACGATACAATGAAGATGGTGTTGGTGGTATGCACATTTATTCGCCCTGGTGGTTGGATAATAAGAAACTGGATTTTCCCCGTGGATATCATGTTGAATATTGGGGTGGCATGAGTCAGCCCTCTTATGGTTTTGGATTTGATATTGAAAACCAGAATGGAAAATATTTAGTAAAAGGAAAAAAGAAAGAAGCCGGTGGTTATGGTGTATCGTTGAAAGAAGATTACCGCTTTTTTTATGGTGCAGGAGTAGGAATGGCTGGTCGTGGTGAAGCCATACCACTGGAAAGTAATTTATGTGAGATCGATCCCAATATGGTTGATAAATTTGGTATCCCTGTATTGCGGTTCAATGTAAAATGGAGCGAACATGAAATAAACCAGGCTAAGCACATGAAAGAAACTTTCAAAGAAGTGATGCACCAGATGGGCGCCATTATTACCTGGGGTGCCGATGATGATGCAAAAAATAATTATGGCCTTTCACAACCCGGCGAAATCATTCATGAAGGTGGAACAGTAAGAATGGGAAATGATCCTAAACGTTCTGCCTTAAATAAATGGAGCCAGGCACATGATTGTAAGAATTTATTTTGTGTAGATGGCGGGCAGTTTGTAAGCCAGGCCGATAAAAATATTACCTGGACGATACTGGCGTTGAGTATGCGTGCAAGTGAGTATATTGTTGATGAAATGAAGAAACATAACCTATAGAAGCTGCGAGCCATGGGCTTTGAGCTACGAGATAAACTACAAACAACAAACTATTAACTACAAACTTTTATATGGATAGAAGAAAATCTCTTAAACTAATTGCCACAGGCGTTATTGCTGTTCCTGCTGTTATTGCCGGTTGTAAAACGGATGATAAAAAGAAAGTGGAACAAATTGTTGAGCCAACATTTAATCTTGACCGGAACAAGGATGAATTGAAGTATGAAAAAGAATTGCTGACCGGAGAAAAATTCTTTACGGATCATGAAATGGCAACTATTACTGTTTTAGCTGACATCATCATTCCCAAAGATGAAGTTAGTGGGAGCGCCACCGATGCTAAAGTGCCGGACTTTATTGAGTTTATTGTAAAAGATATGCCCTCGCATCAAACGCCAATGCGTGGTGGGCTGCGCTGGTTAGATATGCAATGCCTGAAGAAATATGAAAAATCATTTACTGATTGCAACCAGCAGCAACAGATTGAAATAGTAAATGCCATAGCTTACCCTGAAAAGGCAAAGCCAGGCATGTTGCAGGGCGTTAAATTTTTTAACCTGATGAGAAACTTAACAGCTACGGGTTTTTATACTACACAGATTGGTGTCACCGATTTAAGTTATACAGGAAATGCGCCAACTCAATGGAACGGCGTGCCGGATGATGTGCTGAAACAATATGGTTTAGCTTACTCAGAGAAAGAAATGAAGGAATGTGTGAGCTTTAATAAAACTTAATTGTTGAAGAATATCAAAAAAATATATAATAAAACGGCATCAATTACTGATGCCGTTTTATTATATAGTTGTTAAGTATACTTTCGTTAATGCTAAATCGACTGGGAGCTTAAAAAAGGCCAGTTTAGAAAAACGGCCTTTTGAAAATGCGATGGTGATTGATCATCGACTTTGTCTCCCGAAATACTTCGATGAAGAGATAAGCGACAGTTTTTTATCTGACTGTAAACTGGTAACAGTCGCTGTTTAACACCACGTTACCACTTACTGCGTCAATAACCCGAAAATGAATATCAAATGTTGATCCGGATGGAAAGGCAGATAAATTGCGGGATAATTTTTGCTTTCCTGTTCCATTTTCATCTGTAAAGATGGACTGAGCTACCAGGCCTATCCCAAGTGTCAGCCAGTTTGTTCCGGTACAATTACCGTCTAAGATACCATCAGTGGCTCTTTGGAGTTTATATTCATGATTGGGCTCCATGTCCCTGAGCCAAACGTCCAGTGTAACAATTCTATCTATATCATTATCCTGCCTGAACTTAACAAGCCCAAATCTTTTTCCTTCACCACGGAGTATTGCCTCCAGGTTAAAATTAGGGTTTGCCGGTGTGGGTGCATTCGAAACAGAAGACTTGGTGCTCGGCTGTTCCAAATTGGAAGGCTGAGCCGTTTCCTTGGCTGATTTCTGACAGCTGCTTATTACAGAAGAAATAATAATACCGGCAAATGCGACTGTCATTAATCGGGAGATAATTTTTTTCATTTTTTAAAAGTTTAATTTAACGATAATTATTTGTTGTGCAGTTTATATCAAGTTAAACAAGTTCTTCTTTCGCAGTCTTACTATATTCATCTATCAATTTCCGTTGCAATTCAAATGGTACTGCTTCATAACCGAGATAACTCATTTTAAATTTGGCACGTCCCTGAGTAATAGAACGAAGAGACGATGAATATCCATCCATTTCGGCTAATGGTACTTTAGCAATCACTTTTTGAAAATGCCCTTCGCTGTCTATTCCTTCTACAATAGCACGGCGGCTTTGCAGATCGCCCATCACTGCTCCGGTCAGATCATCGGGGCAAAGAACTTCAACTTTGTAGATAGGCTCCATCAATTGAGGATCGGCCTGCTGAAATGCCTGGCGGAAAGCCTGTAGTCCTGCCAGCTTAAAGGAAATATCATTGCTGTCAACAGGATGCATCTTTCCATCATAAACACATACCCGGATATCACGGGCATACGAACCGGTGAGCGGCCCGTTATGCATTTTTTCCATTACACCTTTTAATATAGAAGGAAGGAACCTGGTATCTATAGCGCCACCCACAATACAATTATAAAAAACTAATTTACCACCCCAGCTAAGCTCATGCACATCCCGTCCCCTTACATTGAAATCTTTAGGTTCAGGCATTCCTTCATACCAGGGTTCAATCTGTATATACACTTCACCAAACTGCCCGGCGCCGCCACTTTGTTTTTTATGACGATAACTGGCATTTGCCAGTTTACGGATCGTTTCACGGTAGGCAACCTTTGGTTTTACAAATCGCACTTCTAATTTGTGCTGATGTTCTATCTTCCATTTAGCAACCGCCAGGTGCATATCACCCTGGCAATGGATCAGGGTTTGTTTGAGTTCAGAAGAAATTTCTACAAGCAGTGTCGGATCTTCTTCCCGTAGCTGATGTAATGCATGTGATAGTTTATCCTCCTCTCCTTTCTTCAACGTTTCAATAGCTACCGTCATATTCGGTGACGGGAATTCAATGGGAGGTAGTTCATAATTCTTACCCTTTACATGCAGGGTGTTATTGACATGCGTATTTTTTAATTTTAGTGTGGCGCCAATATCTCCGGCCACCAGTTCATTAATAGGAGTTCGTTTGTTGCCTTCTACTAAAAATAACTGGTTGATCTTTTCTGTAACCCCGGTGGATTCATTCTCCAGCTCCATTCCACTCTTAACCGTTCCGGAGTACACTTTAAAGAATGACATCTCTCCTACATGTGGTTCTGAAATTACTTTATAAATAAAAATACAGGCAGGTCCGCTGGCGTCGCAGTTAATTTTATCACCACTCTTAGTAATTTGCGCCGGCATTTCATTGGCACTGGGGCACACGTTGTCTATAAACCCCATCAACCGGCCACTGCCCATGTTTCTTTCTGCAGATAAACAGAATAAAGGAAACAGGTCATGATTGATCATCGCTTTTTTCAAACCTATTTTCATTTCATCTTCTTCCAGCTCGCCTTTGTCAAAATATTTTTCCATCAGACTTTCATCATTACTGGCAATGGCTTCAATTAATTCTTTGTGCAGTTTATCTGCCTTGATTCTTTCATCATCAGGTATGGATAATTTTTCTGGTTTACCGCCGGTGTCTTTAAATTTATACATCGTCATCCGCAACACATCAATGATCTCATGAAAACCAGCACCTGTCTGACGGGGGTATTGTACTACCACTACATTATTTCCAAAATGAGCTTTGGTTTCCCGGACAGTTTTATCAAAATCTACATTATCATCATCTAATTTATTTATCCCAAAGATCATCGGGGTTTTAAATTTTTCAGTGTATTCCCAGATGATTTCAGTTCCAACTTCCACGCCCATTACAGCATTGATCAGCATAACGCCGGTATCGGCTACTTTCAGGGCAGAAATCACTTCCCCTACAAAATCATCGTAGCCGGGTGTATCCAGAAGATTTATCTTATAGCCCCGCCATTTGGTATGCAGGAGCTTGCTAAAAATAGAATTACCACGTTCCTGTTCCAGTTCGTGGTAATCTCCTGTGGTATTTCGTTCGGCTATGCTGCCGCGGCGATTTATCAGGCCTGCTTCATATAGCATACACTCCGATAAGGTGGTCTTACCGGAGCCGGCATGGCCCAGCAAGACAATATTTTTTACATGTGAGGTATCAAACTCTGGCATAATAACCTGTTTTAGAGATAAAGAAAAGAGCTGTCTTTTGAATTTAATGGATAGTGAAAGACAAATTCACCCTGATAGTTTATTAAAGGATAAAAGTATTTACTTTATCAGCTTATCAGCTACTTATCATTCCGCCCGTTTCAGGAACAGGCTAAATTCATTTCGCAGATTCTGCAACGTATTTTCAAGGTCTTTGTACTCATTACTCAAACGTTCATGGTTAATCAGGCTGTCTTCATTAACCGAGCCATTAAAAGCTGCTTTTTCAAAACTCATTTTTCGGTCGTGTGCTTTGATAGCTTGTTTTAAATCGTGGATGTTGATAAGTTGGATGTGAAACTGATTGTGTAAGTGCTCTACGTCCTGGAGCTGGCTTTTGGAGAGTGGCTGGTTGGCTTCCTGTTGGAGTCGGGTTTCGTCATTCGTGAATTCATCCCTATACTGACGAAGTTGCTCTCTCCAGGTGCTACATTCTCCGGTGAGCTGTGAGATGTCTACCTGAACCATGGGAATTAAATTTAAGAGTGAAAAAATTGATTTACTCTTTCCCTGGGGTGCCGGATTATGCTTACAAAGTAAAACACTTTTTTTACAAAAACTAGTATTTTTTTACACAATATTCAGCATCCGGTGCAGGTAAGCCCTGCAAGATTATATTTGCAGTTCCAGAACATGATTTCCCAAA
>Ga0315276_10005705_pt1 | contig 11494 bp, 6 predicted proteins | sample YL17G05_0_MG_FD_204542 | JGI IMG/M metagenome (GOLD analysis project Ga0315276, IMG submission 204542) | Sediment microbial communities from Yellowstone Lake, YNP, Wyoming, USA - YL17G05_0 | ecosystem: Environmental > Aquatic > Freshwater > Lake > Sediment | place: USA: Wyoming | collected... | reverse complement strand
GCCTTCTTTAAACAGGGTCTTGATAATTTCCTGATTTGAATTTGCCTTTACAGCGTAATAGGCCTGAACATTCGGCAGGTTTTTCTTAAAAGTGCGGAAATTCTCCCTTATTTTCGCGTGGTCGATAATAAACAATGGCGTCCCATACTTCTTTGCCAATTTTACGAGGTTTTCTTTCATAATCATCCTGTTACAAATCCAAAATCGGCAATCTAAAATCTAAAATTGTTATAATCTTTTATAATCTGTCATATTGTTTTAATCAAGGAAAATGCCCGCCCCTGCGAGATCTGCCCACACATTTCACCTAGTTCAGCGTTAAGTTGATTTATTCTTGCTTATCTTCTTTTTTGCCCTCAGATAATAACGGCAATGGAGTTCCGCTGGGCAATTCTTCTGCTCTGGCCTGAGTACGCCATGCAATTTGCGAAATTTCTTTTATTCTATCAACAAGAGGCTTAGCATCTTGGCCAAATTTACCAAGGGCAACTCCCGCGTCACCTATTAAACCCCAAAATCCATCAAGAGACGTCATCTTCTTGTGCAACTCTGACTGAAGATTTTCAAGCTTCTTCAGTATCCTTTGCTTATGTTTTGCATCAAACAACTCACTTTTAGTTATTGAGTCACGAAGTTCATTGAGCAACTGTTGAATTCTTGCAAGATCGCCATCAGAGAATTGATACATGAAAGTTGTCCCAAACATCTTGGCGTATTTCTCACGTTTTTTATTTAATGTTGATTCATGCACTTTTTTGGCAACTGAATCGTTTAAGCCTTGAAAGAACCAAGCTATAGTTTGAACGTTTTCAGTTCCGGCTTGCTCTTCAAGTTTAGGAATAGAAAAGGGTAATCCAGTAGCAGCTATGAATGCTTCCATGGCAGCAAACGCTTCAAGATATCTATCGTAATTTTCAACATCTTCAGTAGTTGACGAGTGCTCTTTTAAGAACTCATCAGATAGCGCTTTTACTGCTTCATAAGGATCACTTGGAAGATTATTTAAAAATTGTTCATTATACATTTTGATTTCTCCAAAACTATATTTACATCACAATTCCAACTAATTTTATCCTGCCATTACCCTAATATCAACCTTATGTTGAGTCGCCTTTGGCGGGATTCCTCAACTCAAAACTAAGAACTAAAAATTCAAAACTTTTATATTCTGTGTTCTGCGTTCTGTATTCTGTGTTCTATATTACTCTCTCTTTTTCCAAACTCAACTATAAAATTTATCCGCCTCCGGCGTGATTTCCCGTTTGAACTATCTGCGAAACCCGTAAAACTTGTCCTCGCGAAGAGCCTGCCCTCGAGTAGTCGGGGGGCGGGGATCCACGGTTAAAAACTGTGTTGTAACCGTGTTTTGTTTCAACGAGGCAAGTTATTGTGCCGCAGCGAAAAGCAGGAAAGCAGAACGCAGAAATGTATTTCGAGTACGGCTTACTGCTTTGAGTAAAAGGCCATTCGTAAAATGGACTTGTTGAAACAAACGGTGTAAATCTGTGTCTAAAAAAAACTCTGCCTGTCCGCCATAGCCCTTGGCGACGGCGGATGGTGAAAAAATCCGCGTCATCCGTGTAATCCGCGGTTAAAGTAATACGTAACCGTTTAACGATGGACGTAACGAGCCTCGCAACCGCAACCGTCTTACGTTTTTAACTACTCTCTTGCGCTGTGCTTACGCAAGTAGCTTTTCTATAAGTCCTTTTAATTTTTCAATTTCTTTGTTGTTCTCAAGATACGACTTAATTAATTTCTTATGAAGTTCATCGCCTCTATCATATAACCTCTTTAGCTGCTTGGGTTTAGTGGTTTGGATTGCGTAGGCCGTCATTATCGGGAATGCTACAGTTACGTCTAAGTAGGCGGTAACGGTTTCATCGAGTTTTGTCGGGTCGATTTTGCCCCAGCTCGCCGCTTCGCTTGGCGGCGCGCCGGAAAGCCCACCCGTATCAGGTCTTGCGTCAGTTATATTTATATCGTAGTCCTGCCCGACTTCAGGAATCATAAGTACTTCCTGTATCTGGGGTTCTGTTTGCAGCATAAAGTTTTTCGGGCTTCCTCCGCCGATTAGGATAACGCCTGTTTTGCCTTTTTCGTATCTCTTGGCGTTTAGGACAATTGCTGTCGAATCATTGACATCAATACTCGGATTGATTTTGAGTTTGAATTTATCCTGCAAACCTGCCGCTTCTGCCAGAAGCTCAATGCCTGCTACGTTCATCCCGATTGTCGAATCGCCCGGCGAAGATGTAAAAACAGGAATGCCGTTGCGATACGCTGCTGCGAGGATACTTACCTGGCCGAGATTGTTTTTTTGTTCGAGTTCGCTGACGATTTTGCCGAGATGATGATAAAATTCGCGAGTACCCATTTCCTTCTGAAATTCAGGTCTTATGAGAATCTCCCGCAGGCGGCGGTCTGTTTCCATAAGGACATCTTCGTAGTCAAACAGGATGTCATAAATTCTCGTTACGCCTTTTGCTTTCAGGTCTGCGTCATCGACATTATGGCTGCCCCTGAACATCGGCAGATTGAAGGCATAATGCAAATCGTGATACATATTGGCGCCGGTTGCGGTGAGCCAATCGACAAAACCGTGATTCATCAGGGGAATTACCGTTGAGGGGCCAAGGCCGGCGGGCGTCAGCGCTCCAGCAAGGCTTAAGCCTATTGTAACATCTTCCTGCGAATATCTGTCTCGCAGCAAATGACAGGCGGCCCTTAATCTCCCACCATTATAGGCATCCATACTGTCTATCAGTTTTTCGATATTTGTGTCTTTTCCTATCGGCTTTGGGAGAATCCTTTTGCCCGACAGATATTTGGCTTTACCCGGGCACTCTGGTTTATTATGTTTCATCTCTTTCTTTCCCAACATTAGTTATGAACCTGGTTACTGATTAAAAATGAATCAGTATTTTAGGATACCATAAGCTGTTAAACAACCAAAAAGTTATCTCAAATCTCAAATTTGTCTTCACTGTCAAATTTCAAATTCGATAATTCTATAATATTTTCTCTTGCAATTTTCCTCTTAATGAGGTATAATGTGCGGCCAAACGAGGAAGAGAAAACTCACTACAAACAATAGGTTTTTTTGTTAATTAAAGCAGGCATGACCAAAGCTGCTGTGGACAGCGGTGAGGTTGATTTATGTGCATGGACCAGATGACCAAACAGATTGCAAAAAAAGCCCAATTTGTTCATATTCCCGCACAAGGATTTGGTGAAAAACCAACTATAGAAGGTTTGAAGCAAAAACAAACATTTATGCCGGTCATTATAAGCCTGCTGCTATTGTGCTGTTTTTCAGCTCTAACAGCGGCCAGTCAGCCTGTAAAAATAATGCCTTTGGGCGATTCTATAACAAGAGGCTGGTATGGTTCGCCAAATTCTCATGGTTACCGCAAGCCGTTGTTCGATAAACTGATAAACGCAGGCTGCAACTTCGATTTTGTGGGCAGCCAGACCGACGGCAATTTCCCAGACCCCCAACACGAGGGACGCGACGGCTGGCATGCCGATACCACAGGAACAAGCGATATCCTTGGACAAGTGTATAACTGGCTTACGGCTAATCCCGCAGATATTGTCCTGCTGCATATCGGAACAAACGATATCTCTTACGGCGGACAGAATGCTAATGAAGTAAACAGTATCCTCAACGAGATTGACAGATTCAGCACCGGTATCAAGGTTATCCTTGCTCTTATAGTAGATCGGGTGCCCCACAGCCCGGCGACGACACAGTTCAACATCAATGTTAACAATATGGCCCAAAATCGTATCGCCGCAGGGGATGATATTCTTATAGTGAATATGGAAAGTGCGCTAAACTACGCAACTGATATGGCTGACAGCGTGCATCCCAATGACGCCGGCTATGCAAAAATGGCCAACGTCTGGTATAACGCTCTGGATAGTCTTTTAAATCCCCCTTTGATTACTTCTGCGCCGATAACCGATGTCACCGTCTCTCAACCGTACAGCTATGATGTTAATGCCGATGGTTTCCCGAAACCGACTTATGCGCTAACCACATATCCTGATGGTATGACGATTGACCACAATACAGGACTGATTGAATGGCTTCCTGCAACTGCTGGCGATTTTAACGTTACTGTTAAAGCCGGCAATGGCCAGATGCCGGATGCGAATCAAAGCTTTGTTATCACAGTGGACGAACCTGTTTTCGCGATTTCCGGGCATGTGCTTGAAACCGACGGCAACACGCCGGTAGAAGGTGTGTTGATACAGACCGACGATAATGACATCAATTCTATGACCGATGCCAACGGCTATTACGAGTTTTGGGTGGATTATGGCCGGTCGAGCATCGTAACACCGCAAAAGGAGGGATACGTCTTTGAGCCAAACAGCGCATACGTCAATGTTACGCGGGATTACAACGATGTGAATTACACAGCGACGCTGACGACGTTTGTCATTTCCGGGTATGTGCTTGAGCCAAACCATATCGCGCCGATAAGCGACGTTAATGTATCCGCCCAAAACGGTGGCGGACCCTGGACAAGCAAGCATGGCGGAGGGTCATCGCTGACGGATGTGAACGGCTACTACGAGGTCTGGGTGGACTATAACTGGTCCGGTACAGTAACATCCGGTAAAATCCGTTATTCTCTCGGGCCCAGCAGCAGGTACTATAAGGATGTCAACGAGAATTGGACCGCAGACCAGGATTACACAGGGACTTTGCTTACCCTCAGAATCACCGGCTGCATCAGGAACGAATGTAACGCGCCTATAAAAGGTGTACTGGTCAGTGCCGACAACGGCGGAGACCAGAGCACAACCGATGCCAATGGCTGCTACGAGGTCTGGGTTAGCGACAACTGGTCCGGCACAGTAACGCTCAGTAAAGCCCATTATACTTTCGACCCGCCCAACAGAGAATATACTGATGTTCTCAAAGACAAAACAGGTCAGGACTATTCAGCACACAATATCTGCGACCTCGATTGTGACGGCTCTATTGGCTATGGTGATGTCGCGATAATACATGAAAACTGGCTCCAGACCGGTCCGAATGTTGCAGGCGATATCCACAAGGATGAGGCTAATACTGTGGACTCCCTGGATTTTGCTGATTTTGCTGACGTGTGGCAGGAAGTTAACAAATAATAGTTAAGAACCTAAAGGTGAAACACTAACGGCCTGCAGCAATAATTTGCGGGCTGTTTTTGTTTTTATCCAAAGCGGCTCAAACCCTTAACCTTCGGAACAATAGTCCATATGCAGACCGTAACTGAGGTATTGCCAAGTCGTTATAATGCTGTTTTGGCCAAAAACGAGGGGCACAAATGGTTGACAAGTGAATAATAAGCAGCTATCAAGTGACGGCTGACACGAATTTGTTATAATGCCAAAAAGTAATAAGCGAAATAGTGGGAGTTGAAGCTTAATTGAAAATTCAATGCCAATTGTGTCCGAAACAGTGCCTTATTAAGCCGGGGCAGAGCGGCGAGTGCAGGGTAAGAATAAACATTGACGGCGTTTTGCGCACGGTTGTACATTCTTATCCCTGCTCGATTCACATTGACCCCGTTGAGAAGAAACCGTTTTTTCATTTTTTGCCCGCTACCAAAACCCTGTCACTGGCAACTGTCGGCTGTAATCTTCATTGTAAAAACTGCCAGAACTGGGAAATCTCACAGGCAAATCCGGAAGACAGCGAGGCTGTTTTCTGTCCACCCGAAAAACTCGTTGAACTTGCCAAAACCAATCAGTGCGCATCTTTAGCTTATACTTATACAGACCCGGTCATTTATTATGAATACACTTTAGACAGCTCAAAGCTGGCAAACGCCTCCGGTATCCGTAACACTCTCGTTACCGCAGGATACATAAATCAAGAGCCCTGGAAGAAACTCCTCCAATACGTGGATGCGGCCAGGATAGACTTGAAGGCAATTTCTGATGATTTTTACAGAGAAGTTTGCTCAGCAACCTTAAAACCTGTCCTGGACTGCCTTGTTTTGACAAAAGCGAGCGGCGTTCATCTTGAAGTTATAAACCTGGTCATCCCCACTCTCAACGATAAGCCTGAGCAAATTCTTTCACTCGTTCAATGGGTAAAGGGTAATCTTGGCAGCGAGACGCCTTTGCATTTTTCGCAGTTTTATCCGCAATACAAAATGCGGCATTTGCCTCCGACCTCGGCCCAAACGCTTGATACGGCCCGCCAGATAGCGAGAGCCGAAGGTATGCAATATGTTTATATTGGCAATATCGCCAGCGATACCGGCCAGAATACTTATTGTCCCGGCTGTAAAAAGCTGCTGATTGAACGCAGCGGTTTTACTGTTTTGCAAAACCGGCTCAAAGAGGGCTGCTGTCCGGATTGCGGCCAAAAAATTTACGGAGTCTGGAAATGACGCGAAGAGAATTTTTCAAGTTTGTTCTCAAAACTGCCTCAGCGGTAGCCGTCGGCGCATATTTTATCACTGAGAAAGTTTCACCTCGAAAATTTATCCGTGCCGTCCGGCAAAAAAAATATCCGGGCAGTGTAAAACAATTACCAAATGTCTATACACAAGGAAAATGGAGAGGTTAAAATGCAAAAAGAATATAAAATTTTTGTTTTCATCGTTGCAGGTCTACTCCTTACTGCAACTAAAGCGGCGACTGAAAAACAAACCATATTCAATTCGACACTTGCAGGCAGATGGTATTCTGAGGACGCAAACACACTCAGAAAAGATATTGGTCGGCTTTTTCAGAAAACCGATGTCCAACCTGCTAATGATATTATCGCGTTGATTCTGCCTCACGCAGGTTATCAGTATTCAGGCCGAACCGCCGCTATGGGACTGGCGAGCCTCGGCAGACAGTATAAACGAATCATTGTCATAGGCCCTTCGCATTACACACCTATGGAAGATGTATTAAGTGTCCCGCGGGAAACAGTCTATCGGACACCATTAGGTGATGTTGCAATTGATGTCGAATTCATCAACAAGTTCCTGGCATATCCGCAGTTCCAGGTAATTGGCCAGGCAAATCAACCCGAACACAGCACTCAGATACAGGTTCCTCTGCTGCAGTTTGCACAAAAGGACTTTAAACTTGTGCTTATTGTCGCAGGTCAATGCTCAATGCAAACGATATCCAAAGCAGCTTCGATTCTTAATAGTCTAATTGATAACGACACACTGGTAATCGCCAGTTCTGATTTTGTCCATTACGGTCCTAATTATGACTATGTGCCTTTTAAAGAAAACGTGCAGGAACAGATAAAAAATCTCGATATGGGCGCATATAAATACATCGAGCAGTTCGACAGCAATGGTTTTATGGAATATAGAAATAAAACCGGCGCGACAATATGCGGCAATGTTCCGATTGCAATACTGCTTTCTATGCTCGATAAGTCATCGCAGGCACAGCTAATAAACTACACCACATCGGGGCAATTAACAGGCGATTTCACCAATTCTGTAAGTTACTTTGCGGTTTCTTTTTCCGGTAAGTGGTCTAAAATTGCGCCTGTAAAACAGGAAAGCAGCGATTCAGGGCTGACCGAAGAAGATAAAAAGCAGCTTTTGGATTTTGCCAGAGAATCTATTGTTTGTTTTCTGGATAAGCAACAGATGCTCGATGTGCCTGATGCAAACCTTAGCGAGCGGTTGAAAGTTGCGCGTGCCGCATTTGTTACACTTAACAAGAACCATCAGTTAAGAGGCTGCATCGGCGACATTTTCCCGCGGCAGCCTTTGTATAAATCCGTAATTTCCAATGCAGTCAACGCCGCTGTTAACGACCCGCGATTTTATCCGGTCAGCAAAGATGAGTTAAAAGATATTACGATTGAAATATCCGCTTTAACGCCTCCAAAACCTATCGGCTCATATAAGGATATCAGGATTGGGATTGATGGAGTGGTTTTGGAGAAGGGTGGTTATCGTGCTGTTTTCCTGCCGCAGGTCGCACCGGAGCAGAAATGGGACAGGGATGAAATGCTCACACACCTGTCTTTAAAAGCCGGCCTGCCCGCTGATGCATGGAAACAGGGCGCAAGTTTTCTGGTGTTCCAGGCCGAGGTTTTTGGCGAAGCTGAAAAATGAAATTTGCCCGCTGTTTTCTGATATTCTGTTACGGCCTTTTCACTATTGCCGCACAGACCCTGCTGTTCCGTGAATTTATCACAGCGTTTGAAGGCAATGATATAAGCGTCGGCCTGTTTTTCGCATCGTGGCTTTTCTGGATTGGTTTGGGAGCAACAGTTGCATACCGCCCTTCCAAAATCATCGATTGGCTGCTTGAAAATATCGACCTTTTATTTCTCGCTTATATCCCCGCCTTCATACTTGAGCTGATTTTAATCATCAATGCCCGGCAAATCGCAGGCGTCAACTCCTATACGCTGCTATCCATCCGGCAAATGGTATTTTTGTCGCTGCTTGTCAACGCTCCTGTCAGTATTATCACAGGTCTGTTTTTTCCACTTGCCTGCCGATGGATTAAGCAGGACAGTTTATTTCCCGTTTCAAAAGTTTATATCATCGAAGCGGCAGGCAGCTTCCTCGGCGGCATCAGCACAACCGTTCTGCTAAGCTACAGCGTAAATTCCATAACTATTTTCTTTCTGCTGGCGCTCATTATTTCTTTCGCTGTATTTATTGTCCGCATAAAGTCGAAGATAAAACTTGTTTTTCCTTTTTTAATTACCATTTGCACCCTGTTGTGTCTGGTTGCCGATATTGATAAACGTCTTAATCGCTATATTCAGACTGTAAAGTGGACTAAATTGTTGCCGGCCGAGGCGATGAGCGGGTCGTTTCAAACCGCCCAGGCTGAATATCTTTACGGCACATATCGCGGCCAATGGGTTGTTATCAGCCAGGGCAGCACCTGCGAGGCGCTGCCTGACAAGGCCGCCAGCGGACGTATCGCGGCAATTGTCCTGTCTCAAAAACCAGATGCAAAAAAAACATTGGTCATCGGTTCGGGACTCGGCCTTTGTTACGAATTTCTCCTGCTGGACCAGATTGAACAGGTAACCTGGACACACTACGACAGTCAATATGCACAAAAGGTCGACAGTTTCCTGCCGGCTCAGTTTAAAATCAGCGACCAGCGATTGTCCCGCCCTGCCGGCGACATTCGCAGCCAATTAGACAAGCTGAAAAACTTCTACGACATTGTAATAATCAACCTGCCGGACTCTGCCAGTTCGGTATTGAACCGTTACTTTACTGCTGAATTTTATCGGCAGCTTAAAAAAACGATGTCAGCAGATAGTGTTATAGCTGTTCGAGTTACCGGCGGCGAAAACATTATGGGTACGGAGCTGATTGATTTGGGCGCCTCGACAAAGCAAACGCTTGAAAAGGTTTTTTCGCATCTTGTCCTGACGCCCGGCGATGATACCTTTTTTTTAGCGTCTGATTCTGAAAATCTCACAGGCGACCCCGGCACCTTACAGGGCCGTTTCGCAAAGATAAAAAACGCTGACGCCGTATTTGCACCGTCAGCACTGCTTTCTGTTTACCTGCCCGACCGCGCTGCAGCCGCAATGGAAGGTTACGATAGTTCGGATTTGCCGCAGGATTTGCTTATAAACACAGATTCAAAACCTTTAGCCAGTCTGTATAGTCTCCTGCTCGCCTTGAAACAATCAGGAGCGCCGATTACAAGGATTGTAAAACTTCTCGCGACGGCGGGTGTCTGGGTATTCCTGATTCCGGTTTTTGTCTTTGTTATTTTGCGGCTTTTTTATATTGCCCGCACAAAAAATCAGGATAATGTTTCGAGTTTTGACAGCAGCTTTCTGGTTTTCTCGGCCGGCTGGCTCGGCATCGGCACAGTAATCGTGCTGATGTATCTGTATCAGACTATGTTCGGCTCCTTGTATCTGTATATCGGCGTTATTTCTTCTTTGTTTATGATTGGCCTTACTACCGGTGCCGCTCTGTTTCGCTACCTGCCGGGGCGTTTACATCAAAAATTGTTTATGGCGATTGGGCCTCACGTCATATTGCTTATCGCAGTCGCCTGGTTTCCTGTCGACTTTTGGACGCATCAGGGTTTTGCAGCAGTATTTTTCTTATGCGGCTTGTGCAGCGGTGCATATTTTCCAATCGCCGCTGGACAGCTTGCCGAAGGCGGCTTCGAAACAGGTCTTGCCGGCGCAAAACTTGAAATGGCAGACCATATAGGCGCATCAATAGGCAGCCTGGCAACCGGCCTTGCCCTTGTGCCGGTGCTCGGAGCAAAAGGAACAATACTGGTATTTCTTGCGCTCATTGCAGCTAATGTGCCGACAGCTTTGTTTAAAGTGCTCAAGATAAAAAAGGAATTTATATCTGCTGCACCTGCGTTGGAATTTCGCCGCGTCGGGTACGTTTTGTTCGGCATAGCCGCTTCTGTAATTATCTGTTCAAATTTACTCACGTTGGAATCGGCACATTTCGGCCCATCTTTGCCGCAGTATGCAGCTCAAATACTTGCAGGACAACTGCAAATTGAGCCTGCTCAATTTGCTTTACCTGATTTGGCAGGAAAAAACACTTATTTTAAAGTTTATGAACCAAAGGAAAAATTATCAGGCTATATCTTCAGCACTGAGGATTTGGCGCCTGACGTTCGCGGTTTTGGCGGCAAAATCAACCTCGCCGTCTACATTGATACCGCAGGTAAATTAATAAATTTTCATATAATTCGTTCAAACGAGACCCCTTCTTATATGGCAATACTGACCAACTGGTACCCCAGGCTCAAGGGGTATCAGCTTTTCCAACCGCATCCATTTGGCGGTATCGATTCTGCTACAGGTGCAACAGTCAGTTCCAATGCTATTGTTTTGGCAATTGAAACAGCGAGCAAAAAGTTTGCAGAGGTGGTGCTTGGTCAAACTCCGCAGGTTTCTGTCTCAAAGAAATTTTCTTTTTTGCCTGACCGCAGCGGGCTTTATCTTTTAGTCGCAGTTATTCTTTCTCTTCTGGTTATATTCAAAGGCAACTTTTGGAGCAGATTGGTCGTTCTGGTATTCAATTTTGTCGTTGGCGGTTTTATTCTTAATGTTCAATGTTCCAGCGAGCAGGTTATCACGCTGCTGTCAGGGCAAATGCCTGCTTTGGGATTGTCAGGCACATTTTTACTTATAGCCGGCGTTCCGCTTTTAATTCTTCTTCTTGGTAATATTTATTGCGGTTATCTTTGCCCATTTGGTGCGGCACAGGAACTGCTCAGCTACATTGTGCCGGATAGATTTAAAAAACCTGCCTCCTGCGAAAAGATGCGAAAAGCAAGATTCGTAAAGTATGTGATACTTTTCATTGCCGTAATGGTATTTTTTCTTTCCCGCAGCAAACAAACTCTTGTGCCGGACCCGCTTATTGCAGCTTTCAATTTTCATATCTGGAATGTCTCTCTAAAATCTGTGGTTTTTGTAATAATGATACTTGCCGTCATTGGTTCTGTTTTTTACAGGCGGTTCTGGTGCAGGTATCTTTGTCCTGTAGGGGCA
>Ga0315276_10005704_pt1 | contig 11495 bp, 11 predicted proteins | sample YL17G05_0_MG_FD_204542 | JGI IMG/M metagenome (GOLD analysis project Ga0315276, IMG submission 204542) | Sediment microbial communities from Yellowstone Lake, YNP, Wyoming, USA - YL17G05_0 | ecosystem: Environmental > Aquatic > Freshwater > Lake > Sediment | place: USA: Wyoming | collected... | reverse complement strand
AAAGACATTTTTTGCAACATCGGGAACTACCCGAGGCGCAGACTGGGGGCCTGTTGCCGGAACTTATGTTCCTATTAAATCTCTTCTTCCCACTACTTTCCAGGTGCTTTGCTACGACACAGACGGGGGAGATCCGATTGCCTGCGGCGGAGCAAATTGGCCAGACCAAGATGCTGATGCCTCGGGCGACTCCGGAGCTTGCACCCCGACCTACACTCAAGGCACATACACTGTCACTGACAGCTGTACTAATTTGGAATGGCAGAGATACGGCCATGGCTCAGACGACGGCTCTACTGTCCCGGCTGCAGCCGGGGACTGCGACCTTTATGGCGGGACATATAGCGCCAGCTATTGCATCTATTCCTGGCAAAATGCTTTGAAATATTGTTCGGGATTGTCTCTTGATGGTCATGGTGACTGGCGCTTGCCAAATATAAAGGAATTACAGAGTATTGTTAAATATAGTATTTATAACCCCAGCATAGATACAACCAAATTTACAAACACCGGGTCCGACTACTATTGGTCGTCTACTACCTATGCGAGCTACACCAGCTATGCCTGGCTCGTGTACTTCACCCTTGGCTATGTCAGCTACCTTGATAAGACCGATAGCTATTATGTTCGGTGTGTCCGCCAGTATTAATTTAGTCATTTGGTAATTAACCCCGTGAGATAAATTCGCTATCTCACGGGGTAACCCCGTGAGATAATATGGAATATGTATATATTCTACAATCGAAAAAAGATAATAACTTGTATGTAGGTTGGACAAACGATTTGCGAAGACGATTTTTAAAACACCAGAATGGCGAAGTTCGTTCAACAAAATATAGGTTGCCAATGAAACTGATATACTACGAAACATGCATAAACAGGGAAGATGCAAAAAAGAGAGAAAAATATTTAAAAACCGCGTGGGGTAAGAGATATTTAAAAAATCGTCTTCGCAAATATCTCACGGGGTAAACAAATTTCATGGCACAATACTCCCATTTACCGATATACAATAAAGCATTTTCAATTTTGCGGGAGCTGTATCAAAGAGTGCCGAAATTTGGAAAACAATATAAATACTTTTTGGGCGGGAAAATGATTGAAAATAGCATAGAGATAATTAAATTAATAATTAAAGCAAACAGCGAGAGGGATAAAGGTAAAAGAAAAAGCCCCCAACAAGGACGGAACCTTATAAGGGTCTTTAACATGGTGAATTATTTTTATGATAGCAAATCAAAATTGTTTGTCAAGGGTAAAAAACATGATAAAGAATTATAATGTCTTATAAAAAATTATTTATAGTAGGATCGATAATTTTCAGCTTTTTTGTTTTTCCGCTTTCGGTTTTAGCCGTTGCCAATTGCACGGGCTATGCATGGGGAGAGAATATCGGATGGGCAAATTTTAACTCAACTTTTGGCGGGGCAACGGTCTCAAACAACGGCATAACCGGATATATTTGGCTGGAAAATATTGGCTGGGCGCATCTTGATTATGATGATGTTGCCGGAGCGGTAAACACCACCTCGACTGATTGGGGAGTTGTCAATGACGGGAAAGGAAATTTGAGCGGTTATGCCTGGTCTGAAAATGCCGGCTGGATTAATTTTCATCCCACTCATTCGCAGGTGACAATCAGCGGCGGCAATTTTGCCGGATATGCCTGGTCTGAAAATGTCGGCTGGATAAGATTTAATCATGTCCAAGTAAGCGATAGGCCAGCCACTACATGGGTTGGCGCCACTTATTATCCTTCCGGCTATCTTTATTCCACCAATCTTTTGTCGGGTGAAACCGTAAACAGCATTGATAAGTTTGGATATAATTGCACTATTTTAGCTAATACTACATTAAAGGTCCAGTTCAGCCAGGATGGAACCAATTGGTATTCAGCCAATCATACACTGGATGCTTTGAGCGATCTTTCGACCGGAGACCATCTTGCGATAGGCGATTCTTTGGCCCTAACCAATTGGATTGCGCCGTCGCAGTATTTTTATTATCGGATTTTATTTGAAACAGCAGATACTGCCGTTTCTCCCGCCATAGATGAAATAAATATCTGGTATAATAACGGAGCTTACGCTACGGTTACTACCGAAGCTGCGACCAGCGTAACCGGCACGACCGCTATTGCCCATGGAACAATCGTAAGTGAAGGCGGCTTAGATGTCACTGAACGCGGATTTCAATACGGGATAAGCCAGACGTCTTATCTTGCAACCTCTGAAGCCGGAAGTTTTTCACCTGAAAGCTATTCTCTTGAATTATCTAATTTGTATTCCAACAGCACATACTATGTAAGGTCTTTTGTCACCAATACCGCGGGGAGAGCTTATGGCGAATGGCTTACATTTGCAACTCCGCCATATTACAACGTTAGCGGCATTCTTGATTCATCTAATCTTTTGTCGGGCATAGGCGCAACAACTATAAATAGTTTTTGGACTTCAGCTGTTGTGCCGGTCGGAACAACTTTGGTGATGCAATTTGCCACAGATGAGGCTAGCTGGTATACGGATACGGCCAATTGGTACAGCGCTGCCGGCGTGTTGGGCGAAACAACAGCCGTTCCTGCCGGCGCGGCCACAACCAGCCTAGCTTCGTTAGATTGGGGAGGAGCTAATGGAGGGTCTAATTTCTTTGTGAAGATGACATTTACTTCTGATACCACCGCTACGCCGGTTTTAGAAGAAATTATGGTAAATTATGATTTGCCGTCCGGAGACCCGGCCTCACTTAAAATAAAAGGAGATCTGAAAATAAAAGGAGGGCTAAAGATAAAATAGACTGCTAAGCTTAATTAACCTATATTTGATAAGCCAAATAATCCAACAGTAAGCTTTAATAAGCCATTCAAGGTATGACCTTGAAAAATCTGAGAAAAATATTATGGAGGGGGTTATTAGAATAGAGGATAAAGAATATCCGAAATTGCTGAAAGAAATCGGCAAGGATGCGCCGAAGAAGTTGTATTATAAGGGGAACTGGAGCGATATTTTTTCCGCCAAAGGCGAGACCTCGCCCCTTCGGGGCGGGAATAATTGCTTGGCAGTAGTGGGTTCAAGACATTTGACCGGTTATGGAAGGAGAATAACAGAGCAGTTTGTGTCTGAGATTGCGAGAGCGGGTATGACTATAGTTTCCGGATTTATGTATGGCGGAGATGAAGCGGCTCATAGCGCGACAGTAAGGGCTGGCGGAAGAACCATTGCTGTTATGCCTTGCGGGATAGATTTGATACATCCCGAGTATCAGGAAAAACTTTACAATGAAATACTGGAAAATAATGGTTTGATTATTTCAGAGTTTGAAGGGAAATTTCCGCCGGCCATTTGGACATATCTTCGAAGGAACAGAATTGTTGCCGGCTTGTCAAAAGCGGTTTTGATTGTGGAAGCCGGCCTAAATAGCGGCACCTTGGTGACAGCAAAAGACGCAAAAAAATATGGCAGGAAAATATTTGCCGTGCCGGGCCCGATTACCAGCGAGGTTTCAAAAGGAACGATAAAATTGATAAAAGAAGGGGCCGGCGTAGCAACGGAAGCGGGAGATATTTTAAAATACTACAATATTTTTTCAAGGTCATACCTTGAAAAATCTTCGCTGAGTCCGGATACAGGGAAGGAGGAGCAAGAAATAATTAATCAATTAAAACGGGAGCCGATGGAGGCAGATGCGTTAGCCAGAATGCTTGGCATGCCTATTTCAAAAATCGGCACCACTCTTTCCTTGATGCAATTAAAAGGTTTTATCAATCAGGAATCAGGTAAATACTATGTTGATTAAGGTTCCGTCAGTGGCAAATTTGGGGTTGGAGACTATAAAAGTGGATGTGGAGGTGAATTTGGCAAATAGAGGCTTGCCGGGGTTTGAAATTGTCGGTTTGCCGGATAAAGCGGTTGATGAAAGCAGAGAAAGGGTCAGGGCGGCGATTTCAAGTTCCGGCATTGATTTTCCGGCAAAGAAAATCACTATTAATCTGGCGCCGGCTGATATTCCAAAGGAAGGGTCGCTTTATGATTTGCCGATTGCTATTGGAATTTTGAGCAGCGTAATACAATTTTCCATACCTGATAAGTCCTTATTTTTAGGGGAATTATCGTTTGACGGTTCTCTTCGGCATACAAAGGGAGCGCTACTTATGGCGCTTTTTGCCAGAGAGTTTGGATTTTCTAATCTTTTTGTACCAAAAGATTCAGCCAATGAAGCGGCGGCAATAAAAGGGATAAATGTTTTTCCGGTCGAAAGTTTATTTCAGCTCGCATCATATTTTTTAAAACGGAAAAGTATTGAGCCGGTCATATATCAGAAAATTTCAGATGGGCTGATAATGTCGGCAGAGTTTGATATGAAAGAGGTTTTAGGGCAGGAGCAGGCAAAACGGGCGATGGAAATTGCGGCAGCTGGCGGGCATAATATTATTATGATTGGCAGTCCCGGCTCAGGCAAGACGATGCTGGCCAGAGCGCTACCTGGCATACTTCCGCCATTAAGCGAAAAGGAATCATTGGAAGTAACCAAAATATATTCAGCGGCAGGAAATATTCCTCCCGGAGGATCACTTATAACGAGTAGGCAGTTTCGGGCGCCACATCATACGGCCTCACTGGTCGGTATCATAGGAGGCGGGACAAGACCACATCCGGGCGAGGTAAGTTTATCTCACAGAGGAGTTCTTTTTCTGGATGAGTTCAATGAATTTCCGCGTCAGGTTATGGAAGCATTGAGACAGCCACTTGAGGATGGATATTTGACTATTTCAAGAAGCAGAGGAAGAGTGATGTATCCGGCAGATTTTATGTTGGTGGCTTCGGCAAATCCTTGTCCCTGCGGTTATTTAAATCATCCGAAGAAAAATTGTATTTGTAATTTACGGCAAGTGAGAAAATATCAAAAAAGAATTTCAGGGCCCATTTTAGACAGGATTGATTTGCATATTGCTATTCAGCCGGTTGATACAACAGAGTTTTCAAATAATCAGAAAAATTCCGAACTGCTGGAATCATCAAAAGCGATAAAGCAGAGAGTTGTTTTGGCGAGGGAGAAGCAGGAAAAAAGATTTGAGAGAGAAGATATTGAATCAAATGCCCAGATGAAAAATGTCCATATTAAAGAATATTGTAATCTTACAAAAGACGTGGAAGGGCTTTTAAGACAGGCAAGCATAAAATTTCAGTTTTCCGCTAGATCATATATGAAGATGATAAAAGTTGCCAGAACTATTGCTGATTTGGATAATGCCGGAGAAATATCAATTTCCCATATGGCAGAGGCCCTGCAATACAAGTCAAAAATATATGAGGTTTCATAACGCCAGCCATTTAGAAGTTGGAAAAATGGGGGAAGATATTGCCAGGAGATTTTTGGAAAAACAAGGGCATAAAATAATCGAACAAAATTATAGGACTAAATACGCGGAAATTGATTTGGTTGCTAAAAAGGGAAATGATTTGGTTTTTATAGAGGTGAGGACAAAAATTGGGGAAAACTTCGGAACACCGGAAGAAACGATAAATTATGATAAAAAAAGGAAGCTTTTAAGAAATGCCCTGGCTTATGTATCCAGGAAAAAATGGAAAGGCCCCTATAGGATAGACGCTATATGCATTGTCCTAAAATCTGATTATAGCGTTGAACGCCTGAATCATTACGAAAACATTACTGAATAAATATAAAAGGAGGGTTAAAGGTAAAATAGACTGCTAATCCTAAATAACCCATATTTGATAAGCTAATTTTTAGTATTTGATATCGAATAGTGGCCTAATAAATGCATTTTAGCGTGCTGGAAAGCGTATCGGTATTTCCCACATTTGGTAGGTAAGACCTAGTAAATGCTAAAAAATGCATTCGGCATGGATTATCTGATAATCTATCTAAAAAATCATAAAAAATTTAAAATATGTCATATATAAGACCACAGCTAGCAAACGGAGAAATTTATCATATTGTTTTGAGGGCAGTGGGGAACACTGTTATTTTTAACGATGAAAACGATTATTATCGCGGGATCTTTTCGATATATGAATTTAATAATTCTAATTCGGTAAGCATCTCGCGGAGGCGTCAGGAACGTAAAAAAGAAAAGTTATTTCAAGGTATGACCTTGACGGTTCCGGAGAGGGATAAATTAGTTGATGTTATGGCTTTTGCATTTATGCCGAACCACATGCACCTTATTCTAAAACAATTAAAAGATAATGGCATCAGTCGATTTATGCAAAAAGCCGGAACCGGATATGCAACCTATTTCAATAAAAAAAATAAAAGAATAGGACATCTTTTTGGCAGATTTCGTTCGGTCTTAATTAAAACAGATGAGCAGCTTCAAAATACATTTGTTTATGTCCATACGAATGCTGCGGCTTTGGTGAATTCCGGTTTTAAAGAGAATGGCGTTGAAAATTCGGAGGAAACTATAAAATTTTTAGTAAAATATAAATGGCATAGTTATGCGGATTATCTCTGTGAAAAAAAATTTCAATCAGTAACGGAAAGAGAATTTTTATTACAATTAATGGGCGGTTCGGAAGGTTGCCGAAAGGCGGTTAATGATTGGATTCTCTATAAGAAGGATTTGAAAGATGCGAAAAATATCGCGTTGGAGTAATATTTAGTTTTTTTCAAGGTCGGACCTTGAAACATCTTTTCAAGGTCCGACCTTGAAGGGTTCCGCACATCGGGTATTAAGTGGTATAATGGCTTAATGGACAAACAGGTGCGAAAAAATGATATAAACTGGCAATATTTTGATTTATTTAATGGCTAAAAAAAATCAAAAATAATCATATTTTTAATATATTACAACGCACATCGGGTGTAAGCCATGGCAAAGGCCAAATTGCTGGAGCGGACGGCCATAAATAGCGCTTATTCATCGCTAAAATGCAGATTAAATGACTAAATAATCATGCCAAAAAGAAAAATAGAGTTTAAAAAAGGGAAAATTTACCATATTTATAATCTCGGATTGAAGGGTAAAAGCATCTTTGAGAATGAAAATGATAAAGAACGTTTTTTGCAGTCGATATATTTATCAAATAACAGCAATTCTTTTCGCGGAGTTCCTGAATTGGAAAAAAATAGGGAAAATATTTCAATAAGCGCCGCAAAAGATATTTTAAAAGATAAAAAAATCAGGATCAGCCCATTGGTTAAAATCTTATCATACTGCTTAATGCCGAATCATTTTCATTTAATTTTGAAAGAGAAGAAAAAAAATGGAATCAGCGGATTCATGCAAAAAATCGGCAACAGTTATGGAAAATATTTTTCTAAAAAATACGGCCGGAAAGGGAGTGTCTTTTCGGGGCGTTTCAAAGCGGTTCAGATTGAAAATAACGAACAGCTGAATTATTTGCTTGTATATATCAATGCCGTGAATCCGGCGCAACTGGTTGAGCCGTATTTAAAGATTAAAGGAGTTGAAAATTTTTCGGCAGTTTGGAATAGCGTCGAAAATTATAAATGGGGCAGCCATCTGGACTTAATGGGCCTGAGGAGCTCCTTGATAATAGATAAGGGTTCTTTTTTGAAAACGTCCGAAATTTCAAAAAATTATAATGACTTTGCAAAAGAGGTTTTATCAGGGAAGAGAAATAATATTTGGGAAATTCTAAAAAATATTTCTATTGATTAGATTCTGCTTGAGATAAGCATCTCGGTTTTTTTTGCGCTAGGTTAAGCTTTTACGCGACGCTTATTCTCAATTGATTAGGCAGCTGTTTTTTTGCGAGGATAAGACCCCAATAGAGGCCTAGTTTTCGCGAAATCCATCCGATATCGGTTTTCCACAGTTTTCCGTTTGACTCGATGCAATATTAAAGAGATAATTAGTAGTGCCGATATACCCATGACAAAGGAAAACAGTGAAAATTATATCTCTTTGATGGATGCAACGAAGCTTTGCGATTATTCGCAGGAGTATTTAAGTTTAAGGGCGCGACGCGGAAAACTGAAATCCGTGAAACAAGGCAGGAATTGGGTGACAACAAAAGAATGGCTTAATGAGTATATTAAGAAAACGGAAGGATATAAGAAGGAGCTGGCAAAAAAGAATCGCGATAAAGAATATTTTTTCAAAATAAAGACAGCGCCATTTATTTTGGATAAAAAAATATCTGAAAAGCCAATAAGCGTTTTTGCCTCGCAGGAAGAAAGCATGAAAGCTAAGGCAAAGGAAAAATATTTTCCGGCAATTAATTTTTATGAATCGGCGGCAAGCGCGAACGATTCGCTTCCTCCGGATAATCTGCCGATTGAAAATATAAGGTTTGCAAAATTTAATAAGCGCGAAACGTTTCTTTCATTTTTAAAAATCGGATTTTCCTTGGGGCTGATTTTCGGTGTTTTAATCGGAGCGCTGATTTTTAATAGATTTTATTTCGGAAATCTGCTAGATTCAGGCCATGCAGCGCTATACGGTTTTTCAGAAAATATTGCTTATACGGGCAATACATTTAAAAGTTATTTTTCCTGGCTGGGAGATGAAGCGGGAACAGGGAAATTTTACGGCTTGGCAAACGGGTTAGTCTCATTAACAAAATATTTAATTAAATAATAAAAAATTATGATGAACAATCAATCAAAAATATATGACATCTTATTCAAGTGGCCGTTGTACGCGCTTGCCTTTGTATTGCCGATATTTTTCCTGCCTTGGACTTCAAATGTTTTGGATTTCAATAAGCAAAGCATTTTGTTGTTATTAGTTTCGGTTTCTTTGTTTGCTTGGCTTATTAAATCGCTTGTTTCAGGATTTGCAAGAATAAGTTTTAATCCTTTTTTAGTTTTAATAATTTTATTTTCATTTATCTACGGACTTGCCGGGTATTTCTCAATATATAGGTATGGGAGCATCTGGGGGATGGGATCTTCGGTGTCGTCGAGCTTTATAACCGTCGTGGCATTATGCATGTTTTATTTTTTGACCGTAAGCGTATTTAAGGAAAAAGAAATGATTAATATGCTTCGTCTTTTTGCCTCGTCGGGCTTTTTGGCGCTGCTTTACGGCGTTCTTCAATTGGCCGGCAAGTTTTTATTTAAATTCTCTTTCGCCCAGTCGGCTAATTTTAATACGATCGGTTCTGTCAATGAACTTGGAATTTTTGCCGCAGTTTTATTTCCGCTGGCTATTATGCTGGCATATTCTTCAAAAAGAGTATTAAAGGGATTGTTTATAGTATTGATTATTTCAGAGATTATTGTTTTAATGCTTGTTAATTTTAAATTTGCCTGGCTGGCAATAGCTGCCGGCGCTGTACTAATTATAATTTTTGGCATGCAGAAAAGGGATTGGATAGGAGGAAACAAATTGGTTGCGCCAATGTTTATTTTGGCAATTTCGCTTATTTTGATTTTTTTCAACTTTCAGATGCCGACGTCATCTTCTCGATTGGCCGAAGTTTATTTAAATCAAAAATCAAGTTTTGATATAGCAGTAAATACTTTGGCTGAAAAGCCGATCTTAGGGTCAGGCCAGGGAACATTTGCTTACGATTTTGCAAAATTTAAGAAAATCGAGTTTAACAATACTGTGCTTTGGAATGCGACATTTGCAACCGCCGGCTCAAAAATCACAAATCTTCTGGCAGAAACGGGCGTTTTGGGGATTCTTTCCTTTTTGCTATTGGCTGGCAGTTTCTTGTTTAACGGCCTGCTTTTTGCATTAGGCAAGAAAAATATTTTAAAATCAGACCAGCAAAATTCAACAGATATGCCCGCGACGGAAGAAGAAGCGGACAAAAAGGCATGGATGGTTAAGACAGGGGTTTTTGCAAGTTTTGTGGCATTGGTTATTTTTTATTTTTTTTATAATTCAAGCTTAACCATGGATTTCTTTTTCTTTCTTTTGATAGCAAGCATGAGCGTATTTTTATATCCCTACAAAAAAGAAGTAATTTTAAAGACATCATCTATATCAACTCTTGTTTTGACATTTGCCCTGATGGTCGTGTTTATCGCTAATCTCGGGGTTTTAATTTCAGGCGTTCAAAAATACGTCGCCGAAGTTTATTATCTGGACGGAATCAGGGATTACGGCAACGGGGATTTTGATTCCGGTATGGCAAAAGTGGAAAGAGCCGTTTCCATAAATCAAAGATCGGATATATTCAGCCGAAGCCTTTCCCAGATTTATTTAGCAAAGTTAAATACGGAAATTAAAAGAAATGATATTCCCGCCGCTCAAGTCAGCCAGAATGCGCAGAGATTGGTGCAATTATCAAATACTTCGGCGCAGAGAGCAATTTTATTAAATCCTTCCGATCCTGCAAACTGGTCGGTAAAGGGATATGTATCCTTAAATCTTATTCCGCTATACATCGGTTTTGACGAGGAAGCGATAAAGGCATATGAAGAAGCGATAAAGCTTGAGCCGACTAGTCCGTATTATCCAACTCAGGAGGGAATAGTGTTAGCTACCGCTGCATCTCAATTGAAAGAGGATCAGAAGGCAGATAAGGAAAAGAAGCTGGCAGATGCGGAAGCTAAATTTAAGAGGGCAATCGAATTAAAATCCGATTACGCTTCCGCGATGTATCAATTAGCAGGAATTTATCAAGCGCAGGGAAAAACAGACGAAGCGATCGGCGAGCTTAAAAAAGCGGAGATTGCAGCGCCGTTTGATACAGGGCTGATTTTTCAATTAGGATTAGTTTATTACGGTACAGGAGAATACGAACATGCTCAATCTGAATTTGAAAAAGCAATTAATATCAATCCGCAATACTCAAACGCCCTTTATTTCCTTGGACTTACATATAATAAATTGAATGAAAGAGATAAGGCCATAGAAATGATGGAAAAAGTTTTGTCTTTAAACTCCGATAATGAAGAGGTTAAAAAAGTGCTGAATAATCTGAAAAACGGAAGAGATGCTTTGGATGGGATAACTCCGAATGCATCTGCTCCTGTAGTTGAAAACCCGGGAGAAATACAGAGCAGTCCCCAGGAAGCAGTAAGCCCTTCTCCTGCTTTAGAAAAGCCGACTGCCACCAGTACGCCGGTTCCTCAGAAATAAGCTTGGTTTGATACTATCTTACGATAATGGTAAAGTTTAAATATGAAACTAGAATTTTATTCCGAAGAAAAATTAAAAAAGGAAATTAAAGAAATTATCTGGAAGCATTTGAACCCTGGGGAATATAAGGTATTCTTTTTCGGTTCAAGAGTTAAGGGTGACAACTTCTCTCGTTCTGATATAGATATCGGGATAAAGGGCCCGAAGGAAATTTCAGCCGGCGTAAAATCAGCTATTGATAAAGATATAGAAGATTTGCCGACCTTATATAAATTTGATGTCATTGATTTTAAGGGCGTTTCAAAAAAATTTGAAAAAGAAGCGTTAAAACACATTGAATATGTCAAATGAAAATTTCGCGCTAGAAGACCTAGGGGCGATGATTAAAAAGTTAAAAGAGGTTTTAGATTTAAAGAAAAACGAAATCAATAGGGATTCAGCTATAAAACGTTTTGAACTTTGTTTTGAT
>Ga0315276_10005700_pt1 | contig 11499 bp, 8 predicted proteins | sample YL17G05_0_MG_FD_204542 | JGI IMG/M metagenome (GOLD analysis project Ga0315276, IMG submission 204542) | Sediment microbial communities from Yellowstone Lake, YNP, Wyoming, USA - YL17G05_0 | ecosystem: Environmental > Aquatic > Freshwater > Lake > Sediment | place: USA: Wyoming | collected... | reverse complement strand
GCAAACCGAAAGCCTCACACACATGCAAAACGCGGCGCGGCGGGTGCGGCGGTGCGCCCCTCCACCCCCGCCCCTTTTCACTCGGCCTCCTTCAGCAGCGCCTGCGCCGCGTGCCGCACGTGGGCGTCAATGAACGTGGAGATGAAGAAGTACGAATGGTCGTAGCCGGGGCGGCGGGTGAGCGTGAGCGAGAGCGGGGCCGCCGCGCCGGCGGGCGGCGCGCCGTCCGACTCGGCCCCGACCCACCCGCCGCGGCCGCGCACCGCGTCCTCCAGCGCGCCCGGCAGCAGCTGCTCCTCCAGGAACTCGTCCGCGGTGCCCACGTCGACGAGCAGGTGGCGGGGGGGGCCGGCGTACGCCGCGGCGAGCCGCGTCGCGTCGGCCCGGTCCCAGGCCCGCCCCGAGCCGTCCGCCGCCGCCACGTCGCGCCCCAAGTACCCGGTCAATGCTTTCACGCCCCACGGGCAGCGGGCGGGGGCGCAGATGGGGGCGAGGGCGGACGCGGAGCGGAAGAGGGACGGGTGCTTCAGCGCGAGCGTGAGCGCGCCGTGGCCGCCCATCGAGTGGCCGGCGAGCGCGAGGCGGGTGGCGTCCAGGCCGGGGACGGACGCGAGGGCGGCGGGGAGGTCGGCCGTGACGTACGCCTCCATCCGGTAGTGCGAATCGAAAGGGGGCACCGCCGCGTCCACGTAAAACCCCGCGCCCAGGCCAAAGTCCCAGCCGCCCGCCGGGTCGTCGGGCACGCCGGGGCCGCGGGGCGAGGTGTCGGGGAACGCGAGCGCGACGCGCGCGGCCGCCGCGGCGCGCTGCGCGCCGCCCTTCTCCGTCGCGTTGGCGTCCGTGCACGTGAGGCCCGACAGGAAGATGAGGACGGGGGCCGGCGGGCCGCCGTCCAGGGCGGACGGCGGGACGAAGACGGAGAAGCTGCGGCGAGGGGGTAGAGGGTGCAAGGGTCGGCGCCTCCATCCCTGGGCGGCCGCCCACGTTCCCGCCCGTCCCTCATCCAAGCACGCACGTCATGTCGCACGCGCACGCGGCGGAGGCATGGCGGTAGCGGCGGGTGGCGCCCCCAAAATGCTGTTTGAGGGTGGGGGTGGGGCGTCAGCACCGGCCTGGGGTCGGAGCGGGCGCGGCGAGACGCGCGATGGCGCCCGGGCGGCACACCTTGTTCTACTTGAGCAGGACGGGCGCCGCCATCGCGCCACTCGCCGCGGCGCAGAGTGCGGCCTCCCCCCGCCGGCGGCGGGAACCCGCCGCACTCCCCGCCCCGCGCCCCTCCGCGCGCCGCGCCCTGGGAGCACTCGCCGCCATGCCGTCGTACGCGATTGAGACCGGTGCGCGCGAGCCTCGGGAGCGGGGCGCGTGCCGCCGCGGGCGCCGGATTCGGCGATGCCCACGCCGCCCCCCTTCCCCACCTCCCAGAGAAGCTGCAGGCCTTTCTGGCCAACTATCTGGACCCCGAAACGAACGACCTCAAATACCTGCGCCAGCTGGTGGGATGAGGGAGAGGGGAGACGGGGCGCGCGCCCGCATCGTGCGCCACCGCCGCGCCCGCCGCGGCCCACACCGCCCCCCTCCCGCCCCGCCCTCCCCAGCAAGACATCGCCAACCGGGACCGCAAAACGCTGGACATCGACCTGGACGATCTGGCCACGGTAGGAGAGAGCGGGGGGCGCGCGCCGAATCGGCGCCGCATCGCGCGCGCGGAGCCCCGCCCACCCCTCCTCCCCTCCCCCCCCCCCCAGTACTACCCCGACGGTGAGCTGGCCACCGCGGCCGCCGGCAACGCGCGCACGTACGCGTCCCTCTTCGCAGACGCGGCCGACGCCGCGCTCCCGCCGCCGACACGGGACGACGTGCCCGAGGACGTGTTTGACGTCCTGCAGCGCCAGGCAAGTGAAGCAGAGGGAGGGCGGATGGAGGGTGGGCGAGCCGGAATCGGGGCGCGACGGCGCCCACGCCCACCCCCCTCGCCCTCTCTCCCAGCGCCAAGCCCGCCAGGACGCCGGCGACGCGGCGACCGGCCTCGCGGCCGACCCCGCCAACCGGCTCCCCCCCGACCTGCTGCGCCGGTACGAGGTGCTGCTGCGGCCGGCCGGCGGCGCGAAACCGTCGCCGCTGCGCGGGATCGTCGCGGCCGACCTCGGCGCGCTCGTCTCGGTCCGCGGCGTCGTGACCCACGTGACGGACGTCAAGCCGTTGCTCACCGTCGCCACCTACCTGGACGACGTGTCGGGCATCGAAGTCTACCAAGCGGTGACGGGGCCGACGTTTGCGCCGCTGACCGCGCTCCCCGCGGGCGCCGCCGCGCGCGCGGGCGGCGGCCCGGCCGCGCTGCACCTGCAGACGCGCGGGTCCAAGTTTGTCAAGTTCCAGGAGGTCAAGCTGCAGGAGCTGCCGCTCGATGTGCGTGCGGGGGGAGGGGGGGAGGGAGGCGGGGGCGGGGGCCTCGGCCGCGGGACGCGGCACACGGCCGACCAATCGACCCCGCCGCCCCCACAGGTCCCCACCGGCTCCACCCCGCGCTCCATGACGGTGCACCTGCGCGGCGAGCTGACGCGCAGCGTGAAACCGGGGGACGCGGTCACGATCGCCGGCGCGTACCTGCCCGTCGCTGCGACCGGCCCCCGCGGCGCCCGCTCCGGCCTGGATGCCGCCACCTTTCTGGAGGCCATGCACGTGGTGCAGGACAAGCCGGGGTACGGGGAAGCGGAGGACGACGCGGAACTCGCCGCCGCGGTTGACGCCGCCGCGGCGGCCGCCGACGTGTACGACCGCCTCGCCTCGTCCCTCGCCCCCGAGATCTTTGGCCACGAAGACGTCAAGAAGGCGCTCCTGCTTGCCATGGTGGGCGGCGCCACGCGGCGCCTGCCCGACGGCATGCTCCTCCGCGGCGACGTGCACGTTTGCCTGATGGGCGACCCGGGCGTCGCCAAATCCCAGCTCCTCAAGCACGTCGCCCACCTGGCGCCCCGCGCCATCTACACGACCGGCCGCGGCTCGTCCGGCGTGGGCCTCACGGCGGCGGTCCAGCGCGACCCCGTGACCGGGGAGATGGTGCTCGAGGGTGGCGCCCTCGTCCTGGCCGACCGCGGCATCTGCTGCATCGACGAGTTTGACAAGATGGAGGAGGGCGACCGCACGAGCATTCACGAGGTCGGAGATGGAGAGAGGGGAGGAGAGGAGGGGAGAGGGACAGGAAGAGGCGCGCGCGCGTCGACCCGCCACCACCCACCCCGTCACCCCTCCTCCCCCTCGCCCCAGGTCATGGAGCAACAGACCGTGTCCATCGCCAAGGCCGGCATCACCACCACGCTCAACACGCGCACGACCCTGCTCGCGGCGGCCAACCCGGCGTGGGGCCGCTACGACCCGCGCCGGTCGCCCGCCGAAAACATTGCCCTCCCCGCCGCCCTCCTCTCCCGCTTCGACCTCATGTGGCTCATCCTGGACGTGCACGACCACGACGCCGACGTCGCGCTCGCGCACCACGTTTTGACGGTGCACGAGACGCGCGCGGCGCCGGCGCGCGACGCGGCGGGCGGCGCGCCGCCGCTCGCGCCGCCCGTGCTCCGCGCCTACATCGCGCGCGCCAAGAGCCACGCCCCCGTCGTGCCGCCCGAGCTGACCGAGTACGTGGCCACCGTATACGCCGAGATGCGGGCCGAGGAGGCCGCCGCGGAGGTCCCGCACTCGTACACGACCGCGCGCACGCTCCTCTCCATCCTGCGCCTCGCCCAAGCCCTGGCCCGCCTCCGGTTTGCCGACGTCGTGGGGCAGGCGGAGATCGACGAAGCGCTGCGCCTGATGCGCATGTCGAAGCACTCGGTGCTCGACTCCGACCGCGGCGACCGCGCGCGCGGCGCGCGCGACCCGACCGAAGCGGCGTACGCTGCCCTGCGCGACGACGCCCAGCGCACGCGGCGCCTGGTGTACGGGTGGGACGACCTGGTGGCGCTGCTGGGGCGCCAGTTTTCGGTGAGGGGGGTGGGGAGGAGGGGACGAGGGGGGTGGAATCGGCGCGCGCGGCTTCCGCCCGCGCGCCCACCCTGCCCCCCCTCCCCTCCCCTTGCAGCACGACGAGATTCGGGCATCCGTGGAGGAGTACGCCGAGTACGGTGCGAGCAGGGGCGGGGGGTGGGGCGGCGGCGGGAGGCGCGCGCGCGCGGTCGAGCAGCGAGCGACGGCGCGCGGGCCCCGCCACCCGCCCGCCCACCCTCGTCCCCCCCCTCCCCCCCGCAGGCGTCTTCTCCATCGAGTACCCGCGCCCCGCGGAGCCGACGGTCATCATCGCGCAGCCCGACCTGGCGCCGCGGTGAACGGAGGGAGGGAGGCAGGGGGGCGGGCGGCGGGGGAAGGGGCGGCCGGCGCGCGGCCGGAGCGCGCGCGGTGTGTCATCCCAACGGTGTCGACGTCCCGAGCATGGTCCCGAGCGGGGCGGGTGGCGGGAAGGTGCGGCTCGTGCCGCGGAACGCGCGCGCGGCGGCGGGAGCCCGCCCGGCACACTCCTCCGCCTCCCCTGCCCCTCCGATCAGCCCACCCCACCCCCGCATGGCGCCGCCGCATCGCGCCGCGCCCCCCCGAGCAGGCGCGCCCCCCCGCGCCCCCGCGCCGTCGCCCGCCATGGCCGACGCTCGGTCCGACCTCGCCGCCCTCGCCGCCGCCGAGTCCGCCTGGGCGCCGCCGCCGCCGGGCGTGCACACGGCCGAGCGGACGGCGCTGGTGGCGTGGGTGCTGGAGGTGAGAGGGGGTGGGGTGGGAAAGGCGGTAATGGCGGGAAGGCGACTCGGCGGCACCGACCCGCGCCCCATAATCCCCCCGTCAGACCTCCCGCGCCCACGGCTTCTCCATCGCGACCGCGTCCCGGGCCGTGGCCCTGGCCGACGCCGCCGCAGCGGTGGCGGGCGCCCCCCCCTCGACCCCCTGCGCCCCCCGCTCGGCCGCCCCCGCGTCGCGCTCAGCCTCCCTCCGCGCCCTCGCCGCCCTCACCGTCGCCGCCAAGCGGGACGAGGCCGGCCTGCCCAACGACGTGTCCCGCGTGCAGGACGGGGGCGGGGCGCGGCCGTGGCGCGGGGCAGTGTTTGCGCCGGCCGAAGTGACGAGCGCCGAGCTGGCCCTCCTGGCCGCCCTCGACTGGCGCACGTCCGCGCCGACGCCAGCCTGCTTTGCGGGCGCCGCGCTGGCGCTGGAGCTCGGCGCGTTGGCCGACACGGCGTGCCCTGTCGCCGCCGCCGCGGCCGACGTGGCCGCCGCCGCGGCCGACGCGGCCGTCGCCGCGGCCGCCCTCTGCCCCACACTCTCGTCCTCGCCTCCCTCCGTCGTCGGATTCGCGGCCGCCATGGTGGGGCTCGATGCCGCGGGCCTCGACGCGCGCGCGCTGGCGTCGGCCGCGCCCGCGGGCGCGGCCGCCGCGGCGGCCGCGCTCGCGGCCGGCCCCGGCGGCGCCCGCTGCGCCGCCTCGCCGCGCGTCGCCGCCGCGGGGGCTCGCAGGGCCGCGTGCGCGGGCGGCGAGCGGGAGGCGTCGCCGGCGAGCGTTCTGGGCGGGCCGGCGAGCGTCACGCCGAGCCCGGCCCGCGCGCCGTTTTGGGGCTGGGGCCGCTGAGCGGCGTGGAGCCCGGAAGAACGCACGCCCCCATATTGCAATTAGAGCGCACAGGCGCACGCAGGCTCAGAACAAAAAAGGGCGAGGGGAGGCGGAGCGCGGCTCAAGGCCGCCAAGCCTGCCGCGACAGACGGGCTCGCGCGCGGCGCGGCCGCCCCCCACACAACCCGCCGCCCCGAAACCCCGAACCCCCCCACCCGCACTCTCCCAATGTCGCGCCGCACCCGGCCCACCACCCGCCGCACCGACCCGCCCGCGGCGTCCTTGCCGGGCGACCTGTGGATCTGCATCCTTGGCGCGGTCGGCGCGTCCGACCCCTCTTCCCTCGGCCGCGCCCTCTGCGCCACCCCCCAATTTGCGGCCCTCGCCCCTTGGGCGTGGCGCGAGGCGGTGCAGGCCCGCTGGCCCGCGTGGGCCGCTGTCGCGGCGCGCGCGGGGCCGGTGACCGCGTGGCGGCGCCTGCACGAGCTCTTCTCCCTGCGCCAACGGGAGCTGGACGCTGTGGCTACTGAGAGTGCGCTGGCGTCCTCTCGAGCCGCGGCGTCCACCGCGCCGCCGTCCGTCACGCCGCGCCACCGCTCGGTGCTCGTCGAGTGGCTCGCCGAGGTGCGCCGCGATACCCGGGCCGCCGTGGATCGATGAAGAGCTTCCATCGCGCCACCCCAGCGGCGCGATGCGGGCAATCGCGCCGCTCCACCCGCCTCCCGCCGAGCGCGCGCCGCCAACCGACGCATGCCCGCCGCCCACCCCACCCCTCCCACCCCCCAGGTCTCCTGGGATTGGGCGTGCGAGTCTACTGTGCTCTATCGCGCGGTCGCCTACCTGGACGCGCACGTCGCGGGCGCGGGCGTGCCTCACTTGGGCGTGTTTCAGGTGCGCCATCCGTGGAGCGCGGAGGGGGTCCGCGCGCCTCCCCGCCCCCCCGAGGATCGGCACAGCCTTTTTCTTGCCATCGGGGGGGGTGGGGGGGGTGGGGGACGCGGCAGAGGCGGTGGGCGGCCGTCGGGCGAGCCCGCCAAATCGGGCGCCCGGCCGGCCAACGGATTTAGCGGCTAGAAAGCCCGCGCCCGCCCCCCAACGGTCTTATTTTCACCCTTCCGACACCGACCCTTTTCTCATCTTTCCCAGCTCTATGGCATCGCGGCCCTGCGTGCGGCCATGGCGGACGTGGCGGCCAAGACGCGCGCGGCGACACCGACGCGCGAGGCGGGCGACGGCGCCGCCGCCGACCCCGCCCCCAACAAGGAGCTCGACCCCGCCCGCTTTGCCTACATCTCCGATCGCACGTACACGTCGGCCGAGGTGGAGGCCGCGACGGCGGCGGTGGCGGGCGCGGAGGAGGCCGCGCGCGCGGCGCGCGCGCCCAACCCGAAGATGTTCCTCCGCTCCTACTGGCACCGCGCCGTGATCGCGGGGGCGGTGGTGGCCGACGAGATGCACGTCTACACGCTCGCTTCTTTCTTTCTCCAACTCGGCCTCGTCGCCGGCGGCGCGCCGCCGCCGTCGGCCGCCGCGGCGGGCGCACTCTCCCTCGCGCTCGAGCTCGCCGCCGGCACGGATGCCGCCTGGCCCGGTTGCCTGCAGCAGGCGTCGGGGTACGCGCCGGAAGAGGTGGCCGCCCTGCGGGCGGGGTACAGGGGCGTGCAGGCGTCCGTCGACGCGCCGCACCTGCGCGCGGTGTGGGCGTCGCGCCACGCCGCGCACGGCTACGCCGAGTTTGCGGCCGAGTGGGAGGCCGCCCTGGCCGTCATGCGGGCGCCGGCGGGGTTGGAGGAGGTGGCGGCCGCGGCCTGTGGCCGGTCCTGAGAGCCGCGTTTGGTTTGCCCACAACTTTTGGCGCCCCCTGTTTTATTGGCTTTGATTTCGGGACGCCTCCATGCACTTCTGCACCCGCAACTGTAGCTCCGACCCGGCCATGTGTCGTTGCAGCGCACTGGGAAACGGAAAGCAGCCCCCCCGTCTCTTCTCCTCTTACTTTTTGCGGCGCCGCTTGCGCCCGCCCTCGGCTCGCGGGCGCAGCGGGGCGCCGGTCGGGCGCGCCGGGGGGGCGGCGGGGCGCTGCTTGGGGGCGGCGGGCCGGCGCGGCGGGCGTAGCGGGGCGGGGGTCGGGGCGGCAGAGGCGGGCGCGCAGCGCGCCGGGCCGGCCGGCGCCGCAGGCGCGCCATCGTCGCTCTCGCTCCCGCCGCTGGACGACATCGACGCGAGCGGCGCGGGCGACGCGCGGCCGCCGTCCGACCCGCTCGCCGCCGCGCGCCCCTTCTCCCCCTCCGCCCCCTCTTCCAGCAAAAAGTCGTCCTCCTCGTCCGTGCTCGACCCGGCGTCCATGGCGGCCACCGCGCCCGCGCCGCCCTCGTCGGCGTCCGCGACAAGGGCCGTGCGCGCAGCGCGCGCGCGCGCGGCGCGCCGCAGCCGCGCCCGCTCAGCGTCCAGGCGGGCGGTTTCTTCGGGGGCGTCGGTGGGGCGGAAGAGGGACACGTAGCGTTCGCCGGGGGGGAAGTGGCGGACGTACACGAGGTCGTCGCTTGCCGAAGCAATGGAGGCGCGCGCGTTTTCAATCGATTCTTCGTCGCCCGCCGCTTCCGCCACCGCCAAAGAAGCTTGCGCCTTTTTCAGCGCCCTGTCCGCTTTGACGCGCTCGAAAAAGCGGACGCGGTGGTACTTGGTCGCGAGCCGGCGCTCGCGCTCGGCCGCTGCGCGCGACGTGGCGGTCACCAGCGTGGCCGCCAGCCGGGACTCGAGCTTGGCCCGCATGCCGGCGTCGAGGTTGGGCTGGAGAGGGAGGGAGGAGGGGCGCGTCGGGTCGGCATGCGGCCGGCCGGCCTCCACCTCTCGCTCTTCTCTCTCTCTCTCATCTTACCTTGGCCAGCAGTCGCTTCAGGTCGCGCACACGCTTGGCAGTCGGCTTGGCGGGGGCGCCCTCGCGGACGGGGCGCGCTGGCCCGCGGCCGCCGCCGCCACTGCGGCCGCGGGCCGAGCCGCGGCCGCGGGACGCGCCGTCGCGTGGCGGCGCCATCGGGGCGGGCGGGAGGAGAAGGAGGAGTGACTAGCGGTGGCCAGCAGCGCCGGCGCTAGCTGTGCCGGCGCACAATGCGAGCCGCCCGCCCCCACCGCCCGCCGCCGCGCACCATGGCCGCACCCCGCGCGACGGCCCCCGCCACGGACGCGGTGCGAGAGAGAGAGAGAGAGAGCGGGCGGCGCGCGCTGGCCGGCTCCGCGCCCACGCCCCACGCCCCACGCCCCATGTCCCGCCCCTGCTCCACCCTCAGATCAAAGAGTCGGTCAAAGAATATTACGGCAAAGTGCTCACCACGACCAAGGACCTCAAGACGTCGGCGTGCACCGCGGCGGGGCGCCCGCCGCCCGCCCTGGCCGCCGTCCTGCGCCGCGTGCCGGCCGCGGTCACCGAGAAATTCTACGGGTGCGGTGCGCCGCTCCCGCTCGGGGTCGATGGGCTGCGGGTGCTCGACCTGGGGTCGGGGTCGGGCCGGGATTGTTACGCGGCGGCCGCGCTCGTCGGGGAGAGCGGCACCGTCGTCGGCCTCGACATGACGGACGAACAACTTGAGGTCGCGCGCGCGCACGCGGCCGACTTTTGCGCCAACGAACTGGGGTACGCGTCGGCCAACATGCGCTTTGTCAAGGGCTACATGGAGGACCTCGCCGCGGCGGGCGTGGGAGACGCATCCGTTGACCTCATCATCTCCAAGTGCGTGGCGGCGTTTGGGGTCCGCACGCCCCGTTTTGGGCCCGAAACAGGAAGACGAAACACCACTAACCCTAACCTTAACCCTAAATTGGCTCCCAGCTGCGTGATCAACCTCTCGCCCGACAAGCCCGCCGTCCTCCGCGAAGCCTACCGCGCCCTGGCGCCGGGCGGCGAACTCTACTTCTCGGACGTGTACGCCGACCGGCGCGTGCCGGAGGCCGCGCAAAAGGACGAGGTGGGAAGAGGGTTTTGGGGAGGGAGAGGAAGAAAAAGTGCGCTTTACACAGTCTTCACCCGCCAACATCCTGCCCTCCCTCCCCAATGACCCATCAAAAACCTCCCCCCCCCCCCTCACCCTCACAGGTCCTGTGGGGCGAGTGCGTGTCGGGCGCGATGTACGTCGAGGACTTCAAGCGGGCGGCCAAAGAGGCAGGTTTCTCTTATCCGGTCGCGTTCCCGGCGTCCGAAATTCAAGTCCTCGACCCGTCCATGCGCGCCCTGCTCGGCCCCGCCCGCTTCTACTCCATCACGTACCGCCTGTTCAAGCTGCCGGGGCTTCTCGAGTCGGTGTGCGAGGATTATGGCCAGCACGCGATTTACAAGGGCACGATTCCCGGCTCCGAGGGCGCCTACACCCTCGACGCCGGCCACACGTTTGAGGCCGGCCGCCCGCACCCCGTGTGCGGCAACACGGCCGCGATGTGCGGCGAGGGGGGGGTCTCGTGGCTCGCGCGCCATTTCGAGGTCGTCGGCGACCGGTCGACGCACCACGGCCTCTTTGGGTGCGGCGCGGGGGGGAAGCACCCGGTTCCCATGGCGGCGGCGAGCGGGGGGGGGGCGGCGGCGGGTGGGTGCTGCTGAAGGAGACGGAGAGGGGAGAATGGTGGCGGGTGTAGGGGCGGTGGCGCGGGCACACACACTCTCCCGCCCCTCTCCTCTCCTTCCCCCCGCCCCGTCCATGTCGGCCGACATCGCGGGCCAGCTGGCGGCCGCCCGGCGCGAGCTGGACGCGGCGGAGGGCGGCGTGGCGGCGGCGCGGTCGGCGGCGGTCGCGGCGCGCGAGGTGGCGGCGGCGGCTGTCGATGCAGCCACGGCCGACGTTGCCTCCGAGGCCGCCGCGCGCGAGCGCGAGGGGGGCGCCGAGGCGGCAGTGGCGGGCTGGCGCGCGCTCGCGCGAGCGGCGCGGGCGCGGGCGCGGGCGCGCGCCGAGGATGCGGCCGGGCTGCAGGTGGGTGGCCAAGTGTGTCGCGCACGGTTACCGCATCTACGAGGGGGGTCCGAGGCCGGAACCCGACAGAAAGGCCCCCTCTTCCTCAGGCCGCTGCGTCGGCCGCCCGTGCCGCCGCGCGCCACACCGCCGCCGCCTCCGCCGCCGCCGCCACCAACGCCACGCGCGAGCTAAGCATCGGCACCCTGGCCTCTGCGCGGGCCGGGCTCGAGGCCGAGGCGGCGGCAGCGTCGGCGGCGGCCGCCGCGCTCGCGCGCGCCGCGCCCGCTCGCGCCGCGACCATCGACGCCGCCCGCGCCCGCCTGGCGGCCCTGGAGGCCACCCTAACCCCTCTCCCTTCCCCTCACGCCGCCGACGCCGCCTGGCGGCGCGCCGGCGCGGCGGACGCGGAGCGCGCGCGTCTGTGCGCGGTGACTGACGCGGCGACACGCGAAGCTGCCTCCCTGCGCGCGCGCGCGGCGGACGTCGAGGCCGAGCTGGGGCGCCTGCGCGTCACGCTGGATGCGCTGGGCGATGGCGAGGGTGGTGGCTGGGGGGCCGGCGGCGGGTGGGGCAGCGACGCTGGCCCGCGCGCCCCGCCCAAGCAGCCCCAGCCCCACGACTGCGGCTTTGACGATGACGATGGCTTTGAAATCACTCCCGCGCCGTCGCTCGTGCTGGGCGCGTGGAATGGCGGGAGCGAGGGCGCGGCGCCCACGCCGGCCTGCCGCGCCCTGTCCGCGCCCACGCCCGTCGCCCCGTCCCACCCCGCCCAACACTGGCCGATCACGTACGGGGGTGGTGGTGGCGGTGGTGGTGGTGGTGGTGGCGGCCGCGGCGCCCCCCAACCACGGCCCGCCCCCCGTCCTCGCGCCGCCGCCCCGCGCGGCCTCGGCCGGGGCCGGCCTGCCGCCCCCGCCCGCACCAAGCCGCGCGTGCCGGCCAATGCAGGTGACTGGCGGTGGCGGGAGAGTAGAGGGGGAG
>Ga0315276_10005698_pt1 | contig 11499 bp, 13 predicted proteins | sample YL17G05_0_MG_FD_204542 | JGI IMG/M metagenome (GOLD analysis project Ga0315276, IMG submission 204542) | Sediment microbial communities from Yellowstone Lake, YNP, Wyoming, USA - YL17G05_0 | ecosystem: Environmental > Aquatic > Freshwater > Lake > Sediment | place: USA: Wyoming | collected... | reverse complement strand
GAAACAACTCTATCACCAATTTTGATATTTTTGACGTCTTGGCCAATTGCAATTACTTCACCTGCAGCATCTGTACCAGAAATGTGAGGCAAAGGAACAGCCAAAGGTTTTCCTCTCATTCCCCAGATATCGTCATAATTCAGAGATGCACTTTTTACTTTAAAAATGACTTCATTATGTTTGGCTTTAGGTTCAGGAATATCTTTAATTTTTAAAATTTTAGAAAAATCATCATCTATAGTATATGCATCATATACCAGAGCTTTCATGATTTTTTTGAACTTTTTCTAGTTATATCATTTGTCAAAATTGTTTTAAACCACAAACAATTATAATCATAACTTCAAAAAATACAACATGTCTGAAACCTTTGCATTTCCTGGAGATAAAATAGCCTCGATTGAAGAATATGAGACAGGATACAACACTTTTGATGACGGAGACGTGGTTCACGCAGCTGCTGTAGGAGAGATAGATCTCAATAAAGAAACGCGAGTTGCAAGCGTTAAACATCAAAAGATGATATCAATTCCAAAGATAGGGGACGTGATAATAGGAACAGTGGCTGCAGTTATGTCTTCGATGATAGCAGTATCAATTGATTACATTAACGGTAAACCAACAACATCAAAAGTAGAATGTGTTTGTTCCACAAGAAATCTCAGGAAAAAAAATGTGGCTTTGGTAAATGACATTGTTACATTAAAAATTTTAAATCATCTAAATGGCACAATTCATGCAGCAATTGAGGAACCACATTTGGGTGTGTTGTTTACCAAATGTAGAAAGTGTGGCGGAAAAGTAGTTCAAATGCGTGATGCTATCAAGTGTACAGATTGCGCTTGGATTGATGAAAGAAAACTTTCAACAAATTATGGTAACAGTGATTTCGTAAAACTGAGAGAGTGAGAAATGATACGTGTTTCGTTCCAAGGTGAACGAGGAGCATATAGTGAGGAAGCTTCAAGAGCATTTTTCAATAAAAAAATTGAGACGGTTCCCTTTCCAACTTTTGCAGATGTTTTAGAAAATACTACATTGGATAAAACAGACTATTCTATTTTGCCTGTAGAAAATTCATTGGAAGGCAGTGTCGGAGAGAGTTATGATTTGTTATATTCAACATCACTTAATGCCATAGGCGAAATTTATCATAGAATTGACCACTGTTTGATAGGAATTGGAATTTTAGAAGAGGTAGATACTGTCTATTCTCATCCGCAAGCATTAGGACAGTGTAGAAACTTTATTGAGAAACATAACATGAAGACTGTCCCCACGTATGACACAGCGGGAAGTGTGAAGATTATCAAAGAATTAAACAAAAAAAATGTGGCATGTATTGCAAGCAAAGATGCATCTGAAATTTACAATATGCCTGTAATATCAGAAGGTATTGCAAATAATTTGAATAACTATACTAGATTTTTGATATTATCAAAAAATAACAAGGAGGAAACTGGAAAGGACAAAACATCAATAATTTTTTCCATAAAGCATGAACCTGGTTCTCTTCACAGAATCATAAAAAATTTTTATAATTATAATATTAATTTAACAAAAATAGAGTCACGGCCAACCAAAACAAATACTTGGGAGTATAATTTCTATGTAGATTTTGAAGGTCATGCAAGAAATCCAAGAATTGCAGAGATGTTGGAGAAAATTAATCACGAAACATTGTTCATGAAAATCCTAGGATCTTATCCTTCAGCAAAATTAAACTAGAATCCTTTTGGCTTTCTTAGAGTAAAACCCATACTAAATCCAATAATTATCATACCTGAAATAATGACCATCATATGAAATGGAAACCAAACAGGATCAGCTGTTACTTTCAATGTGGCTTCAACTTTTAATTCAGAAGAGCCAACATTTTGAAGACTTATTACTGTCATACCGTCTTTTAGATAAGTCCAATCTAAAACGGCTTCTTTATTGTAGGATGTTTTCGGTATTTGAAGACCATCGCCAGGGCTAGATAATGCAAGATCAAATTTTTCCCCTGTAATCTTCATATGTTGTTGTGCATGTTCACTCGCATTAATTTTATATGAAGTGTGTTCTCCTACTCCAAATACTTCATTTACCTGTATTGTTTTCAATCCAATATCAGAAATTAAAGAAAAGATCCCAAGTGCGATAATAACGCTACCTACAATAATTCCAATAATAGTTCTCTTTGATAACACAAAAGAATGGTTTATGATACTGCTTAAAAAATTAACTACATTAAAGATACGTCGTGTGGTTGACTTTCAGCAAATCCAGCCCTAGACATTTTGATAAATTCTGCATTTGCTTGCATTTGAGGAATTGTGTGTGCTCCACAATAACTTAATCCTGAACGTACACCGCCAGTTAATTGTTTTAGAATATCAGTTACGGTTCCTTTGTATGGAACCATTGCTTCAACACCCTCTGCAACATAATCATTAAGATCTTCATCAAATGAAATAGAGCCTGTTTCTTTTGATTTTCTTCCCAAAGATGCCCCGAGGGATGCCATCCCACGATATATTTTGAAACGTTTACCATTTTTTGTCAATACAGTTCCGGGTGATTCATCTGTTCCTCCAAGCATACTTCCTACCATTACAGAAGATGCACCTGCAGCTAATGCTTTGGTAGCATCGCCGGAAGTTCTGGTTCCACCATCAGAAATGATTGGAATGTCGTAATCTTTTCCGATCTTGGCACAGTCTAATACTGCTGTCAATTGAGGTACACCAGAGCCAGTAATGACTCTGGTAATACAAATTGAGCCAGAACCTACACCGACCTTAACTGCATCTACTCCTGCTTTAATAAGATCCTCAGCCCCTTGTGCAGTTGCAACATTTCCAGCAATTAATTCACATTTAGGAAACGCCTTTTTGATATTACGAATTGTACTAATTGCATTTTCACTATGACCGTGGGCAATATCTACAACTAGTACATCTACACCTGCATTTATCAAAGACTCTGTTCTTTCCATAAAGTCTCCCTTTACACCTACAGCTGCTCCAACAAGCGGTCTTCCTTTCTTATCTTTAGATGCAGAAGGATAATCTTCAATATTGATTATATCTTTACTTGTAATCAGACCTTTAATAAGTCCAAATTCATCGACGATTGGCAACTTTTCAATTCTATTTTTATGTAAAATTTTCTTGGCTTCATCCAAACTCACACCAGGTTTAGCTGTTACAACATCCTTTGTCATAACATCTTTTATCAGATGCGTAGAATCAGTTTCAAATAATAGATCTCTGTCAGTAACTATTCCAACCAATTTAGAATTTGAATCAACGACTAAAAGACCTGAAATTTCTTTTTCTTCAGCATAATTTATTGCCTCTTGAACAGTTTTGTCAAGATGAATTGAATATGGATTTTCAATCATCACACTACCAGATCTTTTCACTTTGAGAACCTCCTTTGCTTGTTCTTTAATAGTCAAGAATCTGTGAATAATGCCTATCCCTCCAGCACGAGCCATGGCCACTGCCATAGCAGATTCAGTTACAGTATCCATATTTGCACTAACAAATGGAATGTTAATTGAAATATTACGTGATAATTTGGTGCTTAGATTAGTTTGAGATCTGCTAGTAATATCAGAATATTTAGGTACAAGAAGAACATCATCAAAAGTTAATCCATCCTTGAATTCCAACGAAACCTTGTAAAGAAAGCCAAAGATGGATTATAAGCGTTTCTTCAAAATGTTAATGCCAAAGTTGGTTCCGTGTCAAGTATGAAGCCTACTAGAATTTTTTTCAATGTTTTGGACATCAGATAATAAGATAATGGATATTGTGTACAGTAGAACTTGCAGTTTTTTCTATCATGTATTTTTTAACAAAGCATTACATATCAAAACAAGGTAATGGCAAAAACTCGAAATTACAAGTTTAGATTGTATCCAAATTCAGAGCAAGAATATAGATTACAGAACAATCTGGCAGTATGTCGTTGGGTTTACAATAAGTTTGTAGAACAAGCTCAAAAATCATTTATTACTAGAAACGATATGAATTACGTTTTAACAGAATTAAAACAGTCAGAATCATGGCTTTACAATTATCATAGTAAAATGCTTCAAATGGTATCGACTAAATTGGAAGGGTCAGAAAAAGCCCTCATTGAACTAAACAAAAAGGGATACAAGACAGGTACCATAAAATTTGCAAGATACAATGAATTTAGAACATTCACATACAACCAATCAGGATACAATCTAGAAACACATAGTGATAAAACATTACTACATCTCTCAAAGATTGGATATGTAGAAATTAGAAAACATAGGGAAATTCCAGATAACACAAACATAAAACAAGTAATAGTTACAAAATCAAAATCAGGTAAATGGCATGCATGTCTGACATGCGATATGGTGGAACCATTGTTCAACATTCCAAAAATTTCATTTACAAAAGCAGTTGGAATTGATGTTGGCATAAAGTCATTTGTCTATGATTCTCAAGGACATGCAACACCGAATCCATTAAATCTCAAAAAGATGTTAAAACCACTTGCAAGAATACAGAGAAAGATATCCAGAAGAAAGAAGGGATCAAACAATAGACTCAAGGCAATACGACACTTGCAGAGAATCCATGAAAGAATTGCAAATAGAAGAAAAGACTTTCAGCATAAACTATCCACTATATATGCCAAAAATAATGATATTGTATTTGTAGAGAAACTGGAAAAACTAAACATGGTGAAAAACCACAAATTAGCTAGAAGTATAATGGATTCAAGTTGGGGTACATTTTTGCAAAAATTGGAATACAAGTGCAAATTGTTAATAGAAGTTCCAGCAAGAAATACAACGATAGACTGTTCAAGATGTGGAAATAAAGTACCTAAAAGTTTAGCTATAAGAATTCACAGATGTGCTAAATGCAATTTGGTTTTGGACAGAGACTATAATGCAAGTATCAACATTCTCAAAAAAGGATTAAAAATTTTTAATCTGTCAGCAAAAGATTACTATCGTAGACTACCGCAGGAACTGCGGGAAGTAACGCCTGTAGAGATCATGAGGTTTGTGAAGCAGGAAGAAACCACTCAACTTGTTGGGTGGTAGTTCACAAGCCTTTGTGTCTTTTAGACAGTTTTTCTGCAACTGTAATAGCATCTTTTGTTTCTGCCACATTATGAGTACGAATGATATCAGCACCATTAAGAACGCAAACTACCTCTGCAGCAAGCGATCCAAATAATCGATCGGATGGATTTTCCTTTCCTAAAAGTTTCCCAATAAAGGATTTGTTTGAAACAGAAATGAGAATTGGATATTGCTGCTTAATTGATTTTAAATTTTTAATAACGACAAGATCTCTTTCCAACCAATCAGTTTTAATTTTTGTAAAAAAAGAGCCTTTAGCAGATTTTCTAAAAAAACCAACGGCAGGATCCAAGACAATTTTATTGGATGGAATACCAGCAATTTTTGCAATTTTTATGCTGTCTTTTAAAAGACTTTTAGTCGATGTAACATAATTACCAGATACAACTTTGGAATCAAATGCGCACAAAATAAGTGATGGTCCATATTCTTCAATAACATCAATCATTTTATCATCATATTTCAATCCAGAAATATCGTTGATTATTTCAATGCCGCATTCTAATGCAACTTTTGCCACATTTGCTCTGCATGTATCAACAGATATTGGGAGATTGGATATGTTTTGAATGATTTTAATTGCATCAAGAATTCTTTTAGATTCTGTTTTTTCAGATACTGATGTTGATAAATAGGGTGCAGTTGACATCCCCCCTATATCAATAAAATCAGCTCCATCAATTTCCATCTGTTTTACTGTGTTTGTGATCTGTTGTTTTGTTGTTTTTATTGATTTTTTGTAAAAAGATTCGAGACTAGTGTTTAAAATTCCCATTATTTTGACTGGATTTTTTCCTCCCACACCTACATTCCCAAGCTTAGTCACATGGTTTATCATAAACCAGACTAATTTGAGTCATATGATGATTTCAGGTTGGAATAAAAAATATTCAGAAATATTAAAGGAATTCAAATACAATGAAAAACAAGATGCAGAGTCTGCAATTATTTTAGATTCTATTTTAAGGGAATCCGTATCTATTAAAAAAATAAATAATTTGATAAAAGGAAAAACAGTTTTTGTGATAGGGGCAGGACCTTCGTTGTCTTTAGCAATTCCAGTATTGAAAAATTTTAAAACAACATTAAAAATAGTTGCCGATAGTGCAGTAAAACCATTAGTTGAAAATGGAATTAAACCAGACATTGTTGTTACAGATTTGGATGGAGATAAGGATTCATTGTTAAGAGTTGGAAAAACAAATTCAATTTTTGTTGTTCACGCTCATGGAGATAATATAGCAAAATTATGTCTTGCAGAAAATTTTAAAAATTGTGTCGGCACTACACAAACAAAATCATTTAAAAACATACAAAATTTTGGAGGCTTTACTGATGGAGATAGGGCTGTTTTTCTTGCAAGTTATTTTGAAGCAAAAAAAATTATCTTGTTTGGAATGGATTTTGGAAAAAGAATAGGGAAATATTCTCAAACAAAACCTAGTGATAGAAAAATAAAATTAAGAAAATTAAGAAAAGCAAAATTACTGCTAGAATGGTTATCAAAAAAAACAAGATCGCAGTTATTTACAACATCGACTCCAATGACAGGATTTAAGAAAATATCTTATCGAGAACTAGATATCATAATTACCTAGAATGCATTTAATACCCATATTATTATAAAATAAATTATGAAGTTCTCAGAGGAGCAAATACGGGATATCATTGCTTTGAAAGATAATTTGATCGAGCAAATTGATAAGCATCAAAATGCTATAGAAATGTTAGAAAAAAATTTGACAATTCTGGATCTAGTGTTAAAGGAATCAAGTTTTACAAAAGCCTCTTTTCTTAAAGTAAAAGATTTGGATAGACAACCAAAAAATGCATCTGTGTCCACTAAGCCTGAAGAAAACTCAATCCCCATAGCAAGAGGTAATGATGGAAAGATCATTGCAAATGCATACATCACACCTGATCAAGTTTCAATAGTTTTAGAAGACAATTTGGAAGTAAATGTCGACACACCACCCTTCAGATCATTCTTTCTTGACAGAATTCTTGGAGAGATGAAACGAAAAGATGCTGCAGAGGCTGACAGTGGTAGAATCCAAAAAGAATCAGTAATTGATTATATAATTAATAAAAATGGTTCAGATATTAGAGAAATAATTATCAAGAATTACAGGCAAAAAGAGAGGGTAAATGAAATAATCAACACGGTGGGATGGTCACTTACGCGTATGCTTGAAAACATCAAAAAGTGATTTTATGGATAAAATTATTGTTTTAGATTTTGGGTCGCAATATAGTCATTTGATTTGTAGAAGAATTAGAGAGTTTTCTGTATATGCTGAACTTGTTCCTTTCGATGTTAGTGTTGAGGAGTTACAAAAACACAATCCCAAAGGGATAATTTTTTCTGGAGGGCCATCAAGTGTGTATAACTTAGGTGCCCCCGTTCCAGAAAATAAAATTTATGATATGAATTTACCTCTATTAGGAATTTGTTACGGACATCAATTAATTGTAAACAAATTTGGAGGTAAAGTAAAAAGAGCTAACAAAGAATATGGTTCATCACTATTAACAATTGACAGTAATGATGATCTTCTAAATGGAATTGGTGAATCTATTAGGGCATGGATGAGTCATGGTGATGAAGCAGAACAGATTCCACCGGGATTTAGAGTAATTGGACACACTGAAAAAGCCAAAGCTGCCGCGATTGCATCATATGAGAGATCAATTTATGGAATTCAGTTTCATCCAGAGGTTGTTCATACGGAGCAAGGAACAGAAATTCTCAAGAATTTTGTTTTGAAAGTTTGTAGGGCTAAACAAGATTGGACTATGGAGGGATTTATCGATAATGCAGTAGAAAAAATTTCAAAAATTAAAGGAAATGTCTTGTGTGGGGTCAGTGGCGGAATAGATTCAACCGTAACAGCTTTGTTGATTCATAAGGCTATTGGCAATAGACAAAAGTGTGTTTTTGTAAATAATGGTCTTTTGCGATTAAATGAAGAGAATGAAATTGAAGAAATGTTCAAAAATAATTTTCATGTAAATTTTACATCAGTAAATGCTACTCAAACTTTTTTAGCCAAGTTAAAGGGTGTAGAAGATCCAGAGAGAAAAAGAATGATTGTGGGCGAAGAATTTATTCATGTTTTTACTGAATTTGCAGAAAAGAATGGGCCCTTCAAATGGCTTGCACAGGGCACGTTGTATCCAGATGTAATAGAAAGTGGAGTTTCAAAGGGTCCAGCAGCGGTCATAAAATCTCATCATAATGTAGGAGGGCTTCCAGATTGGCTTGATTTAGAAATACTGGAGCCATTGCGTGATCTATACAAAGATGAAGTAAGAAAAATTGCTAAAATTTTAGGAGTTCCAGAAAAACTTTACATGCGTCATCCATTCCCTGGACCTGGACTAGCTGTAAGAATTATTGGTGAGGTTACTCCAACAAAACTTCAGATATCAAAAATCGCTAGTAAGATAGTAGAAGATGAATTGATTGCAGCTGATCTTTACGGTAAAGTGTGGCAGGCATATGCAGCTGTAGGTGATGATAAAGCAGTGGGAGTAGTTGGAGATGAAAGGAAATACGGAAATATTGTAATGGTCAGAGTAGTAGACTCGATTGATGCAATGACAGCAGATTGGACCAGATTACCACATGGATTACTAGAAAAAATAAGCAATAGGATTACAAATGAAATAGAAGATGTCACGTGGGTCACATATGCAATTTCAAGTAAACCTCCTGCAACAATAGAACCACAGTAAAAAGAGAGAATCGCATCTTTTCATTAAAAATTAGTTCGGGTCTCATCTACTTGGTTAATCATTTTTACATTTTTCTTCAATTATTTGTTATTAATTGGATCAAGTATTGTTGAAAATATGGGTTTTAACTATTTTCAGCTAGAATGGTTATTTTAATCCAAGAAACATGAAATTATTCTCACACTTGATGTTTAAAAGACTATTTTAATACAAATTGGCATTATTGAATTTATGGTAAAAATCCCAAACGATATAAGAGAATTCATTGAAGAGCAAGGAATTTTTGTGGTGGGTACTATGGGATTAAATAATTTGCCGAATGTTTCACCTAGAATTTTTTTCAGAGTTGATGAAAATGCAATATATTGGCTTGATTTTTTTAAACATAAATCCTACAAGAATATTCAAATAAATCCTTGGGTTACAGTTTCCGTTTTTAACAAAGATGATTTGAAAGGATTTCAATTCCGAGGAATTGTAAGTTATATAGAAAATGAATCGGTAAAATCAAAAATTAGGGAATCAATTATTAAAAAAACATTAGAAAAAAATTCATCAGAAAAAATAAAAAAACTCAGTGAGAAAAAAGAAGCTCAAGTAATTCAATTTGAACCAAAAGTATGTTATTCTCTAAATCCAGAGGAGTTTAGTGATATGTACATAGGATCAGATATTGATTCTACAAAATTGTTTCAAAAGTAATCAATTAATAATCTAATTTTTTTGAGATGTTATGGGTTTTCATGTATTTGATACATATGTCAAAGGAAAAAATGGACAGACCATGCATTTCGATGTAGTAACTGACAAAAACGATACAGAAAAAGCTGTGTCATTCGCAAAAGAATGGTTGAAAAGCATCGGAGAAAAAGACGCCATAATAACTGCAAAAGAATGTAGATTTTGTCATACACAATCTGTTTCTAAAGAAATTGAGATCGAAATAATGACAGATGGTTATTTTATTGTAAAGATGGAAGGTTGCCCAGAATAAGATTTGAATGATAATGCACGCGATATGGCTTACTTTTTCTAAAAATGATAGAGATTATCTGAAAAAGATCATAGATGGTCTTGCAAAAAAATATCAAGCCCCAAAATTTGAACCGCATATCACTGTGTATGGATTGATAGCCTCAAAAATAAGCCTGATCGACAATATTGTCAAAGAAGCGTCACTGAATTGCAATTCATGTATAGTTAAAAAATCAAAAATTTTACAATCTGAGGAATTATGGAAGACAGCATACATAGAATTAGAGATGAATAAACAATTAGAGGTAATTTATGAAAATCTTGAAAAACATTTTGCAAAAATTGTAAAATATGAATTTAGGCCACACATTAGTCTGATTTATAAAATCTTGTCATTGGAAGAAAAAATCAAGATCATAAATGAATTAGATATAAAAAAAGAATTCACCATAAACAAACTGGTAATACAAAAATTCTTCCCAGATATTAAAAAATGGGAAATTATAAAGAAATACAATCTAATGTGACAAGAAATTATACACGAAGGTAAAATATGTAATATATTCACAAAATTTTGAAGTTAAATTAATTATTTCATTGACGAATTAATTATACTGGATTTTACAGTAACGCTGCACCAAAAACTCCCGCCGAGTCACCTAATTTGTTCTTTAGAATTGGTGTATCAACCATATCTGAAAAAACCTTGTGATATACAGAATCTTTTCCTTGAGTGTATAAAAAATCAATGTTGGATAAACCACCTCCTAAAACGATCACATCTGGATCTAAAATATCAATTACATTTGCCAATCCAAATCCAAAATTTTTCAGAAATTCATCCTTCCATTGGTTTGTCTTCAAATTTGCAGTATCTTTCACAATTTCAGGCATGCTTTGTGATTTTCCAGTTAGTTCCTGCCATCGTTTTTCAAGTGCAGGACCACTAATGTATGTCTCAACACAACCTTGTTTTCCACAATAACATTTATTTCCGTTTTGGTATAATGTGTGATGCCCCCATTCTCCAGCAATGTTGGTTCTTCCGCGGTGAATTTTTCCATTAATAATTATACCGCCACCTACCCCGGTACCAATTATTATTCCAAAAACAACACCAAATTCTTTTGCAACACCAAGTGTGGCTTCAGCTATTGCAAAACAATTTGCATCGTTTTCCATGGAGATTTTTGTATCTAGTTTACTTTCTAAATCTTCTATGAAGGGTTTTCCAATTAGACATTGAGTATTACTATTTTTTATCAAACCAGTTTTTTTTGAAATTGCACCAGGAGTACAAATTCCTATAGAGTAATCTTCGATGGCTCCTAAAAGATCTGCAGCAAGTGAATTTATTGTGTCTAGTATTTGATGATAATCACTTTGTGGTGTTGGAACTCTTTTTCTTTGAATTATGTTAAGATTTTCATCTAGTAGAATTGCCTCTGTTTTAGTTCCACCAAGATCTATTCCCAGTCTGTACAACAATGACTTGTAAAATTGGGATTGCTTAAGTTTTATCTAATTATCTTTGAAGATGTTTATCGTCCCGGTGCACCAGAAACTGCAATCACATCGTCAATTCTAAGAATCATGCACGCAGCTTCTGTCGCAGATTTAATTATCTGTTCTTTTACTGCAAGAGGTTCTACAACATCAAT
>Ga0315276_10005696_pt1 | contig 11500 bp, 7 predicted proteins | sample YL17G05_0_MG_FD_204542 | JGI IMG/M metagenome (GOLD analysis project Ga0315276, IMG submission 204542) | Sediment microbial communities from Yellowstone Lake, YNP, Wyoming, USA - YL17G05_0 | ecosystem: Environmental > Aquatic > Freshwater > Lake > Sediment | place: USA: Wyoming | collected... | reverse complement strand
CCATCACTTGTCATCACCTGCCAAGAAGAGGCGTTAGCCGGCCACGCTGGGCCGGGGACGGAAGAACAGCCGCTTTGCAGCCAGGACGGCCAGCACGAAGATGATCGCGCCGACGATGATCGGCACGAAGACGCGGAACCCACAAGCGGCGGCCAAGCCGACACCGATCATCACGCCCAGGATCGCTTCAGGGACTTCCATGGCGTGCTCCTCCAGGAACCAGCGGGCCGGCGCATTGTGAAGAAATTGGACGGCCTGAGACCAGAGCTATCCGGGGTTTCCCAGATAGACCTTGGCCCACGACGGCCATGGGCCTTTTGCGGCGATTTTGTCGCGATTCGCGAGACCAGCAAGCAGCTTTTCGGCTCGGCGTAGCGGGTATCCGGCCGTCGACGGGCGATGTTGCGGGGCGAACCCGCCGGCAAGCAGCCGTTTGCGGTTGATTCGCGCAGACCGTCCCTGTCGCCTCCGGTTCTTTCGAGGCGACGCCGCCTTTGCCACAGGTGGGCATGGGAGCTCTTTTCCACCGATTTCCAGCCGAGAAGAAGATCCCGCGCCGATTTCGTACCGCCGCAGTACCCATTGAGGTCTCCCACTACCAGAGAACAGGCGGGACAGCGATTCAAGTCTCGCATAATAGCTAATATCTTATCCCCGGATTGCCGGTATTGGCGTTGAAGGACAATACCTTGCCTTTTAAGGTCGGTTGTTGTACAATGCTGGCGGAGGAAGGCATGACGCTGACCTTGAGGACGCCCACCGAAACAGCCGCGGCCTTGGCCCAGCAGGCCAAGGCACTTCGCCTGCTGAAGAACTGGACGAGGGCGACCATGGCGCAGCGGGCAGGAGTTACCGCATCTTCGCTCAAGCGGTTCGAGCAGACCGGCAAGGCGTCGGTGGAACTGGTGCTGAAGGTCGCCCACGCATTGGGTCGTCTGGACGAGTTCAACAAACTCCTTCAGCCTCCACCTGCTCAGAGCATGGCTGAACTGGAGCGGCGCGCAGCCAAGCCCGCCCCTAAGCGCGGGCGCCTCTGAGCATTGCTGAAGGCGGGACCTCGATGGCAAAACGGGCGGCGAAGCCGCGTATGAAGAGACTGGACGTCCAGTTCACCCGAAGTCCGGGCGATTCACTTCTTGTGGGCGCATTGGCCGAAGACCATGGCCGTGTCTACTTCGAGTACTCCCCGCAGTTCCTGGCGACGGGGCTTGACCTCTCGCCTTTCCGTCTGCCCTTCGAGCCGGGCCTCTTTGAGCACACGGACCGTGAGTTCGGCCCGTTGCCCGGCCTTTTCGACGACTCGCTGCCCGACGGCTGGGGGCTGCTCCTGATGGACCGGCATTTCCGCAAGATTGGGTTCGACCCGGCCCGGGTCAGTCCGCTGGATCGCCTCGCTTGGCTGGGCACACGGACCATGGGGGCGCTGACATACCATCCCCCGACCGATCGCGGAAACATCGACGACAGCATCTTCGACCTTCATGAGTTGGCCCGCCAGTCGCAGGAGGTCCTTTCGGGCCAGGCCGTCGATGTCTTGCCGCAACTGCTTCGGGCCGGCGGCTCTCCCGGCGGCGCGCAGCCGAAGGTGCTGGTCGGATTCAATCCGGTGTCGGGCGAGATCCGCTCCGGCGAGGATGATCTGCCCGAGGGCTTCGAGCACTGGATCGTCAAGTTTGCCGCCAAGACCGATGCTGCGGACGCCGGGCCGGTCGAGTATGCCTATGCCCACCTGGCGGAGGCCGCCGGCGTTGACATGCCGCCGACTCGAATCTTCGAGACGTCCGAGGGCGAGCGCTTCTTCGGCATCAAGCGATTCGACCGCCAGGGCAACCGGCGGCTGCACGTCCACACGTTCGGCAACCTTATCCAGGCCAACTTCCGCATCCCATCGACCGACTACGGCGACCTCCTGAAGGCCACATCGATCCTGACCCGCAACCATCGGGATGTGCTCCGGGCCTTCCGTTGCATGGTGTTCAACGTCCTGGCCCACAACCGCGACGACCACGTGAAGAACTTCGCCTTCATTCTGGACGACACGACAGGCGAATGGGCACTGACGCCCGCCTATGATCTCGTGTACGCTGCCGGCCCCGGCGGCGAGCATACGATGACGCTGGCCGGCGAAGGCCGCGACCCGGGCCGGTCGCATATACTCCGTCTGGCCGAGCAGGCAGACGTGTCCATTCGCGAGGCGGAGTCGATCATCGGCGAGGTGCAAGCGGCGGTGGCGCGTTGGGCCGGCTTCGCTGACCAGGCCGGTGTGTCGGACGCCACGCGCAACCGGATCACCAAGTCTCTGTCAGGGCGGGGTATGTAAGCCCACAGAACTCGGCCAGGAGTGAAGGTCATACGGATGGCTGCGCCCGACGAGAGACGCTGCCGGGCGACGGGCGAGTAGCAGAGGACATTGCGGTCGCAGGGCAGCATTCCTATAATAAATCTGGGCGCTTGGGCATCCTATTGCGGATGAATGGCCGGTTGCCGTAGTCGCGCGACAGAGGCAATCTCATGAGTCGGCTCTGAGTGCTCAAGACATTAACGTAGCATGGATGGACCATGGTCGCTGTGACCTGACAGCCTAGAACCTGTAGGCCAGATCACATGAGCGGATACGAAGAGACGAGTTTGCGGAAGCAGTGGTCATTGACCTGCCCCCCGAGAAGTGGCCCGGGGAACAGGCTGCACTTGGGGACCATTTCCGGGAAGAAGGGAGCCGTGGCTCATGGGCAGGAGCGTGTTCAAGCCGGGGCAGATCATCGGGATTACGTGCGCCATGCGGGGCATCACTGACCGCCGGCCTCATGACCGGCCGGGGCAAAGGGGCGGAAGGAACGCCGCAGAAAGATGATGAAGGGGCACAATGGAAAGAAAGGATGATCGCCCCGGCAACACCGCCGACCCTTCGACGGATTCGGCATTTCGACGGGGCTCAGTGCAGGCAAACTCCCTCGCTCGCCAAGGCGATTCAGCCTCCGACAAGGCGGTGGCGGGCCAATCCGGCGGGCAGGCCGGGCAATCGCTGCGCCGGCGGGCTGAAGAGATGCCCCGGGAGAAGGCCGCGCAGTCACCGGAGGACTTCGATGCGCTGTCGCCCGAAGAAGCGCGGCGGGCGCTCCACGAACTGCGGGTGCACCAGATCGAACTGGAGATGCAGAACGAGGAACTGCGCCGGGCGCAGATTGAACTGGAGGCTGCGAGGGAGCGCTACTTCGACCTCTACGATCTGGCGCCGGTCGGCTATTGCACCGTCAGTGAAGAAGGGCTGATCCTCGAGGCCAACCTTGCCGCCGCGACCCTCTTGGGTTTGCCGAGAAACGCGATGGTCAAGCACCCGCTTGCCAATTTCATACTCCCCGAAGACCAGGACATCTACTACCTGCACCGCAAACAACTCCTTGAGACCGGCGTTCCGCTGGCGTGCGAACTAAGGATGGCGTGTCAAGGGGGAAAGGTATTCTGGGCGCGGCTGGCGATGAGCGCGGCGCAAGGCGTTGAGGGCTCGCCCGTATGCCGCGTCGTGATAATCGACATCACCACGCGTAAGCAGGCAGAGGGGGAACTGCAGGAGAGCGAGGGGCAACTGCGCTTCGAGTCGTTGCTCGCCGAGCTGTCGGCGCGGTTTGTCAACTTGCCGGCAGACCAGGTGGATATCGAGATCGGCGAAGCCCAGCGCCGCATCTGCGAGTTCCTCAGCCTCGATCTTTCAGCGCTTTGGCAGTGGTCGAACGAGGTCCAGGGCTCCTTCATGCTCACCCACCTTCACCGCGCCCTGGAAGGCCCGCCACCTCCCGAGCGGATGGACGCATCCGAGCACTTTCCCTGGTGCCAGCAGCAGCTCCTGGCTGGCCGCATCATCACTGTTTCTTCGCTTGAGGGCCTGCCGGCGGAGGCCGCCCGTGACCGGGAAACCTGGCGCCATTTCGGCATCAAGACGACGTTGACCATCCCGCTCTCGGTGGGGGGCGGGCCGCCCATTGGCGCCTTGTCCTTCAATAGCATGCGGGCAGAACGCGACTGGCCCGACGCGCTGGTGAAACGGCTGCAACTGGTGGCGCAAGTCTTCGCCAATGCGCTGGCTCGCATGCACACCGAGCTGACGCTGCGGGAGAGCGAGGCCCGCTATCGAGGCATATTCGACGGGGCCCTCGAGGGGATATTCAGAACCACATTGCAGGGAACGATCACGGTCGCCAACCCCGCCTTGGCCAAGATGCTGGGGTATGGTTCAGCGGAAGACGTCGTTCGCGAGGTTGTGGATTCGGGGCGTCAGGTGTGGGCCGACCCGGAGGAGCGATCCCGCTTTGTCCGACTGCTTGAGGAGCATGAGACTGTCCGTGCGTTTGAGTGCCAGTTCATGCGCAAGGATGGGACGAAGATATGGGTCTCGCTCAACAGCCGGGCCGTTCGCGGGCCGGATGGGCGAATGGTCTACAATGAGGGCTTCGTCGAGGACATCACCCACCGCAAGCAGGCGGAGGAATCTCTTCACGCCGCCTACGCGGAGATCAAGGCCTTGAAGGACCGCATCGAGGCCGAGAACCGCTACCTGCGCAGCGAAATACGGACGGTTGCCGGCTACGATGAGATCATCGGTCAGAGCGAGGCCATCCGCCGGGTCGTGGGCCAGGCCGAACAGGTGGCGCCCACGGATAGCACCGTCCTGATCCAGGGCCAGACGGGGACGGGCAAGGAACTGCTGGCGCATGTCATCCACACGCGCAGTCCGCGCAGCGGCAATCTGTTCGTTACCGTGAACCTGGCTTCGCTGCCCTCGTCGCTGTTGGAGGGCGAACTGTTCGGCCGCGAGAAGGGCGCCTATACCGGCGCCCTGACGCGGCAGACGGGGCGGTTCGAGGTGGCCGACGGCGGCACAGTCTTCCTGGATGAGATCGGCGAGATGCCGTTGGAGACGCAGGCCAAGTTGCTGCGCGTACTGCAGCAGGGCGAGTTTGAGCGGCTGGGCAGTAACCGCACCCTCAGGGTCAATGTCCGGATCATCGCCGCGACCAACAGAGACCTCGCGAGCGCGGTGCGCAGCGGCCAGTTCCGCGAGGACCTCTACTATCGGCTGAACGTCTTCCCGATCCATATGCCGCTGTTGTGCGAGCGCCGCGAGGACATTCCGCTCATGGTCTGGTCGTTCGTCAGGGAATTCGGTGAGAGGATGGGGAAGCGGATCGAACGTATCAGCCACCGCACCATGGAGGGATTGCAGGCCTACTCATGGCCTGGGAACGTGCGGGAACTGAGGAACGTTGTGGAGCGGTCCATGATTCTGACTGCCGGCACGGACCTGCAGGCAGAACTGCCTGAGGTACCGCAGGCGAGAACGTCGTCGTCCCAGGCCCTTGCCGAGGCCGACAGGCATCATATCCTGAGTGTTCTGGAAATGACCGGCTGGCGGGTCCGCGGGAAGGGCGGCGCTGCCGAAAGACTCGGCCTTAAGCCCTCAACGCTGGAGTCTAAGATGAAGAAACTGGGTATTCGCCGCACCCCATGAACGCACGATATATCGCGCGGCCCACGACATTTCGTGGGCACTTTGGTTTCTCCCCACCGTTCCAGGTCCTACCGGTCTTCGCGTAACTGTGCTAAGTACAAGATGCTAGCGTTCTTCTGCCCGCCTTCCTTTCCTTTGGCACGGCGATTGCACTTCCTGTCTCCCAGAGCGAGCCAGTCCTTCCTTACATTGGCGTGCCCACTGACGGCAGCCGTGGGCGCCGGCAAGAGATGCGGGGGATACCACCGGTCCGGTGATGCACGGCAAACACTAACATGCGGAGATGCACATGGCTAACCTCACCGCAGGCGCCAGTGGATGCGCGGCCGAGAAGCCCGCTTCGCAGGCACTTCCCAAGGGGAAACAGACGACCCTGGGGCTCTATGTGACGGCGAAGGAGGCCTACGAGAAGTGGAAGGCCGCTCCTGAGAAGGTGATGATTCTCGACGTCCGCACCCCCGAGGAGTACCTGTTTGTCGGCCATCCGACGATGGCGTGGAAAATCCCCGTCGCCGCTCAGATCTATGAGTGGGACGCCGAGAAGAAACACTTCCCCATGAAGCCCCTGCCCGATTTCGTCTCCCGGGTAAGCGAGGTGGCCAAGCCCGACGACACGCTCCTGGTCATGTGCCGGTCCGGCGGCCGCAGTGCCATCGCCGTGAACATGCTCGCCAAGGCGGGGTTCACGTGCGTTCACAACATCATCGATGGCATGGAGGGGGATGTGGTCGAGGACCCGGCCAGCGTCTTTCTGGGCCAGCGGCTGAAGAATGGCTGGAAGAACTCGGGGTGTCCGTGGACCTACAAGCTCACTCCCGACCGGATGGTGCTTCCCAAGGTCCGGTAGATGGGCTTGAAGGAGGAACACGCCCTGTTGAGGAACCTCGTTAGCGGTGAGCACGACGCCAAATCACTTTCTAGACAGTAGTAATGGAGGATAAAAGGTGAAAGTCATCATCGTTGGTGGGGTGGCGGGCGGGGCATCCTGCGCGGCGCGCCTGCGCCGGTTGGATGAAAAGGCCGACATCCTCATGGTGGAACGCGGGCCGTATGTTTCGTACGCGAACTGTGGGCTGCCTTACCATGTAGGAGGCTCGATTGAACAAGAGTCCAGCCTCCTGGTGGCGACCGAACAGACGTTTCGCGGAATATTCGCGATCGACTGCCGGACGCGTTGCGAGGTGGTCGGGATCTCGCCCAAACAGAAAACCGTGGAACTCAAGAACCACGTTACCGGCGAGGTGACCACCGAGAAATACGACAATCTCGTGCTCTCGCCCGGGGCGGCGCCGATCCGCCCGCCGCTGCCCGGCATTGATCTTCCGGGAATCTTCTCGGTGAGGACCGTGCCGGACGCCAGGGGTATCCGCGAATGGCTCGACCGGGGTGCGGCGGACCGATCCGGAATGGATTCGTACACGGGATGTCAGACGGCGACGAAACCGAAGCGTGCGGTGGTGGTCGGCGGCGGATTCATCGGCCTCGAGATGGTGGAGAACCTGGTCCACCGCGGGCTCGAGGTGACGCTGATCGAGAAACTCAACCAGGTCATGCCCCCGCTCGATCCGGAAATGGCGCGCCTCGTCGAACGCTACCTGGCGAAGCACGGCGTCCGCCTCGAACTCAACGACGGCGTGGCCGGGTTCCAGCAGACCGCCGATGGTTCGCTGGAAGTCCTGACGAGTTCGGGCAAGAAGCATCCGGCGGACATCGTGATCCTCGCCATCGGCGTGCGTCCGGAGACCGCGCTGGCGAAAATGGCCGGGATCGAGATCGGCCAGCGCGGCGGGATCCGCGTGGACGAACAGATGCGCACGAGCGACCCCGATATCTTCGCCGTCGGCGACGCGGTCGAGGTCCGAGACTTCGTCACCGGCCAATGGACGCTTATCCCGCTCGCCGGGCCTGCGAACCGGCAGGGGCGGATCGCGGCCGACGTGATTGCCGGGCGCGACTCCCGTTTCCGCGGTACGCAGGGCACCTCGATCTGCCAGATCTTCGAGGCCGCGGTCGCCTCGACCGGCGTCAGCGAGAAGGTCCTGGTCCAACTCGGAGACAAGGACTTCGAAAAGGTCTACCTCTATCCGAACTCGCACGCGGGGTACTACCCCGGCGCCAAGATGCTGGCCATCAAAGTGCTCTTCCGGAAATCGGATGGCCGCCTCCTCGGGGCGCAGGCGCTGGGAGAGGATGGTGTTCCGAAGCGGATCGACGCGTTCGCGATGGCGATCCAGATGGGCTGCACCGTGTACGACCTGGAGGAAGCCGAACTTTGTTACGCGCCCCCGTTCGGAAGCGCCAAGGACCCCGTCAACTTCGCGGGGATGATCGCGGCGAATGTCCTCCGCGGCGACATGCCGCTTTGCCACTGGAACTCGCTGGGCGACGGGCTCCTCCTCGACGTGCGGAATCCCCCGGAACTCGCCGTGGAGTCGGTTCCGGGCGCGGTCAATATACCGCTGCCGCAACTCCGCGCACGCCTCGGGGAACTCCCCCGGGACCGCGAAATCCTCGTCTTCTGCCGCTCGGCCCAGCGCGCCTATTACGCGACGCGTATCCTTCTGCAGAACGGGCTGAAAGCCCGAAACATCTCCGGCGGCATGCTGTCGCGTTCGATGCTCGCCGCAAAGTGAAATACGCGGTAGGCCATTCTGGCTACCAACGATCAGACAAGAAGTGAATGAGAGGCGCCGAGCATGAAGACGGACAGAAACGCAGCGCCCGGGCGGGGAGCAGAGGGTGCGGAGCAGTTGAGGCTTCGGGAAACTCGCGAAAACAGTATTCCCTGGAAGAAGTGGGGCCCTTACCTGAGCGAGAGGCAATGGGGCACCGTCCGCGAGGACTACAGCCCGAACGGTGACGCCTGGAACTTCTTCACCCATGATCATGCCCGTTCACGGGCCTACCGCTGGGGCGAAGACGGCTTGGGGGGGTTCTCCGACGAGAAGCAACGGCTCTGTTTTGCCCTTGCGCTCTGGAACGGCAAGGACCCTATCCTCAAGGAACGCCTCTTCGGCCTGACCAACAGCGAAGGCAACCACGGCGAGGACGTCAAAGAGTACTACTGGTATCTCGACTCGACGCCGACCCACTCGTACATGAAGTTCCTCTACAAGTATCCCCAGGCCGCCTATCCCTACGCCGACCTGGTGGAGACGAACCGGCGGCGCAGCCGCAACGAGATGGAGTACGAACTGCTCGACACGGGTGTTTTCGAACAGGACCGCTACTTCGACGTCTTCGTGGAATACGCCAAGGACGGCCCTGAGGACATCCTGATTCGGGTCACCGCGGCCAATTGGGGGCCGGAGGCGGCCGAACTGCACGTCCTGCCGACCCTGTGGTTCCGCAACGACTGGGCGACGTGGATCACCAACCCCGCCAAGAAACCGCTGCTCAAGCAGATCGAGGGACCGGCAGGCGCCAGCGCGGTTGCGGCGGCGCATCCGATCCTGGGGACGTACTACCTGTACTGCGAAGGCGATGTGCCGCTGCTCTTCACCGAGAACTCCACCAACCACGCCCAGCTTCATCTCGACTACCCGGACATAGGCCCGTACCTCAAGGACGGCATCAACAACTGCGTGGTCCAGGGCAAGGGGGAGGCGGTAAACCCCGACCTGCTCGGCACCAAGGTTGCGGCCCACTACCGGCTGAAGGTCGGCCCGGGCCAGTCGGCGACGGTGCGGCTGCGTCTCACCGGCCAGGCCCCCGCCAACAGGGATAAGAAAACCCTCTTTGGGCCGGGCTTTGACGAGGCATTTGCCGCCCGGAAAAGGGAGGCGGACGAGTTCTACGGCTCCGTGATCCCGCGGTCGATCTCCCCGGATGCAGCCAACGTGATGCGCCAAGCCATCGCCGGCATGCTCTGGTCCAAGCAGTACTACTATTTCGAGGCCAATTCGTGGCTAGAGGAACACCACGCGCACCCCCTTCACCATGGGAGCCGCAACTTCCGGAACCGCGAGTGGTTCCACATGATCAACGATCACATCCTCTCCATGCCCGACAAGTGGGAGTATCCCTGGTACGCGGCCTGGGACCTTGCCTTCCACACGCTGCCGCTCTCGATTGTGGACCCCGATTTCGCCAAGGACCAGATGAGCATGCTGCTCCGCGCGGCGTACCTTCACCCCAGCGGTCAGCTCCCCGCCTATGAATGGAACTTCAGCGACGTGAATCCCCCGGTCCACGCCTGGGCTACCCTGTTCCTGCACCGCACCGAGCAGGCCTTGCGCGGCGAGGCGGACATCGATTTCCTCAGGTCGGCCTTCAACAAGCTGCTGCTGAACTTCACCTGGTGGGTGAATCGCAAGGACCGGTTCGGCAAGAACGTCTTCGAGGGCGGATTCCTCGGCCTCGACAACATTGGTGTCTTCGACCGGAGTTCGCCGCTTCCGACAGGAGGCTACCTGGAGCAGGCGGACGGCACGGCGTGGATGGCCCTCTTCACGCAGAACCTGCTCGAACTCGCCGTGGAACTCGCCGCCCACGACCCCAACTACCAAGACATGGCCTTCAAGTTCATGGAGCATTTCTGCTTTATCGCCGCGGCCATGAACAAGCCGGGGCAGGATGGCATGTGGGACGAGGAGGACGGCTTCTACTACGATCTGTTGTGTCTTCCCGACGGGACGGCGACGCGCCTTAAGGTGCGCTCGATGGTGGGCCTCCTGCCTCTGTGCGCCACGACGGTGATCGAGGACTGGCAGCGCGATCGCGTTCCGCAGGCGGCCGCCGCGCTTCAGGTACGCCTGCGCCAGATGCCGGAACTCCTGGCATCCATCCACCCCACGGGCCCCGGTCACCTGGGGGTGGCCGAGCGGGGCCTCGTCGCCCTGGTCAATCCGGAGCGGCTGCGCCGGATCCTCTCCAAGATGCTTGACGAGAACGAATTCCTGAGCCCCTACGGCATCCGCGCTCTCTCCAAGTTTCACGAGCAACACCCTTACATCTTCCACACGGGCGGCCAGGAGTACCGCGTAGACTACTTGCCGGCCGAATCCAACACCGGCATGTTCGGCGGCAACTCCAACTGGCGGGGTCCGATCTGGATGCCGGTCAACGCCATGCTTATCAGGGCGCTCCTGAACTTCTACATGTACTACGGCGACAGCTTCAAGGTTGAATGCCCGACCGGCTCAGGCAAGATGATGAACCTCTTCGAGGTCGCCAAGGAGATCTCGGATCGGCTCACCCGCATCTTCCTTCGGGATGAGCACGGCAAGCGTCCCGTGTACGGTGGAACGGATAAGTTTCAAACCGACCCGCATTGGCGGGACCACATCCTGTTCTTTGAGTACTTCCATGGGGATAACGGGGCGGGACTGGGCGCGAGCCACCAGACGGGATGGACGGGGGTGATCGCCAAGCTAATCCAGCTCTTCGGATTGTTCGATTCGAAGAAGTTACTTGAGGGCGGCAAGAAGGCGGCCTTCGTCGCAGGGCCGTCGGAACCTGCGGCAAAAAAGTGATGAAGCCGGCGACAGAAGATGAGGAAGCCTGCCAAAGCTGGAAGAACACGATGTTGACCCGGATAGGGTGAGGGAGTGAGTGCGTATGGATGAACTGCCATTTATCTTCACGATATTCTTCATGCTGCTGGGGCCGATCAAGCTGATCCCGGCCTTCGCGGGGTTGACGCGAGGCGCGGACGTCCGGTTCAAGCGGGACGTGGCGATTCGGGCTACTCTGATCGCCGCGGCCCTTGGTGTGTTTGTGGCGCTGGCCGGCGGGACTCTCCTGGGCAAGTACCGCATCTCCATCGACGCGTTGCGGATCGCGGGAGGACTGGTCCTGGCGATTGCCGCGCTGCAAGTCATCTTCCAGAAAGCACGGCCGCCAAGCCCCGGATCCGGCGCGCCCACGGCGATCCAACTCGCCGCCTCGCCGGTGGCCGTTCCGATCATCGTGCCGCCTGCCGGCATCGCCGCCATATTGATCTTCATGATGCTTGCGCCGCAGAACCCGGGGATGACGCAAGCCGTAGCCATCTGC
>Ga0315276_10005695_pt1 | contig 11502 bp, 6 predicted proteins | sample YL17G05_0_MG_FD_204542 | JGI IMG/M metagenome (GOLD analysis project Ga0315276, IMG submission 204542) | Sediment microbial communities from Yellowstone Lake, YNP, Wyoming, USA - YL17G05_0 | ecosystem: Environmental > Aquatic > Freshwater > Lake > Sediment | place: USA: Wyoming | collected... | reverse complement strand
GCCGAGGGAAAACACCGATGCTTCAGGCGAAGAGCTCTTTCGTTGATCGGGGAGCTCTTCCCGTCCACCGAGAGGGTCACCCGGGGGAGCGATGCCCCGCCGGCGACCCAGACGGGCGTCACGATGGTGGTCAGCGGAAAGCCCAACAGGGTCCAGAGTGTCGTCAGACGCGGATCCTCCCCGCTTTTCACCCCCTCGACGATCATCGTGGACGTCGTGGTGTTCCGGACGATATAGTCGCGGAAGGGGACGAAATGCGGAGCTGTCGTGTCGGCCGGAAGCGGCCCGCTCAGAAGATCGTTCCTGAGAAGCGCGTGGCGCATGTTCCGGTCGGCGGTGAGTATGAACTCCACCGACAGCCGGTTCTTCGCAAACTCTTCGGCGAAGAGCTCGCAGGCCGTCGCGCACCTTATGGTCCCCCGCGCGTGCTCTTTGTCCCCCGACAGTGCGAAGTTCGTCCTTACGATGTAGCCGTCGGGTGCCACGGCGGTATCATTGGCGTCGTACATCAGGTCGGTGGCGAACCCGACCTCGAAAAAGGCGGCTCCGCCACGGGCGTCGATGACGCCGAAATTCGCAGCGACGCCCCGAGTCCCCCGGGTCGAATCGAGCATTTTCCTGAAATCAGCGACACTCGCGCACGACCCCAGTGCGTCCCGCATGAAGATCCCCTCCTGGTCTTCAGGGACGGTGGGTTTTACGCCGACGTTCAGGTTGTACGCCACGGTGTTCATGATGCTGAAACCGGCGCTGTTGCTCCCGACCCACGCTTCGTCCTCCAGCGTATCGCTGTTGACGACGGCGATGAAGTCATAGGAGGGGCCGCGGAAGTAGCGGAGCTTATTGTGCTCGAATTCTGAATCCCGGTGCTTCCAGAGCAGGGGACGCCCGTCCCGCGTCGCTTTCCCTGACACGACCGCAGAGGTGCATGCATTCGCTCCACCGACGCCGAAGGCTATCACAAGAAGGAGACCGAGAGACGTTTTCATGGGGGGGGGCTATTTGATGAGTATGATTGTTCGCGCGACAGCTCCCTCTGCGCGGCTGAGCTTTGCCACGTAACAGCCGGAGGCGTCGTGCGTTGCGTCCCAACGGAATGTCCGGGTGCCCGGGTCCATCATGCCGCGGAAGAGCTCCGCCGTCCTCCTCCCGAGCATGTCATAGATCTCCAGGACGACGTGGCTTCTCCGGTCGACGGTGACGTCAAAGTTCGTGGCCGGGTTGAAAGGGTTCGGGTAGTTCTGCTTGAGCAGGAATCCGGAGGAACCGGCGGGTCGCTTATCAGACGGCCAGGAACCGGACGGTCGGGGACCGGACGACCAAGGGTCGAGAACGCCGAGAGGCGCACCGTTGCTCAGGTCGAACACCTGCGAGTCACGCACGACGTGAACAACCGCACCTACCAGGGCGGCATTTTGACGGGGGTTCGCCTTCCCGGGGTCGCGGAATGAAGGGAAGTCGAGGGAGGTCACGTTCCTGGCATCGACGATGAGAGCGGGAGTCGGGCCGGAGACGCGGAGGCGGGAGTCGCCCGCTAGAACGATATGGGTCCCGTCGTCGATGAGCACGCCGTATGACATGGCGGATTTCCCCATTCCCCAGAAAAGGCCGCTGAAGCGGTTATCGATCGAATCCGAATTTTCATAGATGCGGGGCATGAATTCGATCCCCTTGACGAGTCCGAGCCCGTTCAGGAGCGTCAGGTAGCCGTAGTAGGCCCCGTAGCCGTCGAACTCCGTCCTGCCGACGGCCCGATCGGAAGCGAGCCTGGCGTCGTTGGAGACCATCAGTACCGGTGAGCCCCCCCGTAGCTTTTCGGCGAACGCATCGCCGACGAGCGATGAACTGAGGAATCCAGCCAAACTGTCTTCCCTGTTGGAGACGAAGACGAACCCGCGGCATCCCGCGCAGGACGCCGCAGTGAGCGGATCATTTTTCGTTCCCTCACCGAGGGGGAGTTGTACGACGGGAATCCCCTTTCCTTCCAGATAGGAGGCGATAGCTGTGGCACCGGGAGGTCCATCGGGAGAAGAAAAGATTCCGATCGTATCGGAAGGGAACTCCCCGAACGTCAGGAGTTTGTCGAGACTTCCTCCCGCCTTTGTCCAGGAGGAGGCCTGGCCGCCACCGTCGAGGACGATCGGCGGAAGAGCCATGCTGACCTTATTCGGCGCGAACGTCGTTGCGGTTGCCGGCGGTGTGATCGCTCCCCCCGGTATGGTGATCTTGTAGCCCGCGGTGAGCTGATCCATCAGCACGCGCGACATCGCGAGCGGCTTGCTCGGCTCGAGCGTGTAGGACGAAGCCTCATTCAGACGGAGCAGGGTGACCGTGCCTGCCCCCATGACTTCACCGGTCCCGCCGGGGTCGATGGCCAGGGCCGTGTTGTAGTCAACTCCGGCGCCGGTGATCGCCTGACCGGTTTGCGACTTGTACACCGCGATCATGGCGAGGAGCCTCCCCATCCGCCCCCTCTCGTAGAAGTGCGTGTCGCCTATGATCCCGGGAGCGAAGCCCAAAAAACCTTCCGTAAATGTGATGCCGGAGGAGAGAGGATTGCGGAGCGCGGAACGGGGATCAACGGACGTGGCCCTGGCGTCGACGATCACCTGGCTCAGCACCGCCATCCCGGCGCTGCTCCCCCCGACGACTCCCCCTCGCTGAAACACCTCCCGGATCGCCCGTTCAGCGAGGGTTCCCTTCCAGTTCAGTATGTATTGCCACTGGTCCCCTCCGCGCAGGAAAATCCCGTCCGCGGCGAGGATTGTCCGGGCGGTGGCCGAATCGTTTGCGACGGCAGGGGAAGGGATGACGAGGTTCGTGGCGGTCAGCGCGCCGAGCCGACGGAAGTACCCGGGGAGGAATGACGAGGTGGTAGAATAATGCAGGATCAGGATGGACCGATTGGGGGCGTGCTCCACCAGCCAGCGATAGGGGGCGTCCGACCAATCGCCGTCGTCTTCCCCCCCTCCACCGACCAGGAGAACCGACCCCTGGGAGAAGCTCAGATGCACGCAGAGCGCCAGCGCCAGCACCACCCTGAGGACGAACGGCATCAGAATGTCATCCCGACCGAGAAGCGGCTGATGTTGGGGAGGAGATCGTACATGGCGTAGGCGTAGTCGGCCGTCAGGCTGACGCTCCCCAGCGGAAGGGCCACACCTACACCCATCGTTGCTTTCTCGATATCATACCCGAACCGGTACCCCCCCCGGAGGAACAGTTGGCCGAGGACGGTTACCTCCGCCCCGACATTCACCCTCTCCTGGTTGTCATTCGGATGCGCGACATCCGCTGCCAGGAGAACAGAGAAGTTCTCGCTGGTATAAGGCGACATGGATATTCCGACCTGGAAATAGAGGGGGAGGGGGAATTCTTCCGCAGCAAGGCTGGCCGGGGCGAGACGCACGTTGGAGTTGTTGGGGTCAACCGTGTAATCGACCGACAGGTCTCTGCCCGCGTAGGTCATGTTGGCGCCGAAGTTTGACATGGACATGCCGATCGTCAGGTCACGGAACCCGATCCGGTACTGGGTCCCGACGTCAAAGGCGACGCCGCTGGCCGATTCGTTCCAGATCCGCTGCTGAATGTATTTTGCTGTCACGCCGACGCTGAACTCCGTCGTCAGCCTGCGGGCGTAGCTGGCTCCGATCATCACGTCCTGCGCGTCGAACGTCTGGCCGGTTCCCTCAGGGTCGTCTTCGGTTGTTACTTCCATGGCATCCATCGAAAGCACGGTGACGGAGACTCCGAACGACCCGATGTCATCGAAGGACTGTACGTATGCGGCATGGTTGAGTTTGACCGTCGCCCACCAGTCGGCATGGGCGGCGAACAGAGCGCCCGATTTCACCCCCACGATCCCGGCGGGGTTCCAGAAGAGGGAGGACGCGTCATCGCTGTTGGAGACAACCGCCCCCGCCATCGCGGCCGCCCGGGGACCGACCGGGATCTTCAGGAACTGGGCCCCCGCGGTTCCGATGTTCGGGTTCTGGGCTCTCGTCTGAACCAGACAGAGTGCTGTTACAAGCGCGAGAAGAAACACTCTCTTCATGGCCATCCTCCTATTTGATCACCGCGAAGCGGCCGATCATTTCAGCGTTATCGGTCTTCACCTGGTAAATGTACACCCCGGGGGCTATCTCCCGGTTGCCGTCCGCCCGGAGATCCCATGTCTCCGTGCCGTTGTCACTGTTGTGCTGGATCGTCTTGACCTGATCGCCCGACATTGAAAAGATGTAGATGGTGCACACGGCCGGAAGGTTGTTGAACTTCAACTTGCGTTCCGGCTCCTTGCGAAGGATACCGAACTCCTGCTCATACCTGGAGGAGACAAGGTACGGGTTCGGAACGACCTTGATCTTTGCCAGATCGTTCGTGAGTGTCGTCGGACTCACCTGGGCCGCCACCGTCGACAGGCTGAACTTATCCAGGTACGTGAGGCGGCTCGATGCGAGCGTGTCGGCAGGCTGGATCAGGAAGATCAGGCCGTTGGAGGTGGCATACGAGGTACCGTAGGCGAACGGCCGCAGCGGGAGCACCATCCCTGAAGTGCCAGCGACCACCTGCACGCCGACACGGATCAGGAGCGAGTCCCCCTGTTTTGGCCTGTCCCCGACGAGGGCGGATGTGTCGGTCAGAACAAGCCGGAGGCCTTCAAAGAGGATCGGGGTTCCCGACGAATAGGAGCCGGCCGGGTCGATGACGGTCCCTGCCGTATTGTTGCGCAGAACGTACAGGGTAGGCGAAGAGAACGAGAGGCTGAACGTTTCCGCGGTGTGTGTGCCGTTTGAATCGATGCTGAGCTGAATCACCGAGCGGAGGCTTCCGCGCTCCACCGTCGCGACGGGAGAGAAGCTGAAGTTGTACGTCAGCCCCGCCGACTGCGTCACATCCAGCGGACTGATGCTGAAGACGACCTTCGCCGTGCCGGCGCCGTGCTGAACGGCGGTCGCGGCGACAGGCGTGCGGCCGGTCGCACTGGAACGGGGGGTGGCGACACCGACGTTGATCTCCCCCTTGCGTCCAAGGGGGCTCTCGAGGACAATGTTGTCTGAATCGGGCTTCGTGTATCCGGTCACCGAATACCAGTATTCATATCCGTTTGTCACGTTGGAATCGATGTAGCTGTACTGAAGGCCGGTGTCGGTTCCCATGCCATCGATTTTGTCAAAGGAGGTAAGAGGGACAGGGTCCGGACCGGCCGCCACGGCATTCCGGTCGATCTGATCCCAGTGCTGCCCCTTGTCGACGCTCTTGTAGATGTGATATCCTTCGAAGTTGACTGCGTTGGTGATATTGTCACGCGAACTCTCCGCTCGGTTGTCCCATGTCAGGTGGACTTTCCTGTCATCAGGAACCGCCGTCACCTTCGGAGCCTCGGGAGGCTTCGAAGTCGCAAAACCCGTGGCCAGAAGCTTGTAGGCGTTGGCGGTAATCCGATCCATGTCGGCGACGGATCCCGCGGCGACCCACGCCGTGATGAACCGGAGCGTGTCCCCGGGGGCGATCGTGTACGGACCTGATCCGAAGGTGGAAACGACATCGTCCCCGGCCGGCGAGATCGTCTCCGGGTCGTCATAGTGCATGTTCGGGGCGTTCGCCCCGGGGTGGAAATAGTTGGCGCCGAGTCGCTTATCAGCCTGGAGTTCAGGCGAGCTGGAGAGAATGCCGTACTGTATCCTGTCCTGGTCCAGATCATCCGCGTAGAGGTTGTAATGCCAGTCGGTTATCCCCAGCTCGACACCGTTCACCTTCGGTGACTGCAGGAGGATGATGCCAAAATACCCGCTCGGATAGCTCCATTGATACGACGGGGCCCCTCCGGCCTTGTACAGATAAACCCGGTTCAGCGACCTGTCGAAGGCCATGCGCCGGGCCCCGTAGTCCTGCAGTTCGTCGGACCCGCCGCAGGAGATGTCGGCATAGATACCGAAGAAGAGGCTGTCGTAGGTCTGCGTCGAACGGTTGGTGACGTCGAATATGTAGATGACCATGTCCCGGACAGACTTCTGGCTGAAGGCATAGCCGGTCTGATTGATCTGCAGGTTGAGTATCCCGATGGTGTTCAGCGAATCGTTGTAGGCACAGTAGCTGTCCTGATTGGAGACGAAGATCGGATTGCCGCTAGCGTCCTTCACGGGCCATCCGCTGGCCGGCCACGTGAAGGGCCTGTCGCTGAAGGCGGGCTGAACGCTCGCGCGATTATTGTATCCGGCCGCCGCTTCCCATTCTGTGTGGTTCCTGTAACGCCCCTGAATGACGTTCCCCGGGACGCCGAGATACGGGTTTGCCCGGTAGACGTATTCATGCGTCGAGCCGATCGGCCACTCGAATGTGGGTCCCTGCTGATAGTTGTCCGGGGCATAGAGCTTCCCTGTGTTCACGAAATAGGACCCGATATTGCTCTTGGTGTGCGCCCCCCCCGCCCGGTCGGTGATGCCGGCGGGCATCTGAATCTTTGAGAATCGTTCGTCCCCTTTCCTGTCCCTTTTCTGCTGGGCGTAGACGCTCCCGGAGGCAAAAGCCAGGAGGACCGCACAACAGAGAGCGGAGTACGCCTTCATGGCGATCGATCGATGGTGGACAACTATCGTCATCATTTCTGGTCCTTTCGCGTCTGCTGATGAAGCCGCTTGCAGGTGGTCGTCGTGAGCGTACGTCAGAACGTCAGCCGCGCGCCGATCCGGATGCGCCGGGGAGGTCCGTAATTGCTCGGGTCTTCCAGATACTCTTGCGAGTGCGCAACCTCGAACGTGACGTCGGGCAGACCGGTATCCGGCCACACAGAGAGTACGTTCTTAAAATTGGCCACGTTGAGTATCTCGACAAACGGCTCGAACGTGAGCATGCCGAACTTCCACGACTTGCCGAATTCCAGGTCGATGGAGGAGGTCGTCGGCATGCGGGCGGAGTTCCTCGGGATATAACTGCTCCGCCTGCTGGAAGGGGTATAGGGCGCTCCGCTGTTTACGCGGACGATCACGTTCAAGTAGGTGTTCTCCAGGGGATGCCCGCCGAAGATGCGGGGGCCGTCGTCCCGGGGGAATACGACGCTGACGTTCGCATTCAGCATATGCGTCCGGTCCTGGTCCAGCGGATACAGCAGCGTGCTTTCGGTGGACGGGACCGGATAGTTCTCCAGCTCCGAGGATGCGCTCCCTTTGGCGACCGAGTAGGTGTAGGTCAGCGAACCCGCGACGTAGTTCGACCTTCGCATCGTCAGCCGGACTTCAACTCCCCTGTCGTTCGCGTACGCCTCGTTCACGTACAGGTAATAGGGGACATACCTTCCCTCCGAGAAGGCGGGATAGTACTTGGTTCCTATCAGCCCTGTGATATCCTTGTAATAGGCGGTGAGGGAGGCGGTGAACGTCGGGCTGAACTGGTGGGTGATGCCCACTTCGTACGCCGTCGTCCGCTCGGCGTCGAGATCCGGCTGGCCGAAGGCCGGGGCATTGACGTTGACGTCGTATTGCGGGTTCTCATACAGGCGCTGGTAGTCGGGGTTCTGGAAGAAATGTCCGTAGGAGAAATGGAGGGACGTACGGTCGCTGATCGGGTGGGCGACGCCGAGCCGCGGGCTCCACTGCGTTTTGGGCGTTGAAGCAACCACCGACGTGCTGTCGAGGGGGTCGGTCCGGAACGGCGACCGTTGATCGGCATAGTCGAACCGGAGTCCGATGCTGACGACGAGCGAGCTCAGCTCGATCTTGTCCTGAATATAGGCCGCCCCCTCGATGGGGTACCTCTCGAACACCGTGACGTACGGGAATATCCGTTTGGGATCATAGAAGTAGAAGTAGTCAAGGTTGTGTCTCTTGTAGTCGAAACCTGTGCGCACCTCGTTGTTGTGTCCGATCTGCCAGGTGACGTCCCCCCGGACGTTGAACGTCTCCGTCCGGTTATCGGTCATTTCCACCGGGTCCGCCAGCGAAAAGAATTCCGTCCCCAGCCCGATGTCGGTGAACCACTCACGCTCCCCGACGGCGACGTACTGCGACGAATCTTTGTCAATGCCCGAATAGTAGGACTGGTTGAAGTACGACAGGCGCAGGTCGTAAAAGAGATTCGGTAGGAGCGAGTGCGTGACGGACAGGAGGGCCTGCCGGCTGTATTCCCGGATTCTCAGGTACTGGTTGCCGATATACTTCCAGCTCTGATCATACGGCTGGTGCTCGTTTTCACTGTACCTTCCCGTCAGGGTGGTCATGAACCCGGGAAAAACGACCGCCTTGACTTTTCCCAGGACCGAGAGCGTCCGGTCATAACCGTAGGGGAGCCAGCTCCCCCGTGCGTCCCGTTCAACGCTTCCGAAGAATGTCAGGTCATCGCCGGCGATCGGACCGCTCAGCGACATCGCGACCCGGTCTTCCCGGTAGTACTTGTAGGGAGTGACGGCGAATTCACTCGTCCGTCCTTCGAGCAGTCCGGCCCACTCCCTGCCCCCTTCCTTGGTGACAATATTGACGACGCCGCTGAGCGCATTCCCGTATTCGGCATTGAACGTTCCGTCGAGAAAAACCAGCTCCGAGATCGCGTCGTTATGGATCCGCGTCCCGGACGTCCCCATGACCGGGTCCTTCACGAACATGCCGTCGATGAGATAGCCGACTTCGTTCGACCGCCCGCCGCGGACATAGAGGTTTCTTCCCTCCGCGACGACGCCGGCCTGCATCTGAAGGACTTCCACAAAGTCCTTCACCGGCATCATCTTGATCTGCTCGCTGCTGACGACGGAGATCGTCGAGGTGGCGTCCCTCTGCACCATGGGCCGCTCGGCCTGGACCACGATTTCCGCGATTCCGACGGGAGAGGCTTCCAGCTTCGCGTCGATGTTCGTCGTCTGGTCGGCGACGACCCGGACATTCCTGACGAGTACCGGTCCGTACCCGATGAGGGTCGCGCGCAGGTCGTACGTTCCCGGGGGGGCATTCAGGACGAAGTACCTTCCGTCGATGTCCGTCGCAGCGCCGTAGGGGGTTCCGACGAGGAGGATGTTGCTCCCCACGAGTGGTTCGCCGCTCGATTTGTCGGTGATGCGGCCGGTGATCTTTCCTGTCGTACCCGCGACGAGTGTGCCGAACCCGAAAAGGACACCCGCGAAAAGGCATAGGGCTGGTTTCATGGAGTTTCCTCTAGCCTGCGTAGTAGTATCCGGTTTCTTGCAGCTGTTTCTCGCTCTCCTTCAGATTCTTCATCGCCTTCACCCTGTTCCGGAGAGCGACCTCCGTGGCGAGCGCGTTGATGATCACGGAGATGGCGGAAAACGAATTCGTGAACAGCATATTCTGACTCACGACAGGGAGCACGCGTGCCGCATAGAGGCTCACCGGAGACGTCACCCTGTCGGTGACCGCGACGATCGGAATCTTTCTTCTGGCGGCCGAGCGGACCACCTCGATCGTCTCCTTCGAATAGGGGGGGAACGAGAAGGCGATCAGCAGGTCCGACCTGTCGAGCACGTGGATCTGTTCGATGAATGTTTCATAGTCATGCCCGAACGACGTGGAGCGGATGGCGACCTGGCTGAGCGAGTAGGCGAGAATGCTGGACATCAGAGAGGAAATCCCCAGCCCGAGCGTGTAGACGTGCGACGCCTCCAGAATCATCCGGGCAACGTCGTTGAACACCCTCCTGTCCAGCTGGTTGATCGTCTGGTTGATGTTCCTGACGTCCTGCCGGGCGACAGCCGTCAGGGTCTCTTCACGGGTCGTCTTGGAGAGGAGGGGGAACATCTCCTTGACCCTCATCTGCGACTGGACCCCTTCGATCAGCTCCTCGCGCATTTGGAGGAACCCCGAGAAGCCGAGGCTCTGGGCCAGCCTGACGACCGTCGCCTTGCTGGCCCCGCTTCGGGCCTCGATCTCCACAACGGAGAGGAACGGGGCCTCCCGGATATGCTGGACGAGAAAATCGGCCACTTTGCGCTGATTCTCCGGAAGCTCGGAGTACTTCGCCTGAATGAGTGCCTTCAGGTCCGTCGACCCGCGACGCTTCTCGGCCCCGTTTCCCCCTCGCTGTGCCATCGCCTATTTCACCAGCAGCATCCGTTTCGTTTCGCTGAACGAGCCGGCCACAAGCCGGTAATAATAGATGCCGCTTGCCAGCTGACTCCCTCCGAACGGAACCCGGTAGCTGCCCGCGGCGAGGTTTTCGTTGACAAGGACCGCCACCTGCCGTCCCAGAACATCGTAGACGCTCAACGTCGCCGGTCCGGCGTGACTCAGCCGGAACTCGATGTTCGTGGTCGGATTGAACGGGTTCGGATAGTTCTGCAGGAGCATGAAATTCTCCGGGACCATCTGTGAGACCGGTTCGATGGAGGTGAAGACCCGCTTAAACCGGCTTTCCGCCGAATCCCGGACCGTCTGGAGGTTCTCCAGGCTTGTGCCCGACAGATAGGCTACGGTGAACGAGGCGGAGTCGCCAGCTGCAATACTGCGGAGCCCCGCGTTGAGGTTGAAGAACGATCCGTTCCCCCCCGTGGGATTCAGGTCCGCATCAAAGCCCGGCAGGGCGGTCATTCGCCAGCGTGTTGAATCCGTTGCTGCGTCCCCGGCGGGGTCTGTCGGCGAATAGACGTCCCAGTCGAGCACGTGGAAGGAGGAGGGATCCTGTTCCATCAACACGACCCCAGTGTACGGTGTTTCTCCGGTCCTGAAGAAGTAGGCGATCTTCTTGCTGGCGTCATACTGCACCGTCTCCCCGCCGTAAGTGGCCGACGGATACGGAATCACTCCCACGCCAAGATGGAGATTGTAGGTGCCGGAGGAGTAGTTGGTGACGGAGTATTTCACCATCACGTAATAATCGTTGTGCCACGCGTAGACCGTATGCCGGACCCTGACGTCGGGGGGAGCCGGCACGTTGGGATAGGTGTTGTCGATGAGCGCCATCGCCATGGTATCGGCGATCCCGCCGGTCATGATGATCGGCGCCATCAGGTACCACGCATCGTTCGTGTAATCCATGACGTTCGCCGAATCGTAGGCAACGAGGATGGTTGCCCGGTCGATCTGGGCAATTCCGGTGGGGTCAAATAACCGGAAATTGGCATATCTGCCCAGCCGGAAACGAATTTTCCCGGTTCCTCCCAACACGGTCGTCTGCGCATCAACAAGATCCGGGATCAGCAGGGCCGCAACAAGTGCTATGGTAGCAGCAATGCGATTCATAGCTCCTCCTTTATTATTGATAGTGGAACAGAAAGGGTGGGATGAGCAACAGCAACGCGAGAACAAAGAAATAGACCTGTACCGGAAGCATCCATTTGAACCATTTCTCCCAGGAGATGCCCGCAAGCCCGAGAACCCCCATCGTCACGCCGGAGGTCGGAAGTATGGGGTTGATCCACCCCTCGCCGAACTGGAACGCAAGCACGGCGGTCTGGCGGGATATCCCGACCACGTCGGCAAGCGGGGCCATCACCGGCATCGTCAGCGCGGCCTGCCCGGAGCCCGAGTGGACGAAGAAATTGATGATCCCCTGGGCGACGAACAT
>Ga0315276_10005692_pt1 | contig 11506 bp, 11 predicted proteins | sample YL17G05_0_MG_FD_204542 | JGI IMG/M metagenome (GOLD analysis project Ga0315276, IMG submission 204542) | Sediment microbial communities from Yellowstone Lake, YNP, Wyoming, USA - YL17G05_0 | ecosystem: Environmental > Aquatic > Freshwater > Lake > Sediment | place: USA: Wyoming | collected... | reverse complement strand
TATCGAAATTGCCAAACAGGCCGATTTCCAAACGCAGATGAAAACAGCTAAGTACTTCGCCGTAATGAACGATATGACAGAACTCTCACCCGGCAAAGAAGTCCTGACCGCCATCGATGACAGCGCACCTCGCATGATAACTATCCCCAAGCCCGTCTTGACTTCTAATGAAAAACCGATTGCAAAACCGTCGGCTCTAACCGAAGACAGCCAAAAAGTCCACCTGACTATTATGGTTGTAGAGAAGTAAGACGTAAGTCCGCGGTATTCCAAAAATATTTAGTTTGTATTTAGCCCGCCGATTTACTCGGCGGGTTAATATCTAAAGAATTTTCGTTTAGCCGTCGCCGGCACGGCGACGCCGTCTTTCACACTTTTCGCACCAATTTTCTAAATCATAAATCGCAAATCATAAATGAACCCCCCCTGCGCTTTTGATTGATTTTTTAACCACCTACCCCGCCGTTTTTCTGCTTTCCCAAAAAGCTCTTTTGATGTATAATAAGTCTTATGGTTAGGAAAATAGTCGCCAAACATCATACGGGTAATTTCTCCGAAGTCAGACAGAACCTTCAGTACTGGCTAACCAAAACGCCGCAGGAGCGCATCGCTGCCGTCGATTCCTTAAGAGCACAGATATATGGAAATACAGAAAGACTTCAAAGAACTGCTCGAGTTATTCAACGCCCACAAAGTTGAATACATCGTTGTCGGCGGGTATGCGCTGGCTTTTCACGGCGCCCCGCGATTCACCGGCGATATCGATTTGCTGGTAAAACCCGACAGCGAAAACGCCCAGCGTATTCTTGCCGCTTTGAATGATTTTGGTTTTGGTTCGTTGGACCTTGGCGAATCGGATTTCACCCGTCAGGATAGCATCATCCAGCTTGGTGTCCCGCCGGTGCGTGTTGATATTATAACATCGATAAGTGGAGTTGACTGGGATAAAGCACACGCCGGAAAGGTCGCAGGCGATTATGACGGGGTAGCAACCTCTTTTCTCGGCAAAAAGGAATTTATCTTAAATAAAAAAGCAACAGGCCGAAAAAAAGACCTCGCAGACCTCGAAGCGCTTGATGAAAATTAATTAAGTTTGTCGTTCTCGCAAAATTTATCCCAAAGGGAACAGGAATCCACTTCTCACCCTCGGTGCGGTGTTTTTAAGAAAACCAAAAAAATAACAGTGTAAATCCGTGTCTAAAAAAATCTGGCCTTGCCATGCCAAGGGCACCTGCGGCCTCAGCGTTCTCGGCTATAATAAAAATCTGCCTGCCCCTGCGTAGCTCTTTGAGCGAAGTGGGGTGTCTATTCGTGTTAATTCGTGGTTAATTTCCCCTCGCCTGTCACAACTCTGGGCTGATTATTTTTTCCCGTCCGGAGTAGATTTGTCTTTTTTGACAGGTTTCGAATCTTTTGTCTCTGCTTTCTTTGCTTCGGGCTTTTTCTCGCCGGCGTCCTTAGTGGTGGTCGTTTTCTCGCCGGCAGTCTTTTCGCTTTTCTCGCCTTTTTTGTAGTTTTCGCTCCTGTAATCAGTTTGGTAAAAACCGGAGCCTTTGAAAATTACAACCGCCCCCCTGCCGATAAGCCGTTTCAATTTTGTCTTGCCGCACTTGGGGCACTTGCGAAGCTGCCTGGCCTTCATAGACTGGAATTGCTCGAACTCGTGTCCGCAACCGCCGCATACATATTCATACGTCGGCATAGAACTTACCCTCTAACAAAGCACACAGAGAAATAAATTAAAAACAGTGTTAATCTGTGTAAATCCGTGTCTAAAAAAACAGTGTCAATCTGTGTCCTTTTCATTATATCAGACGCTTCTACTCCCCACCCGTTGTTTCATCGCCCGTTTGTTCTTCATCGGCAGGTAAATCCGCTTGTTCCGAAGGAAGTTTATTAACAATCACCCTGCTCGGCCGAATGACCCTGCCGTTGAGCTTGTATCCTTTTTGGAACTCTTCGAGCACCATGTTTTCTTTTCTTTCGGGTTCTGCCTTCTGCACTATCGCCTCATGCAAAGAAGGGTCGAACTCCTCCCCAACCGCTGCTATCCGCTCTACGCCGTGCACTTTGAGAACATCGAGTATCTGGTCGTAAATAATCCGAACGCCTTTGACAAGGGTCTCTGTGCTTTCCGCAGAAATCGCGTTCTGAAGCGTATGTTCGAAATTATCCAAAGCAGGCAGAATCGTCTTTATTATTCTTTCCTTTTCGTATGCGATTGTATCGGTGGTTTGTTTTACCGTTCGTTTCTGGAAATTCGCATAGTCGGCGCTGACGCGCTGCAACTTACCGAAAAGCTCGTCCTTTTCTTTCTGCAAATTATCTATTTGCAGACGAAGCCCTTCCGCCTCGCCGCTGCTCGCTTCAGGCTCGACCTGCCCGCCTCGACTCGCCAGACCCGAGTCGGGCGAGGCGGGCTCTTTTGGTTTTTCCGGTTCTTTATGTTTCATCCGTGGTTACCAAAATGTTTCTTTAGTTTATCAAAGAACCCCCGCGACTGGGGGTAAACGCTTTTATCTTCGGTTTTGGCGAATTCTTCCAGCAGCTCCCGTTGTTTTGTATTTAGCTTCACGGGAATTTCGATAATGACCTGAACAAGCTGGTCGCCGCTTCTGCCGCCGCCAACATCAGGCAGACCCTGCCCTTTTATCCTGAAGACGCTGCCGTATTGCGTACCCGCCGGTATCTTTAACTGTTTCGCTTCGTTCAGACTCGGCACCTCTATTGTTGTCCCCAGAGCAGCCTGCGTTATGCTTATAGGTATAACTGCAATAATATTATTGCCGTCACGCTGTAAAAACTCGTGAGGCTTTATTCTGACATAGCAATACAGGTTCCCTCTCGGCCCGCCGCCGCGTCCGGGTTCACCCTCGCCGGTGACTCGAATTCCCTGGCCCTCGTGAACACCTGCCGGGATTTTAATATTCACAATTCGCTTCTTCGGCACTCTTCCGGTGCCTTTGCAGTTTTTACAAGGGTTGGTAATAACATGACCGCTGCCCCTGCACTTGGGACAGGTTGAGACCATCTGGAAAAAACCGCCTCTGCTTGCCACCTGGCCGCTTCCCTTGCAGCCTGGGCACAACCCCGGACTTGTCCCCTTGGCACAAGCCGTCCCGTTGCATTCTGCGCATATATCCTGACGCGTAAATTCGATGGTCTTTTCAACGCCCTTGGCTATATCGCCAAGTGAAAGCTCAACAGAAGTCTCAAGATCATAGCCTCGTGCGGGACCTGCCTGCTGCCCACTTCTTCTGCCTCGACTGCCGAAAATATCGCCGAAGAAATCTTCGAAACCAACAGCGTCTTCGAAGATACTGCCGATGTCCTGCCACTTCATGTGCGAATAATCCCGCATCCCGACTCCGCGAAGACCCTCATGGCCGAACTGGTCGTATCGCTGACGTTTATCGGTATCGTTCAGAACTTCGTAGGCCTCGGCACACTCCTTGAACTTCGCCTCCGCCTCCTTATTATCCGGATTCTTGTCCGGATGATATTTCATCGCCATTCTGCGGTATGCGCGTTTAATCTCATCAGCAGAAGCGTTCTTGCCTATACCCAGAACTTCATAATAATCCCGCTTTGCCATATTATTCTAAAATTCGAAATTCGAATATCGAAGTCCGAAACAATATCAAAACCCAAATGTTAAAATGTTCAAAAATTATCACTCACTTTTATGTAATATCGAACCGAAAATCTTCATTAGTTCGGTCGCTTCCTGTATCAGTTCATCTCGCTCACACTCAGGGTTAGGGTCGCCGCTTAAATCCACCAGTCTGAGCCAGTATCCGCTTTCTTTTGATTCTTTGCGACATATCTTTATACGCATTACAAAGTCCTTCTTGCTCAATGCCTCATTGGCTTCTATGTAATTCGCCCCAACCGAACCGGAAGCATTAACCAATTGCCTTGAATCTTCGATGTTTGTTATAGTCTTCGGCAGTGTCTTAACAAACTCTCTCACCCTCTGAGCAAACCGAAATGTTCGCTCTTCGAGGTCATATTGCTTTGAGCCTTGCTTTTCGACCATTGGAATTTCTCTATTCCTTATTCTTTAGCTCCTCTAATTCTTCCAACTTGTTTCCGACAAAAACTCTTTCAGGTATTGGGGTTTGCATTGTCCAACGCCAGCGTTCATCAAATGAGCCGACAAACAAACCATCGGGAAGCGGCTTTCGTGCAAAAGGGTTTTCGACTACGACAACTCTTGTCACAGAAGTACTATGAGGGCTTTCAATTTCTGCGATTGCAAACCTCTCTATGCTTGTAAGTGGCCTGTTTTGTCTTTTCATCTCATCATTTATCGCCATCTGATATTTACTATCATCAACGAAATTATCCTCCAATACAATGATGTCGCTTATAGTTGTGTTTTGCGGTTGCTTACTCTTGCAATTAATCATCTTGCCGCCATCACGAAAAACGTTTCTTCCAGACCCAGGAACGTTGAGGGTCGTCGCAAAGCCCAAATTTCCCAACATGGCGATCAAGACAAAGAGAGGGTCAAGAATGGCCTCTTCATCACTGACATTAAAAACTACAAGTGAACAACAATACTCTTTATATTCTTTGAACTGTTTTCTTACTTCATGTATTTTTGCTCGCAAGCTCGTAGGGTATGGATTAATATTTCCAATTAGACCCATTAGTTTATAGAGCCTTTCATATGCTTCATTTATTTCTTCAAGTAGGCTCGTGGGACACGGATTTATACCACCGGATAGCTTCATCAGCCTAATGAACTCATCTCGTGCTTTTTCTATTTCTTCACGTCGGTCCTTCAAACCCTCGGTTTTTTCTCTCAACTCCTTGACCTCAAAAAAGCACTCCTGACCATCGTGGTACAACAGGTAGTCCAGCTTTTTATTTTTACCATGTATTGACGGCTCATAAGTCCACTGACCTCGAAATCCGTTTGAATTCAAGTATTGCTCAAAAATCTTTTCCGATTTATTTTTGTGTTCTCGTTTTAACACGTTCAACGAATTCAAAATTTTCACAATACAAGCCAGTATTGTTTTGAATTTCATATTTTTGTCATTCGTATTTGTTTCGTATTTCGGATTTCGATATTCGGATTTTATCTTACTGCTCCCGGTATGGGTTCTTCGTCTTTATCTTTCAAATCGGTTATCAGCACGTTGGTCGTCAGCATCAATCCCGCTACGGACGCGGCGCTTTGCAAAGCTGTCCTGGCGACTTTTGCCGGGTCGATAATCCCTGCCTTGAACATATTAACGAACTGGCCGGTGTTCGCGTCATAACCCGCGTTTTCATCTTTCTCAAGTTTCTCAAGCAGTTGTGCGACAACTACATCGCCATGCTCGCCGGAGTTATCGACTATCTGTTTCGTCGGCGCTTTAAGTGCGTCGATTATGATATCGAAACCGATTTTCTCGTCGCCTTTGGCCGTTGCTTTGGCTTTTTGCACTTTGCTGATGGCCCGAAGGAATACAACGCCGCCGCCCGCGACAACGCCTTCTTCCGTTGCCGCCCTCGTGGCGTGAAGCGCATCCTCAAGAAGGTCCTTGCGTTCCTTCATTTCTGTTTCTGTCGCTGCCCCCGCCTTAATAATCGCTACTCCGCCGCTCAACTTCGCAAGACGTTCCTGCAGTTTCTCTTTGTCGTAATTGCTGGTCGTCTTTTCCATCTGATTGCGAATCTGGTCACAGCGGGATTTCATATCCTGCTTCTTGCCTCCGCCCTCGACTATCGTGGTCGTTTCCTTGCCTATAATAATTTTCCGGGCCTGTCCCAATTGCGAAAGCTCGATTTTCTCCAGCTTAATACCCAAATCTTCGGTAATTACCTCTCCGCCCGTCAGTGCAGCTATATCTGCCAACATCGCTTTTCTGCGGTCGCCGAAGCCGGGCGCCTTGACGGCACAAACCTTCAACACGCCTTGCAGACGATTAATTACCAGAGCCGCCAGCGCTTCGCCCTCGACGTCTTCCGCGATAATCAATAATGGCTTGGCAATCTGAGCGATCTTTTCTAACACCGGTATAATCTCGCGAATACTGGCTATCTTCTTTTCGTGCAGCAGTATATATGCGTCTTCGAGAATCGCTTCGAGCGTTTCCGGATTGGTCATAAAATATGGAGATATATAACCCTTGTCGAACTGCATACCTTCGACAACGGTCAGCTCATTTTCCATCCCCTTGCCTTCTTCGACTTCTATGACACCTTCCTTGCCGACCTTATCGATTGCGTCAGCTAATATTTCCCCGACCTGCGAGTTATTGTTCGCGCTGATAGTCGCCACTTTCGCTATGTCACTATGGCCTTTTACCTCTACGCTCGCTTCTTCGATAAATTTCGTTACAACTTCGGTGGCTTTGTTGATTCCCCTCTGGATCGCTGTCGGATTTACGCCCGCGGTGACATATTTCAGCCCCTCGGTATAAATCGCTTCCGCCAGAACTGTTGAAGTTGTTGTCCCGTCACCCACGGCGTCGGATGTTTTGTTGGCGACCTGGTTCACCATCTTGGCGCCCATATTCTGAAACGGTTCGGGCAGCTCTATTTCTTTGCTGACAGTTACGCCGTCCTTTGTTACTTTCGGCGAACCCCAGCTTTTAGTCAGTATAACGTTTCTTCCGGTCGGGCCGAGCGTAACTTTCACCGCCTTAGCCAATTGTGACAGCCCCTCTTTAAGGTGCGACCGGGCCGTATTATCGAACATTAATTGTTTTGCCATTTTTTAGTGTCCCTTATAAACTTTTCTCTTGTTCACTTTTCAATAATTCCCAGAATATCACTCTCATGCAGAATCACAAATTCCCCGCCGTCATTTTCAATTTCATTTCCTATGTACTTGGCGTAGATGACCTCGTCATTTTTCTTCACGCTCATCTTCGCTCGTTTGCCGTCATCGAGAAGTTTGCCCGGCCCGACGGCTACTACTTTTCCGATTTGTGGTTTTTCTTTTGCTGCATCCGGCAGAATAATACCGCCGGCGGTTTTCCCTTCTGCTTCCGATTGTTTTATTACTACTCTGTCATCCAAAGGTCTAAGTTTCATAATCTCTCCTTGGTCAAAATTGTTTTTTCACTCGTAGCCAAACTGCCTATCGCTTCTCTTTTTTTCTACATCATACCCATATCGCCCATGCCGCCCATTCCACCCATACCCATACCACCCATTCCTCCCATGCCGCCCATGCCGCCTCCCGGAGGCATACCGGCCGCATCTTCTTTATCTTTGGGCTTTTCAGTAATCAGGCAATCGGTAGTCAGCAGCAGCACTGCTATACTCACCGCGTTTTCCAGTGCGGTGCGTGTCACCTTCGCGGGGTCAACTATACCGCTCTTGAAAAGGTCTTCATATTGGTCCGTGTTCGCGTTGTACCCGAAACCGTCTTTGCCTTCCATGACTTTATTAACTACCAGGTTCGCCGTTACCCCCGCGTTGGCGGCAATCCAGTAACACGGCATCGTAAGCGCCTTTGCTACTATATCGGCCCCGGTCTTCTCATCGCCTTCGAGCTTTAATTTTTTAACCGCGTCAATACACCGAATAAGCGCAACCCCGCCGCCGGGTACAATACCTTCTTCAATCGCCGCCCTCGTGGCGTGAAGTGCGTCTTCGAGCCGTGCCTTTATCTCTTTCATCTCCGCTTCGCTCGCCGCGCCAACATTGATTTGAGCAACGCCGCCCGTCAGCTTGGCTAACCGCTCCTGCAGCTTCTCACGGTCGTAATCGCTTGTTGTAATCTCTATTTCGTTTTGTATTTGCTTGATTCTGCCGCTGATTGATTCCTTGCTGCCGGCCCCTTCCACTATAATCGTATTGTCATTATCGATAGTCACCTTCTTGGCTTGTCCGAGCTGTTTGATGCTGATACTTTCCATATCGACTCCCAAATCCTTGAAAATCGGCTCCGCCCCCGTCAGCACCGCGATATCCTGCATCATCGCTTTTCTGCGGTCGCCGTAGCCCGGCGCCTTTACCGCTGCGACCTGCAGTATCCCCTTCAGTTTATTAACCACTAACGTGGCAAGCGCCTCGCCCTCTACGTCCTCTGCGATAATCAGCAAAGGCTTTTTGCTCTTCGCTATCTTTTCGAGCAGCGGCACAAGCTTGGCCACATTGCTTATCTTCTCTTCATAAACCAATATGTATGGCCTCTCCAGTTCGCAGACCATATCATCCGCATCGGTTACGAAATGAGGCGAAAGATAACCGCGGTCGAACTGCATACCCTCGACAAAGTCAACGGTCGTAGCCAGACTTTTGCCCTCTTCAACGGTAATCACCCCGTCCTTGCCGACCTGCTGGAACGCTTTTGCCATAATCTTTCCGATTTCTGGGTCGTTATTCGCCGACACCGAAGCGATATTTATTATGTCATCGGCCTTGCCGGCGTTCACAGGCTTAGCCATCGCTTTGAGTTTTTCGATTACTGCCTTGGAGCACTTCTGCATACCCCGTGCCAGCGACATCGCATCCGCGCCAGCCGCCAGGTTCCGGTATGCCTCTTTGAACATCGCCTCTGCAAGAACCGTCGCCGTGGTTGTCCCGTCGCCTGCTACTTTTGAAGTCTTGCTCGCCGCTTCTCTTACTAATTTCGCGCCGAGGTTTTCGCCCTTATCTATAAGTTCGATTTCTTCAGCTACCGTTACACCGTCTTTGGTTACTGTTGGTCCGCCCCATCCTTTATCTAAGATAGCGCATCGGCCTCTCGGACCGAGTGTTGATTTGACTGCCGCCGCCAGCTTTTCAACCCCTGCCAGCAGTGCCGCCCTTGCTTCAGATTCGAACTTCAATTCTTTAACCGCCATAATGCTTCCCTTCTTAATCTGTCTTAATTTATGCCGATTTCCTGCTTAAGTTTCGTAATTTATAACAGATACGCAAAAAACATACCAGTTTAAAGTCAACACCCCCTCATTTTGGCCTCTTTAGTCTTAATTATCTTATTAACAAATAATTATGCAATACAAAAATCGCGATTCGAGAGAAATGCCAACTGCTTATCTATACTGAAAATACACCTTTTGGCACAAAACCAATCCCCCGCCCCGCCATCTTGACAGGTCCGCCCGTCGGGGCTTGCTCTTTGATGTATTCTTTTAATCTGCTCTTTATATATCTCTTACCCCACGTTGTCTTCAGATATTTTTCTCGACTGGCTGCATCTTGTTGATTTAGACATCCTTCCCAGTAAATTAGTTTCAAAGGCCGCCTGCTCTTTGTTGTCGAAACTTTGCCGTTATTATGTTCCTCTAACCTTTTTTTGATATCGCCTGTGCAACCAACATAAAATTTATGGTCTTTCTCCGATTGCAGAACATAAACATAATAAAACTTATTCATAAAACTATCTTACCAATCTATATAATGAAATGCGACAGTTTACTCTGCTTACCCCAATGAGATGCGAAAGTTTACCCCGTGGGATACCTGCCCTGCCTGTCCTATGAGATGCGATAGTTTACCCTGTGAGATGTGTCGTTTACTATCTCATCAGGGCATTTCTTCGAGGCGATGAATACTTACACCATTTTATCCGCCACAGGTATGACTAACGGCCAATCAACTTCTTCGGCTTTCTTTTCTATTACAACCATCTTGGCACTACAGCCAAAAACAGACTCAAAGTTAGATTTTAATTTTGATGCAAGAGGATCAATCAGAGTTATCTGTGGCAATCCAGTGTCTTTTTGTTGAGAGCGTTTCATCATGACACCACCGAAATGCAGACGAGCCATCGTGTCAAACGGCGAGAGCGAAAAACCAATAATATAAATCTGCTCACAATTACGCATTGCTCTAAGCGCGTTGTTCCAAATCTCGCTGCTGCCCACCAGTTCGCTGAGCGGCTTATATCTCCCTAAGCCGGCGATTGCAATCTCATATTGCTTACTCCCCGATTGTAAATCTCTGTTTTCAATTCGACTAGCAAGACTTTCATCAGGCACCCGAAGCAGAATCCACTTGTACTCGACTTCGTCTGGTGCTTCTGTACCGTGGTTCTCGACATTAAGGTCTTTTTTCTTGAAAAGAAGGGGATAGCCAAAATTATTCTCTTGGTCGCGACGAACCATTATCCAATTTATTGAACCGTGCATCTTCAGAATCTTTACGCCGGAGCCTTTCTCCCGCTCAAAGCCGTAATGCCATTTCTTATTCTGCTGTTCTAAGGATTCTTCCAGAAGTGTGTCATAATTAAAGGTCAACACAACGTCATCAGAGTTCAGATTAGCTGAGAATCTCTTAATTGGGTCAAGCTTCGTCTTTTTCTGTTCCTCCAAGATGATGTCCCGAAGATCTTCCTCCATATGGCTTAGCCATGCCTCAATACCCTCTGCGTATTGCCAAGGCGTATCACCACAGTTACGACCAAACTGGCACAATTGCTGTCGCATTTTCCATAGCTCAACATCGAACTGCGCAAGGTCGAACACCTCTTCAATGTTTATACCCTTCGGCTTACCGCCCCTCAGCCATTCAATTCGCTGCTGCAAATAGCCAAGCCATTCTAGAGCATCCTCTTGATCATACTCTCGAAACTTCTTAAGCACGTGGTTCGTTAAATCCGTGGCCAGAGGCATTCCAGCCGTCTTTGAAAAACCAGCACCAAGAATAAAAACCCTTTTCGCATTCACAAATCACGTCGCTCTTAACAATGATTACACTTCCTGCATAAAACCACTAATCCCGCGATGTTTCCTCCCAAAAGTTGCTCACCCAATTCTACCCCCTTTTCAGTCCCCGTCAACACCAAAAAATCTGTGTAAATCTGTGTCTAATTTTCTTCGTGTCTTGGTGTCTTCGTGGCAAAATTTTTTCCCTTTACTGTCCGCTGAACGCTGCCCGCAATCCTTATTATACCACACCCCGTATTATACCACACCCCGTCCCCTTTGGCAATTCCTTCTCGCAGCGCAGGCCCTCGATTGCTGCTTCACCCAGTCTGCTGTCGGGGACTTAGAATCAATTTAACTCCTATCGTCGTTGCTCACCCAATTCTACCCCATTTTCTGTCCCCTTTTGTGAACACATTAATCTGTTTCATCAGTGTAATCAGTGATTAAATTTTCTTCGTGTCTTGGTGATTTCGTGGCTAAAAAAAATCTCGAAGCGAAGCGCAGACCTCGCCATCTTTATGATGGCGGGTGTTAACTTAGGCAATCGCCCCCGGCGTCCCGAGCAAAATCGAGGGATCTCATTTTTCTGTCGTCCATCATCTCTCGCTAACTCCTGACCAAATTTCTCTATGAACTACAAACCATAAACTCTCTGCGTAATCAGCGAAATCCGCGTCTAAAAAATTTGTGCTTTTTCGTGGTCAATTAAATCTGTGTTAACCCGTGAAATCCCCCCTTGGGGTGGCTTGCGCCATGTGGCTAATTAAATTTCAATTGAGGTGCTAAACAAATGACGGACACTCGATGATTAAATTTACGCTACCTGTTTCCGTTCATTTTCGCTTATTTCCTCATATGCCGCCGGACTTACATAGCCAAGTGAAGCATGACGACGACGCCGA
>Ga0315276_10005688_pt1 | contig 11509 bp, 4 predicted proteins | sample YL17G05_0_MG_FD_204542 | JGI IMG/M metagenome (GOLD analysis project Ga0315276, IMG submission 204542) | Sediment microbial communities from Yellowstone Lake, YNP, Wyoming, USA - YL17G05_0 | ecosystem: Environmental > Aquatic > Freshwater > Lake > Sediment | place: USA: Wyoming | collected... | reverse complement strand
AATACAGGCACCCCTCTCCCTGGTAATCCTTGACCGCGGCCAGGGCCATGTAGGTCCCTCTCGGGACCGTGAGGGCATAGCGGCCGTCTTTGTCCGACACGCCTTCGGCGGCGTTCTCGAAGCGGGAATTCTTGAGCTCTACGGCCGCCCCTTCGACCGGCCGCCCTTCAAAATCCGTCACCCGGCCGGTGATCTTGACCATCGCCTTAGCCTGCGCCGCTTCGGGCCGGGCTTGTACAGATCCCATTGCGAAAACAAGAATTCCCGAGATGGGGAGCAGTAAATACTTTGCATAATCCTTGCTGCTCCACGAGTACTAGCCGGGCTATATAGAAATCTGAAGACATCTATTTTCTGCCCGGCTTAGTAAACAACACATCGGCATTTTTATGAATAAGTCAGGCTAGATATCTTTCAAAAAATCAGCACTGTGCATCCCTAATCCGGAGGTCGCCTGTCCGAACGAGGACTGGGGCACTTCATCAGCCCACGGACCCCTTCCCTTGCCCCAGAGATCGTTAACTAGGGCCCGGGGCAGGGCCTATCATCATTTTGTGATAGGTGGACTCAGTTCCGAGCCGTACGGCCAGGGTTTGAGCGCGCCGCGATGATGGAATTCCCTATCAATTCATATCGCAGCAGAAGCCTCGACTTGCATTCCTGGATCAACGAGTCCAAAGCTCTTAGCTCGGCCGGAGTCAGGGGGCTCGAGAATTTCTCCCTGAACCTTATCAGGTTCTCGAGCGCTCTCTCATAATCGCCGGTGTTGAAATAGGCCAGGCCCAGGTTATAGACGGCCGTATCGTAGTCCGGGAAAAGCTCCAGCGCTTTTTTCAGATGGGGGATGGCTTCTTTCGGCCGGCCTCCCTGCAAATAGGTGAAACCCAAGCCGTTGCGGGATGACGGATCTCGAGGATTGAGTTCAATGGCTTTTTGGTAACACTCGAGCGATTTCTGATAGGCAGCCGGGTCTTTGCTTCGGGCGAAGACGGCAAATTCGACGTCTCCCAAGTTCCGGTAGACGAGGTAATCTCTTTCGTCCAGGGCCAGGGCGTTTCCCAAGGCGTCACGAGCTTTCTCGAGCTCCCCCGTGTTCAGGTAGGCGACGCCCAGGGCGTTCCAGCTTTCGGAGACCTTTTCGAAGGGGTACCGGCCGTCCGCCGTGATCAGGCGGATGAGGTCGCCGTATCGCCCGGCCTGATTGAGCAAATGGATGTAGGGCGAGGCGATCAAGTAGTTCGTCGGCAGGACTTCAACCCCTCTCTTCAGGACGGCGAGGGCGTCGGCGAGCCGGCCCATCCTCGCGTAAATCACGCCCAGCGTGGAGTAGGCGCCGTCGAAGTCTTCTCTCTCCGTGAGGACGCTTTTGAGAAGCTCGATCGCCTCCGCCCTGCGGCCGCTCTCGAAAAGGCCCTGCGCTTCAGCGCACCTGTTGTGGAACGGAAGCAGGGTCTTGACGTCGTCCCCCGGGCCGTACTTCGCCTTCTTGACCGGCTGAGGGCTGGCGACGTAGCCAAGGCTTCTCAGCTTTTCCTGGGACTCGCGATCCAGCCGGCTCTCCTTGCCCGCCTGGTCCGTGGGCGAGAGCCCGCCGGTGACCCGGGCGAGCCTGGCGCTGAATTTCCCCGGGTCTTGCCCAGGCGCCAGGTTCTTGAGCTCGTCGAAATCCATCTCGATATCGTAAAGCTCGGGGATCGGCGATTCGATGAATTTTTCCGAGCCCTGGAGAAAACCGTAGATCGGCGCCCATCCCCGGCTGTAGTAAGGGAACATCGATTCGAAATAGATCGCCCGCATGGGCAGGTTCTTGCCCTTGACCGCGGGCAGGAGCGAAAGGCCCTGGAGGCGGGGCGGCACCTGGAGCCCCAGAAGATCGCAGACCGTGGGAAAGATGTCCGTGTGCGCGACCAGCTGGTTCACGCTTCCCGGCTTCAGGCCCGGGGCGCAGATGATGAGGGGAATCCAGAGGGTCGTGTTGTAGGCGAAAAAGCCATGGGTTTCTTCCCCGTGCTGGCCCAGGGATTCCCCGTGGTCGCCGGTGAGGACAATCACTGTGTTGTCGCCCCATCCCTGGCTTTCGATAGAGTCGAGGAGCTTTTTCAGGGCGGAGTCGACGTAGGCGACCTCGCCGTCGTAAAGCCGGTCCTTGTATTGGGAGAGGAAGGGTTCAGGAGGCTCGTAGGGATGATGCGGATCGAAACAATGGACCCAGGCGAACCAGGGACCGGTCCGGCCATCGAGCCACCGGAGAGAACTGCCCACGACGGCCTCGGCCTTCCTTTCCCGGTAAAGCTGCCGGCTCGAACCTTGGCTTTCGTATGCTTCGTCATAAACGTCAAAACCCCGGTCGAGCCCGAATCTCGAATCCAGCGGGAAGCCGCCGATGAAAGCGGCTGTCGCGTAGCCGGCCGCCTTGAGGTGCTCAGCCAAGGTCAGGAACTCTTTGCCGACGATGACATTGCTGTTGTCGTGGACGCCATGCCGGAGCGGATTCAGGCCGAGAAGCATGTTCGTGTGCGAGGGGAGCGTTGTCGTCGTCTGGGCGAAGGCCCGCCGGAAAACGATCCCCTTCTCGGCCAGCCGGTCGATGTTGGGGGTCTTGAGCGGCCCGTTGCCGTAACAGCTCACCCGGTCGGCGCGCAGGGTGTCGATGGTGATGAGAAGGAGGTTGGGCGCCGCTTTCGCGCCGGGGTTCGGACGGGGGGCCGGAAAGGCGGTTAGGACTCCGGCCAGAAAAATGCCCAAAAAGAAACAGGCTAGGAAGCGGTGTCCTTGCGGAAAAGCGTCTTTTGTCACGTCGCTCCCTTCGTCATCGATCCCGGACCCGCGGCCGCCGCTCTACCCCTTACACTTCTGGATGAGCGAATCGATCTCCCGCCGCTCTTCCAAGGTGATGTTGTTGCCTCTGACGAGAAGATACTTCTGGCAGTACTCGAGGGCCTTGGCCTTATTCCCTTTCTCGAGATAGGCCACGGCCAGGTTGAACACGGGCAAATCGAAGTTCGGGTCGAGCTCGACGGCTTTTTCCCAGCTCGCGATGGCCTCGTCCCTCCTGTCCAGGATACGCAGGGCGCCGGCCTGGCCGTTGTACACGGAGGCCAGGGTCGGGTCGGCGGCGATGGCCTTCTCGAAGAACGCGAGGGACTGCCGGGCCGATTCCAGGTTCCTCGTTTTCAAGGCCTTCGTCACGTAAAACGTGCCGACATTGTCGTTGAAAATCGCGTCGTCCGGCGCTAGGGCCAAGGCCCTCCCGAAATCCTCGCCGGCCTTCTCGAAATCGCCCATCTTCCCATAGGCCACACCAAGGCAGTTCCAGACCTCCGCGTCCTGATCAAAAAGGCTGAGGGATTTTTCCAGGATTTCGACGCCCTTCTGGTATCTCCCATTCTTGACCAGGGCGAGCCCGTATCCCGAGATGAAGAGGTAAGTATCAGCATTGGCGGCGAACGCTCTTTCGAAAACCTGGAGGGCGTCGTCGATCAAGCCCTGCGAACGGTAGATTTCGAAGAGCTGGTCATAGGCCTTGGCGAAGTCCTTCCTTTCCTTGATGATGTCTTCGAGGAGCCGGACGCTCTCCGCGAGCCTGCCCTGTTTTTTGAGCTGGGAGGCGAGACCGACCTTCTGTTCGAGGGGGAGGAGCGTCTTGAGATCGTCTTCGGGACCGTAGGAAGATTTGAGCTGAGTCACGCGCGAGGCCGCGTAGCCAAGGCTCTGCAGCCGTTCCAGCGTTTCCCTGTCGGTCGTCTGCCGGCCGGCCCGCGCCGTGAGGGTCGAGGCGCCGAGTTTCATGACCTCTTGAAGCCTCTTATTGTAAGGCGGGAGGTTCCCGGCCGCGGCCAGATTTTTCGCCTCGCCGAAATCGTTCTCCAGGTCATAGAGCTCGGGAATGGGCGAATCGATGTATTTCTTCCCGTTCTCGATGACACCGCGGAGGGGCGCCCAGCCTCGGTTCAAATAAGCTTCCAACGCCTCGAAGTAGATCGGCCGGGCCTTCCTCGTCTTGCCGCGCAGAAACGGCAGCAGGGAATCGCCCTGGAGGGACGCCGGTTTCTCCAGGCCGAGCATGTCGCAGACCGTCGGGAAAATGTCCACATGGCCGACATAGTCCTTCACCCGGGCGGCTTTGACCCCCGGGGCGGAGATGATCAGGGGCACCCAGAGCGTCGTATTGTAGGCGAAATAGCCGTGGAACGTCTCGCCGTGGTCGCCCAGGGACTCGCCGTGATCGCCGGTCAGGATAATCAGCGTCTTGTCCATGAGTTGCCGCTTCTCGAGCTCGCCGAACAGGAGGCCGAGCTGGGAATCGACATAAGCAACCTCTCCCGAATAGGGGTCGTCCCGATACTGAGTGAAGAAAGGCTCGGGTGGCGCGTAGGGGTCGTGCGGGTCCCAGAGGTGGACCCAGCAGAACCATTTGCCTTTCGAAACCGAGAGCCACTGCAGGGCGGCGGCGACGGTCTTCTCAGCCCGGCGCTCCGAAAAACGCTCGCCGGGCAGCGCCTTGGCCGGATAGTGATCGTCGTACACCTCAAAGCCCTGATTCAGCCCAAAGCGGGAATCCAGGGGAAAGCCGCTGACAAAGGCGCCCGTGGCAAAGCCGCGGCTCTTGAGGAGCTCGGCCAGGGTCAGGAATTCCGGGGCCACGATGGACTTGCTGTTCTCGCTGACGCCGTGGGCCAGGGACGTCATTCCCAGGAGGATGTTCGTGTGTGAAGGCAGGGTCTCGGGATCATGGGCGAAGGCCCGTTCGAACAGGACACCCTTCGCGGTCAGGCCGTCGATGCGGGGAGTCTGGAGGTACTTGGGACTGTAGCAGCTCAGCCGGTCGGGCCGCAGGGTATCGATCGTCACCAGAAGGACGTTGAGATCCGCGCCGCCCGCTCCAGCGGCGCATGCCAGCAGCCCCAGCAACGAGGCGAAAACCAGGCCCACGGCCCGAAAGGACTTTTTCATCGTCCACCTCCGCTTTTTTGTCCCACGTGGCGAGTTTCCATTGTGCTTACCTGCATTTTGCGATGAGCTCCAGAATCCGGCTCTTCTCTTCGGCTGTCAGATTGTCTTTCTTGAGGTCGAGGTAGGCCTCGAACGAGCGGAGCGCCCGGGCCTTGTCTCCCTTATTGAAATACGCCAGGCCGAGGTTGTAAGTGGAAAAATCGTCTTTGGGGTTGGCGGCGACGGCCTTTTCCCAGGCGTCGATGGCCTCGTCGACATTCCCCGATGTCATCGAAGCCGCACCCAACGCGCGCAGGGCTGGGATCAATCCCGGGTCAAGAGAGACCGCTCGGCGTAAATTCCCGACGGCCAAAGCCAGGTCGTCCGGATTCCGGCCCTGGCCAAAGTAGAGGGTCATACGGACCATCCCGATGTTCGAATAGGCCAGGGCAAAATCGGCATCCAGAGAAACGGCCCGGTCGAAACACTCCAGGGCCTTGTCGAAATCTCCCTTCCGCATCCGGACCCCTCCCAGGTTGTTCCAGGCATCGGGGTCGAAGTCGATGACCGCCAGCGCTTTCTCGAGAATCGCTTCGGCCCGGTCGTCCTGCCGGCTCAGGACGAGAAGCATGCCGAAGGCGGAAAGAAGGGCATAGTTTCCGGGATTGCTACGAACGCCCTCGTCGAGCGTCCGGACCGCCTCTTCGGCCCGTCCTTGGACCATAAGCGTTTGGGAGAGGTATACATAGGCGGGCGTGAAGTCCCTTTTATCACGGACCAGGGCGGCGAGCTCCCGGATGCTGTCCTCGACTCGCCCGTCGTCGGCGAGGAGGATGGCCCGCTCGAGCCGTTGCTGGAACGGGAGAATGCTCTTGACATCGTCGGCCGGCCCGTAAGACGCCTTCGGCTGGGACAAGGGGGAAGCCGCGTAACCCAGGCTCCGTAGCCGCTCCAGTGTCTGGCCGTCCGCCACCCGGCCACCGCGTTCGGCCAGCGGCGAGGACAGCGCCTTCTTCATCCGGTCGAGTTCTTTCCGGAGCGCAACGAGGTCGCTTTTCGGGGCCAGGTTTTTCGACTCCACGAAATCGATCCCCAGATCGTAGACCTCGGGAATGGGAGAGTCCATGAACTTCATCCGGCCCCGGATGAAGCCCCGGAGCGGGGCACAACCCTTGCTGAGGTAGGGCTCGAGGGATTCGAAATAAAGGGCCCGGTCCTGCGCCCGGTCGCTTTTCATGAGGGCGGCGAGGGACCGGCCTTGGAGAATCGGCCGCAATTTGATGCCGAGGATATCGCAGACCGTCGGGAGGATGTCGACATGACCTACGTTGGCCGCCACCCGCCGCGGCGCGACCCCAGGAGCGGCGATGATCAAGGGGACATGGAGGGTGCTGTTGTAGGCGAAGTAGCTGTGGGTCATCTCGCCGTGCTCGCCGAGCGATTCGCCGTGGTCGGCGGTGAGAATGATCAGCGTCTTGTCCTTGAGCTGCCGCCGCTCGAGCTCTCCGAACAGGACGCCGAGCTGAGAGTCGACATAAGCGACCTCCCCCGAATAGGGGTCGTCCCGATACTGGGTGAAAAAGGGTTCGGGAGGCGCATAAGGCGCGTGCGGGTCCCAGAGGTGGACCCAGCAGAACCATTTTCCCGGCTGGCAGGAAAGCCAAGCCGCGGCGGCCTTGACGACTTCAGACGCCCGGCGTTCCTTGAAGGCTCCCTCGAAGGCCGGCTTCGAGGAGAACGTATCGTCATAGACATCGAAGCCCCGGTCGAGGCCGAAGCGGGAGTCCAGCGGGAAGGCTCCGATGAACGCGCCCGTGGCATATCCCCGCGCCTTGAGGTCGCCGGTCATCGTCGGGCATTCCGGGGGGAATTTCGACTTGGAATTCTCGCGGACACCGTGAAAAAGCGGGGTCATCCCCGAGAGGATGTTGGCGTGGGAAGGGAGGGTCGTCGGATTGTGGGCGAAGGCCCGCTCGAACAGGACGCCCCTCGCGGCCAGGGCATCGATCACGGGCGTCGGGCCGCGGTCCGCCGCGTAGCAGCTCAGCCTGTCGGCGCGCAGCGTGTCAATGGTGATGAGAAGGACATTGACGTCCGCGGCCCCGGCGGCCTCCGAAACGAGGAGCAGCCCGGCCGCGAGGAAGGCCTTTTTCGCAAGAGCCATGGCCACATTATACAATAAAAAAGCCCCTTCCGCCTTACGGCGGAAGGGGCTTTGTGCTTCAGCTTGATCTGGAGTCGTGAACTAGAACTGGAATCTCAGGCCGAGCCGGACAAGGAACGGGTTCAACAACTCGTTGTTGACACCGCTCGTGTCCTGGGGCGGGGCATAATCAACAAGGGCGTCTGACTCGTAGTAGAACGTGCCATGGCTAACGTCGTACTTGCGGAGGATCGTATGGCTGTTGAAGGTGTTGAAAATGTCCGCGGAGAAGTACATCTTGCCCATGCTGGCAAGGTTGAACATCTTTTCGACCTTGAGGTTGACGACAAAAACGTTCGACAGTTGCTCCCGGTCGTTGTATTTGGTCGTGGGCATGGAATTTGTGTACGAGTTGGGATTCGGCAGAGTGTCGTCTTCGAGGTCGAAGTAGGTCTGGTAGAACGTGCCTTCGTGGGCCGAAACAGTCCCGGAGATATTGATGGCGGCCGGAAGTTGGTAGAGGCCGCTCAGCTTGAACATCCAACGGGTAAAGAACGGACGGCTGATCTTGCCGCTCCCGCCGCCCATACCGAAGGCGAAAACCTGCCCTTCGTCGGCCCAGAGGTTGGTGGGATCCAGATAGCCAAAGTCGCCGAAGTAGTTGCGCTGGTCCTGGTACGTGACCGACCCGTTGAGCATCCATTTGTTGGAGAGCCGCTTGGTGAAAATGAAGTCGATGCCCCAGTAAGTGTTGTGCCGCTTGGGGTCCATCATCACGGTTTTCGAGTAGTCCGTGTACTGTCCCTCAGGACCGTTAGTCAGGACGTACCAAGGCTTGTCCGCGGCCTCGCCGGGATCAAACTCGTTCCCGTCGAGGTCCAACAGGGTGGTGGGCACGGTGCCGGCGACAACGTAGTCATCCTTGCTCCGGAGGTGGTCCTGGGTAGGATTCGCCGGGTCGTAGCCTACGGGATAATAATCCGGAGACCAGGAGAACCGGCCCATGTCCTTCCAGTTGAAGCCCAAACTCAGGCCGAAATTGCGGGCGATTTCGCGCTCGATCGAGATATTCACTTCGTGGGTCAGATCGGTTTTCCAGTTAGCCTCGTCGACCAGAGAACGGGAGGGATTGAGCGCGGTGGAGCCCCAGACGAATCCGCTGTACATGTAGCCGTTTTCGCGTGCCGTATTGCCGACGAATCCGCCGGATGGATCGAAGGCGTGGTAGGGGGTCCTGGCCGTGTTGTATGAGGCCCAGTAGAGCTCGTCAAAGGTCGCGACGCCGTCCGCGTCCGAGGTGGGTACCGTGGGCGTGCTGCCGAACCCATAACCGTCTGCCCACCAGAAATGGAGAGTGCCGCCCGCGCCGAACGGACGGTTGTACTGCTGCCCCAGACCGTTGCCGGGATAGAGGGTGTAGGCGGCTTTGATGATCGTCTTGCCGTCGCCGAAGAGGTCGTACGTCACGCCGAGGCGGGGCGAGAAGAACCAGAAGAGCTTGGGGGGCGCGGCGTAGGGCCTTTCCGTATCGGGCATCAGCGGAGCGATGGCGTCCACGGTTTGGGTGCCGCCTAAGAACGTTTCGGTGATCTCGGCATAGTTCGCCTGCTGCGCGTTGGTGCCGACCTGTCCCGGGAGCCAGAGCGATCTAAAGGTTGCGGGGCTATCATAATCCTTAGCGTGGTCGAAACGGACGCCGATATTGAAGTTGAAGCGTTTAGAAGTGATGGTGTCGCTGAAATAGAGGGCGAGACGCTTCGTTCCGTTTGTGGTGGCGGTGTCAAAACGCCTGACGGAGATCCGAGCGATGTCGAGCCCGTCGACGTCCAGGACGTTCTCTCTCGTGCCGTCCAGGTTCCAGTCGATGGTTCTCGAGTTGTAATTGCGGAAAACATTGAGGTTCCCGTTACCGTACCAGGCGCCGCTGTAGGTCGCGCTGTTGTTGTTGACCTCGAACCCGAGCTTCATCTCGTGGGCCATGCCGAAGAGGTTGTCGTTGAAGTACTGGGCCTGAAGGACGCCGTAGGGATGCGGGCGGTCGGAATAGAACCACCAATACGAATTATACCAGAAATCCCCCGCATAATCGTAGTAGGCGACTTTCTCGGCGTTCAGGTCATTCTCCGGCCTCATCCCGAACCCGCCGTTCGACGTGCCCCCGCGAACCGAAAGGAACAGGTTGTTACCGAACATCTGCTCGTCCTGAACCTTCAGAACCGGGGCTCCGAAATAGCCCTCGCTGCCCTGCCGCCACCCGGGCGGGAAGTATTCCGAGGAGCTGCGGCCGAACTTCACCTTGTCATTAAGCTGGTACAAGATTTCGAGCCGGTTCGACGGGACGATCTGGAAATTGAGCTTTCCGCTGTAGTTGTTGAGGTACGTGTCGTCGGCCACGTCAAGCTGGTTGAACGTTTTGATCTGCTGAATGCCGTAGCTCAGCCACCACCAGGCCTTGTCCTTGACGATGGGACCGCCGGCGTTGAAGCCGAAGTCCTTGATGTCGTTGGCCCGGTTGTAGCCGGTGAGACCAAGCTCGACAAGTTCGGCGTCCGAGACCGTCGCCTGCCACTTGCTGTTGGTCCAGTAGAACCTGCCGCCCAGGCTTATCTTATTACCGCCGCGGCGGGTGACCATGTTGATGACGATCCCCGGGTCCCGGTGCTCGACGTCGAGCGTCCCCGTGGAGATGTTCATCTCCTCAAAGGAGTCGTAGTCGTAGTAGGTCGGCGACCCGCCGGAGCTGCGGTCCGTGATCTGCATGCCGTCAACGGTCCATTCGTTTGATGTGCTGCCTCGGGCGACGAAGTCCGACTGCTGGCCGGACTCGACGCCGCCGATGTTCTCGCGGTCCATCTGGATCGCGGGCACCATCATCAGGACAACCCAGGGATCTCTCGCCGAGGGCAACCCCTGCAGCATTTCATAGGTGACGGTATGCGTGATTTGCGTTTTCTTGGTGTCGATGATGGGCGTCTCAGCGGTGACCGTCACCTGCTCTTCGAGGGCACCCTGCTCCATAACGACGGTGATGTCCGCGCTCTTCGCGACGTTGACGATGATACCGGTTTCAATCCGGGTCTTGAATCCTGTGAGTTCGGCCTTGACGACATAGTCGTTGGCCGGAAAGAGCGATAGGAACCGGAACTTCCCTTCGGCGTTGGTCGTTGTCGTCATCGGGGCGATGGTCGCGCCCGTCAGCGTCACGCTGACTCCAGGAAGCGGATTGCGATCAGAATCGACGACCGTCCCAACAATATTGCCGGATCTTTGCTGCGCCATGGCGGCGTAGGGAATCAGCAGGCAACAAAGAACAACGAAAAGTCGCTTCATTTCTCCTCCTCTTGCACCATGTTCTCCTTCCCTTTCCCAGGTGCGGATGGCCGCCCTGTCCATTCCCCCATTTTGTGATTATCCTGGCTTGGGTAAATCACCTCCTTAATTAGTTCTGTCTATAAGCAATTCGCTCTATCATAAAGCAAATAGTGTGCCAGATTGAATCAAATCTATGCTATTCTATCTAAATATATTAGCCGCATCACACCTTATTGAAACACCCAAAAAATTGGATATCGCCCATTTTTTTGGATGGGTATTTCATCACTGACCTCATGTCGAAGGGGAAATCCGCGTTGTCTTGAATTCATGAAATAGGCAGAATTTCCCTCCAGGCTTCGCCGGCCGTTCTCGGCGGCGAAAACCTGTGGAAATCTGCCATGATTTCCGATATATTATGAAAAACAGGAGGCCTTCCCATGAGATCACAACATCCGCGCGATGCGACTCGGCCAACCGGCCGGACTCCTGCCGTATTTCTGATGCTCATGATGTCCCTCACGTTTGGAGCGCTCCTCTTGGGGGGGCAGGCCAAGATCAAGCCCAAGAATCTGCCCTACGAATACCAGGAATGGCTCAAACTCGTGGACTACATCATCATGGACAAAGAAAGGGACGTTTTCCTGCACTTGACGACGGACCGGGACCGAGACCTTTTCATTCAAGCGTTCTGGCGGCTGCGCGACCCCACTCCGGGGACGCCTGAAAACGAGTTCAAGACCGACCACACGAAGCGTTTCCTGGAAGCGAACCGCAAGTTCAGATTCGGCTCGTCCCGCGAAGGATGGATGACCGACCGGGGCCGCTTTTACATCATCCTCGGCCCGCCCGTCAGCACGGAGCAAATCGCCGGCGACAATGACGTCTTTCCAGCCGAGATTTGGTCTTATTACGGGGATACGCTGAAAGGCCTGCCAACCCATTTCGAGCTCGTCTTTTACCAATACAAGAACGCCGGGGAGTTCAAGCTTTATGATCCCATCTCCGATGGGCCGGCGCGCTTGCTCGTCAAAGGGATGACGGATTACGCGCCCTCCAATTATCAAGCGATGTACGACGAGCTCTTCAAGAAACAGCCCGACCTGGCGATCGTGGCCTTTT
>Ga0315276_10005686_pt1 | contig 11509 bp, 8 predicted proteins | sample YL17G05_0_MG_FD_204542 | JGI IMG/M metagenome (GOLD analysis project Ga0315276, IMG submission 204542) | Sediment microbial communities from Yellowstone Lake, YNP, Wyoming, USA - YL17G05_0 | ecosystem: Environmental > Aquatic > Freshwater > Lake > Sediment | place: USA: Wyoming | collected... | reverse complement strand
AGTTGGTTGGAATCAGGCGTGAGGGATGAAACCGTTTCCTCACGCCTGGTCATATAAATCTCGTGCGCTTCTTTATTCTTCAGCTACTGCTGGTTCTGGGACCAGAGGCCGAAATTCTCTTTTTACGAAGGTGTTCCGGTACCGCAACATGCCTGTACCTGCAGGGATTATTCTCCCCATGATAACATTTTCCTTCAGCCCCCGGAGTTCATCCAGAGCACCGCTGATAGAGGCTTCGGTAAGTACCCGGGTTGTCTCCTGGAACGAGGCAGCAGATACAAAACTATCTGTTGTCAACGACGCTTTTGTTATACCGAGCAGAAGGGGTTTCCCCTGAGCCGGCTTGCCGCCTTCCGCCTTAATCCTCACATTCTCTTCCTGGAAAATCCTCCTGTCCACCTGCTCACTGATGAGGAAGTTCGTATCGCCGGGATCTTCGATCCTAACCTTTTTCATCATCTGCCTGACAATAACTTCAATATGCTTATCATTGATCGTGACGCCCTGGAGCCTGTATACCTTTTGCACTTCATCGACAAGGTATCTCTGGAGTTCCTGGGGGCCGAGGATATCAAGAATATTGTGGGGATTTACAGCTCCGTCCATGAGCGGTTCCCCTGCTCTTACCCAGTCTCCTTCATGGACCCCAACATGCTTGCCCTTTGGGATGAGATACTCTCTCATTTCATCGCCACCTTTCACAACAACGACCCTCATTCCTTTGTGTGCTCCCTTGAACTCAACCATTCCATCTATCTCGGTAACGATTGCTTGCTCTTTTGGACGCCGTGCCTCAAAAAGTTCAGCGACTCGCGGCAAACCACCGGTAATATCCTTCGTCTTTGTTGTCTCCCGTGGTATTTTTGCAAGAATATCTCCCGGGTATACCATATCATTTCTGTCGACAAGGATATGTGCCCCGGCCGGAAGGAGATACCGTGCCGGAGTATTTGTCCCGGGAGTCTTCTGGGTAACCCTTCCCTGCTCATCCTTAATCGATATCCGGGGTCTCATGTTAGCCGGGGAATCTATGATGACCTTATGGGACAGTCCGGTAATCTCGTCGACCTCTTCCTTTACGGTCGCTCCTTCGATAATATCTCCATAAGCTATTTTCCCCCCAATTTCTGTAAGAATTGGGGTCGAATACGGATCCCATTCAACGAGTTTCTGGCCTATATCTACCTTCTGACCGTTGTTCATCATCAACTTTGCGCCGTATACAACAGAATACTTCTCTTTTTCCCTGCCCTTTGAATCAACAACAGCAATACCTCCGTTCCTGTTCATAATAACCAGCAGGCCTTCCCTGTTTTTTACGGTACTGATATTGATGAACTTTATCGTGCCGGAATTTTTAGCCGCAAGTATTGTCCGCTCAACAACTTTTGAGGCTGCCCCTCCTATATGGAATGTCCTCATGGTAAGCTGGGTTCCGGGCTCGCCGATAGACTGCGCAGCAATAATGCCGACAGATTCACCTTTTTCAACGGTTTCACCCCTTCCCAAATCCCTTCCATAGCATTTTGTACAAACACCGTGCTTTGACTGGCAGGTAAGAACCGATCTGATCTTGGCTCTGTCAATACCTGCTTCAATAATCTTCAGGGTTATTTCCTCATCTATCTCCTGGTTCCTCTTAACGATAATTTCCTTTGTTATGGGATCCTTAATATCTTCAACTGCAATCCTGCCAATGACCCTTTCCTCCAAAGGCTGTATGATCTCACCGCCTTCAACCAGTGAAGTGACGAGAATCCCATCGGTTGTTCCGCAGTCATCCTCATGAATGATGACATCCTGGGCAACATCAACAAGCCTCCTGGTGAGATACCCTGAATTTGCGGTTTTTAAAGCTGTGTCAGCAAGTCCTTTGCGGGCTCCGTGCGTCGAGATAAAGTACTCAAGAGGAGTCAGCCCCTCCCGGAAATTTGCCTTTATTGGCGTTTCTATAATCTCACCTGAGGGCTTTGCCATCAGTCCCCTCATCCCTGCGAGCTGACGTATCTGGGCAGTGCTTCCCCTTGCTCCTGAGTCAGCCATCATGAAGATGCTGTTGAATGATCTCCTCTCTTGGAGCTCTTCCTCGGAAAGGGCCTTCCCATCCTCTGCTCCAAGTTCCTTCATCATCTCTTCAGCAACTTTTTCTGTCACGTTCGCCCATATGTCGATAATCTTGTTGTACCGTTCACCCTGGGTTATCAGTCCGTCCTCGTACTGTTTTTTCACTTCACTGACTTCCTGTTCGGCGTTCCGGATAAGCGCCGGTTTTGTGGTAGGGATATGCATGTCTACCATAGATATCGACACACCGGATTTCGTGGCATATTTAAAACCGATCTGCTCAAGGTTATCAAGGAATACAACCGTATCCCGTCTGCCTGATTTTTTATAAATGAATTCTATTAATTTCCCGATTTCCTTTTTCGTCATATCCTTATTAATCATGGAAAAGAGTATCCCGGATGGCAGTATCTCACGGAGAATAATTCTCCCGGTTGTTGTCTCGACAAAGCCTCCATCCATTCTCACCTTAATCCGTGCATGTTCATCAATGATGCCGGCGTCATAGGCGATCCTGACATCCTCCGGGTCAGCAAATACTTTCCCCTCGCCTTTGGCACCTTTCCTCTCTTTCATGAGGAAATAAATACCGAGAACCATATCCTGGGTAGGAACAACTATCGGCTTCCCGTTAGCAGGTGAGAGAATGTTATTGACAGACATCATGAGAACCCGTGCCTCGATTTGCGCCTCTATCGATAGAGGGATATGGACAGCCATCTGGTCTCCATCGAAATCAGCATTGAAAGCAGTACATACGAGGGGATGTAATTTGATCGCCTTTCCTTCCACAAGAATGGGATCAAATGCCTGAATGCCAAGTCTGTGCAAGGTTGGAGCACGGTTCAGGAGAACCGGATGTTCCCGGATCACCTCTTCAAGGGCATCCCAAACCTCGGGACTCTCTTTTTCAACCAGCTTTTTTGCAGCCTTGATGGTTGTTGCATATCCTTTTTCTTCGAGCTTATTAAAAATAAATGGTTTAAAGAGTTCCAGGGCCATTCTCTTTGGTAGCCCGCATTGATGAAGCTTCAGTTCAGGTCCGACAACGATAACGGATCTTCCCGAATAGTCGACGCGTTTCCCTAAAAGGTTTTGTCTGAAACGGCCCTGTTTCCCCTTGATCATGTCACTCAGGGATTTCAGCGGCCGCTTGGTTGTGCTTTTTAATACCCTGCTTCTCCTGCCATTGTCAAAGAGGGCATCTACAGCCTCCTGGAGCATCCGCTTTTCATTTTTTATAATGACACTCGGCGCTTTCAGTTCCATAAGTCTCTTGAGTCTGTTATTCCTGTTGATTACCCTTCTGTACAGGTCATTCAGATCAGAAGTGGCAAAACGCCCTCCTTCAAGCGGGACAAGTGGTCTCAGGTCAGGTGGCAAGACCGGGATAAGATCCATGATCATCCATTCAGGTTTATTCCCGGATTTTCTGAATGCATCCAGGACCTTCAATCGCTTGGTGAGTTTCTTCTTAACCCCTATGGAGACTGCTTCGTATATCTTTGTTTTGAGTTCTGCATACAGTGCTTCGAGATCAACCCTGCGTAAAAGCTCCCGTATCGCCTCAGCCCCCATACCTGCTTTAAACCGTACACCAAATTCCGCCGTTTTCTTCTTAAAATCGTCTTCGGTAAGCAGCTCTTTTTCCTTGAACGGGGTATCACCCGGATCAATGATTACGTAGCTCTCGAAATAGAGAACCTTTTCAAGCTGCCGCATGGTCATATCAAGAAGGGTGCCGATTCGGCTTGGCAGGCCCTTCAGAAACCATATATGTGCGACAGGAGTTGCAAGCTCAATATGTCCTAATCGTTCCCTTCTTACTTTAGACTGAATCACCTCCACACCGCACTTGTCACAGACTACTCCTCTGTGCTTCATCCTCTTGTATTTACCGCATATACATTCCCAGTCCTTGACAGGACCAAAAATCTTTGCACAAAACAGTCCATCCCGTTCCGGCTTGAATGTACGGTAATTGATCGTCTCAGGTTTTTTTACTTCACCATAAGACCACTCCCGTATCTTCTCCGGTGAAGCGAGACGAATTCGAACAGCCTCAAAATCAGTCGGATCTTTTGGCCTCTGAAAAATTGCAGAGATATCTTCTGTCAAATTACTCCCCCTTACTCTTTTTCTCCAGGAGTTCCACGTCAAGTCCAAGACTCTGGAGTTCTTTTATCAGAACGTGAAAAGATTCCGGGACGCCAGGTTCAAGGGTCGCATCACCTTTCACGATTGCTTCATACATACGGGCTCTTCCTGTAACATCGTCACTTTTGACCGTTAAAAATTCCTGGAGCGTATAGGAAGCCCCATACGCTTCGAGTGCCCATACCTCCATTTCCCCGAGCCGCTGACCACCAAACTGGGCCTTTCCACCCAGAGGCTGCTGGGTAACAAGCGAATAGGGGCCGATGGACCGGGCGTGTATCTTATCATCAACAAGGTGATGGAGCTTCATCATATACATATGACCAACAGTGACAGGTTTATCAAAAGGTTCACCCGTCCTGCCGTCACGAAGTATCATTTGGCCTGTTGTCGGCAGCTTAGCCTTTCGGAGAAGATCCTTTATCTCGCCTTCTTTCGCACCTTCGAATACAGGGGTAGCTACATGTATCCCCAATGCCTTTGCTGCCCAGCCAAGGTGCGTCTCGAGGACCTGCCCGACATTCATTCTTGACGGCACTCCAAGGGGATTAAGCACGATGTCTACAGGAGTTCCATCAGGAAGAGAGGGCATATCCTCTTCCGGCATAACTGTTGATACGACGCCTTTGTTGCCGTGTCTGCCCGCCATCTTGTCGCCTATCTGGATTTTCCGCTTCATTGCAATATATGTCTTTACAACCTTGTTTACCCCCGGTGGAAGTTCATCCCCTCTTTTTAAGCGGTCGATCATTTCATCGTATCGTAATTCAAGATAACGGATATAGTGATTGAAATCGTTGTTTGCAGATTCTAATTTCTCGCGCGCAGCGCTGTCTTCGAGTTTGATGCGCATAAGATGATCATCTTTGACCCTTTCCAACTGTTTTTCTGCAAGCTTCTTTCCCTTTGCGCAGACAAGTTCTTTGGTCTTCGAGTCTTTCACATCGTCTGAAACAATCTGTCCGACAAGAAGGCCCCTCAGTTTGCTGAACTTTTCCTCTTTTGCTATCCTGACCTCTTCTTCAAGATCCCTCTGTAATTTCTGGATATCCTCTTCTTCAATATTTTTTGCCCTGTCGTCTTTCTCTGTGCCTTTCCGGGAAAATATCCTTACATCTAACACAGTCCCTTCTATCCCCGGCGGGACATAGAGGCAACTTTCCTTTACTTCCTCAGCCTTTTCGCCAAAAATAGCCCTCAGCAGCTTCTCTTCAGGTGTCAATTGGGTCTCTCCCTTTGGCGTAACTTTGCCCACAAGGATATCACCGGGTACCACCTCGGCGCCCATCCGTATTATTCCGCTTTCATCAAGATTCCTCAGTGCTTCTTCCCCGACATTCGGAATATCACGGGTAATTTCTTCGGGGCCAAGTTTGGTTTCCCTTGCCTCGGCGCTGAATGCCTCTATATGCACTGAAGTAAAGACATCCTCTTTGACAAGTCTCTCGCTAAGCAGCATTGCATCTTCAAAATTATATCCGCCCCACGGCATGAAAGCGACCAAGACGTTCTTGCCAAGCGCAAGTTCTCCCATATCTGTACATGGTCCGTCAGCAAGAATATCACCGGCCTTGACTGTATCACCAATGTTAACGATTGTCTTTTGATTGACGCAGGTAGCCTGATTTGATCTCTGGAACTTTACGACATTGTATATATCAACTCCACCTCTGTTTTCGGTTGTCCTCACAACAATCCTCGATGCATCAACGCTTTCAACAATCCCTCCGCGTTTCGCAAGAACAATTGCTCCTGAATCACGGGCTGCAACAAACTCGACGCCGGTGCCGACAATCGGCGATTCAGACTGTAACAACGGCACAGCCTGTCTCTGCATATTAGACCCCATCAAAGCTCTGTTTGCATCGTCATTTTCAAGAAACGGGATGAGAGAGGCAGAGACACCGACAATCTGCTTTGGTGATACGTCCATATATGCTACTTCCTGAGGGGATACCATCTTAAAATCACCACCAACTCGAGCTGAGACAGTGTCGCCGGTCAAATTTCCTTTCTCATCCAAAGGGGAAGTCGCCTCCGCGATGATATATTTTTCTCCATCGATTGCGGAGAGATATTCGATCGTTTTTGTGACCTTGCCATTGATAACTTTTCTATAGGGAACTTCTATGAATCCAAAATCATTAACCCGGGCATAAGAAGCAAGGGATGTGATAAGGCCGATGTTCGGGCCTTCAGGCGTCTCTATGGGACATATTCTTCCGTAATGAGTTGGGTGGACATCTCTTACCTCAAATCCTGCCCGTTCCCGGGTCAAGCCTCCGGGACCAAGCGCAGAGAGTCTTCTCTTGTGCGTAATCTCGGACAAGGGATTGGTCTGATCCATGAACTGACTCAACTGGCTCGAACCAAAAAACTCTTTCAAAGCAGCCATGACAGGTTTTGCATTAATCAAATCGTGAGGCATTGCTGTTTCAAGTTCTGTGAGCGTCATTTTCTCTTTGATTGTGCGTTCCATTCTGACCAGACCGATCCTGAACTGGTTCTCGAGCAGTTCCCCGACCCTTCTTACCCTCCTGTTGCCAAGATGGTCTATGTCATCAACCTCTCCCCTTCCTGTCCTGAGATTAAAAAGGTATCTGACGATTTCCACGATATCATTATCCGTGAGGACTCTGGTCCCAAGCGGCACTTCGATATTCAGCCTTTTATTTAATTTCAGCCGGCCAACAGGGGATAGATCGTATCGCTTTGGATCAAAAAAGAGGCCGTTGAACAGATCCTTGGCTGCAGAAACTGTCGGGGGCTCACCCGGCCGTAATTTTTTATAAATCTCAAGCAGAGCCTCATCCTGTGTGCTGACTTTATCTGTCAGCAGGGTGTCCCTGAGGGAAGGCAGATAATGAATATTGTCGATAAAAAGAATGCTGAGGGAATCAATCCTGAGAGCAAGGATCCTGTCAAAGGCAGCCTCTGTAATAACCTCATTTCCGTCTAAAATGACTTCTCCCGTGGAAGGATCAATGATATCTTTCAGAGTTATCCTGCCAACAATTTCTTCTTTGGATATCGGGATTGTCTTGATCCCTGACGCCTCCATTTTCCTGATTGCGCCTCTGGTAATCTTATTTCCTTCTTTGACAATTAATTCTTTTTCATGAGAAAAGATATTTACAACAGATTTCAGCCCGATAAGAATTTCGCTCACATCTCTGGTGAATTTATTCCCGCTTATCATAATTGTTTCAATGGGGTAGAAAATCTTCAGAAGATCTTCATTTGAATATCCCAGGGCTTTGAGAACAATTGTTGCAGGCAGTTTTCTTCTTCTGTCAATTCTTACATACAGGATATCTTTTGCATCAAATTCAAAATCGAGCCAGGAACCTCTCGAAGGGATTACCCGTGCAGAGTAAAGAAGTCTTCCGCTTGCATGTGTTTTCCCCTTATCATGACTAAAAAATACTCCTGGGGAACGATGCAGCTGGCTGACAACAACTCGTTCCGTACCGTTTATGATGAACGTACCGGTATCGGTCATAAGCGGCATCTCGCCGATATATACATCCTCTTCTCTTGATTCCTTTAACCTTTTTGTGCCTTTTTGCTCGATTTCCCACATGTTGAGTTTCACCTTGATTTTCAACGGTGCGGCAAATGTTATCCCTTTCTGAAGACAGTCCCGGAAGCTGAATTTCGGCTCGCCTATGACATAACCCAAAAACTCGATGGAAGCCGTCTCATTGTAGTCCAGAATAGGGAACACGCTTAAGAAAGCCGCCTGTAATCCTGATTCGTCCCGTTTATCGGTCAGGACGTCCTTCTGCAGGAACTTCTCGTAGGACTTTTCCTGTATTTCTATCAGGTTAGGGATATCGAGAATAGGGGGAATTTTTCCAAAGTTCAGTCTTTTTCTGAGAACCCTTGTCATACGTCTCCTTGTTTATTTAATTTCTACTGCAGCACCCTGTTCTTCGAGTTTTGCCTTTACGGATTCAGCTTCCTCCTTTGAGACGCCGGTTTTGACCGGTTTTGGAGCTCCGTCAACAAGGTCTTTTGCCTCCTTAAGTCCGAGCGCAGTCAGTTCTCTGACAACTTTTATCACCTGTATCTTCTTTTCGCCGGCTGCAGTGAGGATGACATCAAAACTGGTCTTCTCCTCGACTTCAGGTACAGCTGCTCCGGCAGCAGCTCCAGGCATAGCAGCAAGGGCAACCGGTGCTGCTGCGGTGACACCATATCTCTCCTCGAACTCTTTTATGAATTTTGACATATCGAGAATCGTCATGTTGTCAATAAAGTCGAAAACTTCTTCTTTTGTTACCGCCATTTTTAAATCCTCCTTTTATTGAGTAGTTAGTAGCGAGTAGACAGGAAAAAGGGAAAAACCTCTTGACCTGACTACTGTTTTCTGTCTACTGACTACTTTTTTTATTTTTCAGTGCTTCCAGTGCATTGACGAAATTGCTCAGCGTTGCATTCAGTAACCATCCAAGCTTGTTCAGGGGTGATTTGAATCCGCCTGCCATAATAGCAAGCAGGACATTTCTCGGCGGCAGATCAGCTACAGCCTTGAGATCCTGAACTGCACAGACTGACCCTTCGATGAGACCGATGCCGACCTTGAGTTTATCATTCTTTTTTGAGTACTCAAGGATCTTTTTCACTGTCAGCACAGGGTCATCATAACTGATTGCTATGCCGACAGGTCCCCTGAAAGCATCTTTCGCTGCAGAGACGGACGTTCCTTCAGAAGCAATTTTTGCAAGAGTATTCTTGATTATTTTGTATTCAACGTTACCCTCTCTCAAAAGGCTTCTTAAATCTGATAGCTCAGCAACAGTCAACCCCCGATAATCCGTAAAGACTATGGACTTTGCCCTATTGAACTCTTCTTTGAGTTCCTGGATAACCTGTTCTTTTTCTGTCCTGTTCAGCTTACACCCCCTTTCCCAGCGATGCAATATCAACCGCAATCCCCGGTCCCATTGTTGAAGATACCGCTATCTTCTTGAGATATTTACCTTTGCTCGTGGCTGGTTTCGCCTTTATGATTGAATTAATTACTGTCCTTGCATTCTCGAGAAGCTTTTCAGTATCAAAGGAGACCTTCCCGATCGGAACATGGACAATCCCTGCTTTTTCAGCTTTGTATTCTACTTTCCCTGCCTTAATCTCCTTAACAGCCCGTGCTATATCGAACGTTACTGTCCCGAGTTTAGGATTAGGCATCAATCCCCGCGGGCCGAGTATCTTCCCGAGTTTTCCGACAACACCCATAACATCAGGAGTTGCAACAGACTTGTCAAAATCCAGCCATCCTTTGCTTATCTTATCGACAAGATCTTCAGCACCAACAAAGTCAGCACCTGCTTCGAGGGCCTCTTTTTCCTTTTCCCCCTTGGCAAAAACCAGTACGCGAACCTTCTTGCCAATGCCATGCGGGAGGACAACCGTACCCCGCACCATCTGTTCTGACTTCCGTGGATCAATGCCAAGATTTACGGCCAAATCCACCGTTTCATCAAATTTCGTATATGTGGCTTCCTGTGCACGTTTTAATGCATCTTCGAGCGAGTATTCCTTGCTGATTTCCACCTTATCCTGAGCTGTCCTTAATTTTTTACCCATAGCTTTTCACCCTTCAATCTGTTATTTCCAAACCCATGCTCCTGGCAGTTCCCTTGATAATATTCTCTGCTTTATCGAGGGAGTAAGCATTAAGATCCGGGAGTTTTTTCTGGGCTATCTCTCTAATCTGTGCAGAGGTAACCTTGCCGACCTTCTCCTTGTTTGGCACACCTGATCCCTTAATGATTCCTGCCGCCTTTTTCAGAAGATCTGAGGCAGGAGGAGTTTTTGTGATAAACGTAAACGATCTGTCGGCATACACTGTCAGGACAACCGGTATGATGGTATCACCGAGGGCCTGAGTCTGAGCGTTAAACGCCTTGCAGAACTCCATGATATTGACACCATGGGGACCGAGGGCCGGACCAACAGGCGGTGCAGGATTTGCCTTCCCTGCAGGAATCTGAAGCTTGACCTGTGCAATGACTACTTTTTTAGCTTTAGCCATATAACCCCCTTTTTCTATAAATTCTAAACTCTAATATCTAAATCCTAAACATTTATGCTTTTTCTACCTGAAAGAAATTCAGTTCAACAGGTGTCTGTCGGCCGAAAATACTGACCATGACGCAAAGCCTTCCGTGATCGAAATCAACATCATCTACGCCGCCGAGAAAATTGCTGAAGGGACCGTCAATGATTCTGACGCTTTCTCCTCTCTGAAACTGTGTCTTGACCTGCGGGACAGGGCCTTTCTCAATCTGTTGAATGATGACCGAAACCTCTTCCTCTGAGAGGGCGACAGGTGCTGCGCCACCAACAAAGCCGGTGACTCTCGGAGTGCTTCGAATGAGATGCCATGTCTCGTCGTCAAGTTCCATCTCGACAAGGATATATCCCGGATAAAATTTCTTATCGCTTTCCTTCTTTTTTCCACCTTTGAGTTCGATAACCCGCTCTGTCGGAATTAAAATCCGTGAAATTTTATCCTTCAGATCCTGCTTGTCTAACTTCTCCTCTATCGCAATCTTTACCTTCTCTTCAAAACCTGAATATGTATGCACCACGTACCAGTTTTTTTCCATAATTTATCTCAGAGCTATCCCCACGATTTTTGAAAGGCTTAAATCGATAATCCCCAAAAATAATGAAATTATGAGAACCGTTATGATGACTACCCATGTGGAACCGATAAGTTCTTCCTTCGTTGGAAAAACAACCTTCTTCACCTCAGTTTTTACTTCCCTGAAAAATTCCTTAACCTTGTTTAGCATGATATTTGGTCCTGATTTGCTTTTTCGCTGTTTTCAATTTTTTCGCATACCTTTCACGTATTATTATTGTAGTGGCAGGCCAGGAGGGATTTGAACCCCCAACCCTCGGATTTGGAGTCCGACGCTCTATCCGTTAGAGCTACTGGCCTATGCCTTTGTCTCTTTGTGAACAGTATGCCGCCTGCAATTCCTGCAGTGTTTTTTTAACTGAAGCTTATCAGTCGTATTCTTTTTATTTTTCATACTCGAATAATTCCGGTTTTTGCATTCTGTGCACTGAAATAAAATGATGTCTCTCATTTTCGCTTGGCTCCATTACAATTCGCTAAATATAAAATTTGGAATTCCTTAATTTTGCACTTTGAATTTTTACATTTTTAGTTTGCATTTATTTACTGGATAACCTCTATCACAACACCCGCACCAACAGTCCTTCCGCCCTCACGTATCGCAAACCTCAGCTCCTTCTCCATCGCTATCAC
>Ga0315276_10005685_pt1 | contig 11510 bp, 11 predicted proteins | sample YL17G05_0_MG_FD_204542 | JGI IMG/M metagenome (GOLD analysis project Ga0315276, IMG submission 204542) | Sediment microbial communities from Yellowstone Lake, YNP, Wyoming, USA - YL17G05_0 | ecosystem: Environmental > Aquatic > Freshwater > Lake > Sediment | place: USA: Wyoming | collected... | reverse complement strand
CCTTTAGAGATCGCAACCTTGCCTTCGCCAAGTCGCAGATGATGCCGCAAGTCGGCACTAGATCGTCAGGCGACCTATCCACCGCATACGCAGTGGCCTTACGAACTTTGGCGATCGATCTGCAGCGCGCCAGTATCTGGGTCGCTAGAGGCGACCCCTCCGTCGCAGAGACACTCCCTTGGCAGAGAGTTGCACGGGGTCCTGGTAGAAGGCGACGGCACCGAACTAACGCGCTGCCACGAGCCAGAGAATCATAGAGAAGTTGGAGAACCATAGTTTTTTCTTATGGAACTCGCATCTCGACTCTCTGACCTTACATTATCTATTATACTCCTAAAAATAAATTTGTCAAGGGCTTTTGGTAATGTGTACATACATATGGCACTTTTTTGCTAATCTAGGGGTATATGAAAACTATGCCCAAAGATATAAAAGAGGAGCGTTATCGCTGGATTAAGCCAATCTTGGATAACGATATTTCTATCAGGCGGATGGCTTTAGTCTGTCCTTTCTCTCCAAGAACTTTGAAGCGTTGGTTAAAAAGATATGGGGAAAATGGTATGATGGGATTAATCCCTTTATCAAGGCGACCCAAAAGCCACGCTAAAGAAACGTCCATCAGGATCAAAGAACAAGTTTTAAGCTTAAGAAGAGAAACCAGATTATGTGCCTTAAAACTTGCCTGGAAATTGGAAGAAGAACAAGGGATTAATCTTCACCCGCGAACTATCGGTAAATACATCAAACAAGAGGGATTAACAAGGAAATATAGGACAAAGAAAATCAACTACAAATACATTAAAATTCCTTTAAGAGTTGGCGAGTTAGTTGAAATCGATGTTAAGTGGGTGCCAGAAAGAATAGATAATAAAAGATATTTTCAATTTACTGCGATTGATTGTGCTTCTAGGTGGAGACATCTATCTGTCTATGATGATTTAGGAACAAATAGTGCCATAATCTTCTTGAAAGAATTAATTAAAATCTTTCCTTCTAAGATTAAAGCGATTAAAACAGATAATGGACCCTACTTTACCAATAGATATGTCGGCTACTCAAAAAGCACCGATCCTCTAAATCCGAGAATCCATTCTTTTGATCAATTATGCGCAGAATATAACATACTTCACTATCTGATTGATCCTGGCAAACCCGCTCAGAATGGCAAAGTAGAAAGATCTCATCGAACAGATCAAGAGCAGTTTTACGATGAATCTTGTTTTAAAACTGAAAAAGAGCTTAAGTTAAAACTTAAACTCTGGAATATGTACTACAATGATCTTAAACATTGTGCTTTAAATGGTTTATCTCCTAATCAAGCCCTTAGAAGCGGAGGGACAAATGTATGTGCCTAAAACATTTTTTGAGGAAAAAATAAGTATTTATAGTTTATAATTTAATGTCTAAAGTGCTGATCTTAAGCTCAGCAATCGCCTGATTCAAAATCTGATAATAAAGATTTAATCCGACTTTGTTGATTGCGCCTGATTGCTCGCGGCCTAAAAGATTGCCCGCGCCTCTGATTTCCAAATCTTTTGCTGCTAATTGATAACCCGCTCCTAAATATGAAAACTTTTCAAGCGCTGACAAGCGCTCTTTGGCAATCGGCGTTAAAGTATGGGCTGGATAGAGAAAATAAGCATAAGACTGGCGCTCGCCTCTGCCAACTCGACCGCGAATCTGATGCGCCTGCGCAAGTCCTAAGCGCGTTGCGTCTTCTACAATCAAAGTATTGACGTTTTTCAAATCGAGCCCATTTTCAATAATCGAAGTTGCGATTAAAACATCGATTTTCCCTTCGCGAAATTCGTGGATCGTCTTGATGATCATCGCTTCGCTCATCCTGCCATGAAGCGCAGCAAAGCGAATATGAGGCAGGATTTTTTTCAATTTTGCCTCAACCGCTGATAAAGTTCCAATCCGATTATGCAGATAATAAATCTGGCCTTTCCTCGTTAATTCCTTTTCAATAACATTTTTCACCAATTTAATATCAAAAAGAGCAATGACGGTCTTGATCGGCTGTTTATAAAACGGGGGAGTCATAATCAGGCTAATATCTTTCAAATGCGACAAAGCCATATGCAAAGTCCTAGGAATCGGCGTCGCTGATAAATTCAAAATATCAATATTGTGTTTGAAGTTTTTAAGTTTTTCTTTTTGCCTCACGCCGAATCTCTGCTCTTCGTCAATGATCAAAAGCCCTAAATTTTTAAATTTAATATCCCGGGAAAGCAAGCGATGCGTCCCGATTAAAATATCAACTTTGCCTTCTTCTAAATCATGAAGAATATTTTTTTCTTCTCTTTTGGACGTTAGGCGAGTGAGTATTTTGATATTGACAGGCATTATTTTTAACCGTTCACTAAAAGTGATATAGTGTTGATCAGCCAGAATCGTTGTTGGCGAAATCATAGCAACCTGCCTGCCGTTTGCCGCGACTCTAAAAGCGGTTCTTATGGCGATTTCTGTTTTGCCAAAACCAACATCTCCGCAAATCAAACGATCCATTGGTTTTGGTTCGCTTAGGTCTTTTTTGATTTCTTGCCACGTTCTTTCCTGATCATCTGTCAATTTAAACTCAAAGCTCTCTGCCAATTGTCCTTCCATCTCGCCAATATCGTCATAAACCGATCTTGTTGAAATCTCTCTGCTCGCATAAATTTTCAAAAGTTCCCTGGCAAATTTAAGTGCATCTTCCTTAACTCGTTTTTTTGTTTTTGACCAAACTGATCCGCCAAGGCGTGTTAATTTTGGCTCGGCAAATCCAAGATAAGGAGAAAGTTTTTCCTCAAGTCCCTGTGGCACCAAAAGAATGTCCCTGGCCGCGTACTCAATTTCATAATATTTCTGATCTTTGCGAAGCAACATGCCTTTAAAGCGCCCAATGCCATGATCAAGATGAACTACAAAATCTCCCGAAGCCAGATTAAAAATCGCTTCCTTGGGAAAACGAAATTTTTCTTCCATATCGCTAATTCTCAAATCTTCCTTATCTAGAAAATAAATTCTCTCGATGGTATTGCCAAAAAATTCAATTCTGATTGGTTTAGCCAAATTAATCGGATAAATATCAACAATCTCGCCTCGATGAGCATAATCTCCCGGAAGATTAACCAAACGATTCTTATCATAATTCATATCATTTAAATCCTTGAGCAAGTTTTGAGGGCTTAAATGCTGGCCTATTTCCAAAAGCAAAGCATTCTTTTGCCAGAATAAATTAAACTGCATCGCTTCTTTGATGTTTTTTTCATTCTTTTGCGACCATTCCCGCAATTTTTCGATTTCGGATTGAGCAAAAATAAGCTTGGTTTTGTCCCAAGCCAATCCTAGTGCTTCGTTAAAAATTTCCGCCTTTTTAGATAAAATGATGATAGGAGAAATGGATTGCATAAGTTAAAAGTTAAAAATGCAAAATGCAAAATTAAAGTTTTAAGCTTAAAGTTGATTTTAAAATCAAAATTTTTAACCTGCAACTTTAACTTTTAATTTTTAACTTTATACATTTAACTCTTGCTTTATCGATTAGTTATTAACCACCAAAATCCGGTAAAATACCTAAAACTCTTGACAAACGACTAAGAAAGGATTATAATATATAGTAGAAGATGAAATAAGACAAAAAAAGAGAAAAAAGAAGTTTCTTTTTCTTATCTTACCTATGAGTGCCAAAGTAGAGAAATCCCTCCTAACTCTATGTAGGCGGTAAGGTTTAGGATAAAACACAACTGTGTTTTGTTCTAACGCTCGTAGGTAGGATAAGGAAAAGAAATCAACAGAATAATTTAACGACTAATAGCAACCAGTAATAACTCGGCTGCTTTTTTAATTATCTTGCCTAGTTCATTTTCTTCTTCAGCTAAAAATTTATCCATCACGTATTTCTCCGTAACATTTTTATTTTTTTCGGAAAACGGCCGATTCCAGATGCCAATCCTGATTCGGTTAAAATTATTCGCGCCCAGATATCGTATGACGGACTCCACGCCATGATGACCAGCAGCGCCTCGTTCTGAAGAAACTTTGATTTTTCCAAACGGAATATCAACGTCGTCCTGAATAATCCAAATATTTTCCGACCTGATTTTATAATAATCCTTGATTAATCTTAAGGCATAACCGCTTTCGTTCATAAAAGTTTCTGATTTTGCTAAAAACACTTTTTTGCCGCTAATATCAATCTTGCCTAAGTCAACTTTCAATTTAGGCATATTTTTAAACTCGAGATTTTCTTTTTCGGCAAGGTAATCTACCGCGCGCCTGCCAATACTATGGCGCGACGCGTAATATTCTTTTCCAGGATTACCTAAACCAAAAATTAAAACCGATTTATTATTGAAGACTAATTTTAATTTATTGATAATTTTCATAGATTTGATTGACATATTCATTAATTTTATTATAATTATCAAGTCCGCCATCAGGGATCAAAACAAACATCCTGCCTTGATAAGTGGCGATGTAATCTTCTTTAAGAATAGCCGGGTCTTTGATGCTTAAATTGAAAGCTTTTGAGGCGGTAAGATCCAATTTTCGCGTCGCTTCCCAAAATGCCTTGATTTCTGAAAGAGAAAGATCTGTTTTGATATGCTCTTTGAAAGCATTATAAAGCGATAAAATGAAATCAAAGTTTTGGAATGTGTTTAAATTCTCGATTTTGTTTTTAAGGGCTGCTAGAACCTGCTGTTGGCGCTTCATTCTGCCGAAATCCCCCTCGCTATCATAACGCGTTCTTACGTACTTTAAAAGAGTATCGCCATCAAGATGCCGCCATCCCTTGCTTAATATAAAAGGCGAGTAACTATAATTTGCTCCCGGAAATAAAGAATCATTAATATCTTCTTTAACTAAAACGTTGACTCCGTCCAGCTGTTCGGCAATATTTTTAAGCAATTCCAAATCCACAAGCACGAAATAATGAATCTCTCTTCCGCTAATGCGGATGGCTAATTCTTTAATTTTTTGAGCATCATGGATTGAAGCCCAAAGAGAGTTAATTTTTTGATAATTTCCATCTATTTTTACATACAAATCGCGCGGAATTGATAAAAAAATCACCTGATTATTTCTCAAAGATGCCAAGATAATGCTATCTGTTAAATCTGGCGCAGGATTGTCTTTTCCCGCTTTGCCTAAAATTAAGATATTAGTCCATCCGTCGCTATCTGTTTTAAGGACGCCTGAAGGCGTTAAACTGATGTGGAAAATACGGCCTAAATTTAATAAGTTGGCTGTTTTAAAAATATTGATATTAAAGCTGCGATTCTGTGGAATATAAAATGCCAAGAATAATAACACTATGAATATTATCATCAGTCCCAAAGTTTTTAACCGCTCAGAAAATTTTGCCATTTGAATTTAAGAAAGAAATTTGTTAAAATAAGTCTTACCAAAAATTTTCAAAAAAACCGCTATGAAAAAAATTTTACTCTTCGCCTGGGAATTCCTCCAAATCATTTTAATCTCCCTTGCTATCATTATACCCATAAGATACTATGTTGTTCAACCCTTCTTTGTCAAAGGTGCCAGCATGGAGCCGAATTTCGAAGATAACGACTATCTCATAATCGATGAACTGTCCTATCATTTTAGGCAACCTGGAAGGGGAGAGGTGATTGTTTTTCATTTCCCGCAAAACACCAAACAATTCTATATTAAAAGAATTATAGGTCTGCCTGGGGAAAAAATAAAGATTGCCGATAATAAAATTTATGTGTATAATAAAGAAAATCCCGAAGGCATGATGCTTGATGAAAAAACATATCTGCCAACAGAAATCTTGCTTGCTAACTACGAAACAACGCTCAATAATAATTCCTATTTTGTGATGGGGGATAACCGGCTTCATAGTTTTGATTCGCGCGGTTGGGGAAATCTTGAAAGAAAATATATCGTAGGAAAAGTGCTTTTCCGCGTCTGGCCTTTTGGAAAAGCAATGGCATTTGGAACGCCAAACTATTAGAAAATTAAAAGTGAAAAATGAAAAGTGTAAAATTTTGATATTATTTTTTTAATAAAATCCTTCGTAAATTTTTAACTTTTCACTTTAAATTTTTAACTTGAAACATGTCTAAACTTAAATTTCAGCGCCCTAAGGGCACAGTCGATATTCTGCCTGAAGATCAAATCTATTGGGAAAAAATTCGCGAAACCCTAAAAGATATTGCTCATTATTATGGTTTCGAAAGAATTGATACTCCGGTGCTTGAGTCAACCGACTTATTTGCTAAAAGCATCGGCGAATCTTCGGATATAGTTGAAAAAGAAATGTTCACGCTCAAGACGAAAGGCGGAGACAGTTTGACTTTGCGACCAGAAGGAACCGCACCTATTATAAGAGCGTATATTGAAAACGGCATGAAAAATCGGCGCCATCCGATCAAACTTTATTATATTGGACCGATGTTTCGCCATGAAAAACCCCAGCATAACCGAATGCGCCAATTTCACCAATTCGGTTTTGAAGTCATCGGCTCGCCAGAACCAGTAGTTGATGCGCAAGTTATTCAAACAGCCTTTATAATCTTTAACGAACTTTCTATTAAGGATTTGACTGTTCATATCAATAGTATCGGTTGCCAAGAATGCCGGCCCGAATACCTGAAAAATCTTAAAAGCTATCTTTCGCCTCAAATCAGAAAATTACCCGTTGAATATCGCAAAAAGGTCCAGACAAGCCCTCTTAAAATTTTTGATATCAAAGACGAAAAATGTGAACGAATCAGCCATGAAGCTCCGCAAATCGTTGATAGCTTATGCGAATCTTGCCGCGAAAAGTTTGAAAAACTCCTTGAATTCCTTGATTTTCTCGATATTCCCTATATTTTCAACCCTTATCTTGTAAGAGGCCTTGATTATTATACCGGGCCTGTTTATGAAATTCTGCCGCAAAGCAAAGAATACGAAACCAAAGAAGCTTTGGGCGGCGGCGGCCGTTATGATTATCTTGTCAAAAATCTGGGCGGCAAAGAAATGCCGGCAACCGGAGCGGCTTTCGGCATTGAACGGCTTGTAGATTATATGAAAGCGACCGGCATTAAATTCCCCGAAAAACATAAAGAAACTATTTTTTTGGCGCATTTGGGAGAATTCGGCAAAAAACGATCGCTGAAATTAATGGAAGAACTGCGCAAGGAAAATTTCATTATCCGCGAAGGGCTTGCAAAAAATAGCCTGAAACTCCAGAAAAAAACAGCGGAAAAAATAGGCGCCAGGCTTATGATTTTGGTCAGCCAAAAAGAAGCTCTTGAAAATAGCGTCATTTTGCGAGATCATGTTGCAGGAACGCAGGAAGTAGTCGCTATCAAGGATTTAGTGAAAAAAATAAGGAATTCTTCACAGAAAACTCCTAAAATTTATCAAAAAAGAGAGAAAATATGAACATAATTACTAATGTATCATCATTTTTTTACCAAAAAAGGAGGTGTGTTTTGTGGTAAAAGTTACTAGATTCGAAAAAGAAAATCCAAGTTCTCTGATTCGACGTTTTTCAATGAGAGTCAAAGAAAGCGGGATTCTCGCTGAAGTCCGCCAAAAAAGATATTATCGATCTCCAAAAACCGAACGCCAGAAAAAAGATTCTGCTTTGTGGCGCAATAAAATTGGCCAGTTGCGCAGAAAGCTTCTTAAAATCGGCGAAGTTGAAAAAGGCCAAAAAATCGATCGGGAAAGAATCAGAAAAGAATTCCAAAAAAAGGATTAAATTTTTGTTTTACATTTTTGCCTAAACAAGAAAAGCAATCTTTAATAGATCTCTTAACCGAAAACTTAAAGCCGGCTCTTAAAGAACATAGGGCCGAAGAAGTTTTGGTTTTGCGCGGATTGATCGCAGCTATCCATAATGAACATATTAAAATCGGCAAAGACAAAGAATTGCCCGAGGATAAAATTTTGCAGACAATCGGTTATGAAGCTAAGAAAAGAAGGGAAGCGCTGGCAATTTATGAAAAAGCGGGAAGAAAAGATCTGGCAGACAAAGAAGCTTCTGAACTTAAAATTATTGAAAAATATCTGCCTAAACAATTAAGCGATGAGGAACTTACAATAATCGTTAAAAAAGCGATTGAAAAATCCGGCGCATCGGGCGTGCAAGACATGGGAAAAGTGATGGGAATGGTAATGGGAGAAGTGAAGGGAAAAGCGGATGGGATGAAAGTCAAAGAAATTGTGGAAAAGGAATTAACGCCAAAAGCGTAACGATACAACTTTACAACTTACAACTTGACGATTTTCAAAAAAATACACAGAAAAATTCTGCGTATTTTTTTTATTTATAGCGTTATCCAATCGTAACATTGTTTCGTTATAAAAAGATACCTCGTTGTAACATTGTAAAGTCGTTTAGTTGTAGAGTTACCAAATATTCGTATCATACTGTAACAAAAAAAAGCGGAGGTACAATCTCCGCTCTTCTAACTATTTTTTCACCGCTATCGTTTCTTCAAGCGCCTCGGCGATTTCGCTTAGTTGAACAATTTCTCTAGCCGTGAAGTGTTTTGGCAAATCACGTCTGATTTCCTTAAAAACATCCTGCCTCAAAGCGTACGTCTGATTATCTAGCATATCAGGATAATAAATAACCGTTGCCGAAAACAAAAGTTGAAAGGCTCGATCTACCTCTACGGAAATAGCTGATTGACCAAAAGTTAAATCTTTCAATAAGCTAAATGTTAAACTAAATGTTTTCAACTGTTCAAACGCTTTTGATAGTTTTTTCAAATCAGCCGAAATATATTCGGATCTGACAAAACTCAAAATTCCCGAAATCACCTCATAAGAAGCAGTGCCTCTTTTCTTTGCCATCTTTCGCCTCCGTTAGAGTTTTTTGACGAGCATCAGCGAGTTTTAAAAACTCTTACGTCCCGGCTTGCCGGGACTACATTTTGAGCCTTTGCGAAATATGAACATTATTTTCCAAGAACTACTTCTCATATTACACCTTTTCTCAACTTTGTCAAATTTTGACTTTAAAATCTTGACAAACATTATATGGTTATGTTAAGATTTACTATCTGTTCTTTCTGTTCTCTAAAAAAACAAAAGGAGGTGGAAAAACGTCGGTATTTATCTGGTAGTAAACTAATCGCAAAGAAAAGCAGCAAAAAAACAAGGAGGCGCAATGCCAACGGAAGGAAGCGGTCGAGACATAATTCTGCCGCAAGGCGAACAAGTTTTAGTTCAAGATGGTTCTGATGGTAGCGTAGCGGTCCATGTCGGTCCAACTAAGTGTAGTTTAAGCGAAACTGATTCGATCGTCGTCTATAATCCGATTACGAAACGTTTTGAAAAGAATGCTGATCGCGCTCACGCAATTCAAGGATGTCCTGTTGCGCGAGAGGGTGAATACTTAATCTTAAGGGATCCTGTCAAGGAAAATCCCGAAAAACATCCTGATAGGGGAAAACAAGGAGCAGTGCCTCTCTCTGTTGGTCGAAGCATTAATATTCCTGGACCTATTACTTTCCCTCTCTTTCCAGGCCAATCAGCTCAGGTTCTTGCTGGCCATGCTCTCAGGACAAACCAATTCGTCGTCATTAGAGTAGTAGATGCCGAAATTGCAAGCACAAACTGGCGAAAAGCTATTGCGAAACCTGCCAAGGGAACAACTGACTCATCCTCAAAAGAGACTCCAACGGCTGAAGCCCTAAAGCCAATCTCTGATACGCCGCTAGATCTTGTTACTGGCAAACTAATGGTGATCAAGGGTAAAGATTGCGCTTTCTATATTCCTCCTACGGGTGTTGAAGTAGTGCCAGATGAAAGCGGACGATATGTCAGAGAAGCTTTAACGCTTGAACAGCTTGAATACTGTATCCTGCTTGACGAGAACGGAAGTAAACAATACGTTCGCGGGCCAAAAGTTGTTTTCCCGGAGCCGACGCAAGTCTTTGTGAAAAACAAAGAAGGCGGCTTAAAGTTTAGAGCTATTGAGCTTGAAGAACATTGGGGCATTCATATCAAAGTCATTAAACCATATCAGGAAGGAGATCGGGAATACAAGGAAGGCGAAGAACTATTTATTACTGGCAAAGATGTCAAAATCTACTATCCTCGGGAAGAACATTCCATTATTCGTTATGGCGAAGAGGCAATCCATTTTGGCATAGCTATCCCTAAAGGCGAAGGCCGTTATGTCCTAAATCGAGAAACGGGCGATATTACTCTTGTTAAAGGCCCTTGCATGTATACGCCTGATCCGCGAAAAGAAGTTTTTGTGCGCAGAATCCTTTCTCCTGAACTTGTCAAAATGTTGTATCCTGGCAATGCAGCAGCTCTAAGACATAACATTGATCTTCTTGCTGTAGCCGAAGAAACGCTGCCAAAGCATCTGGCTGAAAGCTTTGCCGCTGCTAATCTTACAGCTCCTGATCGAACCCTTGGTTCTGATAGAAGGTTAACAGCAGCCAGAATTGAAGAGATTGGGGGAGACGCTTTCACGCGCCGCTCCCGCTTCACTCCTCCGCGAACCATTGATCTCAGCGATGCTAAGTTCGATGGCGCAGTCATGCTTAGTATCTGGACCGGTTATGCAGTTAAGATTGTCAATCGTACGGGACAAAACAAAGTAGTTGTTGGTCCGGCAACGGTACTGCTGGAATATGACGAAACTCCTGAAATCTTCTCTCTTTCCACTGGCAAGCCAAAAGATGACGCAGTCCTTGTTCACGATGTTTATCTCAGAGTGCGGGCGAATAAAGTTTCTGATCTCATTACCGCTCAAACCAAAGATCTTGTAGAAGTCAGCATTCCGGTTTCCTATCGCGTCAATTTTGAAGGCGAGCCTAAAGCATGGTTCGATGTTGAAAACTATGTTAAGTTCCTTACTGACCACGTTCGTTCCCTTGTAGCCAATGTTGTCAAAAACTACGGCGTTGAGGAGCTAAACGCGAATTACATCAATATCCTGCGCGATGCTATTCTAGGAAAAGCTAGCGAGGGCTCTGATGGCCGTCCTGGCAAGAAATTCGCTGAAAATGGCATGCGCATCTATGATATTGAGTTTAGCGAATTAGCTATTGGCGATGACGATATCGCGGAAATGCTTGAAAACAATCAACACGACACTGTAAGATCAGCTCTTGAGCTCGCTGGCGACAGAAGAGAATTCGAAACAACAAAAGAAAGAGAAAGGCTAGCGCGAGAAGCTCTAAGCGAAGAAAACTTGACCGCGCTTGAAAGAATCAAGCTTGAAGGCGAAAAAGCAGGAAAAGAAAGCGAACTAGAGTCAACCCGATTAAGTTTTGCTCTCAAGCACAATCAAGAAAATCTTACTGTTGCTGAAGCTTTCGACGCAATCACGGATGCTAGACACGAAGCAGAGCTGGCAAGAACGAAAGCAGATAACGAAGAAACTGTTAGAACTCTTAAGGAACAAGAATTGATTCTTACTCAAGCTATTGTCGATAGGCTAAAGGCAATCCAGCCCGAACTTGTCGCTGCGCTCAACGCTGCTGGCGAGCGAGAGCTAGCTATGGAGTTAGCTCGAAACCTGCCTCATATTGCTAATC
>Ga0315276_10005679_pt1 | contig 11514 bp, 10 predicted proteins | sample YL17G05_0_MG_FD_204542 | JGI IMG/M metagenome (GOLD analysis project Ga0315276, IMG submission 204542) | Sediment microbial communities from Yellowstone Lake, YNP, Wyoming, USA - YL17G05_0 | ecosystem: Environmental > Aquatic > Freshwater > Lake > Sediment | place: USA: Wyoming | collected... | reverse complement strand
AGACGATCGACTACGCCTATGATCCCTGTATCGCCTGACAGATGCAGAATACTCGGATGGCGACAACTTCTATTCTGCCGGGAGTGGCACTTGCAGATTTGCTTTCACGGGTGAGCATATGGACAGTTACAATAAGTTGATTCACCTGCGCTCTCGATTGAATTCCCCCGTGATTTGACGATACAGTGGTTAATAAGCTTGGCGGTAACACTACATGGTTCGTTGTTTCCATGATGGGTGGACATTCGAAAATTTACACGTGGATGTCGGTGTTAATGATATCGTCCTAGATCCATATGATTGACTTTCTTTCGACCCGACCCTCGGTTTTGCGTGTATCCAATCAACAATCGTACCTTGCCGCCCTTTTTATCTCTTGGGTAAAAGCAGGCAGAAAAGTTTATTATTTTGGGAACGCACAATCCTTTTGATGGAATGTGATGTATAATGGTGATGTATATTCATTGGAGGCCTCCTTGTCCGAAATGATGGTGCGTAAACAAATATATCTTCCTCGAAAACAGAATCTCTTGCTAAAGCGGCTGGCTAAGCGGCGTGGCATCAGCGAGGCAGAAGTAATCCGCCAGGCGTTGGAACGGGAGGCGGAACAGGTCACACCTGTTTTCCATGATAGTACCGCAGCCTGGGAAAAGATTTCGCGCTTTGTAGAAAAACGCTCTGCAACGCTGATCGGCAAAGGGCAGCCTGTCCACTGGAACCGCCAGGAACTGTATGAAGAACGCGAGAGTCGTTGGAATAGACACAATACGGAAAAATAATCATGCAACCCGTCCTGGTTGACACCAATGTCTTGTTATATTATTACGATCAGAACTCCCCAGCCAAACAAGAACGTGCTGGTCTGGTCCTTGCCTATTTGCGACAGCTTGGCACAGGCCGGCTTAGTGCACAGAATCTGGCGGAGTTTGTTAATGCGGCCATGTGTAAACTGGATCCGCCGTTGACAGCTGCTCAAGTTTATGAGCAGGCGACGTTGTTCGGTTCGGCTTGGACCATCTTTGACCTGACTCCGCAAATTGTATTGGAAGCCGCCCGTGGTGTTAGAGATTATGGGCTGGCATACCACGATGCCCAGATCTGGGCAACAGCGCGACTTAACCAGGTATCGGTCATATTCAGCGAGGATTTTCAAGATGGACAAGTAATGGAAGGAGTTCGGTTTGTAAACCCATTCATGGATGGATTCAACATGGAGGAATGGTCATAATCTTAGCGCAAGAGGAAATTGGTCAGTATGGGAACTTTTCACATGGGGAAGGTCGGATGTTTATTAATGGTTGGATCACATCTCAATGGACATTTATCGATGAGTCGAGGCATAACCATTTAACGATCCCATAGGTTATCTGGAGGAACTATGTTCCAAACGCTTGACCAGGCACTAAAACACATCAGCGATTTTCAGGTGGAAATGGTGGACCTGAAATTCTGTGACCTGTGGGGGCGCTGGCACCACCTGACCATCCCGGCAGGACAATTCGGTTCCGACCTGTTCGAAAAGGGGATAGGTTTCGATGGATCGGCAGTGGGGTTGAAATCTGTGAAAGCCGGTGATATGGTGCTCATCCCGGAACTTGGCACGGCGTTCAAGGATCCTTTTTGGGAGTTGCCCACCCTGTCCTTTCTGTGCAGCAGCCGGGAGGCGGATACGCATGCGGTTTTTGAGAATGATCCGCGCAACATTGCTGCTCGGGCGGAAGAATACCTGAAGCACACCGGCATCGCTGACGAAAGCCGTTGGGGACCGGAATACGAATTCTATATTTTTGACAGTGTATCCTATGAAAGCGGTGTGAATCGGAGCAGTTACGCCATCACTTCCGCGGAGGCGGATTGGAACAGCGCGGCGGGCGGGCACGGTCATTACATCCCCTTGCACGGCGGGTACCATGCCATCCCGCCAAAGGATGCCCTGTATAAAATCCGCACGGAGATTGTCCGCAAACTGATAGCAATGGGGGTGCAGGTCAAATATCATCACCATGAAGTGGGCGGTCCGGGGCAGTCCGAGATCGAAACACCGATGAAGGGTCTTCTGCCGGCTGCGGATGACACCATGATCATCAAGTATGTCACCAAGATGACCGCCCACGCGCATGGTCAGACGGCCACCTTCATGCCCAAACCGTTATATGGTGAAGCCGGCAGCGGGATGCATTTCCACCAGCATCTTTTCAAAAAGAAGAAAAATGTATTCTATGATGCAAAGGGATATGGCTGCCTCTCGCAGGAGGCGCTTTACTATATTGGCGGTCTGCTGACCCATGGTGCCGCGCTCCTGGCGCTGACCAATCCCAGCACCAATTCCTATCGGCGACTCATCCCAGGTTTCGAAGCCCCGGTGAATGCCTTCTTTTCGCTTGGCAATCGCAGCGCGGCAGTGCGCATCCCCAAGTACGCCAACCAGCCGGAGAGCACCCGGGTGGAGTTTCGACCCCCGGATGCCAGCTGCAATGTCTACCTGGCCCTGGCCGCCATGCTTATGGCAGGACTGGATGGCATCCGCAAGAAGATTGATCCCACCGCAGCCGGATTTGGGCCGATCGATCAGAACGTGTTCGCATGGACGGAAGAACAGCGCTCCAGGATCAAACCACTGCCATCCTCGCTGAACGAGGCACTGCATGCCCTGGAGACCGATCAAGAATTCCTGACGGAGAGCGGCGTCTTCACAGAGGAATTGATTGACCAGTGGGTCGATTTTAAACGCCAGCAGGAATATTATGCGGTCCGTAATCGCCCGCATCCTTATGAAATGAGCCTCTATTTTGATGTATAGATCCTCCTAAGTGGCCTTGATACATTGCATGAATTGGATTACCGATTACTATTCGAGAGGACACGCCAGCGCGTTATACAAATCACGATTATAATAATCGTGATTTGTATTTTGGAGGCTACTATGTTCATCAATCGAATAGTTGAACTTGAACAATTGTCAGGTTTGTACTTCTCAGACCGGGCGGAACTCTTCGTCCTGTATGGCCGTCGCCGGGTCGGGAAAACCGAATTGCTGCGCGCCTTCTGCACCGGAAAACCACACATCTTCTTTATCGCTACTCTTAGCACCGACAATGAACAACTAGCGACCTTCTCCCGTCAGATCTGGGAATTCAATCACCCCGAGACGCTAGAAGGATTCACGTTCCCATCTTGGGATGCCGCATTCAGCGCCCTGGCTGACCTCCCCGGCCGACCGATTATTGTGTTGGATGAGTTCACCTATTTGATGAGTGGGAACAAAGCCATCCCTTCCATCCTTCAAAAGGTATGGGACGAGCGATTGAAAAACACCCAGGTGATGCTGGTCCTGTGTGGTTCCTATATCGGCATGATGGAAACCGAGATCTTGGGTTACCAGGCTCCCCTTTATGGCAGGCGGACTGGAAGTACGCTTCTGCAACCTCTCAACTTACCATCCTCTGCCCTTTTCTTTCCGAGATATTCACCCGAGGAGCAGTTCCTGGCTTGGGCAGTTCTTGGGGGGATGCCATATTATCTGACTTCTTTTAGCGATCGGCAAAACCTGCTGACCAACATCCGCCAGCATATCCTGGATGCCCGTTCTGGGGAGCTGTATAGCGAACCGCGTCTGTTGCTCATGGAAGAACTGCGGGAACCGCGCAACTATTTTTCTCTTTTGCGATCAATTGCACAGGGGAATTCCAGGTTGAATGAGATCGCACAGGCCTCAGGGGTTGGATCCGCGCACACCGTTGCTCGTTACCTGGATATTCTGCAGCAGATGCGGCTGATCACCCGCCGTGTGCCGGCCACAGAAAGCCAGCCTGGTAGAACCAAACGCGGCATCTACCAGATTGATGACCACTTCCTCCGCTTCTGGTTCCGGTATGTGCATCCTTACCAGGGATCGCTTGATCTTGGGTTGTCCGATTCTGTCCTGACCCAGCGAGTGCGGCCGGACTTGGATCACTTTGCTGCAACCGCCTTCGAAGAGGCCGCTCGGGAGTTCGTCGCCGCCGGAGCACGCACGGGTCGATGGTCCTTCCTTCCTGAACGAATCGGCAGCTGGTGGAGCCGTGAGGCAGAGTTGGATGTTCTAGCGATCAATCAGGCTGAACATATTGCCCTAGTGGGCGAGTGCAAGTGGTCAGTTAATTCCGTTGGAACGAATATCCTGGATGAGCTGAAACACAAGGCTGAGACTATGGCGACGGAAAGCGGGATCGAGCAAATTCAATATGCCCTATTCTCACGCAAAGGCTTTACTGACGCGCTGAAGGAACGTGCAGCGCATGAGAATGTTAAGCTTTTCACGGTTGATGAATTAGTCCGAAACAAGTAATGGGTTTAATTCCTTTTGGAGCGCTACCCCGGCTCAGCAATGTTTAGGTAGGTGGTGCTGGGACCGATCTTACTCAATTACATCTCCAACGCCTTCCAGGAAGGCTAAAAGTGTCTTAAGGCGGACCTGCTGATGCCAGTTGTAATGTCTACCTGGCATTGGCGTCCATGCCCATGGCTGGGCTGGATGGCATCCGCAGGAAGATAGATCCCACCATAGCCGGTTTTAGGCCGATCGATCAGAATGTGTTCGCATGGACGGAAGAACAGCGCTCCAGTTTCAAACACCAGCCCTCCTCGCTGAACGAGGCCCTGCACACCTTGGAAATCGACCATGGATTCCTGACTGAGAGCGGTGTCATTACGGAGGAATTACTCAACCAGTGGGTGGATTTTAAGCGCCAGCAGGAATATTATGCGGTCCGCAACCGCCCCCATCCATATGAAATGAACTTCTATTTCGATTTATGACCAAAAAATTAGATTGAGTGGATTCGAGCTGAAAACAATACAGCCCTCCCAATTTCTGGGAGGGCTGTATTTCTGACTGGTGAGCTCATGGATGGGCGAATTTTTCAAGCGCAGGTGAAAGGTTCCTGCCCGTCAAGCGGATCAGAAGGCGAATCGCTTTAATGGTGCAGGCAATCATTGAAAGAACCAGTGCAAGAATGGCTCCTTGATTTATGAAACTCACCATCACTCTGGCCACAAATTGGTCGGGAAAACCACCAGAAATGAGGGTATCAACGCTTATTTCCGTCAAGGCCGGACCGGCAAGCATGATCCCAGCAAGAGTCACAGCGGCGATATTCAGGCTGAAGGCAGTCCAGCGTGTCCAGGTCTCCCATCGACGGCGACCGACAAGCACCGCATCCTGGATGATGACCAAAGCCAGTAGGATGGTTAACGCTGGCAGGTATTTGAAGAAGGATTCCGATAGGAGAGTCGTACTCCAGGCCCCGGCCGTCTCACCGGCATGGATACCGATCCACCACTGGCTGGCGTTTTGATAACTGATGGTGATCAATCCCGGGAAGAAGTTAAAGAGCACGATCCCAAATGCGGCTGCGCAAGCCTCCAGAACTGAGCTCCAGACCTCCACCCGGTTTCGCGAGGTGGCTTCAGGCAATTTGCGAGGATCCCATTCCCCGGACTCTTCTTTGAATTCCGGCAGGGTTCTTTGGAGGATGGCGAAGAGCACGATTATACTCCCCAGTGCTGTCATGGCACTGCCAAGAAATTCGAAAACACCCTCGAACAAGGTCACAAATATATTTTCGAAGGACAACGAGATCTGTCCAAGCGAGAGTCCAATTTTGACAAGTGCAATGGCAGCCAGGATCGGCAGGATCAGCTTCAGGGCAGACAGGAAGGCTGAATAGAGCTGCGGTCCGATCAGATACCGGTCCGGCAGGTAGGAGGCAGCAACCTTCCGCGGGGCGCCATATTCCTTGAGAACCTCAACGATCATCTGCTCATCGACAGGCGTGCCGGTCTTTTGGCTGCGCTCTGTGAGCATATCTTCCAGGGCGGAGAGAATCTCGGCCTCTATATCGAGGCGGTTCTTGCGGGGCAGGTCCTTACCCACCTCAGCAATATAACGATCGATTAGATTGAACGCGTTCATTCCAACCTCCATTTGATCACCTGACTCCATGGGATAATGAAGCCATGCCCCTGATCTGGCGAAGGATCATTTTCACCAGGTCGATGGATCCAACAATGACAGCCACTCCCAGCCCCGTGAATATCCCGAGATTGAGCATCGTCGCCAGGATGTTCATCCCCTCCGGATCGGACAGAGCCTCTGCGCTTAATGTGACCAGCGACGGGCCTGTGAGCAGGACCACAGCAATGATCAGGCCAAGTGTCTTGATGGCGATCGCGCTCCAGAGGCTCCAGACCTGCCAATGGCCTCGCTGGAGGAGAATAATATCCAGCGCAATGGTCAAGACCCAGACAACGGTCAGGAAGGGGATAAGGCGCAGGAAGGCCTCGGAAAGAAACGGAATGAAATTGATGTTCTGCCAGTTGCCTGTTTCAAGGAGAGCGTTCATACTCGGGGTGAAACGAACAAATTGGGGGAAGAAGTTAAAGATCAAGATCGCCAGCCCGTTGAAGAAGATTTCCACCATCAACCCGGCAGGTTTGATCAGGTCTGGAGGTGAGATCTTCAGCAGGCTGTGCGCATCCCAGGCCTTCTTTTCCTTCGATTTAATCTGGAGATCCGGAACCGTCCGTTCCAGGATCGAAAAGATGAGCACCAGGGCGCCGATGGTTGTGGCGACCGATCCGACCATGCTCCAGAAAGTCTGAAAACTGAGGGCAATTAAATCCCGGGCAGTTGAGTGTGTGAAACTCAAAGATATCCCCAATCCGACCAATGCCAGGATGATGGTCACCGGAAGGATGGCAAAGAGCACCTTTTCAAAGGTCGGATACAGGCGCGGTCCGATCAAATACCGCTCGCCTTGATAGGAGGCAGCCACTGCCTCCGGTGATCCGTATTGCTGCAACACCTCGAGGATCATCTCGTCATCGACCGGTTTACCGGTCTGTTTTGAGCGCTCGTCCAGGTTATCCTGCAGCACCGAGCGAATTTCCGCCTCGATATCCTTACGATTCTTTGCTGGCAGGCGGCGACCGATTTCGGAAATATAAATATCGACGTGATTCATGAAATTCCTCCTTACTTCAACATGTGGTTCAGAGTGGACGTGATGCTGGTCCATTCTTCCTTCAGCCTGGGCAGGAGCAGCCTGCCTTCATCACTGAGCTGATAATAGCGGCGGGGGCGATCCGCCTCAATGCGCCAGCTGGATTGCAGCAACCCCTGGCTTTCCAGGCGGCGCATCAGGGGGTAGAGCGTGCCCTGGTCAATCTCCAGGCCGTGTTGTTTGAGGTCGTTGATGAGCGAATAACCATACTGTTCCTCGCTCAACCTGCTCAATACTGCCAGGACGATGACCCCGCGGCGCAATTCAAGGATTACATTTTCAAAGGATTCATCTGTCATCTGTTCACCTATAACGACAGTATACTGTGTAATACATTATATGTCAAGAGTAATAGTAATAGGAGTTGCATCGCATTTATTGAATCAATACTATGAAAATAGAAATGGATTGGAAGCGGTCTTTCTAAATACCCAGATTCCGGCGTGCGTAGAAAAGCCAGCGTCCGATGAATTCTTCAACCAATCCAATCCCCAGGATCAACCAGGTGAATCCCAGGGTGACACTAGTCGGCCAGATCACCAGGGTGCCAGCACCTAGCGCGGCTGCCAACAACAACCCGATCCGCCACTTGATGAGGATTTTATTTTTATCCCACCTGCCAGACAGAGTGAGTATTCCAGCAACAAGAAATGCGAGCATTACTGCCAGGGAAATACCGTCCATGAAACCAGTCAAGAGTCTGGCAGGGAGCAAGGCGCAGGTCAACAAGGCTCCCAGCACAATGCCTGCAAGGGCGAACTCCAACAGGGTGCGAGCCTGATTCCATGCGGGGATGCAGCGGAGCTGGTAAACGCGCTGCATGCAATATAGTTCTGCCAATCCGCAAGACACGACGATCACTGCCAGGACCTTCCATGTAGAAATGGTACCCACCTGGAAAAGACTCATTCCAAATAGGACCAACCAAAGAATTCCAAAGGCAGTCAGGAAAAGGATCTCACGGCTCAGCCAGGATTTACGCAGATGGCTTAGCGCACGCCAGGCATCCATTGGCTTCCCGAGATGGAAAAGGGAAGCGAATACAGCACCCAGAAGGACAACACCCACGCCCAAAAAGGATCCATTCATAGCCCAGATAACAGCCAGGTCATTGCCTTGTAGGAGGAAGATCAGCAAGAGAGTCAAGAACGCGCCGATCGCCATCTGGGTTAAGAGCGTGAAGATCATCAGAGGAATTTCGGATTGAGGGTTTCCAGGGACTCGCCCGGGAGAGGTCTCCTCCCGATTGGCGATACACGCATCCCCATCTGCCTGGTCTATTGAGTGATGAGGCTTGATTACCAGATGTGGTTCCGTCCTGGAGAGCCTGGGAAGGGGAACAGGATGCTGCTCACCGGGTATTGTCCATAAAGCCAGTGCCCCTGGATATATTTGCCCTTCGTTGATCTCGACCAACTCCAGGCACCTCATCGGGCAGGCAGCCACGCAGGCAGGTGGTAGACCGTTATCAAGGTAATCACAGCACAGGTCGCATTTGGAGACCAGCCTGGTGGATGCATCTACCTGAGGCGCGTCGTAGGGGCATGCCCAGCGGCAGTATTCGCAGCGGATGCATTTCTGGGTATTCAGCAGAACGATGCCGTCCGGTCGGACATGGTAGGCATCCACCGGGCAGACTCCCGCGCATTTTGGATGGACACAATGGTTGCAGGCCATGGACAGGTTGTGTGCAAAGACTGTGTTGCTCCAGGCATCACCGGAGGGAGTCCACCCGCCGCCCACGGTCTCATAGACGCGCCGCCAGAGCACACCGGTTGGCAGGTTGTTCTTGTCCTTGCAGGCTATCTGGCAGGCTTTGCAGCCCGAGCATGAATTTGCGTCAAAATAGAAGGCGTACCTGTTCATGGTTTGGTTTCAGGGGTCCATTTCTTGATGTCCACCATGATCGTGTGCTGGGCGGTCCCAAAAGCAAATGGTGTCCAGCGATGGGAGGTGAGCATGTTGATATTGCCGCCGTGATCCACTCCGTTCTTATCCGGCTGATACCAGGCTCCCTGCGGGATATCCACCACACCGGGCATGATGCGCGGGGTGATTCGGCATGGCAGGACCAGCGCGCCGCGGTCATTGTGGACCAGGACCTGATCGCCATCTGCGATCCCGCGCCGGGCGGCATCGATGGGATTGATGAAGACACGCTGTGGGAACGCCTCGGCAAGCCAGTCGTTGTTGTCGAGCGTGGAATGCGTGCGATGCAGGGTGTGGTGGCCGATCACCTGGAGAGGGAATTTCAAACCCAAGTTCTCATCGGGAGTTGCTGCAACGCGTTCCTCGGATCGTCCGGACCTGATATGCCCGGGTGTTGTTTTACCCACTTCCGCAAATGGGCTTTCCCACTCCTGGATGTATTTTGGTACCGCTGGAATATGCTCCGGATCGCCCAGGTCGAATAACTGCTTCGAGAAGATCTCGATCTTTCCACTGGGAGTCATCAAGGGGAATTTTTGCGGATCCCGCCGGAAATCTTCGAATGCAATGGCTGGATGGGTTGCCGGTCGGGTCCATGCGCCAACATTACGGCTCAAGAACTCATCGAGCGAGGGCAATTCGGGGAAACGGATACGCCGGAATTCATCCAGGCAGAATTCCACCCAGCCGCGTTCGTCGCGTCCCTCGGTGAAGGCATCGCCAATACCCAAGCGCTCAGCCAGGAGGGCGCAGATGCGATAATCCGATTTGCATTCACCCGGCGGCTCGACCAGTTTGGGCTGCAGGATCACCTCGTCCCCGTATTTCCAGCCATCCTCCACCCCCCAGGTTTCAAACTGCGTGCAGGCTGGCAGGATGATATCTGCGAAGCGCGCGCTGGAGGTGAGAAAATTATCCTGCACGACGATAAATTCCACCTTTGATTCGTCCCGCAGGATTTCCGTCGTGCGGTTGATATCGGCATGTTGGTTAACCAGGCAGTTCGTTGCCACGGCATAGATCAGTTTAATGTCATTATCGAGATTTTCTACACCGCGCACACCATCAGCGGGGGTCATGCTCTTGCCGCGCAGGCAGGCTTCGGTCCACAGGAAGACCGGGATCTCCGCCTTGACCGGGTTCTCGCCGGTGGGAAAGACCGTCCACAAACCACCGCCGTCCGGAGCCTGCAATCCCAACCCGCTGGCCCAGCCGCCGGGTACACCGACATTCCCGGTGATGGCTGCCAGAACGCAACCCGCCCGCACCACCTGCTCACCGTAGGCGCGCCGCTGCATTCCATACCCCTGGTAAAGCACTGCCGGTCTGGTGGTGGCATATTCCCTGGCGATGCGGGTGATCGTCTCCGCAGGGACCGCGGTGATGGGCTCGGCCCACTGCGGGGTCTTGGGTGTGCCGTCGCGCTCGCCGAGAATATATTCCCGGTAGCTTTCTGCGCCCGCCACCGGCATCTGGCTGGAATCGAATCCCACGCAGTGTGTGCGCACGAATTCGGAATCGTACAACCCTTCGCGGATCAGCACATACGCCATGGCGCTCATCATGGCGGTATCCGTCCCCGGGCGGATGGGGATCCACTCGTCTGCCAGCGCCGCTGAACTCAATGTGTGGCGCGGGTCGATGCAGACCACGCGCGCCCCGGCTTCGCGAGCTAGTTTGACGAAATAATCGCTGTTGGTGCCATCGCGCATCTCCGCCGGGTTCCAGCCCCACATGAGGATCAGCTTAGAGTTCAGCCAATCCTGCCTCTGGTTGCCGGTTACGAGGGTGCCGTACACGGTGGGGGTGGCAAGGTTGGTCGCCGCCCAGGAGTAGGAATTGTAGATGCCCAGGCAGCCACCGTACAGGTTCATCAGGCGACGGGCCACGTGGGAGCCGTTCAACTGGTTGTAACTGCCGGTCCCATAGGGCACGAACAGTGCCGAAGGACCGTATTTATTCTTCACCCTCTCAAATTGGCCGGCGACCGCATCCAGCGCTTCGTCCCAGGATATGGGGAGGAATATCCCCTCCCCGCGGTGGCCTGACCTTTTCAACGGATGCATCAGCCGGTCTGGATGGTATTGGCGCTTAAGATAGGCACGCCCACGTACACAGGCACGCAACTGCGGGGCAGCGAGCGTATCCGGGCGGTCATCGGTTTCGAGACGGGTGATCCTGCCATCCTGTACAGTTGCTATGAGCAGGCAGCGACCACCGCAGTTATGCGCCGGGCAGCCTACGCGAATCTTCTGCACCGGAGAATAATTGGTAAGCATATATTCAGTGTACTGGAGTCTAGCGGGGAAGAAAAGTGATGGAAGTAATTTATTCCTGGGTTGATTTTACAACAATGGCATTCCTCCCGAATAATGCCAAATCAACCCATTAGGAAATGATTTTAACGAAAAAATACAATTACCAGCCTGGAAGAGGGAAGGATCTTCAGGATTTGGTAGAGACGAGGCTTTTCAATTGCGAGACCACGACGGCTGTGAAAATGATCGCACAACCCGCCACCTGTAGGGGGAGCAGGGTCTGC
>Ga0315276_10005674_pt1 | contig 11522 bp, 9 predicted proteins | sample YL17G05_0_MG_FD_204542 | JGI IMG/M metagenome (GOLD analysis project Ga0315276, IMG submission 204542) | Sediment microbial communities from Yellowstone Lake, YNP, Wyoming, USA - YL17G05_0 | ecosystem: Environmental > Aquatic > Freshwater > Lake > Sediment | place: USA: Wyoming | collected... | reverse complement strand
GGTTATTGCCTGGTTGATAAAGAAAAGAAACAAAACCGGATTTAAAATTTTAAGGATGTTATTTCTTTTCATAATCGTTTCCTTTCAATAAAAAGGGATATATCGTTTACTATCTCATCGGAACCCACCGAAGCTTTTTTAATTTCACGCCATTTCTCTTTCAATAGCATATTCTTTTAGCTCGACTATAAAGAATTGCCCTTTTTCGTCTCTTGGCCAAATGGCGATTAGCGTTCATTTATATTCCGGCTGTGGTTTTCGAATCAGACGAGTAATTACCCCGCTATTATCGTATTGGATATATACGCCTTCCTTGGTTTTACCCACTTGAATGTAATAAGTATAGAAGCTGCCCTGCACATTGCGGCTAATGGACGATGGACGGCCTAAAACAGATTCCGCCGCTTCGCGGGTGGATTGTCGTTCTTTTATCTGAGCGACCTTGTTGGCATTTACCCGTTTGGGAAACCATCGGGCTCCCTTGAAACTTTTTCCAACTTCGTCAACGATGCCATCTCTGCCGATATACACAGCCAAACACTCGAATGGTTCGATATTGTAATGCCACAGCTTCCATTCGCGCGTATTGCCTTCCAAAGACATGGACATAAACGGCGGCGTACCCAACAGGGCTTCGGCCTGTTCCTGTGTGGTTACGCCCGGTTGAATCTCGTCCACCTTTGTAAAATCCGGATGAGGATAGTCGTCCTTCACTAATAAACCGGTGCTATGAAAATCACCTGCCATCCGTTTAATGTCCGCCACCTTGCCATCCTTTCCGATGATGATGGTGGCACTTTCCCCTTGGAAGTGACTCTTACTAAAGAGCACTGCGGCAGGAATGCCGCCTACGATCCCACCTGTATCACGATGCTCATATTGTTGATAGCTGTAATTCATTTCGGTCTGGCCGCGAGATTTTTTTGAATAAGTCGGCTTGCCCAACAAGGCCTCGACCTCGGCTTGGGTGGTTTGACCAATCTTGATTTGCTCCAATTGAGCGGGCTCAACATTAACACCCCTTGTGTTGGTGCTCGCGCAGCCGGCCAAAAGAATAATGAATTGCAAAACCAACAGCGCTCCGCCTATGCGGAAAAGGTCAATTGTCTTCTCGTGTTTCGAACAAATCATTCTTATATCTCCTTTTTTCACCTAACAATGATTATACCTCCCATATAAAACATCAAACACGGATTGTTTTGCCAGCACAAGAATTTTATGTTACTTCTTCAATACTCATCTCATTTTTTGCGTTGTCATCATCTTCTTCATATTTTACTGGAACACCGCTTATATCATACGCCTCGAAAATTGCAGGGTCCCTCTTGTAAATTACCTTAATCGTGAAACCCCCCTGCCTCTTGCCAGAGGCAAGAAAGGGGGCAGCTCTAACAACTAAGACGAGCCCCAATTGCCCTCTTAACCCGCCCTCGGTTGATTTGTTCGAGAGATACTATCGGATGTTCTATCAATCAAAGGGGAGCGTTACGCCGCCTTGTGGGGTTCTTTGTATTTCGCTTTGACGGCCCTGATCAGGTGCTGCTTCCATTTTTGCCGGTCTGCAAACCAGCCCTTCGGAGACTGTGGCCGGGTCGCCCGCGATGAGCTTTGCGTATGAGATTCTCGGCATTACTCTGTCGATTTGTATTGTTGCGATGAGAGTCTCGGTTGTGCCTAATGACTCCTTTGTGTCGGCATCGAAAAGCTCCTGGCCCTGCGAATAGATATTCAATACCTGTCCCACTGCGATTCTTGAGCCGCCCTGATTGATAATGACCTGTCCATTTTTATCGATGCTCGCGATGCGGATGGGATAGATATTATCGATAATTTTTTCAACCAGCTGGTTGGCGGCCATCCCGATGAAATTATCCGTCATCTCCTTGTAATCCATATCCTGCGGTTCCCACTTCCTGACAAGCGGTTTGATTTGCGCAGTCTTATCGAGCTTAATATCGAGAGTATCAGCCAATTTAACTTGTCTTGTCGGGCCGACGATAAGACGGTATTCGAATGAGAAAGCGGCTTCATACTCGCTAATTGTGCGGCCAATAGCCGGAGAGTACGATTCCTTCCTCACGATGCCCGCCCTGTTAATTGTTCCGACGAGCATATAATCAACGCCGAGAGCCTCACCCAGCTTGGCCATTTCTTCCAGGGAAGCGTCACCGGAAAGGATGAAGTTTCTTTCCTGGGCGAATTCCTGTATGTATTCACGGTCGAGGACATCAAACTTGTTTGTTTGCGTCAGTGCGGTAACTAATTTTTGTGAGAACAAGCGGGATGTATCGAAGGATGGGTTTGAGATATTGCCGAACTGGTAATTTGCCGCCAGTGTCCTTATTGGCATTACGGCAAGTTTAAGACGGGTGGTTTTATCTGGGGACTCGTAGTCATATACTGTAACTTTCAGTGTTACCTCGTATGTACCGTCTTCGAGTTTTTTCTCGTTCAGGACCTCGTAGGTTTTTATCAGTCCCGCCATATTGGTCCTAAGGGTTGAGCCGCCGGTGTGAACACCTACGGCGTCGAACTCAACTTTTTTGCCGGATGGAGTTTTCTCGATGTCAGCCGATGCGGAACGATAGTCGAAATCAGTGTCAAGCGTGCTAACCGCTACGCCCTTGACCTGTGCGACGGCCTGCTTCAGAGCCATATTGATGGCCTCATCTCGGCCAACACCCTGACCTTTGGTTTCGACAACTTTTGTTTTGGCGGCTGCATTGGGGTCGGCGGAAAATGCCGGCGTGAAAGCTAATGCCAAAACAGTTAGAAAAAGAAGTGCCTTTCTCATTTTAGAGTCTCCAATAATCCGCCTCATGCGACCCACGGATCGTCCCAAGGGGGCGGATTAAAATAAAATAACACAATCAAATTTTTATTACCAGACTACAGATTTATTACTGCCGCGTTTGGCGATAAGGGTCTCATTTTGCCAGAACCTCAGACCGTTAGTGAGATTAGTAACCTGAAGCTGGAAATAATACTCGACCTGCTGATGGCCCTTGTCGTAACGAATGTTTCTCTGGAAAATCTTGCCGGAAACGCTCAGTTCGGGGGCAATCAACTGGCCTTTGGCCGCAACGGTGTTTTGGTTGAACTCATCGCCGACGTCCGAATCTTTAACGTCTCTCGTGTCATAAATCATTTGGTCTGTTTTGCTGCCGACAGCGGAGGTCATAACGACCTGACCGCTGTTAAGAAGTTCCTGCTCGACTTTTGCCATTAGCTGGTCGGTGTCGATTCTCTGCATAGTGTCATTTACGATACGGCCTGTTGCCATAACGTACCTGCTGCCATCTGCTTTCTTGACGGCGCCGGAACTGAGCATAGACTGGACCATTTCGCTCGCGGCCTGGTCGAAGTCCCCGTAAGCGAGTTCCATAACGGGCTTGCCGCTATCGTGCATAGTGTCGATATAAGAGGTTTCCGGTGCACAGCCGGCGAGCAAAACAAAGCTTATTGCGATGATTTGAAATATTGCTGTTTTCATAATTTACTCCCACTTTCTTGTATCCATTCTGAAGTTTACAGCTTCCGTCCTCGGAGCGACGACTTTGAAGCTAAATTGGGACTTGCCCATCGCCGACATTCGCTGCCAGACGCTTGTTTTGGTTTGAATCAATATGCCATCCTGGTCAAGCCATTCCACTCTGTATTGGAACTTTTTGGTAAATTGCGAGTTGTTGAAGCCATTGACGTTAAGCTCGAGAAATCCGCCTTTGTTTCTCCTCATAACAGCCTCGCTGATTTCGATGCCTTCGCCCATCAATGCGCTAAAGGCAAAGGCGACGGGACGTGTCACGATGTTATTGGCGAGATTGTCGTTTGCGACCTCGGACCGCAGGTGGATTTGTTCATGCTTATCGCAGCCTGCAAACACCAACGCAACCGCAAGAAACAATATGCTAATAATCGTTTTCATTTTTTTCCCCTTAAAAAGCCATAACGTTACAAACCGGTACGGAATAGTTATTTATTATCTTAATATACACGACAGCATTATTACACTGAGGAATATCGATGTCAATAGGGAAGGAACCTGGAGGAGTGATTTTTAACTTGCCGTTTTTAGGCTTCGGCAGACGCGCAACCTGGAAATCTTTCGGCAAAGCCGTCCATACCCTTACATCCGCTGCGGTCGATGCGAAACTATACGCCGCCACTGCGAACGATAGAGCTGTTGCAGCATTGGAACCCTGCTGCTCGATGGCATATTGAGCAACAGCCTTTGCCGTTGCCGATATGATGGCCCTTGTCAAAATACCCGGGTAATCTTTGCTGAATTCGGTTTGGACGACCCTGTCCATATCGGCGACAGGAAGCGTCATAAAATCGGTGCCGTCGGAATTGACGAGCAGATACGGATACGCCTGATTTCTAAATCCCAGTTTCGGCAGAGCAATTCCAACGTATTTAACCTGATTTGTCACAATGAACAAAGGCAGGTCGATGCGGAATTCTTCTTTTACGGGCCCAAGACCGTTTTCGAATATTACCCAGACCGTATTTTCGAGTTTGCCGCCCTCATTAAGCGCCTTCTCTGTAGCAGTAAGGTCCTCTGCTATAAAGGGATTGCTTCCAACCATGCCGTAGGATTCTTTGAGTAAATCGACGGCCTTTGAGGGATCCCCAGCCAAGTTGAAAAATACACCCGCCATGTAGGTCGCAAAAGGATTGACGAAATCGGGATAAGCCTGGAAGTTATTGAGATTCGGATACTTTTCCGCCAAAAGCTGATGTGTCGTCGGATTTTCGACATTTGATTTTACATTAGCGTTTTTCTGCTGTTCCTTCTCCAGATTGACGTTTAATTTATTTATTTCTTCGACGAATTTTTCCTTTGCCCGTCTTTGCCTGTCGAGGGCGCGATTGAACTCGACTCTTGCCAAATCCGGTTTGCCCTCAACCATAAAGTTCAGAGCTTTATAAGTATTGAGCATCACACCATCGTACTCTTCACCCCTATAAGGGATTACATTGTCATTAACGGCTGTTGAGCCGAGGATATCCCCAGCTTTAGACTGCTCATCATAATACTTGAGCATCTCCTCGGCCTTGTCGAAGAACTCCGTGCTTTTGGGATAATCTCGACGGATTCTTTCTACAGAGGCAAGCTGCAATGCCCAGAGCAAATCATCACCGTTAGGGTTTTTCCGCTGGCCTATCTTTTTCTCCGCAAAAAGTGCAGCACTGTCGTAGTTCGATGTCTCGAAACTCGTGTTAAAAACTTTCAGATTCTCCTTGGGGGCGTTACAGCCAATCGACAAGGACAGAATTGATAAGGTTGAGATTGCAAGTACAAAAGGCCGGCCGAGTTTAACTCTATTCATTATTGTTCTCCAAATAAAATATATCCAGAGCGATCAACTATAATTATATTACCCCCAAACCAATGGTCAAGAGAATGTTTTTAACTAATAGCTAATTGACTATTCCTGCGACATGACGAAGCAGGAGGTCATTACCCGGTTTCGCCCGGAGTGTTTAGCCTCATAGAGTGCGTCGTCGGCGCGCTTAAATATGCTTTCCGCGGTATCGGGCGGAGGTCCCTCGTTCCATTCAGCCAAACCGCCGCTTATCGTAACTGATTCGACTTTAGGAAGCGAAATGGTTCTAACGCGGCGTCGCAGCCTCTCCAGGATGACTTTGGCGCCGCTAAGTTTTGTTCCCGGCATCAGCAGGACGAATTCGTCGCCGCCATATCGGGCGATTATAATATCCGCCATACGCACATTGTGCCTCATAATTTTAGCCAGCAGCCTGAGTGCTTTATCACCGGCGGCGTGGCCTGCGGTGTCGTTTATTTGCTTGAAGTTGTCGACATCCACAATAGCGACGGAAAAGCAGTAATTATACCGTGCTGCCCTTGCGCACTCGGCTTTGAGCACCTTCTCAAGAACGCGACGTGTACCAAGCCCGGTCAATGGGTCTGTTTCGCTGTCGTGTCGAGCTTCCTGGTAATTCTGATAGAGTTTTGCGTTGGTGAGGTTTATACTCAGAACATCTCGCAGCAGTGAGGCTTTGTATAACAATGGCTCCTCAGTACCAATCGAATTACGATTAAGCCAGCACATACAAAGAAAACCACGCGTGACAATAGTACTGTCGATAGTGCCGTTGACTTGTTCGCAGATACTAAGCGGAATGAGCAGTCCGAACGGCCGGCCGCTGCTGATGCTGCACTGGTTACAGATTTTATCGCAGATTCCGCCGCAGATTTCACCGAAAGAAATTTCCTCCTCCTGCAATAACTGTTTTACTTCTCCCTGGTCTATTAACTCATCTTTGACGGGCGGATAACCCTTTCGATAAATTATTGGGGGTGAAGAATCTCTTTGGGCGAAGCAAAGAAAGGCGCTGTCGGCGTTAAAGCTTTTCGGGACTTCGTTTATTGCCAGGGTGACAACATCTTCGAAATCGAGACTCTTTAACCCTGCCGGCAGCATAGCGAGCTGTTCGGCTGCGTTTTTCATCGCCTCATTATTATGGAGCCGATAAGCTATTATGTCCCTGCTCGAAACTATACCTACCGGCACCCCGTCCTCGACAATCGGTATATGTCGTATTTTGTGTTCAGCCATAAGCTGTTCGATTTTTGTTATTGGAGTATCTGCTGTGCAGGATATCACACCGGTGGTCATAATGTCCCTGATATATAAATCCTCCGGCGATAAAGATTTTGTTACCACTTTTGCGAGCATGTCCCGCTCGGTAACGACACCGGCAAATCTATCCTGCATATCAAGCACTACGAGGCAGCCGACCTGATTATCACTCATTTTTTTCGCCGCCTGCGCGACGGTGCAGTCTTGCCTGACTGCCAGGAGCTTGTGCAGTTGTTTTACTGCCTGTTCGATATTTTTAACGGTCGGTGTATTCATAACCCCTGTATCTTTTCAAATAAAAGATAGGTGATTGCCAATTTATAATGTAACCAGAGCAGTCATCTGCGCCACTCGGGTTTGCGAACCATCAGCGGCGGCATCTGCTGAAGCTTCGCCTTGCGGGTGCCCCTGTTAACACAGCTTCTATTGCTCGGATACCAACGGACATTGAACAGCCTGATGTTCAAAGGCAACTTGCTTTTCTCTACTTTGCTAAACATCACTAACTCTTTTCTGGCGCAATGCCGAAACAAGGTTGAACTACCACCCCCCTATCGGCCGATTTATGCAGCGACTTTTGAGGAAAGATGCCTCCTGCCTGCTGATTACAGGACAATTGACGACATAGGTATCGTTTTTATGATGAGGGCCTATAATGTGATTAGGTCAAAGCTTTGACGAAGAGCAGCTTATTATTGGCCTGCATTCCCAATGAACTTCCAGCTGGCTGGCTGCAGGTTAATTGCGAGTAACTCGACCCGATTGATAAGCCATCCGCCGTTCGGTTCTTTCTGAAGGTCCAGTTTTACTTTTGTCAGCATTTGTGACTTTAAGCTTTCATAAACATAGCTGTTTTTGTCGAATAGTACCCTCACCGTAAAAATCGCCGTCGCCTTCGATGGTCCGCCTTCAGCCTGCCTCGCCGAAGACGGCGAGTCGAGGCGGGCGAGACCTCGCCTTCGGGCGGGCTGAACATCCATCGAAACCATTCTCGCTATGTTTTTTTCGATAACAGGCTCTGAAAGCATTGCCCTGCAACTCGACATCAAAGCATCTTTCGTCTTGTGATATGAATCACTGTAATCATCAGCAATAAGCGGCTCGATTAAATCGGGGGCTTCCTTTTCCACAGCCAAAACGGCCGTGTTAATTACGGCATCGATTTTCTCAGTATCCGTTTCGACAAGAAAATCAATCCCGAAAGCGGCAACGACTAAAAGCCCCGGCAGGAACCATAGCCACCAACGGATAGTATGGCGGAATATCAGCAAGATGAGTGAAGCGACAACTGCCGCGATTAGCAATCCCCACGGTTGTTCGAATACGTTGAACACTTAATCAGCCCTCAATGTGTCATTTCGAGCGAGCCGTAGGCGAGTCGAGAAATCTGTTTTGAATAGATTTCTCCACTGTGCGTCTCTAATGGACGCTTCGGTCGAAATGACAATAGGACTTTTCAACAAAGCTCCCCTTTTTTCAATGGTAATTATGTTACCATTTCACCTGTCTTAGCTGTGCGGTTCTTTTGTAATCTGTCATACCCGGAGCCAGTGCTGTTATTGTTATAAAGCCCTCTGCCAGTGACGTTGTGTCCGTAGAATCCTCTTCTTCACGGTGCAGGCCGCCTGCTAATTGAAAAACGCTCTGCCCCTGCTCGCCTTCCTTGGCTACATAATGCTCATGAAAGCCGCCGGTCGATTGGGGGACTATCCTTATTCCTTTTGGCCGGCCTTTGGATAATTGCGGAATGTTAACGTTCACAACGTGGCCGCTTTCGAGCGGTAAAAGTTTTTTGAGGATTTTCGCGCAGTACCCTGCTGCTTTTTTAAAATCCATTTTCTTCTCGGCTACTACGCTCAACGCCACTGCCGGGATTTTCAGAAACGCCCCTTCCATCGCGGCTGCTACCGTGCCGGAATAATAAACGTTTATGCCCGCGTTTGCGCCGTTGTTTATACCGGAAACGAGCAGGTCTATCGGGGCTTTATGCAGTTCCATAACGGCAAGTTTTACGCAATCGGCGGGCGAACCCTGAACGCTGAAACCGGAGAATTGGCCGTTGATATCGACTTTATTGCAGACCAACGGCCCAAAAAACGTAACACTGTGGCTGGCACCGGATCGGCTGTCAGCCGGTGCGACAACGGTAACATCGCCGAGCTTGACAAGCTCTTTATAAACCGCCGCCAGACCCGGTGCGAAAATGCCATCATCGTTTGTCAGTAATATTCGCATAAATACATAGTAAGGTAAAAAGTTAAAAGTTGAAAGTAAAAAGTAGTGGCTGTAACCAAGCCATGCTGCGCATAAATTGGCTTCGTTTGGGTTCGTTTTGGGAAGTTGGCTGTTCGTTGTATTTTATTATTAGTCATTGTTAATACTAAGGTTGTAATCATTTTTGGTGTTTCGTAAATTGGGTTCGTTTCGCATAATTTTGTTTGTTCGCAGTTTATATTTCATAGTTGATAGAGAATCTCCGTTGCCGCCGAAGCAGAGAGAATTGGTAAATTAGAAAATCAGGCAATTGGTTCAAAAGTATTTTACAATCCCTCATCCTTTAGTTTTCTGGCGATGTTGAGTCGCTGGAGTTCGAGTATAGTTTTGTATAGACTATGCTCAATCCGGCGTTCATACATTAAGAGGTGATCAAGTACCCTTGCATTCGAGAAATCTTTTACGACCAAACGGCCGAGAGCTAAATGGTCATCGGAGGGGATTGGCTGCGATTGGTTCAGGTTCTTAAAAAACAGGGATTGGGTGAGTTTTTTTAGCGGGTCGTTAGTCTGGTTAAAGTTCAAAACATCGATGGCCTGGTTCTGAAAGCGTCCAGCGCGTTTCAGACGCCAAGAAAGAGTAACGATGCGTTCAGCAAGCATAGATTCCATCGGGCTGACGGGGCTTAGCTCGCCGAGTAACTGCTGCCGATATTGGTCGAAATCGGCCTCGCTTTCGGATGTGATTACATCTTGTTCAGCCAGTAAGCCGTGCTTGACGGAGTTTTGAGAGGCAACGGTTTTGCCTTCGGTGGTGCGCGGGCCTGTTGATTTTTGTGCGTTAAAACGATTGGCGAGGATTTGGGATTCTGATGACATTTGCAATTTCCTATTTACAATTTACTATTTATTAGTGGTTATTTTGACTTGGGTTTGCTAACCCTGAAGACCTTGCCCTATCTGGGCGGTTTGCGTTTATCCACTGATGAACGGGGGGTATTTTAGCATATTTTCGAGGAAAAATCAAGAAAAATTAATCACTGATTACGCTGATTAACGCCCCCGCTGTTGCCTAATGGCAACAAGATGCGGGGGCTGCGCGGATTTACACGGATTAAAAGAGGGCGTGGGAAATTTTGGCGTTGACGGGGACGGCCGCCGGGGACGGAGAAAGTAGAACAGGTGAATAGTAGAGCAGTTGAAAGGAAAATCGAAATTAGAAAAAAGATTGTGGGAATTTAAGAAAGGGGGTAGAATTGGGTGAGCAACGACGATAGGAGTTAAATTGATTCTAAGTCCCCCGACAGCAGACCGGGTGAGCAAAGAGCGAGTGTCTACGCTGCGCCACGAGAAGCATCGCGGGGTTGATGCACTATAAATATTAACAATATTTGGAAGGGAAGAAAATGAAAAGCACATTTGTACACGGCCAGGTTGTTGCTATTATCGCGGCAGGTTTGCTCTTTACAACTCTGTTTGCTCCCGCAGCCGGCGGGCATGAAATAGTTAGCTGGGGCAGTTGGCGAACGCCTAATGCCCCTTTGACTAATCTTACGAAAATTGCCGCAGGCGGGGATCATAGTCTTGTCCTGAAGTCGGACGGCAGTATCGTCGGCTGGGGGTACAATGGCCAGGGTCAGGCGACGCCTCCGGCAGGGAATGATTTCATGACCGTTGCTGCAGGCTTGTGGCATAGTCTTGCCCTTAAGTCCGATGGCAGTATCGTCGGCTGGGGGAGGAATGACTATGGTCAGGCGACGCCTCCGGAAGGGAATGATTTCACAGCTGTTGCAGCAGGCTGGTATCACAGTCTTGCCCTGAAGTCCGACGGCAGTATCGTCGGCTGGGGGTACAATTACTATGGTCAGGCGACGCCTCCGGAAGGGAATGATTTTGTCGCCGTTGCCGCAGGCAGGTATTATAGTCTTGCCCTGAAGTCTGACGGTACCATCGTCGGCTGGGGGCACAACGGTGCTGGTGTGGCGACGCCTCCGGAAGGGAATGATTTCACAGCCATTGCCGCAGGCGGGGATCATAGTCTTGCCCTAAAGTCCGACGGCAGTATCGTCGGCTGGGGGGGCAATAGCTATGGTGAGGCGACGCCTCCGGAAGGAAATGATTTCACAGCCGTTGCCGCAGGCGGGTGGCATAATCTTGCCCTTAAATCCGACGGCACCATCGTCGGCTGGGGGAGAAATGACGCTGGTCAGGCGACGCCACCGGCAGGGAATGATTTCATAGCCGTTGCCGCAAGTCTTGCCCTGAAGTCCGACGGCAGTATCGTCGGCTGGTGGTACAATAGTTCTCCTCCGGCAGGGAATGATTTCACAGCCGTTGCCGCAGGCGGTGGTCATAGTCTTGCCCTGAAGTCCGACGGCAGTATCGTCGGCTGGGGGAACAATGACTATAATCAGGCGACGCCTCCGGAAGGAAATGATTTCATAGCCATTGCCGCAGGCGGGTATCATAGTCTTGCCCTTAAGTCCGATGGCAGTATCGTCGGCTGGGGCGCGGGTGGACTTGGGCAGTCAGGCTACATCTACTTTGGTCAGGCGACGCCTCCGGAAGGGAATGATTTCATAGCCATCGCCGCAGGCGCGTTGCATAGTCTTGCCCTGAAGTCCGACGGCACCATCGTCGGCTGGGGGTTGAATTTGGATAGTCAGGCGACGCCTCCGGCAGGGAATGATTTCACAGCCGT
>Ga0315276_10005673_pt1 | contig 11522 bp, 8 predicted proteins | sample YL17G05_0_MG_FD_204542 | JGI IMG/M metagenome (GOLD analysis project Ga0315276, IMG submission 204542) | Sediment microbial communities from Yellowstone Lake, YNP, Wyoming, USA - YL17G05_0 | ecosystem: Environmental > Aquatic > Freshwater > Lake > Sediment | place: USA: Wyoming | collected... | reverse complement strand
CTCGCCGCGAGCGCCCGCCCAATTAGGATCGACGCGGTCGGGGCGGACGCGAGGAGGTACTTGGACGGCATGTGCAGGTAGATTACGATGGGCAGGGCAATCAGGAGGGAGAGACCGAGGACGATCTGGATCGCGTCACGCCGACGCCAGCCCTCGCCGATGACGTCCCAGAGGACTCCTGCGCCTACCCCGGCTGCGGGTGCGATCAGAAGCGCGAGGTGGGACTTTCCCCCGGAGATAAATAATAACCCGACCGTAATCGTGACGATATAGAGGAAGGGCTGCCGCAGAAGCGCGCGCCAGCGCAGCACTGCCCAAGGCAGAGCGAGAGGCATCACGAGCGACCAATGCGTCGCGAAGGCCACGATGTTTCTGGGGAGGCGGGACAGCGAGCTGTAGAGACGGGCCGCCCCGGCCATGGCGATGGGCGAAGCAGCGGGGTCGCGCGTCGCGGACACAGCCGCCACAACCAGCAGGGGGACCGCGAAGAGGGGAAGCCACGCGGTTCTGTGGGTCTCCTGCCAACCGCGTCGCGTGAGAAAGTCACCCGGGAGCGCGAGCGCAGCGATCCCGAGAAGCAAGATCAGGTGTGGACGGGCGAGGGCAGAAAGGGCGAACGCCAGCGCCGCCGAAACGCCCTGTTGCCAGCGGTGCTCATCTCGCCATGCTAAGAGACGCTCCATGCCGACCACGCCGAACGCCATTGCGGGAACATCGGGCATCGCGGTGGCCGCCATGGTGAGGACGGCCGGAGTGGCCGCGAGAAGGAGCGACGCGGCACGCGCCCCCGCGCGATCGAGGCCGAGGCGAAGCGCCAGCCCCGCGGTCGCGAGGATCGCGAGCCCGAAGAGCAGGAGTTGAGTGAGGTGCGCAACCCACTCCGTGCCTCCCAAGCGGACGCAGGGCACGAGGAGATACGCCATCGTCGGTCCGCTCGGCATGATCGCGGACATCCTGAGAGGGGCCGCTACTTCGGACCAGACTATCTCGAACGCGGTCGGGTGGAGCGGATCGGAAAGTAGATGTTCGGCCTGCTTGAGGAATAACGTGTCGTCGATCGTGAACGCCTTTCCGAGAAACGGTAGGAGGACGGTCGCGGCGAGCACGAGCGCCGGGGCGGCGCATCTCAAGGCGGCGAGCGTCATCGAGATTTCATAGCATCGCGGCAAGCGAACGATGACGGACTCGTAAAAAGTCCCTTGGTTTCATAACTGGTCAAAATTATTGGAGAAACGTGCATTTTCCCCTTGACATCGGTATGGCCTCTCTGGTAAAATCCCCAACAATATCAAAAGGTTGGGGAGGACCATTGATCTTCGCCAAAGACCACAAAACCCGTGACATGTTCGACCCGCTGGCCCGATTTGGCCCCCATCGCAGGGAGCGACTGGAGAAATCGTGGGCGAGGTTGTTCCGGGAAGAGATCCTCCCCGATCTCCCCGCCCACAAACTCCGGCCGTTCTTCTCCGAGTTGAAGGGGGCGCCGACCAAGGACCTCTACGCGATGTTGGGGATCGCCCTCCTCCAGCAGATGCATGACTTGACCGACGAGGAGACGATCGACCGGGTCGCCTTCGACCTGAAGTGGCACTTCGCGCTGAACCTCTCCGAGGGGAAGTCGGGCGACGTGTACGTCTGCCCGAAGACTTTGTGGAGCTTGCGGCACCTGCTCTCCGGGAACGACACGACCTCTCCGGGCTGATCTTCACAACGGCGACGGAGAAATTGGCGAAGTTGTTTTCGATCGACCCGTCCTGGCAGCGGCTGGACTCGATCCACATCTTCTCGAACATGCGCCACCTGGGGAGGATCGGCCTGTTCGCGCGGGTGATCAAGACGTTCCTCGTCAACCTGAAGCGTCAACACAAAGCTTTGTTCGACGCCCTTCCCCAGGAGATGGTGGAGAAATACCTTCGCAAGTCCTCGGAGTCGGTCTTCTCGATGGTGAAGCCGTCGGAGTCCGGGAAAACCCTGTCCGGTCTGGGCGATGACCTGTTCTTTCTCGCGCGTCGCTTCCGGGAAGAGAAGGCGGTGTCGGAGATGACCAGTTACCGTCTCCTTTGCCGTTGCCTGGCCGAGCAGTGCGTGGTCGAGGATGCGGGGAGCGAAGGAGAGAAGGTCCGCGTGAAGCCCAACGCGGAAGTCGCTTCCGACTCGTTGCAGAACCCGTCCGATCCGGACGCAACGTACAGCGGCCACAAGGGTCAGGGGTACCAGGCGCAGATCATGGAGACATACGCTCCATCTTCCGATTCCTCCACGGACGCCCTGCCGGAAGGGGGCGAGCCCGCCGGCGCGAGCGACGCTCCCGGTCTTCGTCTGATCACTCACCTTGCCGTGGAGCAGGCTCATCAAAGCGACGCCCACGCGCTGATCCCGGCGATCGAGAGCGCGAAGGACCGCGGGCTGGCCCCCGCGGAGGTTCTGGCGGACTCCCTCTACGGGAGCGAGAAGAACATCGAACAGGCGAAAGCGATGGGGACGGAAGTCGTCGCTCCGGTGCCGGGTGGAGAAGGAAAAGGCAAATCGTCGTCCCTGTCGGAGTTCGCGTTGACGGACGAAGGCGGAATCGCGAACTGCCCGATGGGCCACGCCCCCATCGAGGACGTCGTCCGCGGGAATCACCGCGAGGTGGTCTTCGCGGTGGGGCATTGCTTCGGGTGTCCGCGGAAAAAGGATTGCCCGATCCGGTCGGTCCGCAACGGATACGGCTTCTCGTACGACAGGAAACAGGTGAAGATGGCCAGACGCCGGGCGAGGGAAAAGACGGCGGTGTTCCGCGACCGGTACCGGTACCGTTCCGGGGTGGAGTCGACGATGTCGGAGCTGGATCGAAAAACGGGAGTGAAGCGGTTGCGCGTTCGGGGAATGATCGCGGTGCGGTACTGCGTCACGCTGAAGATTCTGGGGTTGAACATCTTCCGCGCGGCGGCGGCATGGAGCGCAAGGAACGTGGGAAACCCCGGTCCGCAGGGGGAAAAGTCCGACCGGAACGGCGCAAAGTACCCCGTCGGGGCGGGAATCTCCCGGATCCTTCGCCCTGTGCGTCTTCTCGTATGCCGGTTGCTCGATCATCCTGCTCCGTTCCCCCGGTGGGGGAGAATTGCGTACTCGGGGGGATGCTGACTTATTACGAGGCCATCAACGATCGACGATTCCTGCGTTGTGGGGATTTTCTACGTTGCCCCCGCCTGCGTCCGACCCACATTATCACCGAGGCCATCCCCAGATACCGAAGGGTTTCCTCCGCGGAGGGCCGGTCTTGAGGACAGTATATTGGCGGCGGGAAGGGATTACAAGTGGCGGGGCACCCACAGATTCGGAGCAGATTCCGCGTTGAGTTGATCTAAGAAGGGGCAAGGTCAATACGACCTATCAGTTTATTCGATAGAGGGTAAGGATGACGAATCCTTCCTCTTATCTATGAACGTAATTAATATCACAAAAATCCATAATATCATCAAAATGGCTGACGGTCGGACAATGTACCCAGCGACGGCAATAAAACTACTTTTAAGAAAGAATGGTGGTATCAAAAATATGATTGCAATGAAAAGCCATTTAGCGGCTTTTTTCCCTGGTTGCATCAAGTGATCGTGAAATAGCTTGGCCACCACCACGAGAAGGAGTGTGTCGTAATAAAAAAGGTAGGGGCAGAAAAATATTCCAAGCAGGAGACTAAGCGACATCTTAAGATCGAACCTTTCATCGTCTACATAAACCCTACCCCGCCATAGAAGGATGACAACAATGAGTGCACAGAGAAAAACGGCAAATGTGAGTGAACTGATTAGCGGAAGCGATCCTGGACCGAGGATCAGGATTAGAAAACCTTTGAAATTGTACATATGTACGAGTAAGGCGGTGATTGAGGAGTTGGAATCAGTTCCCAGAATAGAAAGCACGAAATCGCAGATACTCTCCGGACCAAGCGATATTGCACATATCGCAGTGATCAAGGTTCCTCCTGCCGCGAAATACACCAGCGCTTTCCATCTTCTTGCCAAGATGGTAAGCAATAAAGGCACAACAATGAGTTGCGGTTTGATACTTCCAATCAGAAGCCAGACTGCTATACCTTGATCGTTACCCTTACGCAACTCTCTAATCCAGAGAATGATGCAGAGAAGTATGATCAGAGAGAACTGTCCTTTGTATATGGTTACGAAGAGCATCGGAAAGGAAACAAAAGCTCCTATGGGTATGATTCGCTCATGCCATGAAAGTCCTGAGCTTTCTGCTATGTATAAGCGTATAAGTAAGACAACGAGAATCATTTGTAGGACAATCCAGAAAGAGAAGGCCCAATGAGGCGGGAGTATAGCCAATGGCAGAAGTGCAAGAACCAGATGAGGTGGCCCGATAAAAGGAAGAACACGACCATTCAGAGGAAACCCACCCAACAGTTGAAACTGATATTGGCCTTGTATCCCTAAGTCATACAACTGATTGCCGTGGCCATCCCAGACAATGACTGCTTCGGCGTAGTAAACCCAAAAATCGACAGGATTGAAACTACCACGACTTGCAAGCTCCACCCATACGCTTAAATACAAAGCGGTTATAATGACACTAACAAGAGCCGCAAACACCAGCAGTCGCTTTGTCATCTATTCCTCTTGCTGAATTTCTCCAACAATTTTAATCCATCCTGACTATATGGATAAATCGAAGTGAACCGCAAGGGGGGCCAGCTGAGTACCGGCTGGCCCCTTTTGTATGTCCTGCTTTGTGAATCGCCCCTCACCTTCCCTCCGTCTTGCTGTCCTGTCACGGTTGTTTACGGGCTACTGCACCTTCTACGGAACAGTCCAGGGGGGGGGCGGCCCCCGAGTGATTCTTCCTCGATAAATATAAGACCCCTTTCGAGGTCGACGCAATTTTTTGGAAAGCGCTTACCCCTTCCATCCTGTCCCTGGGGTTAGCGGAAAAGGTTATATTGAATACGGGACCACTTTTGATAATCGCCTTCTGTTCATAGACAAAACCGGTACTATCAAAGCGGGGCCCATCACCTGAGAAGCCGATAGGGTCGAGGATCCTATCGGCTTCCTCAATGGGGTGAGAAATGGCCGAACTGAACCGACTGCCGTCGTCGAATTCCTGGGGCTACCTCCCCTGGGCGTGGGGGGGGGGGAAAGACGTGCTCGAGAGATTCTCCCTCTGGCAGCTGGAGTGAAGCATGGGCTGGTTCTTCGCTTTCTTCATCCTGTCGGGATTCTGCGGCTTGGTCTATCAGGTCGTGTGGCTGCGCATCGCCATTGCGACCTTCGGCGTGACCACGCCTCTCGTCTCGATCGTGCTCTCGGTTTTCATGGCGGGGCTGGCGGCTGGGAGCTGGGGAGCGGGACGGCTTGCTGGTCGGCTCGAAAACCTTGGCCCCGGCGGATTCCTCCGGCTGTACGCGGGGGCCGAGCTGCTGATCGGAGTCTCCGGGATCGCGGTCGAGCCTCTCCTCGGCTGGGGACGGGTCGTGCTGGGCGTCTCGGGCGGGGAAACAGCGTGGGGATCCCTCAGCTACTACCTCGCCTCCGCCGCCTGGATCACGGGAGCGCTGTTCCCGTTCTGCTTCTGCATGGGCGCGACCTTCCCGCTGGCAATGGCAGGGATCCGGGCCGCGTTCCCCGACGCATCGCCGAGATCGTTCAGCTTCCTCTACGTCGCCAACGTCCTCGGCGCGATGACCGGGGCGCTCGGCTCGGCATTCGTCCTAATCGAGATCCTCGGCTTCCGCAAGACCCTTCTCGTCGCCGCTGCCGTGAACGTGACAGTCGCGACGATGGCGCTCATCGCCTCGAACAGGCTGGCCGCCGCGCCCCTGCCCGCGCCCGCGTCACGTTCGCGCGACCGCAGCCCGAGCCGGGCTGAGACGGCTCCCCGTCAGACCGACAAGCTCGGTCTTGCCTTCCTCTTCACCACGGGACTCGTGAGCCTCGCGCTTGAAGTGGTCTGGATGCGCCAGTTCGTCCCCTTCCAAGGACCGATGGTTTACGCGTTCGCGACCATCCTGGCGGTGTACCTCTACGCGACGGTCATCGGCTCGCGTATTTACCGCGCCCGTTCGTCGGCACGCGGCGTGGAAGACACGGAGTTCCCCTGGGTCCTCGCGGGCGTCCTGGCGGGCACATCGGGACTTCTGACCCTGCTTGCCGCCGACCCGCGCCTCCCCCTCCCGGTCGGACTCCTGGCCGGCATGGTCCGCGTCGTGATCGGCATCGCGCCTTTCTGCGCGGTCCTCGGGTTCTTCACCCCAATGCTGGTGGACCTCGTCTCGGCCGGAAACCCCGATCGCGCCGGGACAGCATATGCCGTGAACACGCTCGGCTGCATTGTCGGCCCCCTCCTCTCGGGATTCGCGCTCCTGCCATTCCTCGGGGAGCGATGGACGACGGTGCTGTTGATCCTGCCGCTGTTTGCGCTCGGCGCCGCGGGCCACCGCGCAAACGCAGAGATGTCGCCCACGAGAACGGGAGCCGCGTGGCCGGTCTATGCCGCGGTCGTTGCCTCAGTGCTCCTGATCGTCCTGACGAGGGACCTCGAGACGATGTACACGAAGCGCATCGTCCGGCGCGACCACACGGCCACGGTAATCGCGACCGGAGAGGGGATGCAGAGGATGTTGTTGGTCAACGGCGTGGGGACCACGAGCCTCACGCCAATCACCAAGATGATGTCGCATCTTCCGCTGGCTTTGCTCGACCGACCACCGCAGAAGGGACTGGTGCTGTGCCTCGGGATGGGAACCTCCTATCGTTCGATGCTCACATGGGGGATTCCCACCACAGTGGTCGAACTGGTTCCCAGCATCCCGTCCCTCCTCAGCTACTACTATGCCGACGGCGAGGCCGTTCGGAACAATCCGCGAGGTCGGATCGTCGTGGACGACGCGCGGCGTTTCCTGGAGCGCTCCGCTGAGACCTTCGATGTGATCGTGGTCGACCCGCCACCGCCGCCCGAGGCTGCGGGTTCGAGCCTCCTCTACTCGACGGAGTTCTACAACACCCTGCGCCGGCGCCTCGCTCCCGACGGGATCCTCCAGCAATGGTTACCCTATGGGGAGAAGATCGTGATCTCGGCGGTGGCCAAGGCGCTAGCCGAGCGGTTTCCCTACGTTCGGGTCTTCACCTCCGTCGAGGGCTTGGGCTTCCACTTCCTGGCCAGCGGCCGGCTGATACCGAACCGAACCGCCGCCGAGCTGGCCCAGCGACTCCCTGCTGCCGCGGCCAAGGATCTCATCGAGTGGGGGCCGGCTCTGAGCCCCGAACACCAGTTCCTCGCGGTCGTCGGGCGCGAGCTGCCGTTCTCGTTGGTGATCGGCCTATACAAGGACGCACCGGTCCTGACCGACGACCGGCCAGTCAATGAGTACTATTTCCTTCGCCGGCTCGTGAGCCCCCCGACGGCACTCCCGGTTAACCGCTAGATGCCGTCGCCCCGATCGTGCTCTTCGGACAGAGGATCGAATAAAGGCGCCCGTACCCGTTGGCGCCGGTATCGTTGTTCTTGTTTTTCCTGGGACGAGCCATCCTGGCAACCCCTTTCACCATCCGCGCATAGAAGGCTGATGATCCGTTGCCAACAGCACCGTTTCCAACTACCCCTTGACACGCCGGTCAGTCATAGAAGAAATGTCCAAGAATTGAAGAGATGGCCAGCCGGAAACAGGATCGGATACTTGGTCTGAGGCGGATTCGTCGGCAGGCTGATGATTCGATAGCCTTCCCATTCCGCGAGCGCCTTCGCGGTCACCAGGTAGATTCCGTCATCGTGATTGATCCCGACAGCTGGGGCCCGAAACGCGATCCAATATGCGGGAAAAAGTATTGCGATGTAGAACAGGACAAGCGATTTTCTTCCGATATTTTTCACTTGGGGTGAGATTCGCCTCACCTAAGTTTCGGGTGGGTAGATCCGATCGGAAACGCGCCAGATGGCGACGGCGATCAGGGTGCCAATGTATCCGTCGATAGCGTAATGCCACCCGAGGTGGACCGACCCGATCTGTACAAGAACCGCATAAATGATAAAAAAGTATCCGAGCAGTCGATGGATCGACCATGCGGCACATGCGAAAAGGGCTGCTGTCGCGACGTGCACGCTCGGCATCGCCGACACTCCCCCGAAGATCAAATTTTTATTTGCCGTGTTCGCCAGCCACAAACCGTCCTGGAATTTTACTGCAAAGAGGAACCGGTCATCGTGCACGGACCGGAGATATTCCATCAGCGGCAGGAAGGGGTTGGCCCCCGGATTGATCTTCCCGTAGTAACATGGGCCTGCGGAAGACAGCAGGATCGCCATTATCGAACCCGTGATTATCCAGGTCAGGATGAAGCTGATGCAATATCTCGACCGCAACCTCCGCCGAGAGTTGAGGCCGAATCCCGTCAAAAAGAAAAAGAGAAAACCGAACCAGGACACATAAAGGGAATCGATCAACTTGGTCACTACAGGGATCCCGAGGATCGGGTGAAGCAGCGCCCAGGGATGCATCCATCCGTGAAGGTAGTAGTCCATCTTCATAAAGAGTTCATCCCACGAAAACGGATGGATCAGAGGAATCGCCTGCTTCAGATTGCTGAAGGTGCTCAGAAAGAATGTCAACGAAACCATTATGACCATATAACCCGCGACCTGCCTGGACGATAGGGGCGGCCCAAGGGATTTTCCCCTGACTCGTGCTATCCCGGTCCTCCGCTCGATCACCTCCGCAACCACGCGCGCAAGTTGCCGGGCGCCCTTGAGCATAAGCAGGAATCCCAGGTAAATGACGGCACAGAAGGCGAATATCATGAATCGAGAGAATAGGTGGGCAAACCCGTTTCGCTCGATGAAGGCAAGTACCATGTACCCGAAAAATACGTAGACGACCAGGACGATGAAGAACAGGCGATGCTCGTAATAAACCCCGAGTAGGGAATCCGGGAGGCTCTTTCTGGCGGCGGGAACGGCCATTTCAACGCTCATTTCGGCGACCACCGCAGCCCTTTGTGCGCGTGTATCCCTTCCACCAGGGAAAAATCCGTCCTCACGGAACGGATCGTCTCCCCCCGTTGGCGTATGCTGGCCTCCTGGATCGGGCCAAGCCTGCCCGAAGCTTTCGCGAGATAGGGAACCTTTTTCGGGTCGATCCCCATGATCCTCGCACTGGTGGCGTCGACGGCGGGGAGGTTTCGGCCCATCACCAGCACCCCGGCATGATGCGGATTCCCCATGATCGGTCCATCCCCCTCCATCCCGATGATCCCGTCCACGATGCTGAAGTAAGGGCGGACCGTGGCGTTAATGTCCAGGATGCACTTTTCGATCCCTTCGAAATGCAGCGCGTTCTTAGGCCATCCGTAATATGTCCCCGGGAAAAGGCCGAAAAGGTTTTTCATCGAGAGGGTCACACCGGCCCAATGGTGAGTCTTCATCTTGGCCAGAGAGACGACCAAGTCCACTTCACGTAATGTCCTTGGCAGAACAAGGGAGCGAAACCTGCTGAAACCACCCTGGTTCGGCACGCGATATCCGTCGTCATAATTCAGGTCCACAAACCGCAGCTGGTCTTCGATCAGGACGTCGCCCAACCGGGATTCTTCCAGAACCATCTCGGTATCCATGCAATGGCCCGGCCCGTCGCCGACGAGAACTTCCGAAGCCCCGCACCGAAGGAACGCTTCCGCCGCCCCGCGGACAACCAATGGATGGGTATTGATGTGGCCGGCCCCTATATGAGACTCCACCAGGTTCGGCTTGAGAAGGATACGTTTTCCGCGTATCTCCTCCGGAGAAACCGCCAGTTCTCCCAATCCGCGGAAAATAATGGAGGCGATATCCCCGTCGTAGCTGCCCATGCGGCCGATGAAGACATCGGCGGATTCGAGGGAACGCCGGCATCCCGCGAGATTGGGGAAGACCATCGGGGCGAGGATCGCCCCCGTGGCCGCGCGTATCAGGAATTCCCGCCGGGTCAGTTGCCGGTCCAACAGGTTTCCAGGCATCGTTTGCGAATTACGACGCGTCATCCCTTCGCGGTTTCCTCGATGAGCGCGGGATTACCGGAGATCGCAAGGAGGAGAAGGGAACGCTCCTGGGTATTATAAATCCCCCTGCGATTCTGGCGATCGACACATTCGCGGACCCAGTTCATGAATCCGGGAGGACGATCCCCCCACGCCCCCAAACCCAGGAGGCCCAACCCGAGGGAGAGCGGTGTACGGATTCGGCCGATTTCCCTGCCAAGATATTCAAGACTGCGAATCACCTCCCCCTTCGTTACATAAGGACTCAGTGCGGAGAGGGCCACCCCTGTCTGGTCTGGTTGAGGGTATAGTTGGCGTCCGTACACGGAGGTGTTCCCGTAGTTCCATCCCCCCGCGGCCAGTTGCCTGTTCATCAGCATCCTTGCCGCCTCCTCTGCACGAGGATGACGGATTTTTCCAACAGCCCGTAACGCCAGCAGACTGTAAGACGTGGGAGCAACCCAGGAATGGACACCGGCGGTCCAGGACCACCCCCGGATGGAGGTATCATGAGCGACTGGGTCCAATTTCTGCTTCTTCCAGTGTTTCCCCGAAGTACTCAATAGAAATTCAACCGCCCGATTCATATTTTCTTTATGCCGTTCGGAACCATGCCATGCCAGGACCGCCAAGGGCGTCACCCAAAATGCATCCGGGGCATCCGGTGATGTGACCACGCGACCATCCCGCATTTGATCCCCTGCGAGACGGTTCAGGCCTGGTTCGATCAGGTTTTCCCCTTCCCCGGCACTTCTCAAACCGATGATCGCCCAAGCGGTGGCGTCCGTTCGGTAACTCCCCCCGTTGAAGAATGCAAACCCCCCATCAGGGAGCATCCGCTTCTTCAAACCCTCGATCAAAGTTTGCGATGGGGTCATTTCGGGAGCAGGAATACGAAGGGGTAGAGAACTTCCACGGTGCGCCCCGCCGTAGGCTCGAAGGTCCAGCGACGGACCTTGTCGAGGACGGTGCTCACGAACGCAGCGTCGGGTAAGGACCCGTCGGCCGGCTCGGCCCGCTGGACCTTCCCCGACGGGTCGATGCGGAACCGGACGAGCAGCTTCCCGCGAAGGTCGGGGGTTCGCCGGATCGCGTCGGTGTAGACCCCCTCCAGTTCGGGCAGGCGGTCGCGCACCCTTTTGCGGATCATCTCGCGGATCCAGGCGGGGATCGGCTCCCCGGTGGTGTCCCCGGCCCCCCCGAACATCATCGACGCCTCGGTCTCCTTCCCGATCCCCACCGCGGGGCGGCCCGACGCGCGGACGCGGCCCTCCAGATCCTCCAGGTGCTTCCGGAAAATTCCGGGGTGCTCGGGGGCGACAGCGGGGGCGAAATCCCCCGGCCTTGCGGGCCCCTCGTTGGTCCAGTGCCGCACGGGGATGCCGCCGGCCTTCCCCTCCTTTCGCATGACGGGGGCCTCGGGGACCTTCGAGATGCCCGCATCGAGTTTTTCGAGCCACCGGCGGGCCTCCTTCTCCACGGGGCGGGACGGGACCGGCGCGCGCGGAGAAACCT
>Ga0315276_10005671_pt1 | contig 11524 bp, 8 predicted proteins | sample YL17G05_0_MG_FD_204542 | JGI IMG/M metagenome (GOLD analysis project Ga0315276, IMG submission 204542) | Sediment microbial communities from Yellowstone Lake, YNP, Wyoming, USA - YL17G05_0 | ecosystem: Environmental > Aquatic > Freshwater > Lake > Sediment | place: USA: Wyoming | collected... | reverse complement strand
ATGGTAAGGCTCTTTTTGAGGCCGTTTTTATAGTATGAGTAGGAATAAGTCAATTCAAAATTGCCATAGTTGACTGTTTCGGTGAGCTTCCGGTAGGCGTCGTCGTAGAGATATCCCGCCGACGTCGTGCCGTCGTCATAGCCTGTAAGGTTGCCTATCCTATCATAGGCGAAATTGACAGTCTTTAAAGGGGTGGTATCGTTCGCACTGGCAAAGTATTTTGTCATTGTGAGCCTGCCTGCATCATCGTACTCGTTTTCAATCCTCTGGCCCTTGGCATCAGTCTTGCTGACGATAATGCCTGCGGAGGCATATTGGTAAATTGTTGACTGTCCAAGTGGCCTAGTTTCCTTTGTTAGCCTGTCATTCCGGTCGTACTCAAAAGTCCTTGTGTTGCCCCTGGCGTCCTTTACGGCAACAACATTATCTCTGTTATCATACGTATATTCCGTAACGCCCATCAAGGGGTTAATCACCTTCACCCTGCGGCCTAATTCGTCGTACTGGTAGGCAGTGGTTCTATTCTCCTTATCGGTCTGAGATATCAGGTAGCCCGCTCCGTCGTAGGCAAATTGCGCTGAATATGCCTCCGTATCACTCAAGACATCTCTCTCCTGGGTCTTCCTGCCGCGGCTGTCGTACGCGTATGTTTTCGAGAAGGTAGGGTAGACGATACGGGAAGGCTGGCCCTGGCCATTGGAAGATCCTGAGCAGGACGTGCATGAGGAGCCTGCCGCATCATTATATTCGGTTGCGATTTCGTTCCCGTTTCCGTCTGTGGTCTTCATGAGGCGTCCGTCAAGATCGTATTCGTAGGTGATCGATCTACCTTCCTGGTCGATCTGTTTGATGAGCTTGCCGTCTGTGTTGTAAAAGGACTGCGTCACATTGCCCGAGGCATCCGTCATCTTTGTCAGCCTTTTGTTGCCGTCAAATTCGTAGGTCTTTACTTTTCCTTCAGGGTCTATCTCTTTCGTTTTGTTTCCCACGGCGTCGTATTCGTAAGAGGCGCTATGGTTGAGGGGATCCGTTGCTGACACCAGTCTTCCCATATTATCGTAGGAATAAGTCCAAACCTTGCTTCTTGCATCCCTTCTTGTCAGTAGATTCCCCATGGCGTCATAGGTAAACTGTGTGGTGTTGCCTTCGGGATCGGTTTCAGATACCATATTGTCGGAGCTGTCATACGTCCTTGACGTTGTCGCGTCCAGGGTCCTTGAATCGCCGACTCTTTTGACTGATAGAGGGTTTCCCCCGGTTTCATAAGTATATTCCGTGACTCTTTCAGTAACGGTGCCAAATGCCTCTATCTTTCGGAGCATATTGCCCGAGCTGTCATGTTCGTATTTTGTGATAACCCCTCTTTCGTTAACCTCCTGTATAAGGCGATTAAACCTCCGTTCATATTCATTAGTCAGTGTTGTCCCGTCGGGATTTGTCTGTTTTGTCAGGTTGCCCCATTCATCGTATTCCTTATATGTCTTGTTTCCTGACGCATCAGTAAAAATCTTATTCCTGCCGTCTCGGGTTACTTTTTCAATCGTCCTGCCGTTTACATCCGTCCTGATATTTTCGGTGAACCGGTCATACCATCTCTCAATGATCTTGCCGCTGCTGTATTTCACCGAGGAGTAGCGTTGTTGCTTGCCAGCATCATAAGCATAATCAAAGAATGTCCCAATGCCCCGCTCATCGGTTACGCTCTTTACGAAGCCGTAGTTATTGTAAGCCACATTGTATGTCCTGCCTGCGGCATCCTGCTTAGACGTGATCCGACCCTCTGAATCATAGTAGTAGAGTGACTCGTTTCCTTGAAGATCCACAACCTTTGATAGACGCCCTGATGCGTCATAGAAATACTGGACTCTTCTTCCTGACATATCCCGCACGCTGGAAAGCATTCCGGTGGCATTATATTCATACCATAATACCTGGGTCCCGGAATTATCGGCTATCCCGATCAGTTTCCCGTTTTCTCCGCTTTCATAGATAATGGAAACCTGCACATTATTGGGATTGCCGTATGAAGACATTCTGCCCGATAAATCGTACTTAGCCCAATTGCCGGATTTATCCTTCCAGAGATAACCATCGTCTTTCACGTAAATATAACTGTCCGAGTTTAATGAGAACACCTTCCCGTAAATATCGGATTTTTGGTAACTGACGTCATCCTTATTGATATAATCAAGGGTCCCAATATTTCCATATATGAATTCCAAGCTATTATAATCACTATCAAAATGCCATTGATTATCATAGTAGCTGCGCTTGACTTTTAACTGATGGCCGGGCACCTTGAGGAACATATCGGTAACATCATCTGAATATTCTCCCCGCAGCAAGTCAACATTACTGCGTACGGCCTCCCTTGCCTTCTTTTTGCAGCATTCGTCATTAATCCGACAATATCTCTTCGGACCACAAACCACCCCTTCTATCGGCTGACTGGATGGTCCGCCGCCGCCGCCGGGTCCTAATTCACCGCCGGGTCCTCCACTTCCGGGTCCTCCACTTATTATTCCTCCACCGGCAGGTGCTGAGACAGCGCCCTGACAGGTTCCTGGTACTGTAAAGCAGAAATAATCTATACCTTCCGTTACTACCCCGTTTGAACATTTATATATATACCACAGGGCCATGCATTTTGAAGAAGTGGAACATCCTCCTCCGCTGCCGGCGCCTTCTTGGGATTGATCAATCGACTTCAAGGCGGTTACCCTGTAAGGCACTACTACCCGATCTTTGGCGCCGAGGGTGTCCGGCACTCCTTTCAGAAACTCATATTTGTAGTTTTGGTTACTTGGCGGCAAGTTAAGCCGTATGTTATCAGCGCGGATGAGGCCATAATTGGTAATCGTGAATTCTCCGTAGAAGACATCTCCTGCCTTCATATCAGGCAGGGTGACCGACTTTGGCTCCATCACCACCACTGCTGCCGTATCAGAAAAGGGGGACGTTGGTGTAAAGACAACTTAAGGAAATGGGGACGCCCTTTACTTTTGCAGTTTTAGATTTCATTGAGCTTGTAAGCCTTATTCTCAGCCATTTTTTCCCCGCGCTTTACCGACTGCCTTACCCCGGATAGCGAAAGCCTGAGCCTCCGAGAAGGCTCGGCCATACTCAGGCCAAGACCCCGTACTGCCCAATAAATAGTGAAGGCTAACGGCTCAAATAACCCGCGCGGGCACGCACCTAGGTTTAACCGCCGACGCTATTCTGCGTCGGGTTGATTGACATGTTAGCCCATCATCAGTCTTTTTCTTATCCAACTTGGGTTCCGACGGCAATCAAGGACGGCGAAGATTACAACCAAATCATCAATGATGCGGTAATACACCGCAAACGGGAACCGCTTGGAGAGCTGGCGGTGGTATCCGAAAACAATTTGGTGAATACCCCCAAAGTATGCCAGCGAGTCAATATCTGAATAAAGGGAATCAAGAAAATACGATCCGAGACCGGGAGACTGAGCCTCATAGAATCGAGATCCTTCCTCAAGATCCTCTTCAGCTGAACTTAGGATTGTTATCCTCACGAGACCTTCTTTCTAATCCTTTTCTTAGCTTGTTCCCAATCCGATACGGTCACTTCGCCGGCCGCATAGGCCTCCTCTCGATCCTTAATGACGGTCTCATGCCAAGCTGGTGATTTCACGTTCTTTTCATCTCGGGTTAGGTCCGCCCAGAGGGTCTCCATCAGGTCCAACTTCTGGGCAACTGAAAGTTTGGAAAGGGGTAAAGCAACTCTTTTCATAGTCTCTCCTTTCTTGGGCTGACATGAGGGGAAAGGCGGCGTTTTTTCGGCGTCTGCCGGAGTATTGGCCCTTCTCAAGTTTTGAGATCTTCGGGTTAGCCGATCCACGATGCGCTTGGCGTACTCAGGCGAATCCTGAGCAATGTAAGCGTAGATGGCGTCGAGGTGTCCCTCCGCTGTATCTGTTCAGTGAACCTTCATTCCGGCAAGCCGTACTTCGCCCGGACCTCTTTCACGTCTTTGGGCGGCCTGTCTTGCTGTCGGCCAACCCACGTTCAATCGCTTCGCGGACATATATTTCGCGCATCAGATCATCCCATGTGGCGTCTGGAGGCATGCGATCGATGAGTTTGTGGGCTTCTTCCTTTTCCATCACCGTTGACATAGTATTGCCACCTTCTTTCCGCTTGATAGAATAGCACGGGATGAAGCGAATATCAATTTCTCAGAAGCCGAACTTTGGATTATATGGTTTCCGCATAAGCCCCCCGCATCCTCCTGAACTCAGAGCGCACCCATGGGACTTCGAACACCTCTTCCACTCCGATTCAAAACATGGGTATAGATCATCGTCGGCTTCACGTCGCTATGACCCAGAAGTTCATGGACGGTCCGAATATCATAGCCATCTTCCAACAAATATCTAGCAAAGGAGTGGCGGGAGCGCAGGGCTTCACGGAGGCGGTCCAGAAGTTTCGGCTTTGCGGTGGCCGCAAGCGCATGGCCCGGTTATCGTCGAATTGGATTCGAAGGGACTGGTATGGAGTTAGCCTCCGGCATGGGCTTTCCTCCTCCTTGGAGGGCAAATGAAGATTGTCACTTTTTCTTCAAGAATGTCATCTTGTGGGCGATTCGTGAATCGCCCCTACACAAAACAAATGCCTTTGACATGGGGGCATCCTGCGAAACGCGGGACATCGAGCCCTTCCATTATCTGGTCGAACCGGCCAGAACCTGGGGCGACCGCCGGTCGCCCCTACAGACATCATAGATTTCCCGGAACCTCCTCGGCAGCCTTTTGGGGGTATTCCAAAACACCATTTCCGTGAACAATAGAGATCAGCGACCCGACTTGCTGCACCTGTTAGATCCTCTAGTCCGGCGCACCTTTAGCTAACCGCGAGGCTTTTCTACCGAAAAGCTTCTCTCTTTTTCTCTCGATCCCCAAAATTGACAGGAGAATTTCCTGCCAGTCCTCAATAGCCCCGTTGACGCCACCGATCTCCAGGCCGTCCTCAGCATAGTATATTTCCAGCTTCTGATCACAACAGCCACACTTTAGAAGGTAGCGGGGACATTTTTTTTCTTTCCCTTCCTGTGGTACACACGAATCTGTGGATGTCCAAAACGAGATGTATCGTAGAAACGGTTTGACCTTTCAGAAATTTTCATGTCGCCCTCAAAAACTCTCCGGGAACCCAGAAGCAAGCATGATCCACATACGCTCCTCGTGAGCTAGCGATAAGTTCGACGGCTGGATTTGCCGTAGGGAACACGGCGATCTCTCACCATAGCAAACACCTGCACTTCCGTTTCCAGCCGTTCACCCAGTGCCTCTGTGGCGATATCCAGATCGTAATCCCTCTGCAATCCGAGCCAGAACTGCGGTGAATTGCCAAAATAGCGCCCCAGTCGCAGGGCTGTATCCGCAGTAATACTCCGCTTTCCCAGGACAACCTCGTTGATGCGGCGCGGGGGAACACCGATATCTAACGCCAAACGGTTCTGGCTCAGACCCATCGGCTTCAGAAACTCTTCCAACAACACTTCTCCCGGATGTACCGGACGCAACTCCTTCTTGCCCATATCCCATTCTCCTAGTGATAGTCTGTGATCTCCACATTGAAGGCGTCACCTTCTCGCCACTCAAAGCAGATGCGCCACTGATCATTGATCCGAATGCTTAATTGCCCCGCCCGATCGCCCAGCAACTTCTCCAACCGATTCGATGGCGGGATTCTCAAGTCGTTAAGCGATACCGCGTTATTGATCATGCGCAGTTTGCGCAAGGCAACTTGCTGAATGGCCTTTGGCAGTCGACGCGAAAGCCATCGGGCAAAGACCTTCTCTGTTTCGGCATCCTTGAAGGACTTGATCACGGGTTTATTCTATAACGTATAACGCTAAACGTCAAGCGGTATAGGTCAAAAGTTCATCCAGGAAGTCTCAGTTGTCCAGCAACTCCTCCGCTGCCTTTTGGAGTAATTCGCGGTATTTTTCTTCATCGTGTAAACCGGGACGTTAGAAAAAAAGGGGGACGTTGGTGTAAAGACAACTTATTGCATGTGTAAACCGGGACGCTGGTGCAAAGTGAACTCATTCTAAATCCCTTAACCCGGCCGAGGTGGAACCAGACAAAATATTTCTGGGGCGTTGCTGCAGATTATTCGGGAGCAGCAGGGTCAGGTCTATTTTCTTTGCGTGCTTATTCCCGCGGGGCGGGGTCAGGTACGGAAATACGCGATTGAAGAAAAATACCGAGCACCGTCAAGAATGGGCATAGAGAATTCGGGCGAGGCCTGATTAAGGGCAACTATCGATTGGTTTCAGGATTTGCTTTGGGATTTTCGGGGTAAGGCACGTCATGGTTTTCGAACCTCGAGGCCTTCAATCCTCTTATAATCCTTTTCGTCATAGGTAAAAATAACGGAAAGATCTTTTTCCAATCCCCAGTATCCCATCATGGCATCCGCAAATTTTATATTCTTTTCTTCGTAGCTCCTTATGGCTTTCCTAAAGACGCCCTCCATCTCAATTTTCAGCTCGGGGGTGTTCAGGATCGCTTCGATGATTTCTCTTATGGTTTTTCTCCCGAATTTATAAATTTTTTCCAACACCCATACCGTCTCCATTATGGCTACCGGCAATAAATACAGAATCAACCCCCGTTGTTCCCCTTCTCTCAGCAGTTTTTCGCAGGATCTGGCTTTTGCCGGGTCATCCTGGATCAGCAGTCTGAGAATCACGCTGGTGTCGATGAACGCTTTAGTCATTTTCTTTGGCTGCCTCCGCGACCGCTTTTTCTCGCATCTTTTCGGTGGACATTCCCACGCGGGGCAGGCTCCCGATATAATCGAATATCGTTTTCCCTTTTTTCAGAACGATTTTTTCTTCGTCTTCCTCAATGAGCAAACGATCTCCCACTCCGATCTTTAGCTTTTTTCTAACTTGTTTGGGGAGGGTAATTTGCCCTTTGGGCAATACCTTGACACTCGGCATGGCCAATCCGCCTCCTTTTTCTGAATTTGATTTATTTTACTACTTTATGAATAAGTAGTCACTTAAATATTATTCCTTCAAAAAAATATCGTATGATTTATTTTGAAACGTCCATAATATAAACCGGGAAGTTGGTGCAAAGTGGACTTATTCTAAATCCCCTGACCCGGCCGAGGCGGAATCATACAAAATATTTCTGGGGCGGCGCTGCGGATTATTCGGGATGAGATCGTTATCGGATAAAAACGGAGCTTCCCTTCCCGCATTCTGATTATACCGGTCATCCGGTTCAACACGGATCACGACCCCTTCCCTGACATATGCCTTGATGACGCACTGACGGGTCCCCCCGCAGTTACAGATGCAAGTGGTGTAGACTGTTATAACTTCCTCGGACCCCATGGGTACCCCGCAGTTTTGGAATTCCCAGGCAAATCATTTCTCGCCAACGAATTTGGAGGATGGTTTTCAAATGAAGATCAAATGCCCCGTAAAGATGCGTTCTGGGCCGGGGGAAAACCGGCGCTTGCCAGAGAACCCAACCCGGCGTACACTGAAGGCATGATTCGAGTTACCGGCACGATCACGATCGGTGAGGAAGAAATTCATCAGCAATTCATCCGCGCCTCCGGCCCGGGCGGGCAGAATGTCAATAAGGTCGCCACGGCCGTGCAGCTCCGCTTCGATGTAGCCCATTCCCCTTCCCTTCCCGAGGACGTTCGGGAACGCCTTACCCGTTTAGCCGGAAAGCGGTTGAACAAGGAAGGTTATCTGATCATCGATGCCCGGCGGTTCCGTACCCAGGAACAAAACCGCCAGGACTCTGTCGCCCGCCTGGTGGGTCTGATCCGCCAGGCAGCCCAAAGGCCCAAAATCCGTAAAAGGACGAAGCCCACGCTGGCGTCCAAGGAACGGCGGCTGGAGAGCAAACATCGCCGCGGCAAGATCAAACACCTGCGCCGTGCGCAACCGGAATAAAACCGATTCGCTTTCTTTTACTTATAGAAGGGGGGTCAGCCCGAGGAAAAAGGAATTTGTTTCCCTTTCATTCAGGAGTATGGCGTGATAGAAAAATTCGTAAATTCCTGGACTGACCCCATTTCTACAGGTTCCCTTAGATGGATGATGTTCTTCTTTCGCGGTTTCCATCAGAAGGGGGAAATCCCATCGGGGATCGGGGGGAGTTTTAAACGGCGGCAGCACCTTTTTGCTGCATAATCTCCTCAAGTTCCTCCCAGCGGGCATAAAGCCGCGGCAGTTCCTGCTGGATCGTTTCCAGACGCGCTTTGGCCTGCACCACACCGGCGCCTCCCTCCTTATAGAGGGCAGGGTCCGCAAGCCGGGCATACAGGTTCTGCTGCTCGTTTTCTAAACGCTCGATCTGTTCCGGAAGCGCCTCGACCTCGCGGTGCTCCTTGAAGCTGATCTTCCGTCTGCCCTGGGGCTTTTCGCGTTTTATCTTCGGCGCCACTTTCGGCTTCGGCTCCGCCTGTGAAATCGGCGTCGCCTGCCGCAGCCAATCGTCATACCCGCCCACGTATTCGCGCACCCGGCAGTCGCTTTCAAAAACGAGCGTGCTGGTAACCACGTTGTTGAGAAAGTCGCGGTCATGGCTGACCAGCAGCACCGTTCCGCGATAGTTGAGGAGCAGCTCTTCGAGCAGCTCCAGGGTCTCCAGATCAAGGTCATTGGTCGGCTCGTCCAGGACCAGAAGGTTTGAAGGCCGCGTAAAGAGCCGGGCCAGAAGGAGCCGGTTGCGCTCCCCGCCGGACAGGCCGCCCGCCAGACTCCGCGCCCGTTCCGGCGCAAAAAAGAAATCCTGCAGATAACCGTAGGCATTCCGGGTCTTGCCGCCGATGGTCAGCATCGGGTTGCCGCCGGTCACATTCTCAAAGACACTCTTTTCGTCGTCGAGTTGGTCGCGCAGCTGGTCAAAGTAGGCGATTCCCAGGTTGGTGCCCAGGCGCACGCCCCCGGCTTGCGGCTGGACCTCCCCCAAAAGAAGCCGGAGGAGAGTCGTTTTGCCGGCGCCGTTGGCCCCGATAATCCCGATCCGGTCGCCGCGCATAATGAGGGTCGAAAAATCTTTGATGACCGGCTGGTCCCTGTACGCAAACGTTGCACCGGTCACCTCGCAGACCATTTTACCGCTCATCCCGGAATTCTCAACGTTCATTCGCGTCATTCCCGGGCGCTCCCTGCGCTCGCGCCGCTTTTTGCGCATTTGTTCCAGCATCCGCACGCGGCCCTCGTTGCGCGTGCGGCGCGCCTTGACCCCCTGCCGGATCCAGCTTTCCTCCTGCGCAAGCTTTTTGTCAAAGAGCTCCCGCTGTTTTTCTCCGGCCGTCTCCTCCGCTGCCTTGCGCTTCAGATAATCATCATAATTACCCGGCCAACTCGTGAGCCGCCCGCCGGCAAGTTCCACGATGCGGGTTGCCAGCCGCCGCAGAAACATGCGGTCGTGGGTAACAAAAAGAATACTTCCTTCAAAGCGCGAAAGGAACTCCTCCATCCAGCCGATAGAGTCCATATCAAGGTGGTTGGTGGGCTCATCGAGAAGCAGGATGTCCGGCTGCCTGACCAGCGCCCGGCCAAGCATCGTGCGCCGCTTGAGCCCCGCCGAAAGGGTGGCAAAGGACGCTTCCGGTGAAAGCTCAAGCCGCGAAATCACAGACCGAACGTTCTGATCGAGCTGCCATCCCCCTTGGACTTCCAGGCGGTGCTGGATTTCCCCCAGGGGACGCGTAAGGTTCGGATCGTTATCCGCCTCCATGCGGGCGATTAAAGCGTGGTATTCCGCCACCAGCCGGCCCAGTCCGCCGATCCCGCCGGCGACAACGTCAAAAACAGTGCCCGCCATCGCTCCCGGCACCTCCTGCTCCAAAACCCCCTCCCGCAGTCCCTGCGCGCGCGTGATCTCACCTTTGTCGGGCAGCAGGTCGCCGCTGATGATTTTGATGAGACTGGACTTTCCTTCGCCATTGCGTCCCAGCAGGCAGACCCGCTCCCCCGGCTCAATCGCCAGGTCAACGCTGTCCAAGAGTACCGGTCCGCCGTAGCTCAGGCGCACGTTTTTCATATCAATCAACGCCATAGGATTCCTTACTTAATATTGGGGAAGATATGGAGAGCAGCGCGAATGCTTAAAGTCTCCAAAACCGTGATTCTGAGGGCGAGCAAAGAACCCCTGATCTTTTGTTACTACTCCTTCTGCCCCAGAGTGGGCCCTTCATTTCGTGCCGGATAGCACTTGGGCAACAGCCCCACAGCCATAGACTATCTTACCACCATTTGTGGCGGATCGGAGCGAATTATGGACTCCTTAGTATTTATTTCCTTTCCGCTAAATTCTTCGAGCCGCATTCAATAAATCCTTGGGTTCACTGGCAAAGTAAGGTATCCTGACAGGTTGAATAATTGGAAAGGAATCGGCAAAGACGATGGATGAAAATACATTTTCCCATGAATGGATCGAGACCCTTCCGCGCCTGGAAGGGGTTACCCGGATTCTGGGTCAGGCCAAAATCATCGGGGTTGACCTCGAAGCGGACTCTATGTACCACTACTTCGAAAAGGTATGCCTCCTGCAGATCGCTACGGAATCCGCCTCTTATGTCCTGGATCCTTTGGCGCTCAGGGACCTTTCCGCTTTACACCCCGTTTTCTCCAATCCCCGCATCCGCAAGGTATTCCACGGGGCGGATTATGATATCCGTTCCCTGTACCGGGACTTTCGGCTCGAGGTCGAGAACCTCTTCGATACACAGTTGGCCTGTAAATTTCTGGGCCTCCGGGAGAGCGGCCTGGAAGCGTTGCTGCGAAGCCGGTTCCATGTGGAGCTGAATAAGAAATATCAGCGGGCCGATTGGTCCCAAAGACCCCTTTCCCCGGAGATGGTGGAATACGCAGCGATGGACGGCCGGTACCTGATTCCCCTGGCCCGTATGCTGGAAAAGGAACTGGAAGAGAAGAGCCGATTATCCTGGGTGGAGGAAGAATGCCTATTTCTGAGTAAGGCCCGCTTCACGCCCCCCAGCCATGACCCGCTTTACCTAAAAGTGAAAGGGGCTTTTCTCCTGGATCCCAGGAGTCTTGCGGTTCTGGAGGCTTTGCTGGAATTCCGCGAGGCCCAGGCCCAAAAGTCGGATCTTCCCCCCTTCAAGGTGCTCCGCAACGAACCCCTCCTGGAATTGGCTATGAAAAAACCTCTGCGCCTGGAAGAACTGGAAACGGGGAAAGTCCTGAGCCGGAAGCAAATCGACAGATATGGGACACGCCTGCTGCGGGAAATTCACCGGGCCCTGGCCATTCCCGATGAAGATCTTCCGGCGTACCCCCGGGAGGCAAGGCCGGATTTGTCATCGCCCGTACGCCAAAGGGTCAAAGCACTTAAAACCTGGCGGGATATGCGGGCAAAAGATTTAGGGATGGAGCCTGGAATCCTTTTGAATAACGCCCTGATCAATGCTTTCGCTTTGAAAAATCCCCGGTCGATAAAAGAGATGGAAGAGATTCCGGGCTTGAAAAAATGGCGGCAAAGGCATTTCGG
>Ga0315276_10005670_pt1 | contig 11524 bp, 9 predicted proteins | sample YL17G05_0_MG_FD_204542 | JGI IMG/M metagenome (GOLD analysis project Ga0315276, IMG submission 204542) | Sediment microbial communities from Yellowstone Lake, YNP, Wyoming, USA - YL17G05_0 | ecosystem: Environmental > Aquatic > Freshwater > Lake > Sediment | place: USA: Wyoming | collected... | reverse complement strand
TGATTTCAGCGCTAAACTACGGCCAGGTACTGGTGCAACTCCCGGACGCGATCGTGGGATTCGCCATTGCATCGGTCGTTTTCCCTCATTTCTCGGAAGCGCAAGCGACGGGAGATAATGAACAGTTTGCGAACGTGTACCGCGAAGCGATTCTCGGTGGCTTGTTGATCTCGGCGCCGGTCGCGGTTTTTTTCCTAACAGGGGCATCGGAAATCATCCAACTCGTGTTTCTGAGAGGCGTATTCGACAGTTCCTCACTTGATCTCACCAGCCGGTTGTTGATACCATATGCGCCGACTATTGTCGCGCTGACGATCATCTCGACTTCCATACGGGCCTGTTACAGCCGAGGCTGGACCGCCCTGGTTCTCGTGTTTACCGTTATGACGCTGGTTACGAAAGTCACGGCCACACTGTTGCTCGCAGCTCGGTTTGGATTTCCGGGTATTGCCGCCGCAACAACCGTATCGCAGTGGCTTTTCGCGCTCCTGCTGGTGTGGCTCGTTGTTGCCAGAATGCCATCATTCAGTCTCAAGACATTGTTGGTCCCCTTATCAAGGATCGTGATCTGCGCATGCGCGGCGCTCGTGACCGTATTGGCGGCCAATCCGCTCCTACAAGCACGATTTCCCGGGCACTCAACTATTGATGCCGTAAGTCGCCTGGGCATCTCGGGCGCGATCCTCTTTGCCGTTTACGTGGCATTGGTATATATATTGGGATTGGGCAGTTATATGAGTCGAATTGTGCGGACGCGAATATGAACGGAGCCAAACGAGCGGTCATCTTTGGATGGGCGGGTTCGGAGCATGTTCGGCGATGGGTGCTTGGGTTGCAGTCCCGCGAATATGCGGTCAAGCTGGTGTCACTCGGCGGAGAACTGATTGAGAACGCCAACACCACGATCTTTCACGATTCCGGCAAACTGTCCTATGCCCTCAGGGCGCCTCAAGCGGCTCTTATTGCGCGCAGGTTCAAGCCGGACATCCTGCATGTGCACTATGCTCTCGGTTTCGGGATGTGGGGACAACTCGCACGGGTCAGGCCGACGGTAGTCTCGGTCTGGGGAAGCGATATTGCCGAGACCGCTACGTCCCGCGTATCGAAAGTGCTCGTGCGACGGGCGCTGCACTGGGCGAACTGGGTCACCGCCACAAGCCAGAACCTTGCGGAAGAGACCTGTCGGCTGTTTCCCGAAGCGGCTAAGAAGACCAGCGTGATTCCGTTTGGCGTGAATGTTCCGGACGGATGTCCGCCTCCGCCGGATAACGGGGAACTGGTGAAACTTTGTTTCATCAAGATGCACCGGCCGGTGTACGGTCCTGAAGCACTGATCCGAGCGGTCGAGAAAGCGCTGCACAGTAACCCCAACATCCGGCTTTCGATGGCCGGGTCCGGCGAGATGACCGAGCACCTCAAACGGATGGTCCGGTATCGCGATCTCGATAAGCAGATCACGTTCACCGGCTATATTCCCAACTATCGCATCTACCAGTTCATTCAGGAACATGATATCATGGTGATGCCGTCGCTCCGGGAGGCGTTCGGTGTGGCGGCACTCGAAGCCGGGGCGTGCGGACGACCGGTGATCGCCTCGCGAGTCGGCGGCGTGCCGGAAGTCATACTTAATGGGCGGACCGGGTTGCTGGTGCCGCCGGATGATGTCGATGCCCTCGCCAGTGCCATTATCACGATGGCCGCCGATTCCGCCATGCGGCAGGGGATGGGGCAGGCGGCATATGAGTACGTGCGCGACAACTATTGCTGGACCAAGTCACTGGATCAGATGACAGCCCTTTATGAGCGGTTAATCGATGAGCACAAGAAGAAACATCCCGCTGTTTGACCTCACCGTCGCAAGAGAGGCGATCACAGAGGTCACGGCATCGCTGCGATCCGGCTGGCTCTCGACCGGACCACAAGTGGCACGATTCGAGCGCGAGATTGCGGGTAGACTGAACGCGAAACACGCGGTCGCCGTAAACTCTGCAACCGCCGGACTGGCAGTTGCCTTGAAGGCGATTGGTGTTTGCCCCGGTAAAGAAGTCATCACGTCGCCATTTACGTTTGTGGCAACTATCGAAGCGATTCTCTACTGCGGCGGAACACCAGTGCCGGCGGATATCGAGCCCGAGACATTGACACTTGACCCAAGATCGGTGGCACAGGTCATCACGTCGCGCACGGCGGCAGTCGTGCCGGTCGATATCGCCGGGCATCCGTGCGATTACACCGGGCTTCGAGCGATCTGCGCCAAACGGAAAATTTCGATTATCGCCGATTCGGCCCATGCGTTCGGGGCGATGTATCGCGGCCAGCCGATTCCACACTGGACCGATGCGGCTGTCTACTCCTTCTACGCGACCAAGAACCTGACCTGCGGCGAAGGAGGGATGATCGTCTCCGACCGAAAGTCGTACATGGACAGGGTCCGATACTTATCGCGCCACGGGATGACCACCAATGCGTTCCAACGGCAGCAACAAGGGGGATGGGAGTACGACGTGGTCGATCTCGGCTTCAAGGCGAACATGTCGGATATCCATGCGGCGATCGGCCTCGGCCAACTGCGGCAATTCGATTCGGATCAGGCCAAACGGCGGCAATTGGTCATTCGATATTACCAGAACCTGGAAAGCCTCGGCGATCGGCTTGAACTCCCGTTCGAGCGCCCGCGCTGCCGGTCAGCGTGGCATCTGTTCATAATCAAGCTCAATCCTGATCGATTGCGTATCAGCCGTGACCGGTTTATCAAGTTGATGGCCGCAAACGGAATCGAATGCGGCGTGCATTATCGACCGGTATTTGATTTTTCGTATTACCGCTCGCTTCAACGCTGGAAGAAACGTTGCCCGAATGTTGTTGCGGCTGCTAGGCAGGTTGTCACCCTGCCGTTGTACGCGAAGCTGACGCTTCGACAGGTTGACACGATTTGCGAGCGGGTCACGCGCATTTTCCGCAAGTACTCCCGTTAACCCAGGTTCTTGTAGGTCGAAACCCCTGCGGTTTCGACACGCCTTCTCCCTCGCCCAATGGGAGAGGGTGCAGGAAGAGCGGGTGAGGGTGTATCCCTAACGTGCCAATTCCGACCATACACCGTGCTCAAACCGGTTCGTTTTGTACCATCCCACCTCGCTAACTGCCTGCCAATCAATGAAGACGGCTTCGTTTTCTCATTTTTTTGTTTGTCGTTGCGTCATGTCACGGTGCGCGGCATCTGTCCTCACGTGCCGGCGAAACGCGACGCCTTCTACCTTAAGGCGCGAGCGCGGGATTTGATTCAAATTGATGGCGAAATTGCGGGGGGTGCCGATGGCGGACCCGCCGCGGCGCGGATGGCCAATCCGGACCAAAGATAGCCACAGAAATCTAACTGATAGCGGTCTTTTTCTTGTTTTCCAGTGCCAGAAGCTGACACTGGCCAATTGTATCCTTCTCAAGACACTCGTGGACGGGGTGCGATATTCAGCGGTAGGAGTTGCTGCAAGGCCTCACTTTGGTAGGCAGGCGAAGTGTGGCAGCAGGGGAGCTCGACTGCCGTTTAGTGCGATCCCGATCCTCCGTGAACAGGTCTGGGCGGCCGCGCTCTCCGAAGTTATCAGAACCGCCAGTTCCGGATAGCAGCTCTGATCAAGCAGCAAGCTGTAGAACGATAGACTCTGACAGTTCAGTACTTCGGCATTGAGCCAATCTCGGAAAGGAGGCGATGTCCTTTGACTGTGGTGGAAGTTTGATTCCGTAGGCCTACAGTGATAGCAGAAACTAAAGAAAGGGAAACAAGATGTCAGTCTTAGATGATTTCGTAAAAATTGTGCAGGACTATCCCAAGACCAACGTAGTTCTGTCCATCGTCGAGCGTACGGCCGTAGCCCCTCCCAATGGGACTGCAGTCAACACTGATGATACCTGGTCATTTCGAGTTCGGATTGAGAACAAAGGCCACCTTAACATGACTGGTGTACTCTTGCACATCGCGGGGCTGAACGGGGCACTGGTCAGCAGGTCCGAAACGGGGGCTTGGCTGAACACCATCGTTGTAGGCGGCCCGTCCGTCGGCCTTGTGGGGGGCCTGACCATTAACTGCCACGATGATCCAGTGGAGACCCAAAAACTCTATTTCAAGGCACCCAGCGCTGTGAAGCCTGCAGGTACAGCGCTCGTCCGAGTTCACATCGGCGCTTTTGACGCAAACCTGAATGACATCCTGCGACACCACACCGGCCATTCCGACCCACCATCGGCAACTTACTCCGATCAGGTTTTCCCAAGGTAGGTTCTCGTTCTTGGTTGTAGGTATTTATGTGCGGATCGGCCAAGTTGAGCCTCGTCTTTCACCGAAGTCTTTGGCGACAAATCTGCCAGCATAGGGTGGGGTGAGGCTCTAACTGGCTGGGATGTTCTGTATGAGGGTGCTCTCTCGCCCAACAAGGATACGGAGCCGACGCGCAGGCGGGGGGCCAGATTTCAACGAGTGTTTTGTCGTTGCGTCATGTGCCGTGCGCGGCACATGCCCTCACGTGCCGGCGAAACGCGACTCCTTATACCATAAGGCGTGCACGCGGTAATTGATTCAAATTGATGGTGAAATTGCGGGGGTAATAGAGAGACGGAGACCTACTATAGATGGAGGGCCGGGCGCCGTTAGACTACTTTGTTAAGGTCAATCGGCAATCCAGCAGTCTGCATTTCGCGCGCCAACCGGTATTTCCAACTCCCTGCTTCATCGAAAGGCGTATACAAAACACCAGACATGTCACCAGGCAGTTCAACGCCATCTACGTAAACGGCACAGACTCGATCTCGCCCTAGCTTTCCAATAAAATAACCAAGCTCAAGAATCACATTCTGACGGGCTCGATCCTTCAAGGCGCTCTTCGGTTCTTTCTTTAGGTGCCCCTCGTCGTCAGGGGTCAGTAGCACTATTGCATATTCTACATCTGAATGCTCTTCAAATTTCTCAATGATTGTTCGACCAGCATTGGGCTGCTCATGCAGAATGATCGGTTCTAGTTCGACGGCTCCGACCAACCTTGCCACTGATTGCTTCAACGATTCATCATGACCATGGACAATAAACACTTTTCTGCCGGTTCGCTGATGTTGTTTGCTGCCGCTTACTGCCAGACTTTTGGACGGCATTTCCTCATACAATTCCAAGCGGCCGAGGATTGATCGCAATCTAGCGACTAAGTTCTTGATGCCGTCTTGTACGTAACCAACCTTCTGGGAAAATGTGGCTATCGCGCTGAAGGCCACACCGTGAGAGGCGTAGTACTCATCTGCAATAGCATCATGATCGAAAAGTGTAAGCAGAAGGTCGCGATTATAGTCGGACCAAGAATTCTTCGCCTCTTTTAGCTCCCGTAATCCTTGCTCACCATCAATTGGCAGTGTAAGAAGGGTTTCGCCTTCCTTAATCCTGGCCTGAATTTTCTGTGAAGCTTCTGGTCTTGGGACGGTCAATCTTGGTGGGCCAGTTGGCCCCTCCTTTGGTTGCACTCTGCGCTTTGTCATAGAAATTCGCCCTAAGAAATAATCAGAATAAGTTCATACTGTGGTATGTCCGTACGGTATCATGCGACCTCTCATCCGAAGGTATACATAGTCCATAATAGACCTTTGCTCTACGAAACGCAACACCCTACAATCTCTTACGCATCGGCCAAGTGCCCCACCGGTTAGAGTTGCGTTTCACGTTTGTTGCCAAAGCAATTTCACCATCTTTTTGCATCAAATCCTCTCCCGCGACGCATTAGTAGGAGGAATAATACATGCGCGTGGCCAGAAATGCAGGAATTGTCGAAACCACAGGGGTTTCGACCTACGATTCACCTACAACTCACCGACAGTCCGGGAAGATGTGGGAGCCCTCTATTTATTTACCCAAAACAAAGCCAATTGTTTGTTGTGCGATAAGTACTTAACATGAAAAGCAAACCCAATCCAAAGCCAATTTCGGCCAGGGCAAAGCCAATTCGAAGCCAATTTACGGTGGGTTGCGCAGGCGTGGCAGGTCACAACTCCACTGGCGTGGAGTCAAGACCTGCCAGAACAGGAAGCCAATCTGGACCCCAGCTTTCGCTGGGGTGAGGAGGGAGGGCCGGCACGAGGCCAGGTTTACGATGCTGTCAGGCGACTCGGTACCACACCTGAAAGGTGTGTCCGGTGCGAGCAGGCGGGAATCCTCATTGCCGGGATTCCCGCGCCGCCCGAGATCAGATTTGAACTCTATGCGTTCACTTTGAAGCGCGCCACCATCTGCTGCAACCCGTCGGCCTGACGGTTCAACTCCTCAGCCGCTGCCGCTGATTGCTGGGCGCCGCCGGCTGTTTCTTTGGTCACAGTGCTGATGTGCTCGATATTCTTGGATATCTGTTCGGCGGCCGATGACTGCTCTTCAGCTGCGGTGGCCATCTGTGAGATCATTTCGGTCACCCGCTGGGCCATCGCCACGATCTCGTTCAGGCTGTTGCCGGCTTTGTCAGCAGACTCACGTCCCTTGTCAACTTCCTGGATTCCCGCTTCCATGCTGTGGACAGCATCTTCCGTCTGTTTCTGGATACCCTTGATCATCTCGGTAATCTCGCCGGTCGCTTTGCTGGTCCGTTCGGCCAGCTTGCGAACCTCATCAGCCACGACGGCAAATCCACGCCCTTGCTCGCCGGCGCGGGCCGCCTCGATCGCGGCATTCAGCGCCAACAGATTGGTCTGATCGGCAATGTCGTCGATCACACCGATAATCTCCCCTATCTGATCGGCTGAACCGGCAAGCTTGGTTATCGATTCCGCTGACTGCCGCACCACACTGGCAATCGTCCGCATTCCCTGAATCGTATCGTTGACAATCCGCCCACCGGAGATTGCCGTGTCGGCGGCACCTTTGGCGGTCGTGCTGGCTTCACCGGCGTTCTTGGAGGACTCAAATATCGTAGCGGTCATCTCTTCAACGGCGGTTGAAACCTGGTTGACCTGATCGGACTGATTCTTCGCGCCCTTCGACATCTGCTCAGACGATGAGGCGATCTCGGTGGCAGCTGAGACCAGCTCGCGGGCATTTTCGCCGAGTTGACGGATCATCGCGCTCATGCTGGCGGCCATGCTCTTGAAGGAGGTGCCGAGCACATCTCTTTCCGACTTCGGCTGAACGTTGACCGTGAGGTCATTGGCAGCTATTCGCTCGGAGGCTTCAGCCAGACTCTTCATGTAGTCGATCAGTTTGCGGAATGATTCCGCCAGCACACCGACTTCGTCTTTCGATGATATCTTGATAGTCTGTTTAATATCACCGACCGACACCGCTTCCGCAATCACGACCAACTCTGAGATTGGCCTGCCGATACGATTGCCAAGATGTATACCGAGCCAGAGCGTTCCTGCCACGGAAACCAGGGCGATAAGAAGGGCTACCAACGAGTTACTGCTTGCCCGCTGCTGCAGGAACTGCTTGGAGAAGTCAAGTTCGACATATCCGAGAAGACGATTATCGAAATCACGAATTGGAAGCCAGGTAAGCAGTACCTTGTCCCGGTTTTCAACAACCATTTCCTGAGTAGGCGCAAGGGCCGACTTGAAGGTACCGGTCCTGCTCCAGTTCTTGATCGGCTTCATATCCGGGCCGTAAATCCAGATGCCTTCAACGGTTGCCTTATCTCCACCATCATCCTTGATCGACGCCAGCGTCTGGTCGAGAGCGGCTCCATCATCCATCGACAGTGTCTGCAGTCCGAGAGAGAGGTTATCGGCGAGCAGTTTCGCGACGTAGGTCGCCTGATCTTGCAGTACGTCCTCGCCAAGACTCTCGGCCTGGCGCGGCGCAATGACGCCCAGTTGAAAACCCAGTACCACCCCCACAATCGTGATTAGACTCAATATCTTGAATCTAATTGATGCCGTCTTTATGCTCATAGAGACCTTCCTGCCTGCTATTGACGCTGCTTCCTGACCCGATTCTGAGACTGTCCAGTGTTCGGTCACTGTACAGTCTTTGCCACTTTCAGAATGGCCGGATTCCAATTCAACCCCTCTGCCTTGGATGCGGCCATGTTAAGGAGTACGACCGGCTTGCCGTCGTCACCGACCCCTACGCCGAGGGCGATCCCCGCATCTACCGCCTGCGGAGAATTCGTTACGCTGACCACTTTCTCGCGGCGCGTGTACTCAGTGACCGTTGCGGCTTTGGAAACATCCGCGAGACAAACCACCGAAGGTTTCTCGGCCGGCAGGCCGTCCCCGCTGGTGACCTTACCCAGCTTGGCAGCGCCGATCGGAATTCCGATAGCTTTCTTGAAGGCCTCCGCCAACGCGGGAGAGCCGATAACGTAGATGCTGATTTCTGTTCCGCCGACCAGGTTCTTTTCCATGGCCAAGAGCTTAATAATCAGGGCCGAAGCGACATCGGGCGGTGCATCTTTGGCCAAGCAAAACGAGCCGATAGCAAGCGTTAAAGCCAAACCGACCAGCACTTTGAACATCCTAACCATACGATTCCTCACAAATCCTCCTCATCGCCGTACGCGCAATGTCTTGCGATTGCCACCGAGAGTGACTTTGGCAGGGCTGCCCGTACACGGACAGCCCTACATGCAAATGACTCTCCTTAGACCAGTTCACCACGCTTATTTGAACAGGTATGAGAAGTCTAATCTGAATTCGGGGTAACTTTCAGTCTTGCCGTTGAACTTCTGGTAATGCGCGCTGTGATCCAATTTAATGGCAACCCGCTCTACCGGCTTATACGACAAACCGAGCGTGTACTTCAGAAACTTGCCGTCGTCGGTCAATCCGGCTTCATTGTCCCCACCGTAGGTCTTCTTCTGAATCGTTTCGGGATGGCTCATCCAATCGAGAAACGCGTACGGGCCGAACGTACCGTGGCTGGTGTAAATGAAGTAGCCCAGCTGCAAGTAGCCGGTTGTCACTTTGTACTTCGCATCCTGAACGACATCTGCTTCCGTCAGAGCGTCGGTGGCCAGACTGGCCTGATCGCCAAAGAAATTTTCTTTCTGGTGGTTATTCAGGCTGGTGCTATTGGCTACTTCCAGGACGCTTGCCGGATCGCGAACGACCTTGTGATCAGCTTGATAGTAAGCGGCCTTGATGAGCAGGTTCTTCACTTGAACTTCGGTGAAACCGCCGTACACGGTGTACTTATCAGACGCTACCCACGGCATAGCACCGCCGGACGGAGAGCCATCACCGACTGCCACGTCCGAACTGATGCCTTCACTTCCCAAATTGGAGAAGTAGCCGGAAAACCCGACCACAGCTTTGTTGTGGATCTTGGCGCGAACGTCCCAGCCCAGCGGAATCACGTTCTTGGTCGGACCGTTTTCACCGTTGTCCGTACAAAATGCATAGGAATACGTAGCATTCGGCGTAGGAACATCACCGTGCAGGACGAAGGTGGTCAATCTTGGTACCAGCAAGTGATCCTTGTCAAATAGTTCCGGCGGCTCGATGCCTAAGTATGTGGGCACTTCGTCGAGCTTTTCATTGAACAGATCAAACGGACGATATACTTTACCGACCTTAACCTGGAAAGCCTCGTTGAGTTTGATATTTCCCCACATGTTTCGGACTTCCAGTTCCTCGGTCGCCACGTTGACAAAGGTTTCGATGTTCTTCCCCGGGTTGGCCCTGAAGAACATGTTGAAGTACGGAAGACTCCACTCGTGTGGAGCGTTGGTCTTCACTGTCTGACCATTCTCAACCGACAGTTCACCGTACACTTTTTCCAGCCGGGAACTCATGTAGCCATACATGGTAATCCCGTCTTTTGCTTCGCTCGTGGAGAAGTCCATGCCGAGAATGTCTTCCAGAGACAGATCCAGCAGATTCTTCCCATCGGTCGTGTTCTCGACGGCCGCTCCGGGCTGACATAGTGTCAGGCCGATACCGATTGCGAGACAGGCTAGTCTTGTCCAGAATCGCACGTTTGTCATTGTTTTCCTCCTCTTTTGAGACTCCAAATATCCTGTTCTTCCTTGAATCCTGCCCACCTACCCTGCCACGAAATCCACATGTAAAGGACGAAGCCGGGTTTTGTGATAGATTTCGTATCGGAATGGCTTTGCTAAACTTGAGTAGTGGACATAAGTTGGCGGGATCTTATTTTAACAGTCTTGCTGGAGGGGATTGCGAGTAGCCCGGCAAGCTACGCTGTTCTCGCTGCGGCAGAGTGTTCACAAACTGCACATTTCCCGCCGATGATCACGCTTCAAGTATGCTGCAGATAGCCTTAGAAGTCCCTCTTGCTTCGTAAGGCGAGGGTGGTTATTCATTATGCATGCCGGCTAATCTACCGCCTCAATATTACGAGCTTGAGCGGGCGTTCAAGGATGAGAAGGACCCGCACGAGAAGCTCCGTCTTGCGCAGGAGCTGCTTCGGATCATGCCCAAGCACAAGGGGACCGACAAGCTCCAGGCCGAAATGAAGGCCAAGATATCGCAACTCAAGAAGCAGGTCGATGAGGGTACTCAGCAGCACGGCGCGCACAAGGCGCCGACCCATGACCATATCGAGCGGGAAGGGGCGGGGCAGGTGATTCTGATCGGGGGGCCGAACGTGGGGAAATCGTCGCTTCTGGAATCGCTGTCTCATGCCAAGCCGCTGGTGGCGGATTATCCGTACACGACGCGCGAACCATTGACCGGCATGATGACGTTTGAGACGATCCAGATTCAATTGATCGACACGCCGCCGATCTCGGACGAAATGTATGAGCCGTACATGGCCAATCTGATTCGCAATGCCGATATCGTGGCACTGGTGTGCGACAGCACCGACAAAGATTGTCTGGACAGGGTCGATTACGTACTTCAAACACTCGAACAGAAGCACATACTCCTGCGGCCTGATTTGACACACCAGTCGGATGATCCGCGAAATTACACCAAACGGACGATTGTCTGCGCGCACAAGGCGTTTGAGGATGAATCGTCAACCGGTCTGGCGGCCATCCAGGGTCGGTTCAGCGGTTTCGCGATAGTGGAAACATCAGTGCTGGACGACGACAGTCTGAACCGGTTCAAGAAAGTGGTGTACGATTCACTGGGGATTATTCGAGTGTACACCAAACATATCGGGCACGAGGTGAAGTTGGTCGATCCGGTAATTCTACCGATTGGGAGTACGGTAGAGGATGCGGCGGTGTCGATTCACAAGGACTTTGGGGCGAATCTCAAGTTCGCGAAGGTGTGGGGAGAGGGGAAATTCGATGGCCAGCGGGTGCAGCGGGATTTTCAGTTGACGGACGGGGATGTGATCGAGTTTCATATTTGAGCGGTGGAAATGTAGTCCATTCGACAACGCTCGGGTAAACGGCCGTTCAAAGATCGGAACCCACAGCAGAGCTGAGGGGTACCAAGTTCAAAGATTGGATGGCGGCTGTCCAAAGGGGCTGTACGAGCCGCACATAGGTAACACATAGACCGGGCACATGGGTAACACTTTTTGTGTATCATGTTCTCCGTTGGTAAAGTCGGGTTCGTTTCTTCCTCGCTAAATGAATGAGCTTCTGTTTGT
>Ga0315276_10005668_pt1 | contig 11526 bp, 9 predicted proteins | sample YL17G05_0_MG_FD_204542 | JGI IMG/M metagenome (GOLD analysis project Ga0315276, IMG submission 204542) | Sediment microbial communities from Yellowstone Lake, YNP, Wyoming, USA - YL17G05_0 | ecosystem: Environmental > Aquatic > Freshwater > Lake > Sediment | place: USA: Wyoming | collected... | reverse complement strand
GGCACCGTGGTGACGAGCAGCAGCTCGATGATCCGGGGCTTCGTCAGGGCGATGTACGCGCCCACGGATTCCCTGGCCGTGCGCGGAGTGGCCGCAGCCGCGTCCGCGTCGTCCCGGCTGCCCCCCTGACCCGCACCGCGAAGTCCGGCCGGGGCTGTGGTGCGCGCGGTGTAGTACGAGACGACGACCAGCCCCACCAGCGAGGCCCAGATGAACGCACCGAGCGCGAGGTGCAGGGTCTGCGTCCACGCGTCGAGGTGCGTCAGCACCTGGACGCCGCCGATCAGGGCCTGGATCGGATACAGGACGGCGGCCGCGACCGCGAGCCAGACCGCCGGGCGATTCGAGCCCTGCGTCCGCCACGCCACGACGGCGATCCCCACCACGATCAGGCCCACGATCGCCGCGATCCACCGGTGGAGCACGTGGGCGCTCGTCAGGTCCGTCAGCGGCGGGAAGAGCGTGCCGCCCATCAGCGGCCAGTCCGGGAACACGAGCGCCGCGTCCGTTGCCGTGACATTCGAGCCGAACAGGAGCAGGGCGTAGGTGGTCACCGCACCGAACGCGGCGAGCAGCGTGAACCGCTGCGACGAGCCGCGCCCGCCGATCCGCGCGGGGTAGAACGACCGGCCGAGGATGTACACGAGGAGGCCGACCAGCGCCATCGCCGTCGCGAGATGGGCGGTCACGGACTCGCCGGAGTTGCCGAGGCGGACCGTCTCACGGCCCAGCCACGCCTGAAATCCCACCAGCGCGACCGCGCCGAGCGTCGGCCAGAGGATTGACGGCCGATCGCGGTACTGGAGCAGGGCCATCGCGGCAAGCGCAAGGACCAGCGCACCGATCACGGCGGCAACGCCCCGGTGGATCCACTCGATCCAGGCCTTCGAATCACCCAGCGCCGGCAGGACCTGACCGTGACAGAGCGGCCAGTCCGGGCAGCCGAGCCCGGAGTCCGTGGCCCGGACGGCAACCCCGATGATGACGAGGAGCAGCGTCATCCCGACGGTCACCGCGCCGAGCTTCTGGAAGCGAGACAAGGTTCCTCCTGCGGCGGCACGCCGGACCCGCGCGCCACAAGCACCGGTCCGGGCCATCGCAACACCGTGCGTGGATCGAGGAGCCCGGAAGCGGCGGCCATTCTACCCTGTACGGCGTCCGATCCGGTTCCCGGCTACCCTTCGGACCGTCATGAACGCCACCGCCCGGGGATCGCTCCGCCTGCTCGCCACCATCGCCGTCGCGGGCCTCATCGCGGCCTGCAGCGCCGTGGCACCCAGTGCCTCGCCGGCCGCGTCCGGTCCGGCCGGCGGCTGTCCCACGTCCACTGCGCCCGCGAAGATCGACGGCTGGAACGCGAAGGCGACCGCCACGGCGCTCGTCCCCACGCTCATCTCCTCGCAGCAGGTGTGCGGGCGCAACCGCCTGATGTTCGGCTTCTCCACCACCGCCACGGACTCCGGCGGCAAGCAGGTCGCGGTCTCGGCCGGGAGCCCGGACCTGAAGGCGAGCGTGGCGTTCTACGACCTCGCGAAGGACCCGAATACCCCGGCGATGTCGGCCGACGCTGCGTTCCTGTGGGCGATCGAGGGCAAGACGGGCGTCTACGTGGTGGACGTGACCTACCCGCAGGCCGGCGAATGGGGCGCGGAGTTCACCACCAGCCTCAAGGGCAGCGCGCCGCAGTCGATCCGCGTGCGCTACCAGGTCCAGGCGGAAGGACTCATGCCCGGCATCGGCGACGCGGTGCCGTCCGTGAAGACCCCGACGGCGGCGGACGTGGGGGGCGATCTCAAGCAGATCTCCACGGACCAGCACCCCGACCCGCGCTTCTACCAGACGTCCGAGGACCAGGCGCTGACCCAGCACAAACCGTTCGTTCTCGTCTTCGCGACACCGGCGTTCTGCACCAGCCAGATCTGCGGGCCCACCCTCGACAAGATCAAGGCGATGGCCGCGGACTTCCCGGACATGACCTTCATCAACGTCGAGCCGTACAAGATGCAGTACACGGGCGGTCACCTCCAGCCCGTGGTGGCGAACAACCAGCTCCAGCCGAACGACGCCTCCACCGCGTTCAACCTCCTCAGCGAACCGTGGGTCTACGTCGTGGACGGGAACGGCAAGGTGACAGGCTCGTTCGAGGCGGTCGCCGGACCGGAGGAGCTGAAGGCAGCGATCGCGGCAACCGCGAGGCGCTGAGGCCCCGTGCCGGCGGGGCAGCGTGTGGCCACTCGACGGAGTGACGGCAGCGCGGCGTGCTCCGCGGGGGCGCGAATGGGCAGAGGCAGCCGCGCGGGGCGGCAACGGCCGAGCGCCTGCCGGCTGCGGACGCCGTTGACGTAGTGACGGCAGCGCGGAGCCGCTTCTCATACGCAACTGAGGAGAGCGCTATCCGTCGAAGGGCGCCCATTTCGGGGCGACGACGGCACCCTGCGGGCGACGGCCGGGTCTGAAGTAGACGAATTCGTCAACCTACGGCGGTCCGTGGCCGCGCGGCAGGTACGTGGCCCCGCGCAGAGCTCTCCGCAGTTGCGTATGGCAAGGGCGGAGCCCTGCGGCGATCGCCGCCGCCGCGAAGCACTGAAGCGCGACGCCTACCCGGCGTCCTCGATGCGGTAGACGACGAGCTGGCCGTTCGCCTCCCGGAAGAAGACGAGCACGGGCGACGCCGCCGCCTGGTGCTCCTTGAGGTGACCCGGCGGGAACTCGTCGCCGTTCTCCAGCGTGCCGATCATGAACTGGATTGTCTCGCCGTTGTTCGTCCGCAGCGTGAAGCCGGTGACCTGGCTCAGGCCGGCCGACGTGACATCGACGACGATTCCGGCGACCGGCGAGTCCGGGACCGGGGCGCCGGACACGTCGCTGGGCGCAGTCGAGTCGCCGGCCGTGGGCGCGGACGAGGCCGGCGCAATCGTCGGCGCGGCGGTCGCGGGTGCAGCAGTCGGCGTGCCGGAGCCGCAACCGGCAAGCGCCAACGTGGAGATGAGCAACAGCGCCGCGACGGTCGCGCGCGCGACGGACGACCGGCGCAGGCGGAGCGAAGGGCGGATCTCTGCCGTCACGTGGCGGTGCCCGTGCTACCCGGCGCCTTGAGCGGATCCCCGGCGGCACATCGCGGGCACGTGGCCGGGCCCGCCTCCCACGTCGGCAGGTCCAGCGCCCACAGCGGGCGCAGCGGATACGAGCGGCCCGTACGCGGCGAGGTCAGCGACGCGAGCCCGCCGGAGCGATCCACGAGCACGTGGCACGCCACGATCTCGCCGCCGGCCTCCTCCACCGCGGGGATCATCGCGAGCAGTGAGCCGCCGGTCGTGAGGATGTCGTCCACCAGGAGCACGCGTTCCCCGGGCTGGATCCGGAAGCCCCGCCGGAACTCGCGCCGGACCGTCTCCCCCTCGCGCACCTCTTCGGCGAAGATTCCGCGGGTCCCGATCTGGCGCGCCGTCTCGAACGCGAGGATGACGCCGCCCGTGGTGGGCCCCGCGACCAGGTCCAGCTGGTCCTCGGGCGCGGCGCCGTACTCCGCCACCCACATCGAGCACAGCTCGCTCGTCGCCGCCGGATCCTGGAGCACGAGGAACTTCTCGAGATAGCGGTCCGAGTGGCGGCCGCTCTTCAGGAGGAAGTGGCCCTCGCGCAGCGCGCCGGACCGGCGGAAGAGCTCCTCCGTGCGATGCGCGGCAGCGACCCGTGCCGCGTCGTCGAGCGCAGAGCGGAGTGTCGTCATCGTGTACGGCGGGGTGGCAGGTCCATCGGCCGACAGTCTAGCGGCGGACCGCGGAAGGCGGACCTGCGGGCAGGCGGGCGGCGGCGGGCACCGGGCGGCGGCGGGCACCGGGCGGCGGCATGTGCCGGGCGGCGGCATGTGCCGGGCGGCGGCGCGCACCGGGCGGCGGCGCACACCGGACGGCGGCGCGCACCGGACGGCAGACCGCACCGCCACGGCGGCGCGCTTCGGGGGGCCGGACGGGTCGCCGCTTCCGGACCCTCGCGCTGTGGATGGCCGAAGGCCCGTCGCCCAAGAGCCGCGCGGCTCTTGCGCGGGCCGGCGCATGGAGGACACTGACGGTGAGATGGGCTCAGCCCCACTCAGGTCGCCTCGCCCCGGCCGGGATGTTCCGTGCCGGAAGTGCGCCGAGGCAGCCGCAGGCGTCCCAGGAGGCCTGTGATGATGACCCTGCATCGCCTGGGGATGGTCACACGTGGCGGGTTCCTGGCCGTCGGGGTCACGACCGCGGTCCTGATCGCGGCCGTGGGCCCCTCCACCGCCGTCGCGCCCCCGCCGGCGACCCATGTCGTCCAGTTGCAGCCCAGCGTGTTCACGACCAGTGTCACGGGGGCGATCGCGGGCTGGAACTGGTTGCGTTCGGCCACGTACAGCGACACGGCGACGTACACGTTCTCGACGTTCGACCCGGCCGTCCTCAGCTTCGACCACAAACTGGGCGTCTACCTGGCGCCGCTCGTCACCAACAAGACCAGTGGCGGAGCGGGCTGGGGTGCGCGGATCCATGTCGCGGTCACGTATGAATTCTCGGAAGGCTCCAAGACCTGGACCTACGACGTCACCCTGACCAATCCGTTCCCGCTCCAGTCCACGCTGTCCTCGGGCGGCGCCGGCTACCAGACGTACGGCCGCCTGACGCTGGCCGAGTCGAAGTTCGCGGGTGGCCCCGGCAGCCTCAAGATCCAGATCACGCGTGACAGCACGTACATCACGAGCGGCTTCCACCCGCACGTCGCGGTGAACGCCGGCGCGGTGTCCATCTGGTACCGGACCCCGTAGCCACTCGATCACGTCGGCCGCAAGGCTCGGGACCCCTCCACGGGGGCGTCCCCGCGGCGCGGCCGCCCGCCCGGCCCGAACGGCCGCCGCAGACCGCGGCGGCCGTTGGCCTGCGTGTCAGGGCCGGTACTCGACCCCCTTCGCGGACGATGCACCCGTGCGCGCCGGCAGGGCGGTCCCGATCAGCGGGCGGTACGACTCCAGGCCGCGACGGCCGCATTCCGCGGCGAGCTCGTCGATGAGACGGACGGGCAGCGTTGGGTCGGCGAAGATCGCGGTTCCCACCTGGACGGCGACTGCGCCCACCGCGAGGTAGTCCAGCACATCGGCCAGCTCCACGATCCCGCCGATCGCCACGATCGGGATCGAGACGACCTGGGCGACCTCGTACACCACCTTGAGCGCCACCGGCCTGATGGCGGGCCCCGAGAGGCCACCGTACGTGTTGCCCAGGAACGGGCGCGTGCGCGACGGATCCACGGCGATCCCGGACAGCGTGTTCACGGCCGTCAGCGCGTCCGCGCCCGCCTCCTCGATCGCCTTCGCGATCGGACGCACGTCCGCGACGTTCGGCGAGAGCTTGACGAGCAGCGGCAGCGACGTCACGCGGCGCACGGCCGCGGTGACCCCGCCCGCAGCCCGGGCATCGATCGCGAATTGCAGCCCACCCTCGCCGATGTTCGGGCAGGAGATGTTGAGCTCGATTCCCGCCACGCCTGGAACGCCTTCGAGGCGCCGGGCAGCCTCCACGTAGTCCTCGACAGAGTGGCCGGCGACGTTGACGATCACGGGCACCTGCCACTCGTGCCACAGCGGCGCGTACTTCTCGATGACCGCATCCACGCCGGGGTTCTGCAGCCCGATGGAGTTCAGCATCCCGCCCGGCGTCTCCGTCACGCGCGGCGTGGGGTTGCCGATCCGTGACTTCAGCGTGGTGCCCTTGCAGCAGATCGCCCCAAGCCGCTGGACGTCCACCACCTCGCTGTATTCGATCCCGTAGCCGAACGTGCCCGACGCGACGAGGATCGGGTTGGTGAGCACGAAGCCGCGATCCGGTACCAGCGAGACGGTGAGGTCCACGGGCCGGATCGCCATCGGCACCGTCGCCGACGCGTCCAGGCGAACGGACTCGATGGTGGCGCGCGCGCCACGATCCACCATGGGACGCGGGGCGAGCGACGCCTGGCTCACGGGCCCGCGCTGTGGCCGCGGCGGCGGGGAGGACGCCGGTGAGGAACCGCGACGCCCCGGTTGCACGGTGGTGACGACGCGCTTCTTCGACTTCATCGGCTCATCGCGCCCCACGCGCCTTCCCAGACGAGCTCGTCCGATGCGAAGACGGGGCCCTCGCGGCAGACGCGCTGCGGCGTCCCGCCGACCCCCATCACGACGCATCCCAGGCACGCTCCCACCGCGCAGCCCATGTTCTGCTCCATCGAGACCTGCAGGAAGGCCTTCCGGCGCGCCGCGGGAGACCCCACCGCATCCTGGCGGCCACCGCCACGCTTGCGCCCGAGCGTCGCGACGCCCAGCCGCTCGCGACGGCCGGCGATCAGCGCGGCAAGCGCACGCAGCATCGGGTACGGCCCGCACGCGAACGCCTGGTCCGCCCACGCCTCGTACTGGAGAACCAGCTCCGTGACGAAGCCGTGATAACCCAGCGAGCCATCGTCCGTTGCCACGATGTACTCGATCTCGTCGGGGAGCAGGTTGGACGGGTATACGTCGCGAACCGACGCGGCGCCGAAGAGCAGCGTCACCTGGCGGCCGTCCCGGATCGCCTCGTCGGCGAGCATGCGGACGCCGGCAATGCCGAGGCCCCCGGCAATCAGCAGCAGGTGCCGCGATCGCGAGTCCACCTCGAACGGCCGCCCGAGGGGACCCAGCATGTCCACCACGTCACCCGGACGAAGCCGCGTGAACCAGTCCGTCCCGCGGCCCACGACGCGGAAGTGGATCGTGACGATGCCGGTGACGGCATCGACGGTGTTGAACGAGAACGGACGCCGGAGCACAAGCCCGGACAGGTCACCGGCGCGAATGTGGACGAACTGGCCAGCACGGGAGCCGCTGGCGAGCTCGGGCGCGTGGAACGACTGCAGCCACTGGCCCGGCAGGATCTCCCGGCTGTCAACCAGCTCTGCTGCGACGAGCCGCATGCTCACCCGCCGAGCGAGTCTCCGGTGTGAGGCGGGCCCTTCGGCTCGTCGTCATCCTCTTCGTCCTCTTCGTCCTCTACGTCTTCGTCGTCCTCGTCGTCGCCTTCGTCGTCATCCCCTCCGCCCTTGGGCTCGTTGGACGCGATGGAGGGGTAGGCCTCTGCGAGGGCCTCGGCGAGATCGCCGAAGACGTCCGTGGGGTCGTAGAACTCAACGATCTGCTCCGGCGTTGTGAGCTTCCGCCACTCGCCGTCCGCCTCTTCTGGGACCACCTCGGCGCGGAAGCCGCCGCTGGCCTCAAGCGTGAGGCGCTCGTCCTCGTCGTCAACGATGATGAGGTCGCCCAGGCGCGCCGCTAGCCGGTTCGCCTCCGTCTCGAAGGACTCGATGAGCTCGGCCTCCGTCTGCTGGCTGCGCTCCTGGTACGAGAGCGCCAGGTCGTAGAGACGGGCCGCCGCGTCCTCCTCGTCAGTGGGCTCGTCTTCGCCGGCTGCCCACGCGTCCGCCGCCTGCGCGTACGGATCCTCGCCGGGGCGGAACGTGTCGGCCGGCGCGATTCCGGCCGTGTCCATCAGCTCTTCGGTGGCCGTGGGCTCCGGCGCGAGTCCTGCAGCCGTCCGGGCCGCTTCCGCAAAGGCCGCGTAAATGTCGGCGGGGTTGTACAGCTCCACCAGCTCCGCGGCGCTCTCGATGATCTCCGTCTCGCTGACCCACTCCCCGGTCTCGTCGTCGAGGTACCGGCTGCGGCTGCGGAACGTGAGGTCGGGGGCGATGGAGAGGTAGTCCGGGTCGTCGTCGATCAGGGTGAGGCCGCCGAGCGCCTGAATCCGGTCGCTGTTGGAATCGAGGAACTTGCGCAGCTGCTCCGTGGCCTGGACAAGGAAGTCCGACCGCTCGAGGGCAGCGTCCCCGGCGAGTGCACCGAGCAGGTCGTTGTGGCTGGCGTCCATCGGCTTGTCTCCCTAAGCCCGGCTCACGGGTGGTATTCCAGGTCCGTGCCCATGCGCTCACGCAGGAACATCGAATGGTGGCGTTCGAAGATCCACTCGCCCGCCCGATGGCCGAGCGCGCGCGTGGCTTCGTTCTTCTCGAGCTTGTCGATCGTGGCGTAGTCCGGCAGGTCCATGAGGATCACGTTGTCGAAATCCCAGCCGTACGCGACGTTGTACCAGCCGATGAACCGGATTCCGAACTTCTCTTCATATTCGCGGACCTGGCGGGGGAAGATCGTCCGCATGAAGAACTTGAAGAAGGGATCGCGGCCTCGCCGGACGCTGAAGTACGTGGCGAGAACGGGCACGAGTGCGAGTCCTCCTGGCCGCCGCGCGTGCGGCGGTGGGCGTGCATGAGGCTGTGGGTGAGCACAGCCATTGTCGCACGCGTTCGCCGGTGACGCGGCCGATCCCGGCAGGTCGCGATCTCGTGCGGTGCCGGTCCCAACGGCGCCACGCCCGCCGATCCCGAGCCGCGCCCGTCAGGCTCCCGGAGGCGCTCCCGCAGGACCGTCCGCGGTCCCTGCCTGGTCCGCCGCGGAGCCACCCGTGGCCTGCTCCATCCCGGAGCCCGCTGCCGGCCCGGGATCGCCGGCCACGTCGTCCGCCGGAGACTCCGCGAGCTGCCCCGCGTCCTCCAGCTCGCCGACCGTCGGTGTCTGTGCAGCGAGCGGGCGGCGGCGTCCCCGTCGCTCCGCCGCGACGAGCCGGAGCAGGAAGATGATCGTCTGGCCGGTGAACAGGAGCAGCAGGATCGTCAGGAACAGGAGAGCAGCACTCAGCTCGTAGGGCCAGGCGAGCGCGACGCTCACCGGCGTCAGCACGACGATGATGGCGAGCGCGACAAGCTGGATGCGGAAGCAGCCGAGGCCCGGGCCGCGCTCCGGCTCCAGGTCCGAGCCCTTGTACTGGATGGGACCGGTGGCGGCCCCCGGGCGACGGCCGGCCGAGGCGGGCGGGGTCTGTCCGGCGCGCGAATCGTCCGGGGCGTCGTGCGTGGGGTTCACCGCCGGCAACGATACGCGACCCCTCCGATGTGCGCCGGGCCGGGCATCGTCTGCCGCCGCGACGGGGTACTGCACTCAACCGCTCGCGACGTATCGGGACCGCACCCCGTTCGGCCCGGTGCAGATCGGCAACGCGCCAAACGTCCTGCCCGTTGGGACCTGTTGGTACTACGGGATCAGTGGGACGGCGCCGATACTCGGAGCGCTGGCGGTGTTCTGGCCTACGCCGCGGGTCCGTCCGCACCCGTGGGCCCTTGTCCCAGCGGTGACCTGTCTTCACCTGTGCCATGCCGCCGCCAGGCGGAGCGCCACGATGGCGCGTCGAACGCAGCTCTTTGCCTCGTCGCGTCCCAGGCGGACCACCACGACGGGCCTGCCGTGACCCCGCCAGCCGCCTTCCCCGCGGCCACCGAATGCATCGCCGCAGCGTTCGCGGTGGAGCGAGACCGTCGCTCCCGAACGAAGGGTGATCGACATGGGAGCGAGAAGGAACCCGGTGATCCCGCGCCCGGTCGTGGTCGTGGCGATCGCGCTCATCGCGACCCTCGCCATGGGCGCGAGCGGCGCCAGGTGGGTGGCCGCTTCGACTGCGCTCGTGGACGGACGGATCACGGCATCCGACGGGTACGTCCGACAGGGCGACGCGATCGACCCCCAGAGCGGCCGAAACGTCGGCGACATCTTCGTGACGCAGGACGCGACGCACGTCTTCGTTGCCATGCGGCTCAACGCCCTCAACCAGGGCGACGTGATCAACGAGAACGTCTATGGGGCGAAGACCTACCACAGCACGTTCGCGACGGGCTGGAATTCACACTCCTTCAGCGACCTCCTCAACAGCGATCACTCGGACGTTGTCGTCAAGTGCGGCGCAACGATCGTCGACAGCTTCGCCCAGGACTACCTCCAGCTCGACACGACGACGGGGACATACAAGTCTGACCAGTTCGGCAAGGACGGCGGCGTCACCAAGGGCGGCCCCACGCAGTCGTCGAGCTCGATGGTGTGGAACAGCGCCATCGGGTACGCGGACTACCTGACCAAGTCGCCCGACTTCGCCGGGTCGTACCCGACACCCGGAGCATCCACGCCTGCGAGCTGGGAATGGAACGTCATCTACGAGTTCGCGCTGGACGGCTCGAAGTACACCGGCTGCACGCCGCAGATCACGCTGGCCTCCATGCACAACTCGCCGTCCAAGTCCGCCCCGACGCAGACGTTCGACCCGCTCACCGCGAAGAAAGTTGTCGACAAGGCGACCGCGAACCCAGGTGACACGCTGACCTACACGATCACCGTCCAGAACACCAACCCCACGGACACGACGGGCGTCAACATCACCGACGACATCAGCCCGCTCGTTCCCACGTGGGGCACGTTCCAGGGCGCCACCCCGTCCGCGACGGTCACCGGCGGCAACCAGCTGTCGTGGCCCAACCAGACGATCCCCGCCAACAGCACCACCACGTACAAGTACTTCGTCAAGCTCAACGACACCGGCTGGCCGGCCGGCACCACCACCCTGCCCAACATCGTGGTGGTGACGAAGTCCAACTGCGTCGCGGGCAGCACGGACCCCGACTGCAAGACGACCACCACGGTCACCCCGGCACCGCACATCACCGTCACCAAGACGCCTGACGCGCAGACGGTCGTCGCCGGCAGCCCGGTCGGCTTCACGATCACCGTGAAGAGCGACGGCGTCTCGACGGCCAACGGCGTGACCCTCGCCGACGCGCTGCCCACGCTCGCGAGCGCGGGCATCAACTGGGGCATCAGCCCGGCCTACCCGGGTCCCGGCACGTGCGGCATCAACGGCGTCCCGCCCTCCGAGACCCTGAACTGCACCTTCGGCAACATGGCCCCCGGGGCCACCGCCTCGGTCCACGTGACCAGCAACACGACGGCGCCGCCGGCCGGCCAGAGCCTGGCCGCCTGCCAGGTGACGGTCGAGACGTACGCCACGAACCTCAACAACCAGGTCAACATCACCAGCAGCAACGCTGCCAGCGCCACCGCGCAGACCGGCATCTGCGTGACCGGCAACCCGCACGTCAGCGTGACGAAGACGCCTGACGCGCAGTCCGTCATCGCGGGCAGCCCGGTGGGCTTCACGATGACCGTCAAGAGCGACGGCATCGGCACCGCCAACGGCGTCACCCTGTCCGACGCGCTCCCGACCCTGGCGAATGCCAACATCAACTGGAGCATCAGCCCCGCCTATGCCGGCCAGGGCACCTGCGGCATCAACGGCGCCCCGCCCAGCGAGACGCTCGCCTGCAACTTCGGGAACATCCCGTCAGGCACCACCCTCACGATCCACGTGACCAGCGCCACCACGGCGCCCACCGGCGGCAACACGATCGCCGCCTGCCAGAAGACGGTCGAGACGTACGCCACCAACCTCGACAACACGGTCAGCATCACCAGCAGCAACGCAGGCTCCGCCACGGCGGTGACCGGCATCTGCGTGGGAACCCAGCCGCACGTCAGCGTCACGAAGACCCCTGACGCCCAGACGGTCGTCGCCGGCAGCCCCGTGGGCTTCACGATCAGCGTCAAGAGCGACGGCATCGGCA
>Ga0315276_10005665_pt1 | contig 11531 bp, 8 predicted proteins | sample YL17G05_0_MG_FD_204542 | JGI IMG/M metagenome (GOLD analysis project Ga0315276, IMG submission 204542) | Sediment microbial communities from Yellowstone Lake, YNP, Wyoming, USA - YL17G05_0 | ecosystem: Environmental > Aquatic > Freshwater > Lake > Sediment | place: USA: Wyoming | collected... | reverse complement strand
GCAAAACAGGAATGTCTTTAAGTTTATCCATCATACACTGGTTGCTCACTGGACTAATACCTGTTATCCTGAATTACTGTGAACGGTTACAATATTTTTAATAAGAAGTGTGCTAAATAAAAGCGTTAGGATGAAAGGACTTGTCAATGAAAAGGGCGATTGATTATATTATAAAAATAATTGTTTGTGCGACAGCGAGCATGTTATCTGCGGCGATAGTAATATTTATTTTATCCAGAGGCGGAGAAATAGCTTGCGGAATATTATTCGGGTTATTTATCGTGCCGTCGATATTTGTCTATTATGCGTTGGATTTTTTCCACAAGAGTCATAAAGCAAAAACTATAGGATATGTTCTTCCTATTGGTGGCTGGACCATATATTTAGTGGTGTGCATAATACTTGATGCACAAAGACCTTCGAGTGAAGGTGCCGGAGAAATGGCGACAGCTATTTTAGTAAGCGACTTTGTGGCAGGAACCGTAGTCTATATTTTAATGTCCAAGGTAAAGTGGCTCAAATGAGAATACGTATCACGTGAGTTACGAAAACTTTTAGTGAACTTTGTTCTTTAATAAGTGAACACGATGGCTTCGATAGATTGGTTAAAGTCACATATCCTGATGAGAGTAACGAGACCTTCACCTATGACAAAAACTCAAACCTTACCGGCAAAAAGACCCGCGGCGGCGACATTATCGAATATCGGTACGATGCCTTGGGCCGTATGACTGTTAAGAATCGGCCGGATGACCCCAATATTTACTTATCTTATGATATTGCCGGCCAGGTAACCGATGTAAACGATACCCGCACTTTAAGTAATGGCGGCGGACTGACGCATTACGACTATGACCGAATCGGCAGAGTCAGCGAAGTCAACGACCCCGAAAACAGACTCGTTAAGTATGAATACAACAGCCGCGGGCTGAGAACGAAGCTTACATATCCGGATGACAGCAATGTAAGCTATAAATATGACTCATTATCGCGTCTGACAGAAATTAAATATAACGACTCAGTAGTAGCAAGCTACGCCTATGATGAATTATCACGAAGGAAACTGCTGACTCTTCATAACGATACTGATGTCAATGCTGTTTATGAATATGACATTGGAAACCCGTAGTATCCAAAAACTCATATCTGTAAAGAAAACTGTTTGCCGTACAACAGGAGCAAATAATTCTGTATGTATTTCACTTTTCGATTAAAGTCCTGGGCTATTTGAGGCTGTTTTTGGGGTAGATAAAATTCCCTGTGTGGGAAAAAAGGCAATGATTGTCCACTCCTGCGCATACAAGAGCACATTTTAAGGCCGTTGTTATTGTTATTATTTATTTGTCCTTATACGGCTTTTCGATAATATGACTTCAGGAGTCCGCCAAGAAATTCTTCGCAGCGAATGTTGCGCAGAGCGGGCGGGGTTTATACCCCGTGGGGAATCAGTAATTTTCCCGGCCGGACGATTGCGGGCCTGTGCAACGCCCCGCCGATTATGGCGACCACTGTCGGCGTGATACCATACGGCAAGGGAAAGATTATCTTTTGCAGTTTGAATCTTACGCCGCTTTTGGGCAAAAACCCTGTGGCCGACCGCATTTTCACACAGTTGGTGAAATTCGCCCTGCCGGTGCAGCAGCACTGATTTTAACGAAGCAACCACAAGTGGTTATGCTGTCAAGAGGTTATCTACTTTTAAGGAGAGTTCTTTTACGTGGTCGAGAGAGTTTTTGAATAAAGACCGCTCATCCTCGTTCAATTCGAGTTCGACAATCTTTTCAACGCCGTTTTTGCCGAGAATGGCAGGGGTGCCGACGAAGTATCCGCCGACGTTATATTCTTTTTTGCAGTAGGCGCAACAGCACGATATTATCTTTTTGTCCTTCAGTATCGCCTCGGCCATTTTGATTGTGCCGGCAGCCGGTGCGTAGTAAGCGCTTGAGCCGAGGAGGTTTACGATTTCAATTCCGCCGTTGCGGGCCCTGTCTACAAGAGCGGCGATTTTGTTTTCATCGAGCAATTCTTTCAGAGGTATTCCGTTAACGGTGGTAAATCTGGGCAATGGCACCATATCGTCGCCGTGGCCGCCCATCAGGATGCTTTTTATATCTTCAGGATTTATCGCCAGTTCGGTCGCCAAAAAGTAGTTAAAGCGTGCACAGTCGAGTTCGCCGGCCATACCCATAATCTTGTTTTTTGCAAAGCCGGTAACTTTTGCAGCGGTGTAGACCATAGCATCGAGCGGATTGCAGACAACGATGATAATGCTTTCAGGGCAATAGGTTACGACTTTTTCACAGACGGCTTTGACAATCTGGACGTTTTTTGCAAGCAGGTCATCGCGGCTCATACCGGGTTTTCGTGGCAGGCCGCTGGTGATAATTACAATGTCGCTGTCGGCGGTTTTTTCCCAGTCAGTTGTACCGATGATGTCGTAAGTGTGGTGCCGGATTGGGCTTGCCTCTGCTATGTCGAGGGCCTTACCTTCGGGCAGGCCTTTGACTATGTCCAGCAGGACGATGTCGCCGAGATTTTTTTCAGAGGCAATGAAGGCCGCAGTAGCACCGACATTGCCTGCCCCCACTATTGTTATTTTGTTTCTTTTCACAATTCGCTCCTTCATTCAGAAACTTTAAGCAGCCGGATTATACGCAAAAAACCCGCAATTGTTAATAAAAAAGCCGGACCTGTTATTACAGGCCCGGCTTCCAATCTTATCGAAAAACAGGCTGCTCAATTCATATTGACTATATATTTAACAATCAATCAGAGCCGTTCAAACCTTACAGCATCGGCACAGGTACTTGGAGGGCTGCCCGGCGGTGCGGTTATTGTAACCCTGTAGGTCGCTCCTGCGGTCATCGGCCACTGACCGAGAACGTTCCACATCCCGCCGTTTTGCGTCTGGTTTACCGTCAGATTTGCAATGGTGCCGCCGTTCCATATCCTGACCGGCACTGCGGTGCTTCTGCTGGGCAGAGATGTCCACCACATCGAGACACGGTAGGTCGCCGTAGTTGGGGGCGTGAACGCCCATGTGTAGGTTGCTCCGCTGTAGCTCCATAGTGAATTGGCGCCATAAGGATTGGGAGCAGCCGAAACCCGCCATGTCCCTGTTGATGAAGTTCCCGCCTGTCCGTTGTCGATAATAACCGCAGCCAGAGTTCCTATGAGAGCTGAAGCAGTGTTGGTCCATCCGGATGTAACGGCCCCATTGAATGCCCTTACCCTGTAGTAATACAGCGTATTCAGCGCAACTGTGTTATCTGCATAGGTAGTCGTTCCGCCGGCAGGGTTCGGAGGGGCAGCGAAGCTCGTCAGGTTCTGGCTGAAGCCGGCATTGGTTGCCCTCTGAATGGTAAAACCGGTCTCAACTGCGGAGTTGTCTGTCCATCTGAGCGTTATCGTCAGAGGATTTGCCGTTGGAAGCGACGGCGTTGCCGTCAGATTCGTTGGTGCTGCCGGTTGAGCGGTGCGGACGGATACGGTGTTGGACCATCCTGAAACTCCTGCTGCATTGAAAGCACGCACCCTGTAATAGTATGTTACGCTCCAGGACACATTAGTGTTGTTCAGATAGGTGGTAGCGTTTGCACCTACGGTGTAATTTACCACTCCCGTGGTGAAGGTCGAATTGGTTGCCCTTTGGCACGTGAAACCCGTTTCATTAACAGAGTTGTCCGTCCAAGTCAGCCTAACGCTCGGCCCGGTCTGAAATGCTGCAATCAGACCGGTCGGAGCTGCCGGAAAAATTGATGTTGTCACCACCGCGGTGTTGGAGAACGGGGAGTCAACAGACATGTTGGGGAAACCTGTCGCAGGAGCGGCATACACCGTGGTATCACCGACAAGGTTAGAGGCAAAAACCCTGTAGTAGTACGTCTTGTTCATCACGACCGTGGTATCGGTGAATGACGTTGCGTTGACGCCGGCCGTAAAGGTCGTCAGTCCCGTTGTGAAGCTCGAATCTTCTGCCCTCTGGATGGTGAACGCCGTCTCGTTCAGGGAGTTGTCCGTCCAGGTCAAGGCCGCAGCGCTTCCCTGCCAGACGGCAGCCAGACCGGAAGGCGCCTCCGGAGCAACCGCAAAAACAAGCGAGTGCATCATGTCCATCTCTTCATGGGCAAGAAGATGGCAGTGGTAAACATACTCCCAGCCGAAGTTGACATAGTGGTTGACGATTGTAACCGGCTCTCCACTGGGGTCAAAGCCGCCTATTATGTCACCCTGGTTCAAGATCTCTCCTTCAGGCATTGTCGGGTCGATGAGGCGAACGCTGTTGGGAACTTTGAATGGCAGGTTTGTCGGAGCAATCGGTCTCAATGCAATGATGGTATCCTGCAGCGGATTGACCCTGAAGGTCTCCTTCCAGCCAAGCTCGTTGAGGTCGGGCAGCCTCAGAGCATTGTCCCAGGCAACACGATTGATGAGCTGCGCATTGAACAGATGAGTGTGTATGGTATGGGTGTCAACACCATTGTGCGTAATCTTCCAGATTTGTGTCCCATCACCTGTGGCTCCGATTTGAGTCCCGTATATTGTGTTTTTGACGATTTCGACAGGCGGCGATGCGTAGGGATACATCATAAAATTCTGGCCGCCGGCCATTGTGAACGGCAGTTCAAGCCCCAACATAGCTAACTGGCGACCATAGTCGTCGTAAGTTTCGCCCATCTCATCCTGAATGGCCTTGGGCTCAAGCGGGAGAGTTACTGTCGCGCCTGAAACGGTCTGGAAGGTCTTGGTATTTTCATAGATTCTCACGAAGGCATCGGCAGGGAAGCTCTTGTTGTATGCTGAGTTGTAATTTGCCTGCGGGATGATGACCTCGTCCTGGGATACCTCAAAGACGCCCCTCTTGGTGGGATATGCAGGGTCGTATTTGGCAAACACTTTATTTAATGCAGCAAGATTGTAGGCGACAATGGGTTGTCCATCGCTTCTGGCAGCAGTTACCCTGAATTGAATAATGGTTCTGGTGTTGGGTCCATATCTTGGCTGAGTCGGAGGTGTGCCGCCGGTATCCGTTTGGTCGGGGTCGCCGGTGTAGTAGTCATATCGCGTGTCCAGGGCAGGTACCGGGGCCGGGCAGTCATTGTAGAGAATGAGTGTCTTGCCAGCATAGGCGGAGAAGTCGACAATTACATCCGCCCGTTCCGCTGTGCCCAGCAGAAGTGTATGGTCTTTCAGGACGCCGAAATCAAAGTTTGTCTGGTCCATGTTCCAGGTAATCGGCTGCATCGGCAGCGCCACCGGTGCCGGCAGAAAGCCGCCTTCGGTTCCTATCTGAATAAATAATGGGCCGGCTGTGTTCGGGTCTGGCACACCACCTTCCCTGCCATCGGTTGGCCAATTCGCCGGAAATCCGGCGGTCGCAACCGCAGGAACCATCTTGACTTCCGTACCAATACCGACAGTATTGGTGGCGGGGTCATAGGCCTGGTATAACTGCAGGTTGAAGAAACGGTCGTCAGCGGCATTGAGTATGCGGAAACGGTAAGCCTTGGGCTCTACCTCTATATAGGGATAGGCAGCGCCGTTGACAACGGGTGTATCCATAAAGGCTTCCATCGGTGCGGACGGGTTTGGGATACCGGGCATCATCGGCGGCTCCCACGGTGCGTTGACGGGGTCATAGTAAGGATTTGCAACCGGACCATAAGGAATATTCTTGGTGGGCGGCCAGAACCAGGGGCCATAGTGCCACCGCCCAAAGGCGTTCATACCGCTCATGTCCCATGGATTCTGGTTCGGCATATAGACATGAGGATACCAAAGGTCGCCGGTCATCGGCATACCCGGCATAGTTCCCCAATTCCAGGTAGGATCCTGGGCGGCAATTGTGCCGGCATCTACGAAGGTCTTGTCCTGGATGACCAGAGGAATGCCGATATTCGGAAGAACCTTGGCATTAGTTGGATTAACACTGGAAACATTGGTGCCACTAATCAAGTCTTGTTCTACCTGGTCTGTTACCAGATAACCCGCAGCCTCGCCGGCATAGACATTGAGACGCGTGATGCCGTAGGAATGGTCGTGGTAGAACATCAAGCGGGCGCTCTGCTGGTTGGTGTAGTAGAGGGTCATTGAGCCATCACCAGGATCCGGCATGTCAGGAACGTTGATGACACTGACGCCTTCGGGATAGTCGGTGTTTTCTCCAGCCGGCGTAATCCACTGGTGCGGCGTGCCATCTGAAATCCAGACAGTGTTGTTGCCATGAAGATGGATTGTGGCACGATTTTCTGTGTAATTCATAGGCCAGCCGGGAGTAACGTCCATCCCCAGAGGACCCATTCCCGCCCCCATAACGGTGGTGTCCACAGGTAGGAAAAGGTTACCGCCTGCACCGGTTGGAAGTTCATTGGTGAACTTGATGCGCACCGGCCTGTCACGCCGGGCTACGATTACAGGTCCGAGATACTGGATTGGCGGCGGAGCTACGACGTTCTGCCCGTAGGTTGGTGACAGCGGGTTCGAGTCGGTACCGTTATTAATTTGCACGTAACCCCGCAACAGCGTCCCGGGAAGGTCCGAGTGCATCACCTGAGTATATTGCCGTAATGAGATTACATAGTAATCAGACCCCTGATAGGTAACAGTATCCGGAACGGCAAGTGGCAGACTCGGCAATGGGTCAATAAATTTCCTGATGCCGCCGGTGAGGGGGCCACCTATTGTCGCAGCAGCAGCGGCATCTGTGCCGGTAGCATCTGTGATGGTAACAACAGGTGCGGAGTACCCGCTGCCACCGCTCGTAAGTGTGATAGAAGTAATCGCATCGGTAATCGGGTCTACTGTCGCTGAAGCGACAGCGCCTGCGCCAGTGCCATAAAGGTCCGTGATGATAACCGTGGGAGCGGTATAGCCAGTGCCTCCACTGGAAACTGTGATGGCAGCTACGGCACCGGTCGGGAGCGGGCTATAGGCCCAATTCGCATACGGGCCGAAATAATGAGGCACCCCCCCTGGATTGGGCATCGACATTGCCGCAGCGGCAGTAATCATTGTTGCATCGGCAGGTTGCGCTTTCTGAAAAGCTTCCTTGAAACGAACTGCAGCCGCCTTTCTGTCGGCCTGTGTAATGCGCTTCATTTTGCGATGAATAATTGAGTCCTTGTCGATTTGCTGTGATTGTGCGAACATCCCGTCAATTTCCCAGAAGAGGTAAACTGACGCCGATATTAGCAAACACACAACCATCAAAAATTTGTGCTTTTTCATAATTGCCTCCTTTCAGGCACTTAAAAAGAACTGTGTTATAAGGTCGTATAAGCGTTTCAACGGTACGGCTTTAATTATTGTCTTCTCACCTCCTTTCTCTGTATGGTGTGTAATATTTTTATAAAAACGTATTTGCAGCTTCACCCCCCAACTGTAGCAGGGTTGTTATTTAAGCAACGTTTCAAATTTGGTTTTTTGTGTTAATTTCCCCCCTTGTCCTTAATGTAAAAGTTTATTTTCTTCTGATACGATTACAACTGGAGAATTGCTTAATTCTGACAGCGTAATTCCTTATATTTTGATTTGTGCCGACAAAAAAATAATTGACCGGCCAATTTTATGGTATAATTTTACGTTGATATGCCTGAACAGAACGGGAATAATTCACTGTCTGAAGATTTCGAGGTCATCAGCAGAGCCGATGACGAATTTGTTCCCAAAGGTGCGTGGCCGGTGTGTCCGAACTGTTTTCAGTCCTGCAATCCACTGCATAACTACTGCGAAAACTGCGGGTCGAACGAGGCGATAAATCCCATTGCGCCGTATCTGCCGTTTGTGAATATCCGCTTTAACTACGGCGGGTTTGTTGCGATGTGGCGGGGAATACGGCGGCGAGATGTGCCGAGATTACGCAAGTGGGTTTATATGTTTATGATTATCATTTTTGCACCGGTTGTTTTGGTGATTGGGCTACCCTTTTTCCTGACAGCCAAAGTAAAAGCTCCTCTGCTGAAGAATATATTGATAGCGATGCTTTATATCATTGCAATCGTTCTTCTGGCGTTTTTATTGCCCGTCAAAATCAAAATTGAGCCTTTCTATTGATATTCCCGCATTTGTCGAGAAAAGGGGAATTCCTTTACGAGCGGCGAGCAACGATTAGGCAATTTGCACTTATCTTGCTGCGATTTGATACGCTATTTTCAAAGAACAATCCACATTCTTTCCACAAGTATTACTTGCGATGTTCAAAACTTGTTAAGAACTAAATTTTTTTTTGCGTAAGAGCTGTGGCTGCCGTGACCTCCGTAAAGTGGAAAAAAAACATTTAAAACGCCGTTGATTTGTGTTGTCACTGCCCATAATATCAGGCTTAATTCCCAACGACGGGGAAATCACTGAGCAAAAGGAGGCTATTGATGGAGCGCGTAGTCACGGATGAAATAAGCGCAATTAACGAGGCTCTTGCGGAAAACGTGGGGCTGCAAAAGTATCAAATATGGTTCAAAAATTCCGCGAGGTTCTCTATCGCCGATGGGTATTTAAAAATCGGTGTCCCGAATCTTTTTATGGCGCACTGGCTTGAAAGTCACTTTGCCGACGAAATCAACAGGGCGGTTTACAACGTCACAGGGAAGAGACAGAAGTTTACATTCGTCGTAGATGCGGAGCTTGCCGGCCATCGCAGAATCGCACAGCTTGATTTGCCGTTGCAGCCTGCGGAAAAGGCCGAAAATCAGGTCCCCGGCCGGCCAGTCAGAGTCAGGCAGGAGCCTGCATCGGGACGAAAACTTAGACTGAGTTTTGATACGTTCGTAGTCGGACGCTCCAATGAGTTGGCTTACACCGCCGCCAAGGCGGTCGCCGGCGAAGAACAAAGCTCTTTTAATCCGCTGTTCGTTCACGGAGGGTATGGGGTCGGCAAAACACATCTGCTGCAAGGGATATGTAATGCGGTGTGTAAAAACCGCCCGGAAACTAATTGGCTGTATCTGTCAGCGGAAGATTTCGCCAATCAGTTCATCCTGGCCTTGAAGACAAAAAAGCTGGAGGCTTTTCGGCGTCGATTGCGGCAAACGGATTTGCTGGCAATCGACGATGTCCACTTCTTGGCCAGCAAACCATCTACTCAGGAGGAATTTCTGCACACCTTCAACGCCATAAATCTGGCGGGCAAACAGGTCATAATGGCGTCCGATTCGCACCCCAAAATGATAAACCAGCTTTCGGAAAAACTCGTCAACAGGTTTGTTTCAGGGATGGTGGTGAAAATAGACCGGCCGGATTTTCAGACCCGCTGCCAAATCTGCAAACAATACGCAGCAAGTATGGGAAACGCTATCCCCGAGCCGGTAATAAGATACATCGCCGAACATCTGCGAAATAATGTGCGGGAGCTGGAGGGGGCCATGCTGAAACTGATAGCCCTGTCGTCGCTGCAAAATGAAAAAATCAATCTTTCGATGGCACAGGCGGTGCTTGCGGAGCATTTGGCCAGAATCGACCCGATAGTGCATATCTCGGATATCGAGGCGGCTGTTGCAGCGTATTTCGGAATCAGCACGGCCGATATACACTCATCAAAAAAGGACAATACCATAGCAATGGCACGGCATTTCAGTATGTATCTGGCGAGAAAGCGTACGAAGATGTCATCGCCGGAAGTAGGGAGATTTCTCGGCAATAAAAATCACGCTACAGTACTTCTGGCGTGCAAAAAAATTGAAGAGCAAATCGGCAGAAATGCGGAGCTGCACTGGCACGGGCCGGCAGGGAATAAAGTCTCTACTGCAAAAACCGTGCTGGCGGCACTGGAAGAAAGCATATCGAGCTAAGTCCTTATATATTTTGATTTTATTGGGGTGATGAAAAGCAGGTGGCACTGCCTATTTCCGTGTAGTGCCACCTTACCTGAACTGAAATTTTTTAAGAAAGGAGGGGAGGAAAAGTTCTCTTATTTTTATCTTTTAGTTTTGATACGCCGGTATGGCGGGAAAAGTTCAAAAAAATTTAAAAAAGTTCAGAAAAATTTCTGAGATGAAGGGGAAGTTTTTGAGTGCGGTTTTTGGTAAGATGGGTAAAATTTAACGATTGTAGGGGTGGATTTGGCGTATGCTAACTGTTATCAGATGTCATCAGAAGGTCATCAGATATGTCTTCAAATGTAATCAGAATGCATCAGAAGCACTCCAGAGATACATCAGAGATACGTCAAAATGTATCAGAAGAAGCCGGTATTTTTGCTTAAGTATTGTCATAACAAGGACTTAAGGAAAATTAACCACGGATTAACACGGATTCCGCCAAACAGAGCAGCGGACAAGTTTCACGGATTTTTTTGTTTTTATTAAATTTTATCTTACACAACATCGGGACGTAGAGTCTTCCCATAATGGGGCGGATATGCGCATTTGGGTTGAAAAAAGCTCACCACGAAGGGCACGAAGAACACGAAGAAAAGTCGTAAGGCATTATGAATTAAGGATTAAAGAAAGTTGAAAAATTTTTACTTTTTTCAGATTTTGGGGCGAAGCACCAGTCGCATTTGATTGAAATTTGGCCACCGAGGACACCCCCTGCTTACTGCTTGCAGGGGCAGGCGAGAGCGCATCCCTGCCTACAGATTGCAGGGACAGGAAGAATTTTAAGTTCGTTGTAAAAAAATAATTTAACCACGAATGAACACGAAGGGACACGAAGAAAAAGACAATAAATTCAACCACAGGGGACACCCTTCTTCGCCGAAGCGGCTACGCAGGGCAGGCGCCGAGAACACAGAGGTATTAAATCCAGAATTAACCACAGATTGACACAGATTTTGTTTCGGCCAGTGGGGTGTACTTCGGCAGGTCTTTTCTCGATGTAAACATCTGCGAAAGCCCTGCCTGCGTCCACCGCCGACCTTGTCGGCTTGCGAATAAATACGCCAGAGGCGTACAAGTCCGCCGCTGGCCGAAAGTAGATGATGGTCGCTGTTGATGCCGAGCACAAAGTTTAAAAATAGCGGAGGCGGGCAGTAAGCCCGACCTCCGCGTAGAAAGGGAAAAACATGAATAATCAAAGATGCTGCTTTGCCGACAATACAAGGGAACCGCCTTGCAAATTTCGTAAAAAGGTCTGGGCCGGGTGGGGGGGAGTCCGCGGCCCAGACAAACGAAAATAAGACGAAGCGTAGGCTTCGCCGAGGATACAAGACCGATGGCCTTGCGGATTGGAGGTAAAGGCCATCGGTTTAAAAGGGGAAACCCTGCACCGTTCGGTGCGGGGTGAAGAATGAAATGCCGGCCTGGGGTTTTTCGTATGGTGTGGAATTGGTGGGGTAAAGACCCCACCCTACTTTTTAGACAGCATTTTGCGGACATAAAATCTCCGGTGACACTGTTTACGTTTATTTGCGTGGGGTGCTGAAAAGATAAAGAGCACCGCCGCAATCACGCTCAAGCGAGGCCCGAGAGAGCCCTCAAGAACGCAAAAGCCTGCGATGCTCTCTGCAGACGTATATACGCTGGAGAGCACCGAGGTGTGCAAAAAGTCGCACAAAGCTACGGTGGCTCCCATATAAACGAGAGCCACCGAGCCTTTCC
>Ga0315276_10005664_pt1 | contig 11531 bp, 9 predicted proteins | sample YL17G05_0_MG_FD_204542 | JGI IMG/M metagenome (GOLD analysis project Ga0315276, IMG submission 204542) | Sediment microbial communities from Yellowstone Lake, YNP, Wyoming, USA - YL17G05_0 | ecosystem: Environmental > Aquatic > Freshwater > Lake > Sediment | place: USA: Wyoming | collected... | reverse complement strand
CCGCCCGTGAGCGGGATCTGCGCGAGCGGCCGGTCGTTCCGGTTCACCAGGTCGTAGTGGCCGGCCACGCGGAACGCGCGGCGCGCCGGTTCGAGCGTGACGTCCAGGTCCACCGCGGCCATCGCCGGCAGCGGCGCGTTCGTCCAGGTCGCCGCGTTCTGCCGCCAGTAGTCCTTCGCCAGCTTCTTCATCCGGCGTCCCTCCCAGCCCTGCTCCACCTGGAACCAGAGCACGGCCCAGACCGCCAGCGGCACGACCAGCAGCGGCACGAGGCCCAGCGCCCCGCGCGCGAGCGCGGCGGGTCGCAGTCGGTGGATGGCGCGCGTGGCGTCGGCCTCGAGCCGCGGGAAGAGGCGCACGGTGAGCGTGAGGAAGAGCGCGGTGAGCCCCAGCACCATCACGCGGTTGAGGATCAGCGGCAGCCGGTCCAGCTCGAACACGCTCATGTCGCTCCAGCGCGTCGCGCTCCACAGGTCCCAGTTGAACGCCCAGTTCATCTTGCCGCGCATCTGGAAGTAGCCGGTCAGGCTCATTGCGCCGAGGCCCAGGGCGTAGGTGGCGTAACGGCTGCCGGTGAGCGCGAAGAGCGCCATCGTGAACGCGGTCCAGGCCAGGAAGGTGGGCGTGAGCAGCAGGCCCCAGCACAGCAGGAACGGCTCGATGCGGAACGGCACCTTGCCCTGCACCGCGAGCAGGATGGCGTCGCCCGCGAGCGCGGTCAGGATGACGGCCAGGGCCACCACCGTGTTGGCCAGCGCCTTGCCCAGCAGCAGCGACCCGGTGCGCAGCGGCGTGGCGTGGTAGATCGCGCCGAAGCCCGTGCCGCGCTCGCGCTGCAGCGACTCCACCGTGTAGAAGAGCAGCAGCAGGCAGACCAGCAGCGTGAGCGTGTTCATCGCCTCCACGGCGAGCCCGCCCGGCGTCTGGAGCAACGACGTGTCGAAGGCGCCGACGCTGACCACGCTGCTCAGGGTCTGGGCCAGGATCATCGGCACGAACAGGTAGAGGCCGGGGTGCGTGCGCAGCCCGTGCAGCTCCACGCGCGCGACCTCCCACGCGCCGGCGAGGAAACCGATCGCTCCCGAGCGCATCCCGAGCGAGGCGAGCGGGGCCGCCTCGGGCCGGGCCGCTCCGGCGTCGGGCATAACCGCCGCGACGCGCGCGACGCGGCCGCGGCGCACCGCGCGCACGCCGCGCAGCGTGGCGGCGAACCGCCACTGCGTGAGCAGGACCGCGCCCAGGCCGAGGAACACCACCACCGCACGGTTCGCCCAGAACAGGCCGTCGGTGCGGACTCCGGAACCGTTGTAGAAGTCCACGCCGCGATCCACATTGAGCCAGGTCTCGTTGAGCCAGCGGATGCCGGTCGGGTCCAGCACCATGAGGAGTCCGTTGACCGCGGGGTTGAGCCACGACGGCGACCAGTTCCACATCAGGGCCATGCCCAGGACGATGGTCGCCACCGGGAACGCGAACACCAGGATCGGCATGCGCGTGAGCGTGCCCAGCGCGAAGCTCGTGCCGGCCATGCACAGCAGCGACGGCAGCGCGAAGAGCAGCAGAGGGCGCAGGTAGTTCCACGCGGAGAGCGGACCGATCACCTCCGCGTTCTCTCCGTGGGGCAGACCGTGGTTGAACAGCACCATGAGCGCCACGTTCACCGCGAGCACGAGCAGGAAGCCGGCCAGCGTGGCGGCGTACTTGCCCCACACGTACTCGGCCGGCGTCAGCGGCGTAGCGTGGAGCAACTCGCCGACCTTCCGGTCCTCGTCCTGGATCACGCACATCCCGGCGGCGACCGCCACGAAGAAGGCATAGAGGATGCCCACCAGCATCGCGACGAGCTGCGAGATCGCGAACTCCGACGTGATCCAGGCCTTGGTGCCGCCCACTGCGCTGTTTCCCGAACCGATCGAGGCATGGCCCGTGGACATCTCATACGCAAGGAAGCCGACGATCAGGAAGAGGACCCACGGCAGCGGCCGCCGCAGGCTGTGGAGGAACTCCTGGCGGAAGACCTCGAAGAGACGCCGCGCGCTCACGACGCCCGCCCCGCGCGGGCAGGCTCCCGGTGACCCTCCGCGGCCGCGGGGATGTCATTCCCGCCGTTGGAGGCCCGCATCAGCACCAGGTAGGCGTCCTCCAGGGTCGGGGTCGCCGGCTCGAAGCCCGGCGGCGGCGCACCCGAAGCGTCGTGCACGCGCACCCGGTGGCGGCCCTCGACCAGGATCGCCTGCGTCACCGCGCGGTCGCGGCGCAGGGCCGGCAGCTCGGCGGGCGTCACCGTGCCCTCGAAGATCGCGCCGTCCAGCGCGGCGCGGGCCTCGCGCGGCGTGGTGTGGGCGATCAGGCGGCCGTGGCGGATCACGGTGAACCGCGGGCAGAGCACGGCCACGTCCTCGACGATGTGGGTCGAGAGGACGACGGTGCGGCCCTCGGCCAGCTCGGCGAGCAGGTGGTAGAAGCGCAGGCGCTCCTCCGGGTCGAGCCCGGCCGTGGGCTCGTCCACGATCAGCAGCCGCGGGTCCCCGGCGATCGCCTGCGCGATGCCCAGGCGCTGCCGCATGCCGCCCGAGTAGGTCTTCACCTTGCGGCGGGCCGCGTACGCGAGGTTCACGCGCTCCAGCAGCTCGCCGGCGAGCTTCCGGTGCCCCGCGGGCGCGGAGACACCCTTGAGCCGGAGCAGGTGGACCAGCATCTGCTCGCCCGTGAGGTGGGGATAGAACCCGAAGTCCTGCGGCAGGTAGCCGAGCCGCGCCCGCAGGCGCTCGGGGCGGGCGAGGACGTCCTCACCGTCGAGTATCACGTGGCCGGAAGTGGGCTCGAGCAGCCCGGCGAGGATCCGCATGAGCGTGGACTTGCCCGCCCCGTTGGGCCCGAGCAGGCCGAACATGCCGAGCGGCACCTCGAGGTCAATGCCCTGCAGCGCCGCGACCGGGCCGGGATAGACCTTGACCAGCGATTGGATGGACAGCATGGAGCACCTCGCGAAGGGGAACCGGCGGCCCGGATCGGGCCGCGATGGACGATAGGGCTACGCCTGGCGGGCGCCCAGGTTGCCACCGCCGGGGCGGACGCCCACCGGCGCACCATGGCGGGCGACGAACGCACCCGGGTCGGAATCCCGGAGCGAGCGCCCGCACCGGGACCGCGCGCGGCCCGCCGGCGCGGCCGCCCCGACGGGCTACCGGCGCTTCAGCGCCACCACCACGCCGAGCACCACGGCGATCGCCGCGATCAGCATGATCATCGTCCACTTCTCGAAACCCGCGAGCCCCCCGTCCGCGGCCAGGGCGAGAGCCACGCCTGCGGCGGCCACGGCCGCGACCAGCGCAATCAGCGCCGGCGCCGAGGCACTCGTGCCGCCCGAGCGGGAGACGGCGAGCTGCGTGGCCTGGCGCACCTCGAGCCCGCTCAGGTCCGGGTTCTGCTGCCGGTATTGCTCGATGGTCTCCGCGAGGCGCTGGCCCAGCGCCTCGGCGCGTGGCGAAGGCGTCGAGGGGATGACGGGAACGAAGCCGGGCATGTTCCCTCCGATGGTCGGACGTGTCTGCGCGCCGTCCTACTTCGCCGCCGCGGAGTCGCCCGCGGCCGCACCGGGCGCGCTGCCGGCGGGCGCCGCCAAGGTCGAACCCGGCGCGTCGAGTTGGGCGTGCAGCGGCTCACTCGCAGTCCACGAGTGGGGGATGGCGAAGACCGCGAGCATGACGAGCGCGGCGAGCACGACCCACGCCTTCTCGAGCTTCGAGCGTCCCAGGGCGATCGCCGCGGCGATCCAGCCGAGGAGGGCGATGAGCGTCTTGCTGTCAGTGATGTCGTTGCCCAGGGGGATACCGGTCCACCATTCGCCGAACGCGTAGTGCGTGACGAACACGCCCAGCGCCATGCCGCCAATGAAGAGCGTCGCCAGCGTCCCCCAGGCAAGTCCCTTGAACCGCGGCCTGGGGCTGAAGACCTCGAGGCCGGCGCGCGTCGAGAGGAGCATCGCCAGGAACATGAAGAAGATATGCGGGATCAGCACACCGGACGGGACGTCCCCGCGGAAGCGGATGGCCGCGGGGCGCTCGAGGGGGACGACAAGCGTCTCGGCGCCGCGCGCGAGCCGCACCCGGTACCAGAGCTTGCCGGCGGGCGGCTGATGCGGCAACTCGACCACGAGGGCCCCACCCTCGCGTCGCATCGGCAGGGCGTTCCAGGGGTCGTTCGAGCGGTAGGGCTTCCACTCGGTCACGCCGGTGACGTCCGCGGCGATCGACTTGATCTCGACCCGGTGGTCGCCCGGGCCGGCGTGCGTGCGGTCGAGCACGTAGTGGATGGCGGAGCCTCCGAGCGACGCCGTCCCGGACAGCTCGTAGGTCGGGCCGGTCGTGCGCTGCCAGCGCGCCGAAGCGAGGGTGATGAGAAGGGCGATGATCCACAGCCAGACGGAACGGTTCATGGGGATCTCCCTCTGGGGGTCTTCCTGCGGTTCGGAATCGGCCGGTCCGGACCCGGATGCTTCGTGGCCTGGCATGATAGACGATGCCGCGCCGGGCGTCGCCACCGGCGTCGAGCAGGGGAGACACCGGTTCCCGTGGGCCATCACCACCGTCATCCATCGGGGCAGTGCCGCATCCAACCTGCCACCCATGCGCATCCTGTTCTGGTTCCGGAAGGACCTGCGGCTCGCGGACAACACGGGGCTCCACGAGGCCGCGCGCGACGCGGCCGGCAAGGTGGTCCCCTTCTACACCAACCGAGTCCGCCCCGTCGGGGCGCGCGGCGGCACCGCCGCGCGCAGACGACTCGCACGCTTCGTCAGGCACGGCGTGGCCCGCTACGCCACGGGACGGGACTTCCTTGCCGACGATGCCAGCTCACGCCTGTCGGCGGACCTGCGTTCCGGCACGCTCCCGCCGCGCACGGTGGCGGCGGCGGTGCTGGGCGCGGCCCGCGCCGCGCCGCGCGACCGCGCGCCGGCGGCCTCGGCGGAGAAGTTCGTCGCCGAGCTGCGCTGGCGGGACTTCTACGCGCACGTGCTGCACCACTTCCCGCACTGCGAGCACGGCGCGTTCCGGCGCGAGTACGACCGCATCCGCTGGCAGGGCGACCCGGCGCACCTCGACGCGTGGCAGGCGGGCCGCACGGGCTACCCGGTCGTGGACGCCGCCATGCGCGAGTTGGCTGCGACGGGGTTCATGCACAACCGGGCCCGCATGATCGTGGCGTCATTCCTGACCAAGGACCTGCTGCTCGACTGGCGCCTGGGCGAGCGGCGCTTCATGCGCCACCCGGTGGACGGAGACCCGGCCAGCAACAACGGCGGATGGCAGTGGGCGGCGGGGACGGGCACGGACGCGCAGCCCTATTTCCGAATCTTCAACCCGGTCCTGCAGGGCCAGCGCTTCGATCCGGAGGGGACCTGCGTCCGGCGCTGGGTGCCCGAGTTGGAGCGGATGCCGGCGCGCTGGATCCACAGGCCGTGGGAGGCGCCGGCCCGGGTACTGGAAGAGGCGGGCGTCAGACTCGGTATCGGATACCCCGAGCGAATCGTCGAGCACGAGAAGCAGCGGGAGCCGGCCCTCGCGATGTACCGTATCCAGTAGGACTTAGTTGTGGAGCGCAGAATGTTGGTGGCCTTCCCGAACGCGCCAAGTCATTGCAGCACAGTGACCCGATCGGCCCCAGGACGCCGCCGGAAGCCGGAACAACATTCTGCGCTCCACAACCGTAGGACTTAGGCAGCCCGGGAGCCCGATTCCCCCGCGGCGGCCCGCGGTGCGCCGGGGCGGGCGCCCCCGACGGTGAGCATCGGTTCCCTGACCGGCCGGGTGTCTGCCCGCCGGGACGGACGGTCGTGCTGAGCACGTCTGGCGCCGGCCAGAGCCAGGAGGACCGCGGCCGAGCCGAACCAGGGGGGCTCGGCAAAGAGCCTCAGGTACTCCAGACCGACGGCGTGGAGTCGGAAGCCCGAGTCGGGCGAGGTCTGGGTCACCGAGAAGGCGCTGAACGCGAAGAGCGCGAGCAGGGCTCCGGCGAACGCCAGGAGCCAGGCCGCGGCCCGGACGAACGTGTCGGTGCGACGGCCGCCGTGGCGGCAGGCCCACGCGATCATCCACCCCAAGCCGGGCGCGGCCGGCAGCGACCACGCGCCGAAGACGGCGGCCATCGCCGACCAGACCACCGCCCCGAGGGCGAGCGCGAAGATCCCGTAGAGCGAGGCCAGGAAGTGCTCCGGTACGACCTGGCCCACTTCAGCAGAGGGGGTGTCCATCGAGCGGTTTTCGACCACCAGGCGGAGGGACTGAAGGGGCCCGTGGAAGACCACTCCAGGCATCACGATATTTCGTGACTCACGAAATATCGTGACGTATGATGCGGCCGGAAAGAGGGCATCCATGAGCGATCAAGTCGGCATCCTGCAGTCACTTCAGTCCGTACTGTCAACCCTGGTCGAGGCCGGCCTCGCATCCTGCGACGGAGTCCTGGCGCGAGCCTGGCTCGTGGGCCCTGGCGACGTCTGCGACTCCTGCCCGATGCGGCCCGAGTGCCCGAGCCAGAGCACCTGCCTTCACCTGGTCGCAAGCGCCGGGATCGAAGGCGACAAGGTGGGCCGGTTCCGCCGCAACCCAATCGGCGTCGGCTCGCTCGGCCGGATCCCGGTGTCCCACGACCCACTGGTCGCGCGCACGGGCCTCGACGCCCTGGGCGTGGCCGAGTCGGCCTGGCTCACCCGGAACAAGGTGCGTGCCCTCGCCGCCCTGCCGCTCGAGCACGGCGAGCGCTGCATCGGAGTGCTCGCGGTCTTCTCCCGCGGCCGGCTGCCCGAGGAGCAGATGCGGCTTCTGGCGGCCTCGACCCGGCTGGGCGCCGAGGCCATCGGGAATGTCGCGGCCTTCCGGACCCTGGCAGCGGATCGCAACCGCCTGGCCGCGAAGAACGCCCGGCTCCGCTCGGGCCTCGGCCTGCCACCGGAGCCCGAACCAGCGCCGCGACCGCCAGCCCCCGGGCCCGCCCCGCCACCACCACCCACGGCCCCACCCCGCCCCGCCCTCCTCCCCGGGGCCGGCGCCACGCCCCAACTGGACGCCACCGCCCCGGCACCGCTGCACAGTTTCGCCGAGGTCCAGCGCGAGGGCATCCTGCGGACACTCGAGCGCATGGGCTGGCGTGTGAGCGGCCCGAAGGGCGCGGCGGCGGTGCTGGGGCTCAAGCCCACCACGCTCGAATCGAAGATGAAGAAGCTCGGCATCCGCCGGCCGCCGCGCTGAGCCGCCACGGGGCCGGTTTCCGCCCTGGACCCGCGCCGTGGCCCCCCGGCTGAGATTCCCCCCACGACACCGCCTCCAATCGCCGTCCCGCCCTACCGTGCACGCCGTAGGCACCCCCGTGAACAGCGTAAGCGATTGTCGGGAAAAGAATTAAGTTCTTGACTCGCCACCGTCTCGCGACGTATTCGTGTCCCTGCCCGGCCCCGGGGCGAGGAAGGGAGGTGAGGAGGATGAAGCAGGGCCGGAAGGTACTCACACTGTGCGCGGCGCTCGCCCTTGTCGCCGTCACCGCTGCAGCGCTACCCGCGCTCGCGGCGCGCAAGTCCGATGCATCGGCCACGAGCACGTCGGCCAAGGCGAAGCAGACGACCCGCCAGTTCACGGGCGTCGTGACCGCACTGGACAAGACCAGCCTCACGGTCGAGAAGGGCGGCAAGAAGCCCAGCACGATGGTGTTCACCCGGCACGCCGAGATGCGTACGGTCGGCGATCTGGAGAAGGACGCCCGCGTGACGGTCTACTACCGCGCAGAGGGTCGTGAGACCGTCGCCATGCGGGTGGTGGTGAAGCCCGCGATCGGCAGCGCAAGCGAGCGCTGACGAAGTCCCGGACCGGGCGGGCTCCCGCGCCCGGCGCCGGGCAGGCATCGCCCGCACCCCTCCCGCCGAGCGTCGAAGCGCGCAGGACCCCGCGCACCGAGTCGGGGGAGAAGCGGACCCGGCATTCCCGGGCGCGTGGAGACCGATGTAGCGCCGCCGCAACCGCTGCGCTGATTTCTCCGGCATTCCGGTTTCCGAATCCTTCGAGAGGTGACGATGGCGCCAACCCCGCCGCGGACGTGATCCCGGGTTTCGATCGCTCCCGGCTCATCGGCAGGACCATCGAAGACGCGTTTCCCGCCATCACCGGCGACGGCAGGGTCATGATGATGAATCAGGCCATGCTGTCGGCGCTCGGATGCTCGCGGGAGGTGGTGGAGGGCAGGGACTGCCTTTCGACGTTCGTGCCGGACGCCGACCGCCCCGCTCGGGCCGAGGTCTTCACGAGACGGATCCGGGACCGGGGGCCGACGACCCACGAGAACCGGTCACCGACGTCATCATGCCCGCGATGAACGGGCGCGGGCGGTACCGGCAGGTGCGGGAGCTGCGGCCCGGCCTGAAGGTCCTCTTCATGTCCGGCTACACCGAGGAGGTCATCGCCCCTCACGGCGTGCTGGAGGAGGGGACCGAATTCATCGAGAAACCGTTCCGCGTGGAGGGTCTGGCCCGCAGGATCCGCGAGGCGCCCGACCGGTAGGCCCACCGCCCCCTACGCAGCGAGCGCGGGGCGGTCGGTATCGAGGACGTCGCGCACCTTGTGCACGAGAGCTTCCGGGCTGAAGGGCTTCTGCAGGAACCAGGTCCCCGCCTCGAGCAGGCCGCCCCCCACGAAGGCGTCGTTCGCGTAGCCGGAGACGTAGAGCACGCGGGTCTCGGGACGGCGGCGCACGAACTCCTGCGCCAGTTCCCGGCCGCTGCGACCCGGCATGACGACGTCGGTGACGAGCAGCGCGATGAGCCCCTCGCAGCGCTCCTCGATCGCCAGCGCCTCCTGCGCGTCGCCCGCGACCAGCACGTCGTAGCCATGCCCGGCGAGCACTTCCGCCTCGAGCGAGCGCACGACCTTCTCATCCTCGACGACGAGCACGGTCTCCCGGCCGAACGCGGCCGCCGCCGGGGCCGCGGCCACCTCGCCGGCGGCGACGACCGGCTCGACCCGCGGCAGATAGATACGGAAGGTCGCGCCCCGGCCCGGTTCGCTCTCCACCTGGATCGCGGCGTCGCTCTGCTGGACGATCCCGTACACGGTCGCGAGCCCCAGGCCCGTCCCCTTGCCGATCTCCTTGGTCGTGAAGAAGGGCTCGAAGATGCGCGCCCGCGTCGCGGCATCCATGCCACAGCCGGTGTCGCTGACCGCCAGCATCACATGCGGACCCGAACGCAGCGCGGCGTCGACCCCGCGCGGCGCCGCGTCCAGTTCCACGTCGGCGAGCTCGATGGTGAGCGCGCCGCCGTCGGGCATGGCGTCGCGCGCGTTGATCGCCAGGTTCATGACGACCTGCTCGATCTGGCCGGGGTCGGCCCTGACCTGGCCGAGGAGCAGGGCGCGCGGGGCGTTCAGGTGAACCTGCTCGCCCAGCAGGCGAGAGAGCATCGGCACCATGCCCTGCACGACCTCGTCCAGGTCCAGCACCCGAAGCTCGAGCACCTGTTTGCGGCTGAACGCCAGCAGCTGGCGGGTGAGCGAGGACGCGCGCGTGGCGGCCCGGTGGATCTCCTGGACCCTGCGCAGGTCCGGGTTCCGGTCCGCGAGGGAGTGGAACAGCAGTTCACAGTAGCCGGTGATGACGGTGAGCAGGTTGTTGAAGTCGTGAGCCACGCCGCCCGCGAGCTGGCCGACGGCTTCCATGCGCTGCGTCTGCCGGAACTGCTCCTCGAGGCGGCGGCGCTCGGTGACGTCGTTCGCGAGCACCATGACCGCCGGCCGGCCGTAGAAGCATAGCGGGTTCCCCAGCGTTTCGACGTCGATGAGCGCGCCGTCCTTCTTGCGGTGCCGGAACACGCCCGGCCGCAGGGGCGCGTCCCCGAGCCGGCTCATCACCTCGAGCAGCGCCGACACCTCCTCGGGCGGGCGGATGTCCACGGCGGTCATCGCGAGGAACTCCTCGCGTGACCAGCCGTAGTGGTCCACGGCGGCCCGGTTGACCGCAAGGAACGCGAACGTCTGCCGGTCGAACACCCACATGGGCTGCGGGTTCGCGTCGAAGAGCAGCCGGTAGTGCTCCTCCGAGCCGCGCAGGGCCTCCTCCGCCCGCCGCAGGACGGTAGTGTCGCGGATGATGCAGAGCGCGTGGCCTTCCGGCAGGTGCACGATGCGCCCCTCGCGATGCCGCACCTCCCCTTCGAACGTGATCGTGTAGTCGAAGTGCTCGAGCGCCGAGCCCGCCCGCATGCGCTCGAGCGCCTCGCGGATCGGCGTCTGCGCGCTCTCCGGTGCGATGTCCACGAGGAGCTGCCCTTCCGTGTCCCTGGAGTCGAGGGTCCGCATCGCGCTCGGGCCCACGGGCGGGCGGTAGGAGAGGATGCGGCCGTCGGCGTCCACCGTGATGAAGAGGTCCGGCAACGCCTGCAGCACCCCGCGCAGCTCGGAGTTCGCGCGCAACAGTTCGTCGGAGGAGAGCTCGAGGGAGCGCTCGAGCAGCGCCCGGCCGGTCTCGAAGCGCCGGTACGCCTCGTCGACCGCCCCGAGCAGGTCCTCCAGCCCGGGGGGCGGCTCGCCACCGGGGAAGTGGGAGCGCAGCTGACGCTGCAGGAGGCGGGAGGTGACGGGCACCGGGCTAGCGCTCCGCGAAGGCCGTGACGACCATGGTCTGGTTCTGCAGCTCAAGTCCGGCGCCCGTGGCCAGTGGTGCGATCTCGCCGTAGGAGTAGAAACCGGCCAGCGTCGCGTGCGTCCCCAGCGCCTCACGCACGTCCTCGACCTCTTCCTCGACGCGCTTCTCGAGCACGAGCTTCCGCCCGGAGCAGGAAACGAGCAGAGCCAGGTCCGGCTCCTGTGCGCCGAGCCCCTTGAGCGCCGCGCGCGCCGAGCCCGCGGCGCCCTCGAGCAACCGCTCATGGCTCGCCATCATGAGCCGCGCGTAGGCGCCCTCCGGCATGTCGCCGGCGAAGGTCACGCTCTGCGCCGCCTCGTCGATGTCGAGCACGACCCGCGCCACGCCCTGCGCGCCATCCGGTGTGCGCAGGACCAGGGGGAACATGAGACCGGTCCCCGGCAGGCCGCTCGCGTGCTCGCCGAGGTACTTCTTGTAGAGCGCGAGCACGGGCTGCCCGTCCATCTCGTAGAGCACCCGCCCGCTCGAGCGCGTGATGAGCCGCTCGGGCCCGAAGGGTCCCCAGCCGCCCATGCAGCCGTGGCTGACCGCGAGGCGTTCGCCGTAGAAACCGAGGATCGCCGCGGTGCCCGAGCCGGCCTCACCGTCCATCACCACCGTGGTGCGCTGGAAGCGGTTGCCGTCGCCCGCGAGTCCGCCGGTCGCGGCCACGCGCGCCGGCAGCCCGGCGCGCAGACCATGCGCGAACTCGGTGCCGTTGACCGCCAGCCCGTCGGCAAGGACGAAGGCGTGGCGCAGCCCCTCCGGGGGGAGGGCCGCGGCGAGCCGCCGGCCCGCCTCGCGGGAATCGTTCCCGATGGGGACCAGCGCGCCCTCGACACGAGCGTGCTCGAAGTGCACGGCCG
>Ga0315276_10005662_pt1 | contig 11532 bp, 9 predicted proteins | sample YL17G05_0_MG_FD_204542 | JGI IMG/M metagenome (GOLD analysis project Ga0315276, IMG submission 204542) | Sediment microbial communities from Yellowstone Lake, YNP, Wyoming, USA - YL17G05_0 | ecosystem: Environmental > Aquatic > Freshwater > Lake > Sediment | place: USA: Wyoming | collected... | reverse complement strand
TGCGTCATGCCCATCGCCGCATTTCGAAGAACCCCCTCGGCTCCGCCGCCGGCTACGGCACGCCGAATCTTCCCGTCAGCCGGGAGGGCACGCGGACGCGACTCGACTTCCCGGAGAACCACGAACCGGTCACCGCGGTGCAGCTGTCGCGCGGCAAGGCAGAGGCCGAAGTGCTGTTCCAGATCACGCTGCTCATGCAGGATCTCGGCCGTCTCGCCTCGGACCTGCTGCTGTTCTACACACGCGAGTTCGGCTTCGTGGAGTTGCCGGATGCCTTCACGACCGGCTCGTCGATCATGCCGCAGAAGCGCAACCCAGACGTCTTCGAGCTGGTGCGCGGCCGCACGGCCACGGCGCAGGCGTGCCTGCTGGAGGTGCTCGGCATCACGGCCAAGCTGCCGTCCGGTTACCAGCGTGACCTGCAGCTGATCAAGGCCCCGCTGTTCCGATCGATCGACATCTGCCACGAGTCGCTCGACATCATGGCCGCAGCGATCCCGCAGGTGCGGTTCAAGGCCGAGCGCGTCCGCCTGGACGACGACATTCACGCCGCGGCCGAAGCCAATGAACTGGTCGTGAAGGAAGGCATTCCCTTCCGCGAGGCCTACCGCCGGGTCGGCGCCCGGCACGCCAAGCCGAAATAGCGGCAAACAAAGTGACCGGCCGCTGTCAGCTCACACTCCGGCTGCGTCATCGTTGACAATCCCGCCTGCCGGTTCATTCTTGCGGCTGGTCACGGCAGCGATGGCGGTACATGTCCTTTTTATCCGAACTCAAGCGCCGCAACGTCATCCGGGTCGCCGTGCTGTACGGCGTCGCCAGCTGGGTGCTGCTGCAGGTAGGTGATCTCCTGTTCGGCGCCCTCGGCGTCCCAACCTGGGGCATCCGCCTGCTGCTCGGCCTGCTGCTGCTCGGTTTCCCGCTGGCCCTGATCTTCGCGTGGGTTTACGAGCTGACGCCAGAAGGGCTCAAGCGCGAGCACGAGGTGGAACCCAACGCCTCGGTCACTGCGCAGACCGCGCGCAAGCTCAACCTGCTGGTCATCGTGCTGCTGGTCGCGGCCATGGTTCTCGTGGTTGCCGATCGATTCCTGAATCACCAAGGCACCACGAGCACCCCCACCGCTGCCTCTACCAGCGCCGCCACCATGCCGCCGGGCGTCGGCGCGCAGGTTGCAGCCGCGGCCGTGTCGATCGCCGTGCTGCCGTTCGTCAACATGAGCGAGGACAAGGCGAACGAGTATTTCTCCGACGGCCTCACGGAGGAACTGCTGAACGTCCTCGCCAACGTGCAGGGCCTGCGCGTGATCGCGCGCACGTCGTCGTTTTCGTACAAGGGCAAGGAAGTAAAGATCTCAGAGGTGGCCCGCGACCTGAACGTGGACAACGTGCTCGAAGGCAGCGTCCGCAAGGCTGGCAACCGCGTGCGCATCACGACGCAGCTGATCCGCGCCTCCGACAGCTCGCACCTCTGGTCGGAAACCTACGATCGCGACCTGAACGACATTTTCGCCGTGCAGGACGAGATTTCCGGGCAAGTGGTCGATGCACTCAAGCTGCGTCTGCTGCGCAGTTCGCAGACGGCTACCGAGGCCGGCGGCACACGCGTACCGCAGGCGTACGAGGCATACCTGCACGGCCGGTTCCTGAGAAACCAGGGAGAATCGGAAAGCAGCCTGCGGGCGGCGCTGGCAGCCTTCGACGAGGCGATCCGGCTGGATGCTGGTTTTGCCCGGGCGTACGCCGGCAAGGCGGACGCGCTGTCTGTCCTGACGTCGAACGCCTACATGCCGACGTCCGAAGGCTTCGAGCAGTCGCGGCTCGCCGCGAAGCGGGCGGTCGAACTCGCTCCGGACCTTGCCGACGGCTACCTCACGTTGAGTTATGTCCTTGGCGTAGTCGACGAAGATACACGCGGGTCGGCCGACGCCGTGCGGCGCGCGCTGCAGCTCAACCCGGGAAGCCTGGAAGTCCAGCGCGCGTACTCGGGGTTTGCATCGAGCCTCGGCCGGCACGACGAGGCGATTGCGGCGGCCGAAAGAGCGGTCGAACTCGATCCGATCGCTCCGCAGGCCTACGTAAATCTGTCGGCCATCCTCTTCGCCGCGCGGCAGTACGACAAGGCCGAGGCGGCCGCACGGCGCGCCCTCGCACTGGCGCCGAGCCGGTCAGCCGTTCATGCCACGCTCGGGTTCGTCTTGTTGCTGCAGGGTCGCGCGGCCGAAGCGCTGACCGAGTTCGACCAGGAAAGCGTCGACTGGCAGCGCATGACTGGCCGATCCCTGGTGTTCGCCCGGACGGGCAAGACCGACCTCGCCAAGACCGAACTGTCGGCCATGCAGAAGAAATTCGGCGATGCGGCGTCATACCAGTACGCGCAAATATGCGCGATGCTCGGCGATCGCGACGAAGCCATGCGCTGGCTGCTCAACGCTCGACGGGTCCACGACCCGGGGCTGTCCGGCAACATCTTCGTGGATCCTTCACTCGATTCTCTCAGGAGCGATCCGCGGTTCACCGCGCTGGTGAGAGATCTCGGCCTTGGTGGCAAGATCTAGAGTCACGGACGGGTTCTGTTGCGTTGTTTCCTGGAGAACCTGATGCACGAGACAAGGTCGTTTGGCTTCGCGTTGCTCGCGATGGTTGTCCTGGCGCCCGCGGCTGCAACCGCGGCGCCGGACTACTCCCGCCTCGGCAAGGACCTGACGCCGATCGGCGCGGAGCGCGCCGGCAACGCGGACGGCACGATCCCCGCGTGGGACGGCGGCCTCACCAAGCCGCCCGCGGGCTGGACGCCGCAGCAGGGATACATCGACCCGTTCCCGAACGACAAGCCGCTGTTCACCATCACGGCGGCCAACGTCGCGCAATACGAATCGAAGCTGACGGCGGGCCAGGCGGCTCTCCTGCGCAAGTTCCCCGAATACAAGATGAACGTCTACCAGACGCGCCGCACGGCCGCGCTGCCGAAGGACGTGACGGATCGCGTCGCCGCGCAGGCGGGCAAGGTCAGCCTGAACGGCTTCGGCCTGAAGAACCTCGGTGACTCCACGACGCCCTTCCCCATTCCGGAAAATGGCCTCGAGGCCATCTGGAATCACCTCGTGCGCTACCTCGGCGGCGGCGTGGAACGAGCAGGCCATTCGTTCCCGGTGCGCGCCAACGGTGACTACTACAAGATCGGCTTCCGCTCGAAGCGCATCTATGCGCAGAACGTCGAAGACGCAGAGCCTAACCGGCTCTTCTACGCGCTCGGCTATTTCACGGAGCCCGCAACACTGCGCGGCACGATCTTCCTGGTGCACGAACCGGTGGACCAGGTGGCGGAGCAACGCTCGGCGTGGATCTACAACTCCGGCGCGCGGCGCGTCCGGCGGGCGCCCGACCTCGCGTACGACGGCGTCAACGACGGCTCCGAAGGCATGGTCGTCACCGACCAGATCGACGGCTACAACGGCGCTCCTGACCGCTTCGACTGGAAACTGCTCGGCAAGCAAGAAGTCTACGTGCCGTACAACACCTACCGGCTGTCGGACAAGTCGCTCAAGTACAAGGACATCATCGGCAAGCACACGATCAATGCCGACTTCGTGCGCTACGAACTGCATCGAGTGTGGGTGATCGAGGCGACGCTCAAGCCTGGTCAGCGTCACATCTACTCGCGGCGCACGTTCTATCTGGACGAGGACAGCTGGAGCGTGCTCGCCGAGGATGCCTACGACACGCGCGGCGGGCTCTGGCGAGCGTCGCTGCACGGGTTGCTGCAGTGCTACGACGCGCTGGTGCCGTGGTATCGGTTCGGCATCTACCACGATCTCAACAGCGGCAGCTACCTGACGGGCGGCTACGACAACGAAATCAAGGAGCCGATCCAGTTCAACGCGAAGGCCAAGATCTCGGATTTCGGCACGGACGCTCTGCGCAGGCTCGGCGGCGCGCTCTAACTGGCGCGTTAGCGAACTGCACAAGCAGAAGAGCGGCGTTGCCGCATTCAGGGTCTCTTCGTGGGGACGCCGTGAATCCGTCCCTGGAGGCTCCGGGCTCGGCGTCCATGCCTCGCACGGCCCCACGAAGAGACCCCGGATGCGACAACGCCAGAGGGCGCCGCGAACGCGGCGCCGGATTGCGCGCCGTCGGCGCGTGACTCTTGCGTGCGACCGCACGCGCCAGCGGTTCCGGTCCGGGTTCTGCTGGCGGGGCCGTCCGCGACACGGACGTCGCGGCCGGAGCCCCCATGGATGGGTTTACGGCGCCCCCGCCAACAGAACCCGGACCGGAGCCGCAAGTCTGAAGCGCAACGCGTCGCGCGTAATCAGTCGAGTCCGAGCGAAAACGCCGCCTCGATGTCCTTCTTCGAATAGACCTTGAACGCGATCAGGGTCTCCGAGCTCGTGATGCCCGAGAGCTTGCGCATCCTCTCGCTGATGACGCGCGCGAGGTCCTCGTTCTCGCGCACCCTCACCAGCGCCACCAGATCGTACTGGCCAGCGACCGAGAACACTTCCGTCACGCCCTCCAGCTCCGCCATCTTCTGCGCGAGATCCGGAACCTTGTCCGTCTTGGCCTTGATCAACACGACCGCGGTCACCATGAGTGGCATTCCTCGCTGCGTCAGGCGCTACTCGGCGTCAGGTTGCGCTTCCGGCCGCGCCGCCGCAAACGCCGGTAAGTCCTCGAGGTGGGCGCAGATCGCCACCAGCCTCGGATAGGCCGCGACGTCCACCTTGAAGCGCCGCGCGTTATACATCTGCGGCACCAGGAACACATCGGCGAGCGTCACTGATAAGCCATAGCAGTGCCGGCCGTCGCCCGGCGCGCGACGCACCCGCTCCTCGAGCGCGCCGAAGCCGCGCTGGATCCAGTGACCGACCCAACGGTTGACCGCGGCATCGTCCGCCCCGAGCTCGGACCGCAGGTAAGCAGTGACCGACAGGTTGTTGAGCGGGTGTATGTCGCACGCGACCGCGAGCGCCATGCCGCGCACGATGGCGCGATCGTTCGCATTGCCCGGCAGCAAGCGCGGCTCGGGATGCGTCTCCTCGAGGTATTCGCAGATGGCGAGCGATTGCGGGATCACGAATCCGTCGTCGCCCAGCGCGGGCACCAACCCCTGGGGATTCAACGCAAGGTAGTCGGCCTTGCGCTGCTCGCCGCCATCGCGCACCAGGTGCTTGGGCACCGACTCGAACGACAGGCCCTTGCAGTGGAGCGCGATACGCACCCGGTACGCAGCCGAACTGCGCCAATACGTATAGAGCGTGAGGGGCATAAGGTGGCTCAGACGATGGTCGTGCGCAGCGTGTCGAGGCCGTCTATGCCGCCGACGAGGCTGTCGCCTTGCACCACCGCACCGACGCCCGCCGGCGTGCCGGTGAAGATGAGGTCGCCGGGTTGCAGCTCGAAGTACGTCGAGAGCTCGGCCACGATTTCCGGCACGCTCCAGATCATCTCCGACAGCTCGGCCCGTTGCCGCGGCTCGCCGTTCACTTCGAGCCAGATCGTACCGGTCGCGAGGTGCCCGACTTCGTCCGCGCGTCGGATCGCGGAGATGGGCGCGGAATGATCGAACCCCTTGGCGACATCCCAGGGCGCGCCGCTCCCCTTCGCCGCCGCCTGCAGGTCACGGCGTGTCAGGTCGTTGCCCACGGCGTAGCCGAACACGTGATCAAGCGCCCGCTCGAGCGAAATGTCACGCCCACCCAGCCCGATGGCCACGACCAGCTCGATCTCGTGATGCAGGTTGGACGTGCGCGGCGGATAGGGCACGGCCGCACCGTTGGCAACCACGGCGTCCGCAGGCTTGGAAAAGAAGACAGGCGGGTCGCGCTTCGGGTCCGATCCCATTTCCCGCACGTGGTCTTCGTAGTTGCGGCCCACGCAATAGATACGGTGCACGGGAAAGCGCTCGTCCGCACCCGCCACTTCGACCATGGGCGGCGCAGGCGACTTGATCACGAATCTCATGAATCCTCCTGGCCGCAGCAGCGGCCGAGCGCAGGCAGGAAGACTTCCTGCACGATGATCGGCGATCCGGCGAGACGGTACACGGCACGGCGCGCCCACAACACATCGCCGCCCGCGGGTTGCGCGGCACAGGCGAGTTCGCAATCGGCTGGCAACTCGGCATATTCGAGGGCGTCGCGCTCGACGTCGCCGACGCGGCGCAGCGCCTCGCCGAGCGGCGATTCGCCGAGCCCGCGCAGCCACGGATACCGCGCCACGGTGGACTCCGGAAAAACCGACTGGGCAAAAATCCAGCGCTCGCCAGCGCAGGCGAACTCGATCTCCCGCAACAGGCAGACGTCATCGCCAATGGCCAGCCGGGATTTCAGCGACAATGCGAGCGGTGCCGGCGCGAGGCGCAGCATCCGGAACTGCGTCGCTGCACCACAGCTGGCACGCACGCGCGCCGTCAGCAGGCCCGGCTCGGACAGCCATGGCAGCAGGCTCGAGGGCGCTCGCGCCGTGCAAGCCTCGAGCGGCAACCAGGCGACGTCGGCCGCTGCGCGTGCGGGATGCAAGGCGACGCTCGCAGCCGGGGGGGTCATCGCGTCGCCGCCTCAGAAGTTCTCGGCACTGAGTGCCATGATCGCGCTGCTGCCCGCGCGCACCGCAGCGCCATGGGCAAATGCACGAGGCATGACCTGCTCCGCATAGAACTTTGCGAGCAGCAGCTGCGTGTCGAGGAACACGCGATCCGATCCCGGCGTGCCGATTTGCGCTGCTGCGGCGAGTGCGCCGCGGGCGAGTTGCCAGCCGCCGATTACCGTGCCGAGCAGCATCAGGTAATTGAAGGCCGCGGCACTGACCAGCTCGGGGTCGCGCTTGTCGCCGGTCAGCAGGAACGTCGAGCACAGCACCACTTCGTCGAGTCCGCGCGCGAGAGCCTGGCGCACCGCCGCGAAATCCTCGCCCGCGTTCGCCAGCGGCGCGTCCTGCTCCCGCATTTCGGAGACGAACGCCGAGACGGTGGCGCCGCCGTCGCGGATCAGCTTGCGGCCGACGAGGTCGATCGCCTGGATTGCGTTCGTGCCCTCGTAGATCGATGCGATGCGAATGTCGCGGTAGTGCTGCGCAATCCCCGTCTCTTCGACGTAACCCATGCCGCCGTGCACCTGGATGCCGAGCGAGGTCACTTCCTGGCCGACCTCGGTCGGGAACGCCTTCGCGATCGGTGTCATCAGGTCGGCACGCGCCTGCCAGACCGAGGCCGCTTCGGCATCGGTGCCGTGATTGCCGCGATCGAGGCAGGACGCGGTGTAGTAGCAGATGGCTCGCGATGCCTGCGTCAGCGCGCGCATCAGCATCAGCGTCCGGCGGATGTCGGGGTGACGGATGATCGGGACGCTGCCCTTTTCGCCCGGGGCACGGCCCTGCTTGCGCTCGCGGGCGTAAGCGACCGACTGCTGGTAGGAGCGCTCCGACAGGCCGACGCCCTGCGCGCCGACACCAAGTCGCATGTAGTTCATCATCGTGAACATTGCGGCGAGGCCTTCGTTGACCTTGCCGACGAGGTAACCCTCGGCGCCGCCCTGGTCGCCGAACGCGAGCACCGCGGTGGGACTCGCGTGGATGCCGAGCTTGTGCTCGACGGAAACCGGGAACACGTCGTTGCGTGCGCCCGGCGTGCCATCCAGGTTCAGCTTGAACTTCGGCACGAGGAACAGGGAGATGCCCTTCGTTCCCGGCGGCGAGCCCGGCAGGCGCGCCAGCACGAGGTGAACGATGTTCTCCGTCATGGGGTGGTCGCCCCACGTGATGTAGATCTTGCGGCCGGTGATCAGGTAACGATCGCCCATCGGCTCGGCGCGCGAGGTGAGCGTGGAGAGGTCCGAGCCGGCCTGCGGCTCGGTCAGGCACATGGTGCCGGTCCATTGCCCGGAGACCAGCTTTTCGAGAAACACCTGCTTTATGTCGTCGGTCCCGTGCCGGTCGATGGCGAGGATCGCGCCTTGCGACAGCTCGGGGCAGAGCGCGAATGCGACATTGGCCGAGGCCCACATCTCGTCGCAGGCGAGCGACACCGTCTTCGGCAGGCCCTGGCCACCGAATTCCGGGTTCGAAGCGATGCCCGGCCAGCCGCCTGCGCAGAACTTAGCGTATGCGGCGGTAAATTCCGCCGGCACCTGCACGACCTGGTCCACGACCTTGACGCCCTGCCGATCGCCGATCCAATTGGTCGGCGCGAGCACGCCGGAGGCGAAACGGGCCCCCTCCTCGAGGACGGCCGTGACCATGTCCGTGTCCACCGTGTTGAAATCCGGCAACGCGACAACGTCCTTGAATTCGGCGAGGTGCTCGATCGTGAAGCGCATCTGCTTCAAGGGGGCCTGGTAGTCCGCCATCTCTCTACTCCGCTTTTGTGCTGTGCAACAATTCTGCCTTGCCCGCCCCTCCGGCGCCATTCGGAAAATGGTCACCGCCGGCCCGAGTACAATTCCTGCCCCACCCCGAGGTTCGGATGAGCATCTGGTTTCGCCCTTATACGCTGGAAGAACTCCAGGGCAGGCACGCCGGCAGCATGGCCAATAATCTGGACATCCGCTTTACCGAGATCGGCCCGGACTACCTCCGCGGCACGATGCCGGTGGATTCGCGCACCCTGCAGCCGTTCGGCCTCCTGCACGGGGGCGCCTCGGCGACGCTCGCCGAGACGCTCGGCAGCGTGGCGTCGAACTGCTGCGTGGACAGTCCACGATTTTACTGCGTCGGGCAGGAGATCAACGCCAATCACATCCGTTCGACGCGCGACGGCCGGGTCACCGGCACGGCACGGCCGATCCACATCGGCGTCCGTTCCCACGTCTGGGACATCCGCATCGAGGACGAGCGGGGCCGGCTCACCTGCGTGTCGCGGCTGACGATGGCGGTGCTCGAGAACAGACGGGCCGTACCGGGAACAGGACCGCAGGCATGAGATCGCTGAGAACCGCCGCTTTCGTCGTCCTCGCCGCTGCGGCTTCGTGCCCCGGCCTGGCAGGTTGCGGCCTGAAGGGATCGCTCGCGCTGCCGGAGAAGTCCGGCAACGTGGTGATTCGCGACAAGCAGACGGGCGGGATGCAGACCTCCCAGCCCGCGCCGGCGAAGCCGGCCGAGCCGGAAAAGCTGCCGCCCCCCGAACTGCCTCGCTCGAGCAGCGGTTCGCGCCGGTGACCGAGCCGCGCACTCTGGTGCTGGTGGATGGTTCGTCGTACCTGTACCGAGCCTTCCACGCACTGCCGCCGCTGACGAACTCGAAGGGCGAGCCGACCGGCGCCGTGCTCGGCGTGCTCAACATGCTGCTCAAGCTGGTCAAGGAACAGGACCCTGCGCTGATCGGCGTGGTGTTCGACGCACCCGGCAAGACGTTCCGCGACGACCTGTTCGCCGCGTACAAGGCGAACCGCCCGCCGATGCCTGACGACCTGCGCGCACAGGTGACGCCGCTGATCGACGCGGTGCAGGCGCTCGGCCTGCCGCTGCTCAGGATCGAGGGCGTCGAGGCCGACGATGTGATCGGCACGCTGGCGCAGCGCGCGGCGGCGGAGGGACTCAAGGTCCTGATCTCGACCGGCGACAAGGACATGGCGCAGCTGGTCAGCGAGCGCATCTCGCTCGTGAACACCATGACCAACTCGTCGCTCGATCGCGCCGGCGTGAAGGTCAAGTTCGACGTTTATCCCGAGCAGATCATCGACTACCTCGCGCTGGTCGGCGACAGCTCGGACAACATCCCGGGCGTGCCGAAGGTGGGCCCGAAGACGGCCGCGAAGTGGTTGAACGAGTACCGCACTCTGGCCAACCTGGTCGCGCATCAGGACGAGATCGAAGGCAAGGTGGGTGAGAGCCTGCGCGCGCACCAGGGCGACCTGGCGCTGTCGCGGCAACTGGCGACCATCGATTGCGCGGTAACCCTGCCGATGGCGCCGCAGGAGCTGGTTCGCGGTGAGCCGGATGCGGACAAGCTGCGCGAGATCTACACGCGGCTCGAGCTGCGCGCGCTGCTGAAGCAATTACCTGCCACTTCTCCCACATCAGTGGGAGAGGTCGCGCATGGCGCGGGTGAGGGCTCGGAAGGAATGCCCGCACCCCAGCCCTCTCCCGCCAAGGCGGGAGAGAGGGCGATTACCTCTCCGACGTCAGTGGGAGAGGGGTGGGGAGAAGCAGGCAGAAATTACGACTGCGTCCTCACCGCAGCGCAATTCGCGCACTGGCTCAAGGACCTCTCGCACGCAGAACTCTTCGCGTTCGACACCGAAACGACCTCGCTCGACTACATGCAGGCCGAGATCGTGGGCGTCTCGTTCTGCATCAAACCCGGCCACGCGGCGTACGTGCCGCTTGCGCACACCTATGCCGGCGCGCCCGATCAGCTCAACCGCGAAGACGTCCTCGGCCGGCTCAAGCCGCTGCTCGAGGATCCGCAGCGCGCGAAGCTCGGCCACCATCTCAAGTACGACGCGCACGTGCTGCGCAACCACGGCATCGAGTTACGGGGCATGAAGTTCGACTCGATGCTCGAGTCCTACGTGCTGAACAGCACGGCGACGCGCCACGACCTCGACTCCACGGCGCGGCTCTACCTCGGGGTCGAGACCATTCATTACGAGGACGTCGCGGGCAAGGGCGCGAAGCAACTCAAGTTCAACGACGTGCCGGTGGACAAAGCGGCCGAGTATTCGGCGGAAGATTCGGACGTCTCGCTGCGCCTGCACCGCACGCTCTGGAGGCAACTCCAGGCCTTGCCGTCGCTCGCGAAGCTCTACCAGGAAATCGAGCAACCGCTGGTGCCGGTGCTGCTCGACATGGAGCACCTTGGCGTCCTGATCGACCCGGTGATGTTGCGCAAGCAGAGCCAGGAGCTCGCAAAGAGTCTCGTCGAACTCGAGCGCCGCGCCCACGAGGTGGCCGGCCAGACGTTCAACGTGGATTCACCGAAGCAGTTGCAGGAAGTGCTGTTCGGCAAGCTCGGCCTGCCGGTGAAGCGCAAGACCGCGACCGGACAACCCTCCACCGCCGAGGACGTGCTGGAGGAACTCGCCGCCGAGTACGAGTTGCCGCGCGTCATCCTCGAGTATCGGGGACTCGCGAAACTGCGATCGACGTACACGGAGAAACTGCCGGGACAGGTGAATCCGCGCACGGGACGCGTGCACACCTCGTATCACCAGGCCATCGCGGCCACGGGCCGGCTCTCGTCCACGGACCCGAACCTGCAGAACATCCCGATCCGCACGCCGGAAGGGCGCCGTATTCGGCAGGCGTTCGTGCCGCCGCCGGGACACGTGATCATGGCGGCCGACTACTCGCAGATCGAACTCAGGATCATGGCGCACCTCTCGGGCGACGCGAGTCTGCTCAAGGCTTTCGCCGAGGACCGCGACATCCACCAGGCGACCGCCGCGGAGGTGTTCGGCGTCGCGCCCTCCGGCGTGACGAGCGACCAGCGTCGCGCCGCCAAGGCCATTAACTTCGGCCTGATCTACGGCATGTCGGCATTCGGTCTCGCCCGCCAGCTCGGCATCGAGCGCGGCGCGGCGCAGCGGTACGTGGA